>Ga0210398_10006385_pt1 | contig 10843 bp, 11 predicted proteins | sample IncBWC4OmetaG_FD_161047 | JGI IMG/M metagenome (GOLD analysis project Ga0210398, IMG submission 161047) | Forest soil microbial communities from Barre Woods Harvard Forest LTER site, Petersham, Massachusetts, United States - Inc-BW-C-4-O | ecosystem: Environmental > Terrestrial > Soil >... | reverse complement strand
CTGCTGCCAGCTCAACCGGACAAGCACTCCTAAACCACTCAAGGTCACGCTGTGCGATGCCTAGAGGGTTGATAATTTTTCACTACCTCGTACCAGTAACCGCGGAATCTGAAGGTCCACGGCAGGCCGATTTTATGAACCTTTCCGATTAAATGAATTTCGCGCAATGAAAACGAAGCACATGTTCGGGCCGGTCAGGGCTGACTGATCGTAGGCCAGCGTAGAGCACAATTCCCCCTCTCCGCCCGATTTTCATTCCAAAGATCTTGCGCAAACGCTACACGACTTGAGCTGATTTTTCGGGACTTTTCTCGAAACGCGGTATTAGGGAAAAGCAGGAAGCTCAATGCTCCACACGCTGAAAGCCAAGCTGTACCTTAAGTTTCGCGCGCCGGAGGGGAAGCGGTCTCCGAACTGTTCGGCTCTGTTCGACCACAAGTCCCGAGTTCGTTCCTTCTGCTGCGTGCGGGCAACAGCAAGCTCGCCGGATTGTTAATCGATTATGTAAGTTCCCCGGGATTGCGCTGTATAGGAAGCAGGAAACACTGATATATCTGATTCTAGTAGTTTAGGACTCTGGATGTCCCGGAAGCGCTTTCCCCATCCTATCGTCGGACTTTGGCCTTGGCCACCTCTGTACTCGCGCGTGGGCAGTTTTCGGACTTTTTGGACTACGCCCAGGTTGACAGCAGCCAGGATCACGGCCGGATGCAAATCACCCGTCGTCATGTTCACTCTCGCACGATTCGGTTGCGGGTCAGCGGCGGGGCTATTTTTTTTTGACCGGCCCGCCGTTCACTTCGATGACGGCACCTCTCAGGACCCGATGGCCAGCGGCCGAATTTCATCCGGGGAAGGGAACTGCATCATCAACCTCCTCGGCCAACGTTCCATCGAGAGCGTCGGGCGTTGGTATTACGAAGAACCTCGAGGCACGATCCGGGAGTGAGTCTCTATGGTGTCCGTTCGCCAGAGAGCGACGGCCAAAATGTCACGCGAGAACAATAGAACTCGTGGGTCACAGCGGTTGAACCATTAGATCCACTAATCTGCGCCAAAATTGCGAGCTGCGGTTGGCGCTGTATGGCGGAGAATTCACGCAATGTCGGTCCTCCTGCAGGAACCAGAAACTGAGGAATCAAGAAGTCCTTTGCCCGGCCTCAAGCCGCGTTCGCGCTCACGGCAGCCTTTCGTGATTTATTGTCTCGCGATCGCATTGGTCCCCGTAATTGCAGCCGTCGCTGCTTTCCTTGTCGCACGTTCTTCCTGGTATATTCGCCATCAAAACAATTCGTACCTTGCAATAAGCGATTACGCCTTCACCCTAAGGGACTACAATTGTGACGTGGTCATTTTTGGAGACTCTTCTGCGATGACAGGGGTTTCTCCGGCAGTCATTGAAGCAGTTACCTCCTTGCGGACTTGCAATATCGCCCAGCCGATCCCAGTGTTGGCGATCACCGGCAATCTTGCTTTAAATACCTATCTCAAAAACAATGCACGCCCTAAATTTTTGGTATTTCAGTTCACGGCACCTAACTTCTCGTCCAAGGGCCCCAACGGGACCTTGGATGGAGAAGGAGCATTGCAGCTTGTACGGCACAAGTTAGATCTGCAGACCTGCCTGCTCTTTACCCGGCATCTCGTGCAGGCGCTTCAATTTTCTGAATTCATTCTCCGGACGGCACTTCTTGGCGGGGACAGGGCAAAAGCCACTTATGATAGATCGTGGGCGGAGATTCAAGCTACGCACGGGCTTTTTACCGCGCCCGGCCCACCGCTCGTGAATTGCGCCGGCAACTCGGAAATGAGGGAGCCGAACCCCGCCTGGACTCGACAGCTGCGCAGCGAATACTCGCAACACGGAACGCATGTCTTGATTTATGCGGCGCCGCTGCCAGAGTGCGATATCACTTATGACTACTACTCTAAAGCCCTCGCGCAATTTACAGATGATCGATTGCAACAATTCAGCATCCACATGTTTAACGAGCCCAATCACTTCACCCGGGAAGGCGCTGAACTGAATTCGAAGCACATTGCGAGGGACATCGTCAGGGCGCTCCGCGAATAACGCACCGAATGTCCGATCAGAATTGGAAATAGAGGAATCGCGATGCGGACTTTATCATCACAAAGCAGGCGAAGAATGCACCGCCAATGACCACAGTCCATTGCCAGGTAGGTTGCCATCGATACTTGTGCTGAGCGCCGATTGCCGGGGGTTCGGTGTCCCCTTTGTCGGAATATTGCCCCAAAATCTCCTGGGTATTTGGAAACCACCAGATCACTGCGAAGAGCGGGCCGAGGGCAAGCCAATGGGAAAAATCAGGCTTTGCGTAAGGCGCCAGGCAAACTCCGTTCGCGCCGATGGCCCCACGAAGAACCGCGAAGGCATCCTCCACCGAATTAGCCCTGAAAAAAATTTGCGCCAATATCACCGCCAAAAACGTAATCAACACGCTGGCCGCTGCTCCCAGCCGCCCCAAACCGAAAGACGGGCTCCATTTGGGGGCAAAGACTCGCCAGGCTTGGTTGATACAGATAAATGTTCCGTGTAATAGCCCGAACGCCAAAAACTGCCTTCCCGCTCCGTGCCAGACACCCGCGATCACCATCGAGACCAGTGTGGGTGCGCAAATAATAGGCAGAAATCCTTCCGCTGTGACAACTGCCCGGCGGCCGATAGCCCGGCCCTCGGCGAGGCGTCGATTGTTGATAGCGAGCGCAATCGGATTGAAGACGTAGAGTCTCAGGTAATTTGTCAGCGTCATATGCCAGCGCTGCCAAAACTCGATGATGTTCTTGGCCTTGTAGGGGGAATTGAAATTAATGGGAAAGCGGAGGGAGAACATTCTTGCCAGGCCGATGGCCATGTCCGAGTATCCGGAAAAATCAAAATATAGTTGGACGGCGTAGCACAGTACGCCGCACCAAACCTGGAAAAGAGGTTGCCCATACGGGTTGGCATACAAAACGTCGGCACTAACGGCGATTTGATCGGCAATCACCACCTTTTTGAAAAGTCCCATTACGAACCACGTGGACCCGACCGCCACGTCTTCCCAGTCCAAATAAAAGGCGCGGGCTTTGGTGACTTGAGGCATAAATTCGCGGTGGTGAAGGATTGGTCCAGCGATGAGATGAGGGAAAAAGGCTACGAAAAAGAGATGGTCGAGAAGGCTGAGAAGACTCGCTTCACCTTGTTGGAGGTCAACCAGATACCCAATCTGCGTAAACGTGAAGAAGGAAATCCCCAGCGGAAGAATGACGCTTCGAAAGTGGTATGGAGGGTTTGCTAGGGAGCCAATACCATTCAGCAGCGGAAACCAGTACTTGTAGTAGCAGAGTAGAGCCAAGTTCCCTGCTACTCCGGCCCATAGGAAAGCTCGTTGCCATACCGCGCGATTGGCGGCGCGGGCAATTGCTTGCGCACAGAGAAAATTAAACAGAATCGATCCAAGCAACAAGAAAAGGAACGATTTGTTCCACGAGGCGTAAAAAAATAGCGAGGCTGCTGTCAGCCAGCCTATTGCCGAAAATCTACCCAGCCGGCCTAGAAGCTGGAAGCCAATCAGCACTACTGGGAGAAACGCGAAGAGAAATGGAAATGAATTAAAGAGCATGCATCCCTTGTTGTGAAAATAGATAAACAGCGGATACGGTTCTAAGAGCCTATGTCAATCAGCCAATTGTGCCGCCCGCTACGGTTGGAAAGAATAGCCACGCAGGTTCGGCGTTCCCAATGAGGCAAGTATCAAATAGGCTGCTTTGGCGCGGCTTTACGGTCCATCCAAATCGTGCCTTGATGCAGAATCAAGCGAGTCATTGCGAGACCAACGAGCGCCGCGCGTGGGGTCGAAACTGGCTTTCCATTTTTGGGAAGTGTTCCTTCGCCGCAGCTTCCGACTGTAGTGGTCGCGCGTTTCTGTCATGCTTGAGGACGCGGAAGCGTGGACGAAGGCAGACACACTGGTCCTCGAGAGCCGGAGAAATGACTTTGCGAGGCCACAGGGAGAACCAAGTATTCAAAGGGGACTCGGCTCGGAAACCAAAATGGAAACCCCTCAAATAGGAACTACTTCGTGAATTAGCCATGCAAATCAACGTCCTTGATTATCTCGAGATGGGAGCCTTGCTCAAATGCCCACAGAAGATCGCCGTCAAGGAAGCGAACCGCGAGTACACTTTCAGGGAGATTGAGCGATTCGCTAAAAACTGCTCCGCTCTAATTTTGGCTAGGACTTCTGCGCTACGACGACCGATTCCCGTGTTTTTGCCTAAGAGCGGGGCGAGCATAGTGACGGACATCGGGATCCTCTATACCGGCAACGCCTATGCCAACCTCGACATTAAGTCTCCGCTCGAGAAACTGAAGCTCATTCTCGACAGTCTCAATCCCGACGTCATCGTCACTTGCGCGGATCAGGCGAGGGTGTTAAAGGCCATGGGCATTACGGAGGACAAGCTCTTACTCATCGAGTCGGCCATGGTGGACGACACACTTTATGACAATGAGACGTTGCTTCGACGCATGGATTCGACTATCGACACCGATGCTTACTGTCTGATTCATACGTCAGGCTCCACGGGTCTCCCGAAGGCTGTGGCACTAAATCATCGCAGCACGATTGACTTCGCGGACTGGGCATTCGGTCGTCTCAACCTTGACGGCAGCGAGGTGATAGGTAGTTTGGCTCCAATCTACTTCGACGCGTACACGCTGGAATTGTGCATGATGATGGCAAAGGGCGCGACCGTGACTGTTGTGCCTGACAACCTGGCGATGTTCCCAGTTAAATTGGTTGAGTTTGTCGCTGCGAACCGCGTCAACTTCGTCTTTTGGGTGCCAACTATTATGGTGAACATCGCCAATCTGGATTTGTTGGCGAATGGCGAACTCGACCTGCTCACGAAGGTTTTTTTCATTGGCGAAGTCTTTCCAACCAAGCAGCTAAACTACTGGCGGCGTCATCTACCCAAGGCGATGTTCGTAAACCTCTACGGTCCTATTGAAATTACCGTCGCGTGTACGTACTACATCGTGGACAGGGAGTTTTCCGATGATGAGAGACTGCCCATCGGCCGCGCGTGCCGCAACACAGAGATTCTGATTCTTAATGACCTGAATCAACTGGCGGGGGTCGACGAACAGGGCGAAATCTGCGTGAGGGGCAGTTCGCTCGCTTTAGGCTACTACAACAACCCGGAGCGGACGGCCAAAGGCTTTGTTCAGAATCCCTTGAACTCGCGGTACCCCGAGCTGATATATCGGACAGGCGACATCGGCTACCGGAACGATCGCGGTGAAATTATCTTTCTTGGCCGCAAAGATTTTCAAATCAAACACCTGGGCTTCCGAATCGAACTCGGCGAAATCGAACACGCTATGCTTCAGATGGATGGTATCCGCAATTGTTGTGTGGTTTACAATCAAAACGAGAAAGAGATCGCGTTGTTTTACGAGTGTGACAAGGAGCTGACGCCAGCCTTCATCCGCGAAAGGCTGTCGCGTAAATTGCCAAAATACATGCTCCCGATCGCCTTCCACTGGTTGGAGCAGATGCCACGCAATCCGAACGGGAAAATTGACCGCGCGCGTTTGGTCGCGAGAGTTTTGTAAGCCTAATGAATTCGCTGCACACGGTCGAAAAGGTTTTCGAGGGCATCCAGACTGCCAAGTCAGGGGCCAGAGATTTTCGCACCAATTTCTTTCCGGTACCATCGAAGCTGCAAGCTTGGATCGCACGCGATGAGTTATTGGGTGTCGTCCGTGACGGTGTAGCCTTTTTTTTTAGAAGAGATCGTGACTTTTGGCATTTCTATTATTGCGCTGCAAGTCTGACAGCATTACGAAGGGAAGCAGTAACACTTAACGAACTGAGGTCCGAGCCTATGGTGACCGACATACTAGGAAACGAATCTGCCATCGGGGACATTATGGCGGTGCTGCAAGAGGTCGGGTTTCGGCATCATGCTAGACTCCAGCGTATGTCGCGCGCAGCATGGCCTGGGAATCCCCAATCCGCTCCTGGTAACGTTGAGGTCGTCTGCGCGGAGAAAGCGAGTTGCCAAGCGATTCTAAATCTCATTGAGAGCGAATTTGATTGTTACGCCGAGCAACTTCCCCGGCTTTGCGATGTCGAGTCCGCCGCTGAGCAGGGGAGAATTCTCACAGTCAAATTAAATGATCAGATTGGTGGGCTGCTGTTTTTCGAAACGCAGGGGCAAGCGTCCACTATTCGCTATTGGGTGGTTGAGGAAAGGTATCGCGCATTCCGGATTGGTTCAACCTTGATGCTGCATTACCTGGCAACCCAGAAAGATGCTCGCCGTTTCACGTTGTGGGTGAACGCCAATAATGAGAAAGCCATCCGGAAATACCGGCATTATGGGTACGCGTGCGATGGATTGCTTGACCTAGTGCTTGCTAATCGGATGATTCCCTCATGAACTCGGTCCCTGAAATATTAAAACGGATTCGCCCCGAGTTTGATTTTGCAAGTTCCGACAACTTCATTTCGGACGGGATGCTCGATTCGTTTGACATCATCACCCTAGTGTCGGAACTGGACAAAAACTACGGTATCTCTATCCGCGGCGTCGACATTGTGCCGGAAAATTTTCAGAACGTGAGAACGATTGAGGCGCTCTTGCGCAAGCATGGGGCCACGCTATGAACTTTATTTCTTCGGAGCTGAGAGTTTTGGGGAACGCCTGAGATCGCAATGGTGCCTTGGGTCTCCTCCTGAGCCATAGAATCGAGCACGCCCTTGGAGTTCGCACAATTTCTGCAAGATAAGCGGGCGCGCGAACGCCTTTTCGTTTAGGAATTGCTCTTTGCAGTGTTGCGCCAACCGCGGTATCTGCAGAGAAACGACGATGCTTTGTTCTCTCAAGTTTCCGTAGCTGGGCGCAGCCTGTATTATTTGCTGCGGCGGTGGTGCAGGAGCGACTGATTTAGACAGTAACGACTTTGGTGACGGAGCCGCTGGATATTTCGTGAGAGCAAGATCTGGAACCTTCTGGAATTAACGCTCACTAGCCAGAGATAACAAACAGAACACGGTACAACCGACAAAGAAGACTTCTGCTACGGCCAAGCCCAATTCACGGGACGGCACGAAAATTCGAAGCATTCTCCTAAAGTCTATAGGCTGGGAGGCATCCTCATGCGTCTGACGATACCAGACACTAGAAAACAGACACCAAGAAACCCTGCAACCATTGCAACGGCCACACCTAGAACGTGGTCCACAAGCAGACCCGGCAAATAGGCACCACTTAAGCCGACAAACAAGAACCCGTGGCCGTACTTCGTTCTTGCTGCATCGGGCGAGTTTAGACACACGAGGTTGGCTGCCGCAAGGACCACCCGATTTGTGGCTATGCTCGTGTCGTTGCAGCGCTGCCTGTTGCCGTGACTACTACAGCGTAGGGTCCCGCAGGTGTGCCCGGTATGGTACCCAGGAAAGTTCAGAAACGTCTGGTTTCGGCTGCGTTAATCAGGCACTGGCCAACCAGCTGGTGACAACGTCGCTGTATCACAAGTAATCCGGTTTGTCGTCCCGTGCTACTCGAGCAACGTCGAACATGGCAGAGACGACCGCACTCCGTAGGCGGGCTAGCGTTACAAGAACGAGATAGGGCTCATTCGTATTGCCTGCTACAATCCCCGAATTAACCCGACCTGATGGCGCTCTCCATCGAGAGGAGGTTGCAATGGCCTCGAATCCTGTTCCTTCTTCTGGATTGCGATTGATCGTCAACGAAACACCGACTGACGCGGTCGTGCAGTGCAGCGGAAGGATCACGTCAGACTCATCAGATTTGTTAAAGGCGACAGTCAAGCCGCTGTTCTCGGCCGGCAGATTTATCGTGCTGGATTTGTCGAATGTAGGGTATCTAGACAGCTTCGGGCTGGGGACGATTGTTGGATTGTATATCTCGGCGAAAAGCGCGAAAAGCGAGTTGAAGATAGTCCATTTGAACGAGCGCCTGAAGGAACTCATCAGCCTCACAAGGCTCGGGGAGTTTTTGACGGAAGGGCGCGACCCGAGCGAAAAACTGCCGCCCTGATTTGCGTGTAGTCCGTCGCTCGGACCTCTGAAACGGAACCGGAATCGGTAGTTGACCTGCCCCGCGCCCGATGAGTCGGATGGTCTTAATGGGTCGATCCAACACCATCCAATGTAAAACCTCTGTTCCTAGTAGCGTGCTTGCCAGATTGGGAACTCAGTTCTCCACAATTCGAACGCGAGATGCGGCCCTAATTCACTAATGGCGCACCATTGAGGTATTTAACGAGCAGAACTTCGTTACCTTTCTGGTCGTAAATAAGCTCGTCGACCAGTTTTTGGACGAGCTAGACTCCATAGCCGCCCGGGCGCAGCCCTTGAGCTTCGCGATATGCCATGTGACGAATGGGGTCATCCTGCGGATTTGCAATCGCAGCATGCTTAATTTCGTCGAGACTAAAACCCTGGCCGGGATCTTTTATTCGGCACATCACCATGTGCTTGGCGCGGACGTAGGATATTTCCACATATTGGTCGGACCGAAAGTGCCCACCGTGCTCGATCGCGTTCATCAGAATTTCGCGAAACGCTGTTGCCACCGCGTCGCTTTCGGGTTCTGGGAGGTCAGCGACCTCGTGCATGAATTGCATGAGTCGGTCGGCGGTCTTCAAATCGCAAGTAGCCACCAGACGTATCCATTCTTGCGTTGCCGACAGCACCTCAATGCCTTGATCCCAGCAAGGTCCTTCGGCGGCAGCACGCACCATGTCTGCAAGCGAGGAGAGCGTGAACGGTTTTGAAAAATAACTAAAAGCGTGTTCTCGCATAGACGTGATGACATCGATCGGGGTGCTTTCGTCGGTGAGAATAATTAGCCGGGTATGAGGGCGCAAACTGCGAATCTTGCGGAGCAGGTCGACATCTTCCCCGCCGGGGGTCTTTTCGCTGGTCACGACGAAGTCGAAAGGTGCTGCCTGAGCGAGGGCGAGTGCCGTCTTGTTATCGGGTGCATGGCGCACGCTCCAGACCGACGGATCAAGGATATTCACGAGCATCTCGTGAACGTCTGGATCTGCATCGATGAAAAGAGCATTCTTCTGCGTCGAGGACTCGCTTCCGAGGATTGAAGAGGAGCTCATTTGCTCTCCGATATCGTCGACCACTTGAACTGAAACCGCGTCCAGCGATCTCTCCGGTCGGGCGAGGTCCCGAGAGCTTCACACATGTTGCCGTTCACCCTCCCGGCTCGCCAGTGTCAAAAGTTACAGGTTTCTGGGCTGCCTGTAACCGGTGATGGGTGATTGGAATTCCGAAGCCCGACCGTTTCGAAGGGAAATACACTTCTCTGGCAAATGGGTTTATCAGGACTCATCCGACAGGTCGTAGGGAATTCGTTCACTGTGCAACCCCGCTGTTACACCATTTAAACTGTTCCCATGAGGGATTTCTTCGGTTATCTGGGTGGCTATGGCGTGGCCCGCAACGGATTTGCGACTGCGCACCAGATTTCATATCTGTTCGGACCTCGGGTGAATTTCCGGGGCGGGAGGGTCACGCCATTTACCCAGGTTCTTCTGGGGGCCATGTGGGCATCCGATGCGATTGTGCTGGGGTTCGAACACTGCTTTCGGGACGACGGCTGGAGGGGGAATTGATGTGACGGTGTCGCGCCATTTTGCAGTCCGTCCGGTTCAGGCCGAGTATTTTTTGACGAAGTTTCCCGACGGTGCCAATGACCGGCAGAACAATTTCCGGTATAGCGCCGAAATCGTATTCCGTTTCGGCGGGCAATAATCCGCGTTCACGGCTTTTTAACCTTGCTGTGTGTGGAGCGCCATTTCTGGACCGTTACCGACAAACATCGGTAAGAGCGCATCACACGAGACATGCCTACAGTTTTCAGCTTGCAGCACCCTTGGATTAGCTAGATCAAGTCTTTAGAATGCAGAAGCATGGAGCCGACTCGTACGCCTGACCGTAACAGCGGTCGCCCACGCCTAACAACCTCGATCATTGCCGTCGCGGTTTTTCAAATTGTGGGCAGCGTTCGTACTTTGGTCAAGTTCAAATGCGGTGTGCGAATTTTCTGCTTCTCGGATCAGAGTAGTGTCACTGCGAATGCACCGTTCGTGCTTTGCACTTTGCTGGGCGCTGCTTTTACCTATGTCACGTGGCACGGTTTTAGGGGGTGTTTGGGGCTTATTGTTCCCAGTTGTTCCCAAATTTTCCTCGCGGCCCGCAACCCACATCCACCTAGACCTAGCTACACATTTGGTGCAGCGCTTTCCAGTGAACAACGTCACTCGCCTTGCGTGCCGCGGAACTTGGGACGACGAGCCAGTGGTGGAGCTGGTCAGATCTGAGTCATGCGCCATCGACGACCAGTTCGATGCCGGTGATGTAGCTACTTTCGTCGGACGCGAGAAACGACGCGACCTTGGCAATTTCGTCCAAGGTTCCAGTGCGACCGAGGGCTACGTCGTCGATGGCTGGATAAGCGGCTCGATGATTACGGCTTTCACAGCTTCCGCCGATTCCGTATCACCCATCTGGAAGCGGTGCGAGCGCACGGACATCTGACCAAAATATGGGCAGGACATTCTCTTGGGAACGACATTACGTCGGAATATGCCAAGTCGCTCAAAGAGAATTTGCCCTTGCGACTCGAAGAGGCGGAGAAGATTGACATTGGATTTGCTCTATCTGCTCCAAGTTGCTCCAAGATTTCCGGGGCGCAAGCGGTTGCGGTGGCAGCGTAAGTGATGGAAAATGATTGGAGTAGCCAACGATGGGCGTGTAGCTCAGCTGGGAGAGCACGTGCTTTG
>Ga0210398_10006383_pt1 | contig 10846 bp, 10 predicted proteins | sample IncBWC4OmetaG_FD_161047 | JGI IMG/M metagenome (GOLD analysis project Ga0210398, IMG submission 161047) | Forest soil microbial communities from Barre Woods Harvard Forest LTER site, Petersham, Massachusetts, United States - Inc-BW-C-4-O | ecosystem: Environmental > Terrestrial > Soil >... | reverse complement strand
GCGCGATTCTTCCAGTTCGCGCCTCTTCCGCGCCAATAATTCATCGCGGAGCCCACGGTGGCTGCCATGTAGAACAGCGCAATCAATGGCAACGCGAGCACCCAGGCTCGATTGCGCTCATATCGCACCAGCGTCGGGACGTAGCTCAACGCGGCGAGGGTGCATGCGGCCAGTCCAAAGATACGATTCCAACCCCTGCCGAAAGCGAGTTCCCATGGCGGTACCAGCCACACCAGCGTCAACCCGGCGAGGGTGAGCCCCAAGAGCCATGCCGAGTAGCGCAGTTGAGTAAATGCGGTGCGCGAAATCATGCGCCAGATATCGATGAATTCCGGATAAGGTCGCACGGATGCCGCGAGATTCGAATGGGCAAGAAAAATCGGACCTGCCCGTTTGACGGCCTTTGCCAACGCCACATCATCGATGAGCGAATCCTTGATGGCGTCCACGCCGCCGATGCGCTCCAGCGCTTCCCGGCGGATCAGGGCGGTGCCGCCGGCGGCCGCGGCCACGCGCGATCGCGGATCATTCACCCTGGCAAACGGATACAGCATTTGGAAGAAGTAAACGAACGCCGGCACCAATGCGCGCTCGGCGAGGCTGGTGCAGTTCAGATGCACCATTTCGCTGACGAGGTCGAGCCGGCTCTTGAGCAACTGCGACACCAATGAGGACAAGTGCCTCGGGTCATGCACGATATCGGCATCGGTGAACAACAGCACTGCGGCCCGGCTGGCGGCTACGCCCTGACTGAGAGCCCACAGTTTTCCCGACCAGCCGGCAGGCTTGGTGTCCAGGCGGATCACCTGCAGATTTTGCGCAACGCCCGCCAGCGCGGCCGTGTCGTCCGTTGAATTGTCGTCGACCAGAATGACACGAAATCTTCCGGCGTAGTCCTGGGCCAGCAGCGAGCCAATGGCTGCGCCGATGGTTTCGGACTCATCGCGGGCAGGAACGATGATGTCGATATCCGGAAATTCCCCCGGGGTGTCGGGCAGCAATTGCGGGCGGGACCGCCAGAATTGGCCATGACCGACAAATAGATACGCCCAAATGCACAGTGACAATAACGCGATCACGCCGGCGCCTCGAGTTAGACGGGATTGTCCAGCGATTTTGCCAGGGGCGTGAACAGCTTCGGCCCGGAGGCGGTCATGAACCAACAATCCTCCAGCCGAATGCCGAATTCCCCGGGGATGTAGATTCCGGGCTCATCGGAGAAACACATACCGGCCTGCAGCGGGGTCGCATCACCATGGACCAGGTAGGGCGGTTCGTGTCCATCCAATCCAATGCCGTGGCCCGTGCGGTGGGAAAGTCCGGGCAGCCGATAGCCCGGACCCCAGCCTTCCTTTTCATAGTACTTGCGCACGGCATCATCGATGCTGCCGACCGGAACATCGATTTTGGCGGCCTCCAAGGCGATCTCTTGCCCGCGCTTCACCGTATTCCAGACTTTCCGCTGTTTTAAATTGGCCTCGCCGAACACCCAGGAGCGCGAAATGTCGGATTGGTAGCCGTGTACCGCACAACCGCAGTCCATCAGAATCACCGACCCCTCGCGTGTGCTTTGCGGCTGAGCCGAACCGTGCGGGTAAGCCGACGCTTCATTGAGAAGAATCAGGGAAAACTCGGGCGAGCCGCCAAGAGCGATCGTCGCCTGATCCATGAGCGCCGCGATGTCTGCGGTGCCCATGCCTTTGGCCACTTGCGCGTGAACCTGGCGGAGTGCTCCGATGGTCACGTCGTTGGCCAGCTGCAGCAGCGCCAATTCCGCCGGCGACTTGAGCAGCCGGCAGGCTCGCACCAGCGGATCGGCAGGGATGATCTCGTATGCACTGCCGGCTTGACGGATTCCTGCGACGATGAAAAAGCGCATCGTCGACTCTGCCGCGAGCACGCCGGCGCTGATACTCCGATCCTTCAGGCCCTGAACGATCTTGTCGAAGGGACTTTCGTGCTCATCCCAGGGCCGAACTTCGCCGCCCACCTGCAGCGTTTCGCGCACCGAGGGTTCTTCGAACGCCGGCGTGACGACGAGGATCTCCCCGGCTGCCGGTATGATGGCCAAGGTCGTCCGCTCCGAGCGATGCCAGCGGATTCCGGTGAAATAATCCAGACTGGAACCCGGCTCGACCAATAACGCGGCGATTTTTCGTTGCGCCATCAGCGTCTGCACGCGCGCGATTCGCTGCCGCCGTTCCTCGACAGAAATCGGCCGGGCTCCCGTGGTCAACGACCTGAACGGTGGCAGGGGGGCGGCTGCGGCCGTGCGCAACCCCGCCCGCGCCACCACGGAAGCGGCGGCAGCGCCATGTAGAAAAGCCCGTCGAGAAAGCATGAAGATCCCTTTTGCGTCAGTGCGCCCGGTTGCGGCGGTTGCAGCAGGATACTTGAAGTAAGAAACATCCTGCACGCGAATCGGCGCGACGCTATGTAACGTCCCACGCCGGTGGCGCAAGCTGATGCCGGCCCATCTAAGTGGAGGATCTGTCATGCACGCTTCGCTGGCTTTCGTGAATGGTGCGGGAAATAAACGCGGTGCGGGGAAGAAGCGGGGTCCTGGCGACCCGGAGGGGCTGAACTTGCTCAACGTGCTGCTGTCGAGCGCCACCGCAGAATCCGGGCGGCCGGCCGTCCCGCGGCCGTCCGTTGACAAGGGCAAATCCAAAGATGAACGTCAGGCCGACGAGGAGAGCAAGGAGGAAACGGTGTCGAAGCCCGGCGGATTCCGCAATGACCCCGACGACCCGACAAACCCCAATGAAGTGCGGGAGAGGCATCTGAAGAAAATCAGGCCGTGAAGGCAGTCCCAGCAGCCGTGACGGCAGTCCCAGCCTAGCGTAATGCCGCTGCGGATTGAGAACTATGCGCTGATCGGCGACTGTCACACGGCCGCCCTGGTGGGCAATGACGGGTCGATAGACTGGCTTTGTTTTCCCAGATTCGATTCCGGCGCGTGTTTTGCCGCACTGCTCGGCGGGCCCGACCATGGACGCTGGCTGCTCGCTCCCGCGGGGAAGATCAAGAGTGTTCAGCGCCGCTACTTGAACGACTCCTTGATTCTTCAGACCGACTTTCACACCTCGCGGGGCAGCGTGCGCGTGGTCGATTTCATGCCCGTATCGGATCAGCGCTGGGATTTGGTGCGCATCGTCCAAGGCCTGAGCGGCAAGGTCAGGCTGAGGATGGAGCTGGTGGTCCGATTTGACTATGGGTCCATTGTCCCGTGGGTGCGGCGCTCCGGCGAGCTGCTGCTGATTACGGCGGGACCGGACACGCTTGAACTCGCCTCTTCGGTACCGGTCGAAGGCGAAAACATGAAAACCGTGGCGGAATTCTCCGTGGGGAAGGGCCAACAAGAATCCTTCGTCCTGAATTATCGGCCATCCCATTTCGAGACGCGCCCTGCCGTGAGCGCGCGCAAGGCGCTCAAGGTGACGGCCGCGGGTTGGCACCGTTGGTCCGCCCGCTGCCGCTACAAAGGCCGATGGCCGGATGCGGTGATGCGCTCGCTGATCACCTTGAAGGCCCTGACATACAAGCCCACGGGAGGGATCGTCGCCGCCGCGACGACCTCTTTACCCGAACGTCCCGGCAGCGTTCGCAATTGGGATTACCGATATTGCTGGCTGCGCGACGCCACCTTTACGTTGAATGCGTTGCTGCTCGCCGGATACACCGAAGAGGCGGGGGCGTGGCGCGAATGGCTGGTGCGTGCCGTCGCCGGCTCTCCCGACGACCTGCAGATTGTCTATGGCGTGAGCGGCGTGCGGCGCCTCGATGAGATTGAATTGCCGTGGCTCCCCGGTTACGAGGGCTCCAAGCCGGTGAGGGTGGGCAACGCCGCGTCCCGGCAATTTCAACTGGATGTGTACGGCGAAGTGATGGATTCCTTGCATCTGGCCCGAGCGGCGGACCTCGAACCGCATCCCGAGGCTTGGAATGTGCAACTGGCCTTGCTGAAATTTCTGGAGTCCCATTGGGAGCGGCCCGATGAAGGGCTGTGGGAGGTGCGCGGCCCGCCGCAGCATTTTACCCACTCCAAAATCATGGCCTGGGTCGCCTTTGACCGGGCCGTCAAGGATGCCGAGGAAGAGGGGCTGGACGGGCCGGTCGAAAAATGGCGTCAACTGCGCGATACCATTCACGCTCAGGTCTGCGACAAAGGTTTCGATTCCGTCAACAACAGTTTCGTCCAGTCGTACGAGACGAAATTTCTCGATGCCAGCCTGTTGTTGATACCCCAGGTTGGATTTTTGCCGGCCGATGATCCGCGCGTGCTCGGCACCGTTGCTGCCATCGAGCGGCACCTGCTGGTCGACGGACTGGTGTTGCGCTACTCCACGGCCAGCAACATCGATGCCCTGCCGGCGGGTGAAGGCACCTTTCTGGCGTGCTCCTTCTGGCTTGCCGACAGTTATCTGCTCACGGGACGCCGCCGCGAGGCAGAGGCTTTGTTCGAGCGCCTGCTGGCACTCGGCAACGATGTGGGATTGTTCGCGGAGGAATACGATCCCCGTGCGAAACGAATGCTCGGCAATTTTCCCCAGGCGCTGACGCATATGGCGCTGATCAACACAGCGCGCCTCTTGGACACCCCTGCCGACGAGGCCAAGCGCACATTCGCGCGGGGCGAGCGGCCGGCCGCCAAGAGGGTGATCCGCCCGGGAGTGATGCACCGGAGGGTTGTCGGATAGGGCCGTCAGAGAGTCCCTCGGGCCGCCTATAGATGCGGCCCGAACTCGAGGCCAACATGGCGCCGGGAAAATGAAATTCCGACGGGCCATACAAACCTTGAGGAGGAACGATGAGGAAAAACATCATTTTGTGCGCCGTGATCGCGCTGGGAGCGGCATGCGCCCCGCTGGCGATGGCCGACGAGGGTTCGACCGAGTCTCATCACTATGTGAAGGATTCGGCCATCACCACCAAGGTGAAGGCGAAGTTGGCCGCCAAGCATCTGTCGACGCTGACGAGGATCAAGGTCGACACCGATGAAAACGGGGTGGTTTGGTTGAGCGGCCGGGCGCCGACCAAGGACGCGTCTGACTTGGCCGCCATGATCGCGAAAAACACCGAGGGCGTGAGTGACGTGCACAACGACATTGCCGTCGAGCCGTAATCGTTGAGTTCACGAGATAACTCAAAGAGTGAACAAGCGGGCGCTCCGCGCGGGGCGCCCGCTTCCTTTCAACGGTTCGCGATCTACTCGGCAGGAATCTCCCTGACCAGCCGGTCCGCCAACAGCGCGATGCACGCGCTGAGCGCGCCCGCAACCTCCGAATAACTCTGCGGGCGCTGCGGACTCGAGAAATCCTCGCGGCCGATCGACACCTTGCCGGTACGGGCATCGGTCACGCGCCAGTGAGTTTCGATCGCCACGGGATCGCCCATACGCGCCGTCACCTGATCGATCCCGATCACGATGCCGACCATGGGGATGCTCGCCTGGCCCGCGCTTCCGGGCAGCACCACGACGTCGCTGCGGCGACGCTCAATGTCCCGACCCAGCGTGGCGGTCACAAGATCGGCCAGCGGCGCGGCCCAGCGCTCATGATCCAACACCGTCACGTCTCCGTTGGCCGTGAGCACCATCTCACCCCGATCGACCAGAGAAGGCACCGTGACGCGCAAGTTGATCTGCCGATCGAACTGCGTGCGCGAGTCGTGGACGCCGGCGGGCTGGGCGTCGAGCACGTAAAAATGGTCGGGTTGCCTCGAGGCGCAGCCGCCGGCCAGAGCGAGGACACCGCCTAAGGCGGGGACGCCGATGATGAGCGCGAGCGATTTCAAGGGTCACCTGCCGGTTTGCCGCGTAGCAAAGATTCTGGATGGCGTTCGAGGTAGTCCACCAACGCGCTGATCGACTTCGCGGCCCGGGACACCTGCAACAGCGTTGAACCCAGGTCATTTTCGAGCGGAGCGTCCTGACCCAAAAGTTCCTTGGCGTTCTTCATCGCGGCCTGCGCTTCGGCCAGCGTCGCTTGCACCTGCGGCGCAAGATTGCGATCGACATTCTGCAACAGATGATCCGCGCTCTTCAGGGTCTGCTCCAGCGAGTCCATCGCGGTCGTCAGGCGCGCCGACAGCTGATCAAACGGGACCTTGCTGAGTTTTTTCGCAATCACGCCCACGGAATCCTGGATGTCATCGAGACCGCTCGAGATCGTCGGGAATACGGCCGGCTGGTCCTTCCAGCTAACCCGCTCCTTCTGCGCATCGCGGTGCATGTCCAACTCCACGAACTTCTGGCCGGTCAACAAATTGCCGGTCTTCAGTTCAGCCCGCAGCCCATGCGCCACCAAACTGTCGACCAAGGCACGGCTGCCGGCTTCGCCGATGTCGTGCGCCGGTGCGTTGCGATCTGCGTGTGCCATGCGCCCGCGCAGCCTTTGCGGGTACAACTCGATCACGACCGGAAAGGCGAGGGAGCCTGCATTCTGGTCGTACTCCACATCGACGCTCTTGACTTCCCCCACCGTGATTCCTTGCAGCTCCACCGGCGCGCCCGCCGATAAACCCCGCAGGCTGCCGCCGAAGTACATGACAAAGGCACGAATGTCCGTTTCGATGGGCCGCATCGCGCGGTCCTGATCCGGGTACAGCATGAAGGCCGTGTCTGCCGCCGCCCGCGCCGCCGTCCCGTCTCCCAGCGCACCGAATGCCACGCCGCCTTCCAGGATTGACGTGAGCGACTCGGTGCGCAATCTAACGCCGTCCGCGTTGACCGACATGTCGATCCCGCTCGCCTGCCAAAACCGGGTCGCCGCGGTGACATAGGCATCGAAAGGCTCATTGATGAATACCTTGATGGTCACCCCGGTACCGCCCGGATCCAGCGCATAGCCCACCACCTGGCCTGCGGTGATGTGCCGGAAGAAAACCGAGGAGCCGATGTCCAACGATCCCAGGTCATCGGCGTGCAGGATGAATTCCCGGCCCGGCAGGTCCGCGGTGACGATTGGCGGCGTCTCCAGTCCTACGAAGTCGTCGCGCGTCACGGCTGAATTCCCCACATCCACGCTGATGTACGCGCCCGACACGAGGGTGGCCAACCCCGATACACCAGCCCCCGACACCCGGGGCCGCACCACCCAGAATCGGGTGTCCTCGACCAAGTACGATTCCGCATTGCGGTGAATGTCGGCGGTCACGATGACTTGCTTGCGGTCGCGCGAGACGCGAATCTCCGTGACCTCGCCGATTTCCACATCTTTGTAGCGGACTTTCGTCTTGTTGGCCTCCAACCCTTCGGCATTGGCAAAGCGAATGTCGATCGACGTACCTTGCGCCAGCTTCTCGTGAATGACCACGAAGCCGCCGACCAGCACCACGACGGCCGGGAGGATCCAGACCAGCGGCAGGCGGCCCCAAAGTGTGCGGGCGGGTACGGCCGCCGGGAGATCATCGAGATCCCCTGAAGTATTCTCGCTCACGATGTGGTGTCCCACAGCAGCCGTTCATCGAAGGTGCGCGCCGCAAACAGCGTCAGGATGACCACCGCGGCAAAGGCCAGCGCACCCCAACCGACGGCAACATATGCCAGGCTCCTGATTTGCACCAGCGCGACCAGCAGCGAAATGGCATAGACATCGAGCATCGACCAGCGTCCTATGAATTCAACCATGCGAAACAGCTCGCTGCGCTGCATGCGGTAGCGCGGCGAGCCGCGCCACGCCGAAAAGAGTACCACGCACAGCACGATGATCTTCAGCAGCGGCACGACGATGCTGGCAATGAAGACCAACACGGCGATGGGCCACGATCCGGAGTGCAGCAATTCCAGCACGCCGCTCATGATCGTGTCTTCCTCGTTGTCGAAAATCGTTTGCGTATACATCACCGGAAGCAGGTTGGCCGGCACATACAGGATGGCCGCGCACAAGAGCAATGCGGCGGTCAAGGCCAGACTATGTGGCTTACGCTGAAAAAGATGCGCGTGGCAGCGTGGGCAGCGCGGATGACTGACCTCCAGCGCGCGCACCGTGGCGCGGCATTGCAGGCAAAGGAGCAATCCCAAGCTGCGGCCGGTTTGCGGTGAGTTCATGCGCGGCTCGCCTCGACCCAGCGCCAGAACTGGGCGGGAGAGGTACGGCTGCTCAGGGCGGCCATCGTCAGCATCAAAAATCCGCAGCATCCCAGCGCGACGCCCGGAACTACCCGAGCGTATGCCGCCAGCCGGACCAGCGCCACCAACGTGCCCAGCATGAATACTTCCACGAAGGTCCATGGGCGAACTTGGGCGATGAGGCGGAAAATCCGGTTCTGCCCCGGCGCCGATCGCTGGTGCCGCAACGGGATCAGCAGGTACAGCAGGCTGGTGATTTGCAGGAACGGACTGACCACCGTGGTCATGAACACCAGCGCGGCGAGGCCGGCGTGACCTTGACGGTAAAAGCCCAGCGCCGCGCCCATCAACGTGACCACTCGTGTCTCGCCATTGTATTGTATGGCGACGATGGGGTAGGCATTGCTCAATAAAAACAAGACGAGCGCCGTTACCCCGAGGGCAATGGCGGTGTCGATGCGGCCGTTTTCGGGGCGCTGCAAAAGGGCGCCGCAGCGTGCGCAGCGGGTGCGCTCGGAAGCAGGCGCCATGCCGGCACGGTGTGCCAGATCACACGACGGACAAACAATCACCACGGCATTTAATGCTCTCGAAGGGGCTCCCGAGCATCTTGCCTGACTGCCGCCAAGGCGTCGCGTAATTCATCGATCCGGTACGGCTTGGGAATGATTTTGATCCGTTGGGCCTCGGCCTTGCGGCGGGCTGCCTCGGCAAAGCCGCTGGTGAGCAGCACCGGCAGGTTGGGACGCCGCCGACGGATCTCCTGAGCCAGCTCGACGCCGTTCATGCGTCCCGGCATCATCACGTCCGAGAACACGATATCGACCGCGCGGCGGTCGGCAATGGCTCCCAAAGCGGCCTCGGCACTGGCGACCCGAGTCGTGTCGTAGCCGAGCTGATGAATCATCTCCACGGTCAAGGCCGCCACTTCGTCGTCATCTTCCACGACCAGCACTTGTCCTGCGCCGACCGGCGTGCTGCCGACGGCCGCAGAAGTCAACTGCGGAATATAGGCCGGCGCTTTCCGCGTCCGGGGCAGGAACAAGGACACCTGGGTTCCATGGCCCGGCGAACTCGCGATACGCACCACGCCGCCCGAGGCCTTGGCGAAGCCGTGCGCTTGGGCAAGTCCCAGTCCCGAACCGCTGCCCACTTCCTTCGTCGTGAAGAAAGGCTCAAAGGCGTGGGCAAGAATTTCCGGGGGCATGCCGACCCCGGAATCGGCAATGTCGAGCCGCACAAAGTCACCATGCAGATCATGATCCGCCAGCGCGGGGCAATTCTGCGCGCTGATCTCGATCTTGCCGCCGCTGGGCATGGCATCGCGCGCATTCAAGGCCAAATTCAAAATCACCAGTTCGAGCTCCCCGGGATCCACTTCCACCGGCCACAGGTGCTCCGCAAAGCAGGATTCAATCTGCATATCGCCGCGAAGACTGCGATTCAGCAATTCCCGCATATCGCCGATCAAGCGTTTCAGATCCACGGCCTCCGGTTTCAGCGCCTGGCGGCGGGAGAATGCCAGAAGTTGTCGGCAGAGGCGGGCTCCGCGGTCGACCGCTTTTCTCATGGACGCAAATATCTGGTCGCGGCGCTTCGGGTCGGATTGATCCGTGACGATTTGCAATCCGCCGGAAATGACTTGCAGCAAATTATTGAAATCGTGGGCGACGCCTCCCGTGAGCTGACCGAGTGCCTCGATTTTCTGCGCTTGGCGCAGCCGGTCTTCCACGGCGCGCCGGTGGGTCACATCCGCGATGACCCCAACGATGCGCTTTGGTATGCCGTCCACATAGAATGTGCGCCCGCTGATGTGAACCCAGCGGGTCTCGGCCCCCGCGCCGCGCAGCACGCGCGCCTCCACATCGATGGATCCGAACTGTTCGGCCTGGGAGAAGGCCTGGCGAACCAGCGCTTGATCCTCGCCCAGGACATGCTGCAAGGTCAATTCCAAATCCCAGAATGGCTGCATCTCGGCGTATCCGAATGTCTGGTCGTGCCCGAGTGTGCGGTGAATGGCCCCGGTGGACAGATACAGCTCCCAGCTGCCTATGCCGGCGGCATCCAAGGCAACCTGCAGTAGATCCGCCGTGTTGAGCCCCTCTGACGTCATGCCCTCACTATAGCGGCGGGTCGGGGCGGCAAATGTCCCTGGGCCGCTAAGGATCCTGTCAGATTTCGCCTAGGGTATTTTGGGCATCAGCCGCATTCAGATTACGTAAATTCTGGATTATGGTCGACAAAATCTCTGCGTGCTCTTCCTCGACTGCCAGGGCTACCTTGATGAGGCGCAAGGTGGCCTTGTCGTACTGATGGCCGTGTTCGGCAATCTTGCGGTACGCATCAATGGCAAACCGTTCCGCCATCAGATTCCGCGACAGGGCACGGCTGAATAACGCCGACGGCTCGGAAGCCTCGCTCGGGAGGCACACGGCGTCCGGCTCCGCCGGATTGTTCGCTTCCGATCGGTCAAGGTCGAATCCCATCTGAAGTCTCCATGGTGGCCTACACGCATTAGAGCGCGCGGCCGATGACGCTCGCAGCGGGAACAAGGCGCATCCGGACGTAGGTGTTTGACGGACAGAGCGGCGCAACCTGTTTACAATCGAAGCTTACGAAGCCAAGTGGGGAGTTTCGGATGCGGACACCGATCGGACGTCGTGAACTATTGGCCGGCGCTGGAGCGGCCGCATTGCTCGCGGGACTCGAGGGCTGCGCAACGATTACCCGGCGCGCGCCGCAACCTGAGTCTTTGCAATTGACGCCGATTCGCGC
>Ga0210398_10006382_pt1 | contig 10848 bp, 9 predicted proteins | sample IncBWC4OmetaG_FD_161047 | JGI IMG/M metagenome (GOLD analysis project Ga0210398, IMG submission 161047) | Forest soil microbial communities from Barre Woods Harvard Forest LTER site, Petersham, Massachusetts, United States - Inc-BW-C-4-O | ecosystem: Environmental > Terrestrial > Soil >... | reverse complement strand
GCCATCCATGAGCTCCCGCCCGCGTTCGTCCGGGCGCAGATCGACGCCGTCCTGGACGACATCGGCGCGGACGCGGCCAAGACCGGCATGCTGTTCTCCAAGCCGCTGATCGAGGCGGTCGCCGACGCGCTGGCGCCCCGGGACCTGCCGCTGGTGGTGGACCCGGTCATGGTGGCCAGTTCCGGCAGCCGGCTGCTGCTGCCCGACGCGGTCGGCACCCTGGTCGCGCGGCTCTTCCCGCTGGCCACCGTGGTGACCCCCAATCTGCCCGAAGCCCAGGCGCTCACCGAGATCGCCACCGAGGACCGGGCCAAGCTCGCCGAAGCCCTGGTCGAGATGGGCGCCCGCGCCGCCCTGGTCACCGGAGGCCACGGCGAACAGCCGGTTGACCACCTGTTCGACGGCTCCCGGCACCTGGCCATCCCGGTGACGCGCTGCCGCATCGCCGCCACCCACGGCGCCGGCTGCACCCATTCCGCGGCGCTCGCCGCCGGGCTGGCGGCCGGGCTGTCCCTGCCCGAGGCGGCCCAGCAGGCCGCCGCAGTGGCCGGCGATGCCGTGGCCCATGGCCTGTCCGGGCTGGGCCAGGGCGAAGGCCCGGTCCACGCCCTGCACGACCTCCCGCCCCTGTCCTGAACCGGGTTCCCTGCTGGGCGGCGGTTCTCTAGTGCTGCAGCAACTGCGCATCCGGCCCGCCGCAGCGCCTGGCGGCCGGCACGATGGTCCATGGGTGCGTTTCCTTGGGGAGTGACTGCCGGCCGGGCAGGCCCTGGAACCTCAGTCGTTGCTCCCGCCCCAGCCGCCGCGCTCCCGGCCCGGGGTCCGCGCCATTTCCATGATCGCGGCCCAAGAGCTAAATACCGACCAAAACTGCCCGCGATCATGAAGCCAGCCCATCTCGGGCGTGAGGATTAAGGGTCGGCGCCGCGGCGCGGGTCTCGGCAGGCGCAGCCCGGTGCCTATCCCGCTGATCGGGACCTTCCGGCCCTGCCGATGGCGGACGACCGACGGCGCCGAGCTTCTCGGAAGGAGTCTTCCGATCGACTTGTCAAAACAACTGTTTCGAGGGTAGTCTTTCGAAACATGAGTTCCGAACAGGTTCCGCCGGAGCCGGCCGAAGACACCGCCATCACCAAGGGCGCCGTAGACACTAAGGGCGCCGTAGACACCAAGGGCGCCGAAGACGCCCGGGGCGAGCGCGGGCGGCTTGAGCTGACCGACCCGAAGGCCATCAGGGCACTGGCTCATCCGGTGCGCTGGGCGCTGCTGGATGCTCTCGGCCAGGCCGGTACCCTCACCGCGACCCAGGCCAGCGAGATGCTGGGGGAGTCCCCGGCGAACTGCGCCTTCCACCTGCGGACGCTGGCGAAGTACGGCTTCGTGGAGGAGGCAGGCGGCGGCCGGGGGCGGGAACGCCCGTGGCGCCAGACCTACAACGGCATGAGCTGGCGGGCGCGGTCAGACGAGACCCAGGCCGCCACGGAAGCGCTCGACCAGGTGTGGCTGGACGCGACGCTGGCCCGGGCCCGGCGCAGCCTGACCGCGATCGCCCGCTGGCCCAAGGTCTTCGAGGACACGCTGGGCGCCTCGACGAGCAGGTTGTACCTGACGCCTGGCGAGGCCGACGAGGTGTTCACCGAACTCCGGCAGACCTATGACCGGCTCGTCGGACTGCAGCACCGCTTCGCCGACCGCAAGGACCCGCGTTGCCGTCCCGCGGACGCCGTGCCGATCGAATTCGCCCTTCTTGGGTACCCGGTCCTGGACCTCCCGCCGCTGCCCGAGCCCGACGAGGAGGACGCCGTGGAAGTGGACCGCGAGGCGACCTAAGACCGTTGACGGCCGACTCGGCTCATCCGCACGAGCCGGTTCGAGTACCGCTAGCACATACCCCTGCCAGCGGAAATGTCCCTGATCAGAGCCTTGTCCCAAACTCGAGATATATCTTGACAGGATGTCTAATCAAGATATATCGTATTGATCAGAAGCAGAAAATCTCAAGTCTCGTAATACGAGGAGCCGCCATCATGCACCCGCAGATCGCAAAGACCCTGGCCGACCAGCGCCACGAGGAGCTCATGCACGCGGCGGACCACCACAGCCAAGAGCGCACCGCTTCCGCGAAGCCGAGCCGGCTGAGCCGCCGCCTGCCGCACTGGCACGTGAGCTGGTCGCGCACCGTCCTGTCGCCCGCCGGAATTCCCGGCACGGCCGGCAGCCGCCGGACCCGCAGCGACAAGCGCGGATCGTCCCTGGTGATCATCATCTCGGCCTACCGCTCGGCCTGAACCGCCCCAGCGCTGATCCAATCGCCTGGTCCCAGGGCCGGCGCTCTGCCCGGCCGGTCAACCGCTATGGTTCAGCCGACAAGACCAGGCACCGGACCGGATCGGTCCCCGCACCTCAACGGCCAGCCCGACCCGAAACCACGGCAGACAGCCCCAGGGCCATGAGCCCGCCCGGCAGGTCGGGTGCACCGGCGGGAGGCCCCAGCCCGAACTGCAACTTCAAGCGCCGGGGAGCTGGCGACCTTTAGCCCCGGTCAGAGGCTCCGCATGGCGGGGCCGCGGCCAGTCGGTGATGATGGGCAGCATGGGAACTTCGGCAGCCGGCGGTGTCGCGCCGCTCGCGCCGGGGCACGCACCGTACCTGCCTGAGCCGACGGGTCCAGGCCCGGTCGGTACCACGTCCTTGTACCTGAAAGACGTCTCCCGTCCCGATCCCTGGGCCGCGGGCGTGAACGCCCGAGAACTGATGGTCTCACTGTGGTACCCGGCGGCGCAGTCCGGCGGACCGCGAGCCCGCTACATGACGCCCGCGGAGTCGGAACTCCAGCTCACCAGCAGGGCCATCACCGGCATCCGGGCGGGCGCGCTGAGCACGGTCCGGACCAACGCAGTCAGCGACGCCACGCCGGCCGGGCCGCAGCGCGGCCTCCCGCTCGTCGTGCTCTCGCCTGGCTTCACCAACTCCCGCAGCGTGCTCACCGCGCTGGCCGAGGACCTGGCCAGCCACGGCTACGTCGTGGCCGGGATTGATCACACGTACGAGAGTTTCGCCACGGCCTTCCCCGACGGGCGGATTGCGACGTGCCTCGCCCGTGAGACGCGCCGCCGGGGCCAGAGGTTCTGGGAGAAACTGGCGGCAGGCCGGGCCGCCGATGTCGGTTTCGTGCTCAATGAGCTGACCGGTGCGCACCCGGCATGGCCGGGCGCCGGGCTGATCGACCCGGCCCGGATCGCGATGGCCGGCCACTCCGCCGGCGGCGCGGCCGCGATCCCCGCCCTGCTGGCTGACTCCCGCCTCCGGGCCGGCATCGACCTGGACGGCGCCACGCATGCCCCGATCCCCGACCACGGCCTGTCACGGCCGTTTCTGTTCCTGGGCAAGCAGTCCAACTACACCCCGGGCTGCGAAGGTGCCGTGACCACCTGGGAGCGCGACTGGAGACTCCTGACCGGATGGAAGCGGTGGCTCGTAGTGGCCGGGGCGATACACGCTTCCTTCACCGACCTCGGGCTGCTGGCCGATCAGACCGGTATCGACGTCGGCGCGGGCCTGTCCGGAGCCCGGGCCCTGGACATCACCCGCGCCTACGTCCGGGCCTTCTTCGACCAGCACCTGCGGAGCAATCCGCAAGCCTTGCTGGACCGGCCGTCACCGCGCTACCCCGAGGTCACGTTCTGTTCCCCGGAGATGTAAACCCAGTGCCTAGTACCGCGCCAGAAAGCGTTCGCCGGGCCGGCGCCCACGCCAGCTCGGCAGGTGCCCTCGCGGGACCGGCTTGATGTGCATCTGAGCCGGTTACCGCCGGCTCAGATGCACATTGATCCGGTTGCTCGGCTGGCTCCTCAGCTGGAATCTCGGGGTGAACGTGGTCGGCTGGGGCACTAGCACGCACACCAGGGAGTCGTCGGGGCGAAGGCCTCGCGAGCCGGTGCTCAGCGCCGCAGGTGCGCGGGAGCCTGGTCCTCGGAGACGGGCTGCTCCTCAGCGACCAGGCTGACCGGGACAAGCTCGGCCGCTGACGCGACCTCCCCATCCCGGCCGCGGCGCAGCCCGCTCAGTGCGACCAGCATGCCGATCGCCGCGATGCCGGTGATCAAGCCGAGCGCTGGCCGGTAGGCGGCCAGCGTCGCCGGGGCGGACACGAGCCGCCCCGCGCCGCCTGCGTCCACCACGGCAGTGACGATGGCCAGCACTACCGCCCCGCCGACCTGGAACGAGGTCTGGAACAGGCTAGCGGCCAGGCCCTGCTCGGCGTCCGGGACGCCGGCCGTGGCCGCCACGGTGAGCGAGGAGAAACCCAGCCCGAACGCCAGCCCGATCAGCAGCGTGGTCGGCAGCAGCACCGCCGGGTAGTCCGGCCTGACGCCGGCCCGCAGGAACACCGCGTAGGCGACGACCAGGCAACTGAAGGCGAGCCCGGTCAGCGGGGCCGGGCCGAACCGGCCCAGCAGTGGTCCCATCCGGACGGACAGGACGACCACCATCAACCCCGCCGGGAGGAAGGCCAGCGCGGTCGACATGGCCGACCAGCCGGACAGCGTCTGCAGGTACTGCGTCACCAGGAACTGGAATGAGATATACGTGCCGAACAGCGTCACGGCTCCGATGTTCGCGCGCCGCAGCCCCGCCGAAGCGAAGATGCCGAACGGCACCAGCGGATCGCGGCTGCGCCGCTCGATCGCCACGAACACCCCGAACAGCGCGGCGACCGCGGCGAACGAGCCCACCGTCCTGGCCGATCCCCAGCCCGCCTGCTGGGCCGATACCACCGTGTAGACCAGCAGCAGCATCGCAGAGGTAACCGCCAGGGCGCCGGGTACGTCGAACCTGCGCCCGGCGCGGCTCGAGCGTTCGCCGCCGCGGGGGATGAGCCAGAGCGCGGCGGCCAGCACCACGGCTGCGATCGGCGCGGGTACCAGCAGCGTCCATCGCCAGCTGATCTCGGTGAGAACGCCGGACAGGACCAGCCCCAGCGAGAAACCGCTGGCCCCGAAGACGGTGTAGATGCTGAACGCCCGGTTCCGCATCGGGCCCTCGGGGAAGGTGGTGGTGAGCAGCGACATGCTGGCCGGGGCGGTGAACGCGGCCGCCATGCCCTTGACGAACCGCGCCGCGATCAGCAGGCCCGGGCTGCTCACCAGGCCGCCGAGCACGGAGACCAGAGCGAACACGCCCAGGGCCACGATGAAGACCCGCCGGCGGCCCAGTAGGTCGGCGGCCCGGCCGCCGAGCAGGAGCAGTCCGCCGTAACCGAGCACGTAACCGCTGACGATCCATTGCAGTGACGACGTGCTCAGCCCGAGGGCGGTCCGGATCGAGGGGAGCGCGACGCCGACCATCGACACATCGAGGGCATCAAGGCACAGCGCGCCGCCGAGCACGAACAGGATTCCCCAGAGCTGCGGCGTCCAGCGGGCCTCGGGTTGGAGTGCACCGGATGAAGTCATGGTCGAAACTATATGTATGTGCAAGCACTAGATGCAAATACAATTAATGTACTTGCAAGAATCGAATTCGGGCGCTATGCTTCGCCCGTGAGCGCGACCCAGGACAGCAGCGCGACCCAGGACAGCGTGGTGACCGCATGGCGGGAGATGGCAGCCTGTCACGCCGAGGCCTGTGCGGCGCTGGAGCGGGAGCTGGGGGAGCGCCACGGGCTGGGCGTAAGCGACTTCGAGGTGCTCGAGCGGCTCGCCGAGAGCGAGGGACGCAAGTTCCGGGCCCAGGACCTGGCTGAGGCCGTGCACCTGAGCCAGAGCGCGCTATCCCGCCTGGTTGACCGGCTGGCCCGGCACGGCCTGGTCGAGCGGTCCAGCTGCGAGGGAGACCGGCGGGGCATCTACGTGGGGTTGACCGAGGCAGGCGAGGAGCGCCATGCCGAGGCAGTGCCCACCCATCGTGGCGTGCTCGCGCGCACCCTGCCCGCCGTGATGCTGGCTCCGTCGGCCGCCGGCGAATAGCAACCCTGCGGGGATAGTGCTATACAACCGATCGCAGCGATAGTGTTAGTGCGGTCGAACTGGGATGACGTGCGGCCGAGAACCCCGCGCGTCTGGTGGGGGAGCGAGCGAGATGAGTCATGCCTGACCGGCCAGCCACCCTGCGGGACGTGGCCAGCGCAGCCCGCGTCCACCCCGCGACCGCCTCGCGCGCGCTCAATCCGGAAACCCGGATCCTGGTCAGCGAGGACACCGCCCGCCGGGTCACGGCCGCCGCGGCCAAGCTGGGCTACCGGCCCAACCCGGTGGCCCGCAGCCTGCGGACCCGTCGCTCGCACACGGTCGGAGTGCTGATCCCCGACCTGAACAACCCGTTGTTCCCGCCGATCGTGCGCGGCCTCGAAGACAAGCTGGCCGCCGCCGGTTACGTGGCGCTGCTCGGCAATACCGACGCCGACGCCAGCCGGGAGCGGCTGCTGTTCGAGCAGATGCGAGCGCGCCACGTGGACGGCTTCGTCCTAGCCAGCGCCACCTTGCACGACCAGCTGCTGGCCGAGGCGGCAGCGGCCGATGTGCCCGTGGTGCTGATGAACCGGCTCTCGCAGGACTACAGCTTCCCCTCGGTCTCGGTCGACAACGAGCAGGGCGCCCGGATGGCCGTCGCCCACCTGGCCAAGCTCGGCCACGCCCGCATCGCGCACATCGCCGGGCCGCAGGAGGCATCCACCGGCGTCAGCCGGCTGCGCGGATTCCGCGACGGCATGGCGTCTGCACGGCTTGAGGTCAGCGAGGACCTGATCGGGTACGCCAGCCGGTACACGGTCGAGGAAGGACTGCGGTGCGGACGCGAGCTGCTGGCCCGCGCGGGCCGTTTCACTGCGATGGCCGCCGCCAACGACATGCTGGCCGTCGGCTGCTACGCGGCGCTGGACGAGGCCGGCCTGCAGTGCCCGGACGATATCTCGGTCATCGGCTTCAATGACATGCCGTTCATCGACAGGCTCAGGCCGCCGCTCACCACCGTCCGCTTCCCGCACTACCAGCTGGGCACCGAGGCGGCGCAGCTGCTGCTCGAGCGGATCGGCCAGCGCGAGACGCCGGTGAAGATCCTCTATCTGGCGCCCGAGCTCGTGGTCCGGGGGTCAACCGCGGAGCCCTCAGCCGCGCTGCCCCAGCAGGCGGAAGCGGCCGGGGGCGGCGTCACACCCGTGCCGCTGCGCCGGACCCCGGCGCGCCGGAGGCGCCGGGTGCCCCCGAGCTGACCCGGCCATCCACCTCGCCTAGCCGCGCCGCAATCGATTGCTGGTCGTAGCTGAGTTATCCGTGGAGGCTAGAGTGACACTGGAGGTTAAATTTGCCTGTGTGATCTTAGATGACACAGGGTCGAGTGTTGCAGGATGCTTGGAGCAGGAGCCGCCCGGGGTCGGGAAATCGGTACCCGAGTTGTCCCGTTTTCCGGGAAAACCATTTGGTACGGCTTTGATAACAGGTTGGACATCCGCCATTGACAAACGACACGGCGCCAGGCCAGTGTCGTGTGCAAACGATTGTGACCAGGGCGGGAGGGTCTGGCGGCATGGTCGGACATGAGAATGCGCGTCGGCTCGGCTGGCTGGGCACCGGGCGCATGGGCGTCGAGATGGCCCGTCGCCTGCTGGCGGCCGGCTGCGATCTCGCTGTCTATAACCGCTCCGCAGCCAAAGCCGATCCGCTGGTCAGGCTCGGGGCTAAGCCGGCCGGATCTGCGGCCGAGCTGGCCGCCAGGGACATCGTCTTCGTCACCGTCGGCACGTCCGATGACCTGACCGCCGCGGTGCTCGGCCCGCACGGGCTGATGTCGGGCGGCGACGGAGCCGCACCTGCGGTACTCATCGACTGCTCCACCGTCTCGGCCGAGGCCTCAGCGCGCGTGCGGGCGGAGATCGCCGAGCGAGGGACCGCGTTTCTCGCCGCACCCGTCATGGGCAACCCCAAGGTGGTGCGGGCCGGGAAGATGACGGCCGCCGTCTCCGGACCCCGGGAGGCGTTCGCGATCGCCGAGCCCTACCTGAGCATGCTCGGCCACGGCGTCACGTATGTCGGCGAGGGCGAGGCGGCCCGCACGGTGAAGCTCTGCCACAACCTGTTCCTCGGCGTGGTCGCGCAGTCCCTGGCCGAGATAACCGTGCTCGCGCAAAAGAGCGGCATCAGCAGGCAAGCGTTCCTGGCCTGCCTCAACAAGAGCGTGATGGGTTCGCTATTCACCGGCTACAAGTCACCCGCCTACGTGAACCTGGACTTCGAGGCCACGTTCACGGCTACGCTGCTGCGGAAAGATTTCGACCTCGGCCTGGCCGCAGCGCGGGAGCACGAGGTGCCTATGCCGGTGGCCGCGACTGTCCATCAGCTCATCCAGGGCCTGGTAGGACGCGGCTACGGCGACGCCGACTTCGCCGCGCTCCTGCAGCAGCAGGCCGACTCAGCGGGCCTGACCCTCGTCAGTGAGCATGCCGACGTTCCGGACGGGCTCGAAACCGATGAAACCGAGCCAACGGGTCACTTAAAAATGACCGGAACCTCGAGAAGGAGGAACCAGGCGTGAGACCTCACCCTCCCTGGCGCTCCAGACGTGCCCTCGTTCTGGGAACGGCAGTGCTATCGGTCGGAGCTCTGGCGGCATGCAGTAGCAGTGGTGCGAGCAGCACCAGCACCACTCCGAGCACCAGCGCAAGCTCCAGCCCGAGTTCAAGCACCCCGATCACCATCGGGGCGTCGCTGTCGCTGACCGGGGACTTCTCCACGGACGGCATCAACTACCAGCACGGCTACGAGCTGTGGGCCAGTTACGTGAACGCTCACGGCGGGCTGCTGGGCCGTCAGGTCGTGCTGAAGATCCTCAACGACAACAGCTCGCCTACCCAGGTGGTCACCAACTACGAGACCTTGTTCTCCTCCGACCACGTCGACCTGGCCTTCGGGCCGTTCTCGTCGCTGCTGACCACGCCCGCCTCGTCCGTCGCGGCCCGGTACGGCTACGCGTTCGTCGAAGGCGCCGGCGGCGCGCCGAGCGTCTTCGACAGCCCGGCCAACGTGGCCGACCACAACGTGTTCGACGTGAGCCTGCCGATCAAGGACGAGATGGTCCCGTTCGTCAACTACATCGCGGGGCTGCCGCCCAGCCAGCGGCCGAAGACCGCTGCCTACCCGATGGCCGACGACCCGTTCGCCACTCCACCGGTCCAGCTCGCGCAGTCGATGCTGCAGCAGCTCGGGGTGAAGACCGTGTACTCCAAGATCTTCCCGGAGGAGGCAGCGGACTACAAGGCGCCGGCCGACCAGGTGGCCGCCTCCGGCGCGCAGATCGTGGTGCTTGGATCCACCGACGTGCCGACCGTATCGGCCTTCATGTCGGCGTTCGAGCAGCAGCACTACACGCCGAAGCTGTTCATCGCGGCGGCCGGTCCGGACCAGGGTTCGGCCTTCACGTCCGCGGTGGGTAAGGGCAACGCGGTCGGGATGATGGTGCCCAACGGCTGGTACCCCGGCTACCCCAATGCGGCGAGCCAGGCCATGGTGCAGGCGTACGTGGCCAAGTACGGCGGCAACGCGTCGGGCGTAAGCGCTGACGTCGCGGAGGCCTACTCCGTGGGCGAGGTCATGGCGCAGGCGGTTACCGCGACCGGCGGAACCGACAACGCCAAGATCATTGCCTACCTGCACAGCGGCGTCACGCTCACCAGCGTGCAGGGTCCGGTGAAGTTTGACTCGCTGGGTGAGAACAGCGCGGCCGCGGCGTTCGTCTCCCAGTGGCAGAACGGCGGTAACGCGTTCAACCAGGTCCTTCCGGTCGGGCAGGCTGGATCGGTGGCGATCATCGCGACCAAGCCGGCCTGGTCCAGCTGACGATAGGGAGAATGGGTGGCGCGGGAGATCTATCAGGCCATCACCGACGGGATCCTCGTCGGCGGTGTCTATGCCCTCATGGCGGTGGGCCTGACGCTGATCTTCGGCGTGCTGGACATCATCAACATCGCCCAGGGCGTCATGGTGATCCTGGGCGCCTACCTGAGTTACGAACTGGCGGCACGGCTGCACATCGACCTGTTCGTCGGGTTGCTGGTCACCGTGCCCGCCATGTTCGTGATCGGCGTGGTCATCCAGTGGGCGTTCATCCGGCCCTTGCGCGGGCGCGAGCGGGTGTCGATGACGCTGCTGGTCAGCTATGCTGTCGCGCTGATCATCGAGGGGATCCTGTACGAGAGCTTCGGGGCCAACACCCGGGTGCTGAATGCCTGGTACGTGACTTCGAGCGTGCACGTCTTCGGGTTCTACCTGCCGTACATCTACCTGTTCGGCTTCGCCCTCGCGGTGCTGCTCGTGGTGGCGCTGTACGCGCTGCTGTACCGGACCAGGTTCGGCCGCAGCGTGCGCGCCACCATGCAGGACGAGACGGCGGCGCGGCTGGTCGGCATCGACACCAACCGCGTCGCCGCCCTCACCTTCGGCATCGGCGTCGCGGTGACCGCCGCTGGGGGCATGGTGTACGGGGCCACCAGCGGCGGCTTCAACCCCAACAGCGGCTACGACCTGATCTCGCGGCTGCTCGCGATCATCATCCTGGGCGGCCTGGGCAGCATCGGCGGCGCGCTGGCCGCGTCGGTCTTCATGCTCACGCTCGAGTCGCTGGTGGACATCTGGCAGCCGCAGTGGGCCATCGTGGTGTTCTACGCCGCGCTCGTGCTGGTCCTGCTGATCCGCCCGACCGGCTTCTTCGGCGCCGCGAGGGGGCGTACGGCTTGAAGCGGCTCGCAGTCGCCGGGGTGGTCGCGGTGCTCGCCGTCGCGGTGGCCTTTCCCTTCCTGTTCCCCAGCCCGGTGGCCACGAACTACGGCGTGTACGCGCTGATCTTCGTGGCGGTCGC
>Ga0210398_10006379_pt1 | contig 10850 bp, 11 predicted proteins | sample IncBWC4OmetaG_FD_161047 | JGI IMG/M metagenome (GOLD analysis project Ga0210398, IMG submission 161047) | Forest soil microbial communities from Barre Woods Harvard Forest LTER site, Petersham, Massachusetts, United States - Inc-BW-C-4-O | ecosystem: Environmental > Terrestrial > Soil >... | reverse complement strand
ATGACAGGCCATGGCCAATTCCAGTCCTCCACCCAGAGCAAGACCGTGTAGCGCGACCACTACAGGCAGTGGTGAGGACTCAATCCTGGTCTGCACTTGCTGGAAAGAGGGCTCGGCCTGGGGATGATCGAACTCGGTGAGATCAGCTCCCGCGCTGAACAGCTCGCCGCTTGAGATGATTAACAGGACCTTGATGCCGGGGTTCTTTTCCGCCCGCGTAATCGCATCCACGAGCTCGAGCCTTACCGAGTGGTTGATCGCGTTCACCGGCGGATTGTCGACGCCAATCAGTCCGATAGCGCCCAGCTGGTCGAATTTCACAATTCCTGCCACGTCTGTATGTCCTTCCTTTCCAGGTATGAACACAACAGCGGGGCTCCGGGGAGAAAGCCCGTGTGTTCTGCCGGGGCTACTCCACCGGTCCCTTCCAGCATATGACAAACTGGGGCATGTTCCGTATACTGAACGTCGCCGTGGTTAGATTCTCGCATGGGAACAGGGAGAGATGGGGGGTTAAGATGAAAGAGAAAAGTTTGGAAGATTTGCTGCGAGACGCAGGAAACCCGGTCAAGATGTTGCGCAATTCAGCGATCGGCGCTTATGTCTATCCAGTAGTTCCCTATGAGTACTCCAATTGGCGCGACGAGCAACGTGCCTGGCGCGAGACTGCGGTTCTCTTCGACCAGTCGCATCATATGGTGAACGTCTTCGTCGAAGGTCGCGATACACTGAGATTGTTCTCCTATCTGGCGACCAACAGTTTCGCAAACTTCCCCGTCAATCGCGCCAAACAATTCGCGCCTTGCAGCTACGACGGCTTGGTCATCGGCGACGGCATTCTCTTTCATTTAGAAGAAAGTCGGCTCGTGTTCGTGGGTCGCGCACCCGCTGCCAGCTGGATTGAATTTCATGCTCAAACCGGCGGCTATGACGTGAAAGTCGAAAAGGACGACCGCTCCCCTTCCAATCCGAAAGGCAAAACCGTTCTGCGTACCTGTTACCGCTACCAGATGCAAGGCCCCAACGCCCCGCAGATTCTGGAAAAGCTGAATGGCGGGCCGGTTCCTGAGATCAAGTTCTTCCACATGGGTGCGATCAAAATCGCCGGACGCACAGTTCGCGCGCTGCGCCACGGCATGGCGGGCGCACCGGGGCTCGAGGTGTGGGGGCCATACGAGGAGCGCGAGGAGATTCGGGCGGCGATCGCTGAGGCTGGCAGGGATTTTGGCCTTTGCGAAGTCGGGGCCAGAGCTTACGCGACCAATACTCTTGAATCGGGATGGATTCCGTCTCCGCTTCCGGCGGTCTACACCGGAGAAAAGATGAAGGCCTACAGACAATGGCTCCCCGCCACCAGCTATGAAGGAACGGGTTCAATCGGGGGCAGTTTCGAGTCCGACAACATCGAAGACTATTACATGTCGCCGTATGCGCTGGGCTACGGGCCGTTGGTCAAATTCGACCACGACTTCGTGGGACGGGAAGCGCTCGAGAAAATCGCCACCAGGCCACAGAGGAAGAAGGTGACGTTTGCCTGGAACGCCGAAGATGTATTGCAGGTTTTCGCATCGATGTTTGAGGCGGGCGAGATTTACAAGTATATCGACCTGCCGCTATCGAACTATACCTCTGCCTCGTACGACAAGATTTTGCTGGGAGGAAAGACGGTTGGCTTCTCCATGTTCTCGGGTTACAGCTATAACGAGCGCTCGATGCTCTCTCTGGGGGTCGTTGATCCGGATATAGAAATCGGCACGGAAGTCAGGCTGGTGTGGGGCGAAGCTGGAGGCGGCACCAAGAAGACGACAGTCGAAAGGCACAAGCAAACGGAGATTCGGGCCATCGTCAGCCCAGTGCCTTATTCCAAAGTCGCACGAGAGACTTATGCCAGGGGATGGCGGACAGTTCAAGTTTGACGGGAGTGCGCTGACGACCGCTCGGCATCAATCCAATCCATCGTTTTTTTGAAGCCGCCAAAAACGTAGAAATGCAGGCCGGCGATGCCGAGCCGCTTGCCATCGCCATCCGCCATGGAAGCGGCAAGTTCCCGGATAATCGGCTCGGACCCTCGTTCCACCAGCATCTTGGCGAAGGCTGGATTTTCCCTCAGAACGTGCAGCGAGTTGCCGACTCCGCAGCGCACGGCATATCGCATGAGGGTTACCAAACCAGCTGGGCCGGCCAGTCCAACTCGTATCGGAACACCTATACCCCGTGCCCGGACTCCGCGCACCCATTCGATTATGGGTTCAGCTTTGAAACAGAATTGCGTAATGATCGAAAGTTGCAACCCCTCATTTCGCGCGAAGCTGACTTTTGCCGCGAGCGCTTCATCGAGGAAGCTCTCAGAGATGTGAGGGTTGCCTTCGGGAAAACCGCTGACCGCCATGCGAGTTATGCCGGCTCTCTGAAACGCGCCGGTTTGCATGACCGCCAGACTGCTGTGGTATGGTCCAGCCGGTCTGTCCCGGTCGCCCCCGATGATCAGAATGCGATCAACGCCTGCATCCTTCAATTGCCCGGCCAGCCGCTGGAGCTGTGCCGCGCTCTCCAGATGACGCGCGCCCACGTGCGGTATGGGGATGTGACCTGCACGCTTCAAACTTGCAGCCGGCGCGATCATAGCCGTCGGGTTTGACCCGGGAATCCAGGCGAGGGAGACTTCGGTGCCGGGATCGAGACGCTCTGCCGCTGCCTGCAAGGTTTTGGCGTCGCCCGGATTCAACTCAATCGAGTAGCCGCCCAGAAGCGCACTAATGCCGCGGCCGGCAGTTGCAGAATCCATGGCAGGCATGTCAGTATTCAGTATACTGAATGTCGCTACGTTTGCGCATGGCGATCCGAGTATTGTCAAGCATGATGTTTGGATCGGTGGCTCCGCGCGCACGGAATCGGTAGGGAACAGTCGGCGCTCTCAGTTTGACAACTTGTTCGTGATCAGAGCTATAGTGAGTGTGCTTAAGCCTTCTGCGAGAGGGCTGTGGCGCATACCCCGGCGAGCCGGCAACGCGGAAAGCAGGCGTTGAATGAGCCGGGCTCACAAAGGTGGATTGTGGAACCCGAGCCGATAATGGATCTCGCTCATCTCGGCCACTTGGAACTTCTCACTCCCAAGCCGGAAGAGAGCCTGCGATTTTTCGTGCAGGTTATGGGAATGACCGAGAGCGGTCGACAAGGCGACTCGGTCTACTTGCATGCCTATGATGATTATGAGCGGCATTCCCTCAAGCTGACGGCATCTAAGGTCCCGGGCTTGGGCCATGTCGCTTATCGGGCACGAAGTCCTCAAGCTCTCGAACGGCGTGTGGCGGCCCTCAAAGGATCGGGCTTCGATCTAGGCTGGACGGATGGCGACCTGGCGCATGGCCCGGCGTTTCTCTGCCAGGATCCGGATGGACATAAGATCGAGCTTTACTATGAAACCCAGTGGTATCAGGCGCCGCCTGAGTTGCGACCTGCGCTCAAGAACCAGGCGCAGAAATTTCCCGCGCGTGGTATCAACGTGCGCCGTCTCGACCATTGGAACGGACTCGCGGCCGATATCAAAGCCAACCGCGAGTTCTGCGAAAAATATCTCGGCTTTCGCTTGACCGAGCAAATTGTCATGGACGATGGCTCGGAAGCGGGCATGTGGATGACGTGTACCAACAAGAGCTACGATTTCGCGTACACCCGCGACCACACCGGCACAAAGGGACGCTTTCACCACATCACCTATGCCGTCAATAGTCGCGAAGAAGTTTTGCTTGCGGCAGATATCTGCCTGGAAAATGGCGTTTACATCGAAACTGGTCCTCACAAACATGCAATTCAGCAAACCTTCTTCTTATATGTGTACGAACCCGGAGGCAACCGGGTTGAGATCGCGAATGCGGGCGCGCGTTTAATTTTGGCCCCGGACTGGAAGCCAATTCGATGGTGTGAAGCCGAACGCAAGAAAGGACAAGCCTGGGGACTGAAGACGATCGAATCGTTCCATACGTACGGAACGCCTCCGGTGGAGTGTGCAAACCAAGACGCAGGCGCAAGGTCAAATACGAAGCGCCATGAATAACACCCTTACCGCCCTCGTCGTGAGCGCCCATTCAGCGGATTTTGTGTGGCGGGCGGGTGGGGCCATCGCCTTGTACTCCGAACGCGGCTGGGAGGTTACGGTTGTTTGTCTATCGTTCGGGGAGCGCGGCGAATCGGCGAAACTGTGGCGTGAACCAGGTATGACGATGGAGAAAGTCAAAAGCAACAGGAAAGATGAGGCAATGCACGCGGCGGAGATTCTCGGGGCCAAGGTGATTTTCTTCGATGTGGGCGACTATCCCATGAGACTTCCTGACAGTATCCTTTACGAACTAGCGGCGCTGTACCGACAAATCCGGCCGGAGTTTGTCCTCACGCACTCACTCAAAGATCCTTACAATTTCGATCATCCGCTGGTTTCTCAGGCCGCGCAGGAGGCGCGCATCGTGGCGCAGGCGCATGGACACGAACCGGACACGCCGGTAATCGGCGCGCCGCCGGTTTTCCTGTTCGAGCCACACCAACCAGAACAGTGCGAATTTAAGCCACAAGTGCTGCTCGATATTACTTCGGTTTGGCCCAAAAAAAATGAGGCCTTCAAAGCCATGAACGCCCAGGAGCATCTCTGGCACTACTACGAGCGGGTGGCACTGCAACGCGGGGTGCAGGCGTCACGCAATTCCAATCGAACCGTCAAATATGGAGAAGCGTATCAGCGCGTGTTTCCGCAGGTCACGGAGGAACTCGCATGACCGAACCTGTTGTGGTTCGCAATGTGGAGCAGGCGCCTGCCGAAGTCGTGGCTGCCTTGGAGAAATTCGGGGTGACCACGGTGCACGAAGCGCAGGGACGTTGCGGCTTACTCTCCTCCTACATGCGCCCGATCTTCCCCGGTGCCACCATCGCGGGTCCGGCTGTGACCGTGTCGCTTCCTCCCGGCGACAACCTTATGATCCACGTCGCCGTCGAAGTGTGCTGCGCCGGAAATATTCTGGTCGTAGCCCCGACTTCGGCATGTACTGACGGTTATTTCGGCGAACTGCTCGCGACCTCGCTGCGTGCTCACGGAGGAAAAGGACTCGTGATTGACGCGGGTTGTCGTGACATTCGCTCTCTGACGGAAATGAAGTTTCCCGTCTGGAGCCGCGCCATCAGTTCCCAAGGAACCGTCAAGAGCACACTGGGATCGGTGAACACTCCGGTAGTATGTGCGGGTGCGCTGGTGGAAGCTGGTGATGTGATTGTCGCCGATGACGATGGAGTCGTCGTAGTGAGGCGGACCATGCTACACGAAGTCGCTGCCGCGGCGGAACGGCGGGTTCGCAAGGAAGACGCAAATCGGGAGCGGCTGGCTCGCGGTGAACTCGGACTTGACATCTACGGCTTGCGGAAGAAGGTCGCGGACCTGGGACTGAAATACATCTGAAAGCTCTTGAGGCAATGTTAGAAACCTCGCAAACCTCCATCCCCTGTACGCTCATGCGCGGCGGCACGTCAAAAGGCCCTTTCTTTCTGGCTAACGACCTGCCAAGCGATGCGCAAACACGCGACCGTGTGTTACTGGCGGCCATGGGATCTCCCGACCCAAGGCAAATCGACGGCATCGGCGGCGCTGATCCTTTGACCAGCAAAGTAGCCATCATATCCGGTTCGTCGCGGCCGGGAATTGATGTCGATTATCTCTTTGCTCAGGTTTCTGTGGATCGGCCGCTGGTCGATGTGACGCCAACCTGCGGAAACATGTTGGCGGGCGTGGGCCCCTTTGCGATCGGATGCGGCCTGGTTGCACCCAGAGTCCCCACCACGCCGGTGACGATTTATATGGTGAATACGGGAACTGTGGCCGTCGCTCACGTACCCACGCCGGGCGGCGAAGTTAGCTACGCGGGGGAAGCATCGATTGCCGGCGTCCCGGGCACGGCGGCGGCGATTCGTATCGATTTCCGCGATACTGCGGGTTCAGTTTGTGGCGCTCTTTTGCCGACTGGAAACATGACCGACCAGATCGACGGAATCGAAGCGACCCTGATTGACAACGGCATGCCTATGGTGGTGCTGCGCGCTTCGGATCTCGGGAAATCCGGATACGAAACCCCGGCCGACCTTAACTCCGACCAGGAACTCAAAACACGTCTGGAGGCAATTCGTATCCTGGCGGGGGAGCACATGGGCTTGGGCGACGTGCGTTCGAAGGTGGTCCCCAAGATGACCCTGATCGCGCCGCCGCAAGACGGTGGGCACGTAATGACACGCACTTTCATTCCACACAAATGTCACTCGGCCATCGGAGTGTTGATGGCGGTGACGGTGGGCACGGCGTGCATTCTTCCCCGGTCAATCGCCCAGGGCGTCGCGCGCCCGCAAGACGGGACCGTGCAACGGCTCTCGATTGAGCATCCCAGCGGCGAATTTTCGGTTGAGTTTCAGGTGGAGCACAACGGCGGCGAGCTGAGAGTGATTCGCTCGAGCCTGATTCGGACAGCTCGCGCTCTTTTTCGCGGCGAGTTGCTGGTGCCGGCAAGCGTTTGGCTTGGAAAAAATTCCCTCTCAGCCGCCGTTACTCCGCAGACCACGTAACATGCAGAGCATGAATCCCATTCATCAGGTGGCAATCATCGGCTTTGGCGAAGCCGGAGGTATTCTCGCCGAAGATCTCGCCAAACGGGGAATGAATGTGTCGGTCTTTGACATTCTGTTCAACTCCAATCGACGGCGACAACCCATGCTAAGCAAAGCGCACGCCTGCAGAGTGACGGCCGCAGGCAGTTTGAAGGATTGCCTGCACCAAGCCGAACTCGTGATTTCAGCGGTTACGGCTTCATCAGCATTGGAGGTGGCGAAGGAGGCGGGGCCGATGTTGGGCGAGGGTCAGTTGTTTCTGGACATCAATTCCGTTTCGCCGGAAACCAAGCGCAAGGCTGCCCGCAACATCGAACGTAGAAGAGCTCGATTCATCGAGGCTGCGGTAATGTCTGCGGTCCCCACGCATCGATTGCAAGTTCCCATGCTGCTTGGCGGACCGCATGCTTTCGAAGCCGCCGAACGTCTCCAAAAGATTGGAGTGAACGCTACGCCGTTCAGTCATCAACTGGGCGTCGCTTCGGCCGTCAAGATGTGCCGTAGCGTCGTGATTAAGGGCCTGGAAGCGCTGGTCATCGAGTCCCTATTCGCAGCGCGGATGTATGGTGCAGAAGATAAGGTGCTGGAGTCTCTTGCCGTGAGTTTTCCTGGAATGGGGTGGGCGGATCATCTGCCTGACTATTTGATCAGCCGGGTTGCCGAACATGGCCATCGACGAGCTGAGGAAATGCGCGAGGTAGCGCAGACACTGCGGCATGTTGGCATTGAACCTGTCATGGCGCTGGCGACCGCGCAATGCCAGGAGCAACTGATCGGCAAGATGGCGAAGCGGAGACTTGCGTTCGACTCCGCCAAGCTGTTCTCCTGGCGTTCTCTCAGTGATGCGGCGGTCACCCCACGACGGCGGTCCAGGCCGGACAAGTGAATCTTCGAACTGCGAATGACAACTCCGCTGGCCGGCATTCGGAGCGTTCTTATATTTAAAGTTCCGGAGCGGAGATTCCTGCAGTTCCCCCCGCAGATCGCAAACCCAGCCGCGAAAGATTCATGCTTACCTTTGCCCCATGGGCGTGCTCAACCATCAGGGCGGCCACGCGCGAGCTCTCACCGTTTTCGAGCGCCTGAACGATGGTGTGATGCTGGCGGTGCGAGTAGAGCAGGTGGTCGTACATGCGTGGAAGGTCGATTTTGTCAAAAGCAATGGCATGCGCGGCCGCAAATGGGATTCTCCCGTTGCGCTTGAGCGCATCGGCGACAACTTTGCTGCCCGATCCCTCGACAATCAGCGAATGGAATTGCCGGTTCATATCGCCGTATCGCGCTTCGTCCGCCAGGACGAGGTGCCCTCCGGCGAAAATTTCATCCCCTTCACCGAGACACTCATGCAGAGAGTGGATGAGACGGCGGGACGGCCCTTGTTCCGCCAACATACGAGCCGCCAGGCCTTCGAGTGCGCCGCGGACGTCGATGGCATCCATGATTTCCTGCGGCGTGAATGCCCTCACCACAAAACCGCGGGTATCGAGCTGAGTCAGTACCCCTTCCTGTGCCAGGATGGGTAGAGATTCCCGCACAGGGGTTCGGGAAACTCCAAGCTTGGCCGCAAGTTCGACCTCCCTCACTCGCTCGCCCGGAGGTAGTTCTCCGTGGAGGATCATTTCGCGTATTCTTACCATTACCCGAGAGTTCTTGTTGCCTGGCATTTGTATGCAACCGGGATAGGCCCGCCATTCAGGGCTGAAGCTCGCATACATTCTATTCGAATTCTGATAGACCAAAAAAACATAAAACCATGTCAGGATTTGGGCTCCCGGTGGACCAGGCGCGATTCGTCTCATCTGTAGCCGACCGTGTCGCCGCTCGATTCATGACGAATAGCAGCACAGAATTCGCAAATTCCCGAAAGATGCCAACGGCTTAGGGTCGACCCGGAAATGCATACAGACATTATGCAATGTTGCAAATTCCAGCCCAGACCCCAAGCTGCCCCGGTAGGCCTGCGTAGCCTGATAACCTGCCTGGGCGCAATGCTAAACCGCTTGTTCAGGTACAGTTCGGAGTTTGCGACCGGTTTTAGACGCGCCCTACCGTATACATAGCTTTCGTTTAAGAATGCATGGTTTCAGAATGCCTATGCGAATCCATCTGCTTTCCGGCAGCAAGGTAACCGCGGCCTGCCAAGGCAAGTAAATCGAGTCGCGACCAGGGGAGTGCTGATGCAGCACAAGAGCTTGCACGATCTGCTTCAGGAAGCCGGGAATCCCGTGACCCTGCTGCGCAATTCTCAGACAGGGCCGTACGTGTATCCGGTAGTCCGGGGTGTATTTTCAGCCTATATTCTGGCGACCGGATGGGGCCTCCACCGTTTCCGCAGTTTTACGACCATGCCTAAGCCCGGGGATGGAAAGACGCTCCCCTTGGCATGCGGTCACGATGAGATGCTGGATCAAGCGGAAGAACTCACCCAGGAACTGCTGGCGGCCTCCTCGCGCAGCGCGCCCCGGGGGCATTCGCTGTAACTGGCGCGATAGCGTTCAACACCGAGAAGCTTCCATGTATCGCTGTGCTCAGGCCTTCAGCCCAAACAAGCGCATCGCATTTTCCTTCAGGATCAAGGGGCGCACTTCGTCGCGGATAGACAGCTTCTGGAAATCGGCCAGCCATCGGTCGGGCGAAATCAACGGATAGTCGGAGCCAAACAAGACCTTGTGCTTAAGCAGGGTGTTCGCGTATTGCACGAGCGTCGGCGGGAAGTACTTCGGCGACCAGCCCGATAGATCAATGTATACCTGCGGCTTATGCAGACACACAGAGATGGCCTCGTCCTGCCAGGGAAAGGAGGGGTGCGCCATGATGATCGGCATGTCGGGGAAGTCAACAGCCACATCATCAATATCCATCGGGTTTCCGTATTTCAAGTGAACCCCGCCGCCCCCGGGCATCCCCGTGCCGATGCCGCTATGGCCAGTATGAAAGATCACCGGCAATTTGGCCTGGTTGATGACTTCGTAAAAAGGATAGGCCAGTTTGTCATTGGCATGGAACTGCTGCAGCGGAGGATGGAGTTTGAAACCGCGAATCCTACCCGCGGCAATTAGCCGTTTCGCCTCCTCCACCGCCGCTTTGCCGCGCCGGGGGTCTACGCTGGCGAAGGCGAACATGATATCGGAGTTTTCGGCGGCGAAGGCCGCGACCTGGTCGTTGGGAATGGGCGTGCGCCCAGTGAGCCGTTCGTCCACACTGAAAATCACGCAGCCGATCTTGCGCGAGCGATAATACTCAGCCAGCGCGTAGCGGTCGCGGTCCACCCCGGAATTGCCAAAATATTTCTTGACCGCTTCGTTAGCGGCATTGTTGACCTCCTCACTTTCAAGGTGAACGTGCACGTCAATGGCGATCAAATCGCGAGTGTTCATCTCAAGGGCTCTGTTGATTGCTGCAATCTTGCTTCTTCGAACTCTTTCTGCGCGATTTTAAAGCCCGTGTTGGCTGCGGGCACGCCGGCATAAATTGCAGTCTGAAGCAGCAACTCTTTAAGATCGCATGGCTCCAATTCGTTTTGCAATCCAGCACGCACGTGCATCGCAAACTCCTCCCATCGCCCCAGTGCCGCCATGGTTGCGAGCACACGCGCTGCCAATGCTGCTCCCTCAGTGCGGCATTATACGTTTGCCGGCTCTTGGAACAACGTTGACTTTGCAAGCTCGCGGACGTACGGCGAGGTGAGTCGACCTCCGCCAAAGATGAGCCAGGCATTGCCAGACGAACCGATTCCGACTAGATTATGGCGGTCGCAGTTGAGGAGACTCTATGCCCATTCTCGATGCCAACAGAAGTATTGATACAGTCGTGCGCGATTATGCTTTCCCTGATATCCATGTCGGCGCCGGAGAGGATGAATCTCCCTGGGTCCCTTTCCGTCCGAATGTGTTTATTCGCCATCTCGCATTCGACGTACGAACGAACATGTACGCGAACGTTCTATGGGTGAAGTCGGGAGGCATGCTGGGTCGGCATCGTCATCGTGGACGAGTTTTCGGCTATACCCTCGAAGGCAGCTGGCGTTATCTCGAATACGACTGGGTCGCTCGCGCGGGCAGCTACGTGCAAGAAAGTCCCGGCGCCATTCATACCCTGGTTTCCGAACAGGGCATGAAAACGGTTTTCTGGCTCAACGGATCTCTCGAATTCTTTGACGAAAACGATGGCCTGCTTGAGACGCTCGATGTGTTCTGGTTTATCGATCACTACGTCAG
>Ga0210398_10006378_pt1 | contig 10850 bp, 8 predicted proteins | sample IncBWC4OmetaG_FD_161047 | JGI IMG/M metagenome (GOLD analysis project Ga0210398, IMG submission 161047) | Forest soil microbial communities from Barre Woods Harvard Forest LTER site, Petersham, Massachusetts, United States - Inc-BW-C-4-O | ecosystem: Environmental > Terrestrial > Soil >... | reverse complement strand
TGGGACCCAAGCCGCATCTCGAAGGCATCAAGTGCGTGTGCGGCGCAATCTATCTCGATCCAAAACGCGTCGCATGCTCGAAATGCGGCGAGACTGACAAGTTCCAACCGCTGGCATTGTCCGACAAGGGCAAGGTCTACGTGTTCTCGGTCGTCCACCAGTCATTCCCGGGGATCAAGACGCCATACGTGACGGCGATCGTCGATCTGCCCGAGGGCGTCAGCGTCCGCGCCAATTTGACCGGCGTCGATCCCGAGCAGGCGCAGAAGGAACCCAACAAGATTTTCAATCTGCCGGTCGAGTTGGTCACCGGCGTGGCGGCCAAGGATCGCGAAGGGCACGACGTAGTAGCTTTTTCGTACCAGCCGAGTAAAAATTAGGGCGCCTTCGCGGGCGCAAGCGGACAACTTTTACGACGGACCTGAGCTTCGGGCCGGGCCGCCAGGAGGAATCAAGATGCGAAATGTTTATGTGCTCGGAACCGGGATGATTAAATTCGGACGCTATCCCGACAAGACCGTTCCGGAACTCGGCGGCCAGGCTGCGATCCTCGCGCTCAAGGACGCCGGAATCGGAATTAAAGACGTCGAGATGTTCGCTTGCGGAAATCTCTACCAGTCCAACGCGATGGTCGGGCAGCGAATCCTGCAGCAAATCGGCCAGACCGGCATTCCCGTTATCAACGTCGCCAACGCATGCGCCACGGGCTCGACCGCCTTTCGCGAGGCGTACATGTCGGTCGCGGCTGGGATGTACGATGTCTCGATGGCGGTTGGCGTCGAGCAGATGGGCAAGCAGGGCCTGCTCGGCGGCGCGGGAGGCGGCGATCCCGCTTACTCGACCGAGGGCAAAGTCGGCTCGGGCCTGATGCCTGCCGTATTCGGCCAGGCGGGAATCGAGCACATGCGCAAGTATGGCACCAAGCCGGAGCACTTCGCCAAAATCTCGGTGAAGTCGCACAAGCATGCGACCAAGAATCCGTTCTCGCAGTATCGCAACGAAGTCTCGCTCGAAGACGTGATGAATGCGCGCATGGTCGCGTTTCCCAACACGCTTTATATGTGTTGCCCGACCGGAGACGGCGCCGCGGCGGCCATCCTCGTCAGCGAGGACAAGCTGAAGCAGCTCGCGGGTGGACGCAAGCGCCCGAAGATTGCAGCCTCGGTGCTGACCTCCGATCCCTGGACCGATCGCGATCTCACTCTCCCCGACGTCAGCACGCTCACGCGGCGCGCGTCGAAGCAGGCTTACGAGAAGGCCGGCATCGGACCCAAGGATATCGCGCTAACCGAATTGCACGACTGCTTCGCGACCGCGGAGCTCGTCCATTACGAGAACCTCGGCCTCTGCGGCGACGGCGAAGCCGGCAAGTTCATCGACTCGGGCGGCGGCATGCATCCGGGCCTCGGCGGCCACGATCCGGTCAACGTATCGGGCGGATTGCTCTCGAAGGGGCATCCTCTCGGCGCAACCGGCGTCGCGAATATCTGCGAAGTCGTCTGGCACCTAACGCAGGACGATCGCGCGAAAGATCGCCTGGTGCCTAACGCCAAGGCGGGTCAGGCCCACGTAATCGGGCTGGGCTCCGCCTGCACGATTCATATCCTGACGATATAATTCAGGACCAACGCCTAATCGGCACTTCGAGAGAGGGCCGCCCAAAAAGGCGGCCCTTTTTCTTTCCCGATCAGGCCGATAAATTGACGGACCGGATCAACGAAATGGCGCACGACGAAAAAGAAATCTCGACGGCAGAACGGCTCGGCTACAAGGCCGACGCCAGCGTGCTGATCATCAATGCCGACGACTTCGGCATGTGCCACGATCAGAACGAAGGCGTCATTACCGGATTGAAGGACGGCGTGTTCACCTCGTCGACCATCCTCGTGACCTGCCCGTGGTTCGAGGAAGCGGCAGAGTTCGCGCGCAAGAACCCGGCCGCCGATCTGGGTGTGCATCTCACGCTGACCGCCGAATGGGACGCCTACAAATGGGGTCCCGTGCTGGGCGCGCGCGCGGTGCCCAGTCTCGTCGACGAGCGCGGTTATCTGTGGCAGACCGTCGCGCAGGTTTACGAGCATGCCCGCCTCGACGAAGCCGAAGCCGAGCTCCGCGCGCAAATCGAAAAGGCTGCCGCCGCCGGGATCGACGTGACCCATCTCGATTCGCACATGGGCACGCTGCAACTGCGCCTCGACTACCACGAGATTTACGCGCGCCTCGCCAACGAGTGCCGTGTGCCGATCAGGCTCGCGTCGCGCCGCCGGATGGGCACCGACGGGATGGGCGCCATTCTCGACCAGCTCAACGCATTCGGCGTCGTCACGCCCGACCATCTCGTCTTCTACGGGCCGTCGAAGGTGGAGGAGACCGAGTCGTACTGGACCAATCTGCTGCGCACGTTGAAGCCGGGCGTGACGGAAATTCTGTGTCATCCTGCGCTCGCACGCACCGAGCTCAAGAGCTGCGCCCGCGACGCGTTCCAGCGCGAAGCCGACTTCCGCTACTTCACGGCGGACAAGACCCGCAAACTGATCGCCGATGAAGGCGTCGAGCTCGTCGGTTTCCGCCAGCTGCGCAACCTGATGCGCACGGTTGAGGGATGAGCGACTTGGAACTGACACGACTCAGAGGATTTCAGGATTCGCTCGGCGCCGACGCGCGCGCGATGAGTCTCGTCGAAGAACGGGCGCGCGCGATTTTCGAGCGCTACTCGATCAAAGAGATTCGCATCCCGGTGCTCGAACGTGCGCAACTCTACGTGCGGTCGAGCGGCGAGACCTCCGACATCGTCGAAAAGCAAATGTACACCTTCACCGATCGCGACGAGGGCGAGACTGTCGTCGCGCTGCGGCCCGAAGGCACGCCCGGCGTCGTGCGCGCATACGTCGAAGCTGGCCTCGATCGCACCGACCCGGAGCAGCGGCTTTTCTACTCGGGTCCGATGTTCCGTCGCGAGCGCCCGCAGAAGGGTCGCTATCGCCAGTTCTATCAATTCGGCGTCGAGGTTTTCGGGCGCCCCGATCCGGCCTGCGACGCCGAGCTGTTGATAATGATCGACGAGCTGTGCCGCGACCTCAAACTGCCATTCACGATGGAAATAAATACGATTGGGGACCAGAAATGTCGCCCGGCATTTCGCAACGCTCTTGTCCAATGGGCTCGCGCGCATTGGGACGAACTCGACGACGACTGTCACAACCGGCTCGATCGCAACCCGCTGCGCATTCTCGACTGCAAGAAAGACGCTGAGGTGACCAAGTCGGCGCCCAGCAGCCTCGACTTCTTGTGCGACGAATGCCGCGGGCATTTCGAGGGCGTTAAAGATCTCCTCTCGGCGGCCGACGTCAAGTACGTCGTCAATCCGCGGATGGTGCGCGGCCTCGACTACTACACACGCACCGCGTTCGAGGTGACGGCGGAGGGTCTCGGTGCGCAGAGCACTGTCGTCGCGGGCGGCCGCTACGACGGCCTGGTAGAGGTGATGGGCGGTGCGGCTGTCGCGGGAATCGGATTCGCGCTCGGCGTCGATCGAATGGCGCTAGCTCTGGAAGCCGCCGGCATTGCGCCCTCGGGTGCGCCTAACGCCGCGATAATATTTTGGGGCGCGTCAGCGGCGCGCCAGGCCATGGTCGTCGGCAGCCAAATGCGTGCCGCAAATCTCAACGTCGCGATGCTCTCTCCCGAGCGCAAGATGAAAACGCTACTGGCGCGCGCCTGGAAAATGGGCGCACGCTTTGCCGTGATAATCGGCGTCGACGAAGTAGCGCAGGGCATCGTGCAGCTCCGTGACTTGAAGAATAGCTCGCAGCGTGGTGTCCCGGTCGCCGAAGTGGCCCGCGCGATCACCGACGCGCTCAAGTAGTAAGTGTTTATCGAGCCGCCGCGCATAGGTATCCTTCGATTCCAAGGAAAAATTCATTTGTAAGTTGTGATGGGTGATGCCGAAAACTGAACTATATTCTCCGCTGCCGCCATGGCAGCGCACTGATTACTGCGGCGCGATTCGCGCCACCGACGTTGGCCGCGAAGTTGCCCTTTGGGGATGGGTCCAGACGCGCCGCGACCACGGCGGCCTTATCTTCATCGATCTCCGCGACCGCGACGGAATCGTGCAGCTCGTGTTGAATCCCGCGCACAACGCCGCCGCGCATGATGCGGCAGGCGACGTGCGCTCGGAGTTTTATGTCGCGGTCAAAGGCCAGGTCGTACGCCGCGTGGAGGGGACCGTCAACGCCGAACTGCCGACCGGCGAAATCGAAATCATGGTCAGCGCGTTCGAGACGCTTAGCGCTTCCGCGCCCGTGCCGTTCCAGATTGCCGACGGCGACGCTACCGCTGAGGAAATTCGCCTCAAATACCGCTATCTCGATCTGCGCCGGCCCGAGATGCAGCGCAACTTGCGCCGGCGTCATCAGGCGCTGCAGGCGATTCGCGCGCACCTCGATCAAAACGGTTTTATCGACGTCGAGACGCCGATCCTTTTCAAATCGACGCCCGAAGGGGCGCGCGATTACCTGGTGCCGAGCCGGGTCAACCCCGGCAAATTCTACGCGCTGCCGCAATCGCCGCAGTTGCTGAAACAGATCCTGATGATCGGCGGATTCGATCGCTACTATCAGATTGCCCGCTGCTTCCGCGACGAGGATTTGCGCGCCAACCGTCAGCCCGAGTTCAGCCAGATTGATATCGAGATGACCTGCCCGCGTCCGGAAGACATCCAGTCGATCGCCGAGGGCATGATCGCGTCGGTTTATCGAAGCGTGCTTGGCGTTGACGTGCGCCCGCCGTTCCCACGGATGACCTATGCCGAGGCGATGGAACGGTTCGGTAACGACAAGCCTGACTTGCGCTTTGCGATGGAGCTGAAGAATCTCACAGCCGCATTCGCCGGCACCTCGTTCAAGGTGTTCGCCGAAATTCTCGCGCGCGGCGAATCGGTCTACGGCATCAACCTCACCGCCGATCACGTACTGAGCCGCCGCGAGCTCGACGAACTTACCGAAGCGGTGAAAGCGCGCCACTCCATGGGATTGGCGTACGTAAAAGTGGGCGACGGCGGATGGCAGGGGCCGATCGCAAAATTTCTAAGCGACGGCGAGCGAGCCGCCGCCACCGCTGCCGCCGGCTTGAAGACCGGCGACACTCTGCTGATGATGGCCGGACCGCCCGACCAGGTCCGTCCAGTTCTCAGCGACATCCGCTTGCAGCTCGCCGCGAAATTCGGTCTCGACAAATCCGACGAGCTCAAATTTCTGTGGGTCGTCGATTTCCCGCTGTTCGACTACAGCGCCGAGGACAAGCGCATGGTCTCTGTGAACCATCCATTCACCGCGCCACATCCCGACGATCTTGCTATGCTCGAGTCGGCGCCGCTCAAGGCGCGCGCACTCGCCTACGATATGGTGCTCAACGGCCAGGAACTCGGCGGCGGCTCGATTCGTATCCATAGCCGCGAGCTCCAATTGAAGGTATTTGAATTGTTGGGGCTCACGCGCGAGGAAGCGATCGATCGCTTCGGCTTCCTGCTCGACGCGCTCAAGTACGGCGCGCCACCCCATGGCGGAATCGCCTTCGGAGTCGATAGGATTTGCATGATGCTATGCGGCACGGACTCGTTGCGCGACGTAATTGCGTTTCCGAAGACGCAAAAGGCGGTCGACCCGATGAGTGGAGCGCCGTCGGAAGTCGATCCGCGCCAGCTCAAGGAACTGTCGATCAAGGTGACGTCGTGAAAGCCGGTTGGCCCACAATTCTGCCGCGGCTGGCGCTCGTCGTGGCCGCGCTGTCGACGGCGCCGGGATGTAGCTCGATGGTGGCAGACGCGGTCACCTCCACCACCGGCTCGATCAGCGACACCATCAACCAGCGCGACGTGAAGTCGCATGCGGTGCGCTCGATCAAGACGATAACAATCAGCCGGATCGCCGTGATGCCGGTGGTCGAGGATGCGGCCGGTGGCGACCCGCTGGCTCCAGGAGCCGCCGAGGCGATTTCTGCCGAGCTCTACAGCTCGGTCGCGATGGCCGGTGGATGGGATCCGATTCCTGAGTCGGATGTCGAGGATGTGATGCAGAAGATGCCGCCGACCACCCTCGATGACCTCGACCAGAACGCCCTGAAGCTCGGCCACGACGTGTCCGCCGACGGCGTTCTCTACGGGACAGTCGAGCGCTACAAGGAACGCGTCGGCATGGATTACTCGGCGTCGAGTCCGGCCGCAGTGTCGTTCTCGCTCAAGTTCGTCGATATGAAAAGCGGACAAATCGTGTGGACGGCGAAGTTCGCCAAGTCGCAGGCCGCGCTCAGCCAGAATCTTTTCGACCTCGCCAACTTCGTGCAGCGTTCCGGTCGCTGGGTGCGCGCGCATGAAATCGCGCAGGAGGGCGTGAAGGAAGCGGTCGCCGATCTTCACGGTGACCTCAACTTGCAGCAGAACGTCAAGCACTTCGAAACCGGCAGCTACGGCGAACTCAAGTCCGGACAGCAGAGATACAGCACCGGCCCGCAGGGCATCTATTAAACAGAGCTTCCGTCACTCCCACGGCGAGTGGGCTTTCATCTTGAGCGCCTCGGCCACCGCGGGATGCACAACGTGACCGTCGTAGGTGTTGAGGCCGTGGCGAATCGCGGGATTGAGCAGCCCGGCCTCGAGGATCCCACGGTCCGCAATCTCGAGCGCGTAGGTCAGCGTCGCGTTGGTGAGCGCGTAGGTGGAAGTGTGCGGCACCATCGCGGGCATGTTGGTAACGCAGTAATGCACGATGCCGCTGCGGATGAACGTCGGACGCGCGTGCGTCGTCGGTGCAGAGGTCTCTGCGATACCGCCTTGATCGATCGACAAATCCACGATTGCCGCCCCCGGACGCATCCGCGCGACCATCCTGGCGCTCAACAGCCGCGGCGCGCGCGCGCCCGGCACCAGCACGGCGCCGATCACGAGATCGCAGTTGGTGACTTCTTCGTCGAGCGTGGCGCGATTCGACATCACGGTCGTCACGCGCCCGCCCAGCAGATCGCTCAAGTAACGCAGCCGCGTCGGATTGATATCCATGATCGTAACTTCGGCGCCGACACCAGCCGCCACCCGGCATGCGTTCAGGCCCGAGATTCCTCCCCCCAGCACGACGACCTTGCCGGGGCGCACGCCCGACGCTCCGCTCAGCAGCACTCCGCGCCCGCCGCTGCGCGCCTGCAGGCACCACGCGCCGGCCTGGATCGCGAGCCGTCCCGCAACTTCGCTCATTGGTGCGAGCAGCGGCAAGCTCGAATCTTCGAGCTGAATGGTTTCGTAGCCGACTGCCGTCACGCAGCGGCGAAGCAATTCGCGCGACAGGCGCTGGTCCGCGGCGAGATGAAGATACGTAAACAGAATCAGCCCCGATCGCATATGCGGATATTCCGGCGGCTGCGGTTCCTTGACCTTCAAAATCAGATCGGATCGGCGCCAGACGTCGGGCGCGCCCGTCACGATCGACGCTCCCGCCTTGCGATAATCGCTGTCGGCGAAGCCGCTGCCGACGCCCGCACCCGCCTGCACCATCACGTGATGCCCATGCGTGCGCAACGCGGCGACGCCCGCCGGGGTCAGCGAAACGCGCTGTTCGTCGGATTTGATCTCGGTGGGAATGCCGACATTCATGCAGACAGGTCCTCCGCCGCATCACGATACGGTGCGTGACGAGCCGCTCGCAATCACGGTTCGCGAATCCGCTAACGCCATCCACGCGCGACAGTCAAGAGTCTGGCGCATGATCGACGCTCGCGATCGTGCGAATGGGAACTTGACAAAACTCGCGCCGCTGCGCTTCATGAACGTTGATGTGATCGCGATCGGCTTGGGCCGCGAGAGGACCGCACAACGCGTGGCGTTCGCGATTTCGGGAGGAGTCATGGAGATCCCGCAGGGACTCAAATATTCGAAAGAGCACGAATGGGTGGCGACCGAAGACAGCGTCGCGACCATTGGAATCAGCGATCATGCGCAAGACCAGTTGGGCGAGATTGTCTACATCGAACTGCCCGCGGTTGGCGACAAGATCAGCAAGGACGATCCGTTCGGCGTCGTCGAGTCGGTCAAGGCGGTCTCGGATATCTACGCGCCCGTCACCGGCACCGTTATCGAGATCAACGAGGACCTGCCCGAGAGCCCCGAGACGGTCAACGAAGATCCGTACGGCGACGGCTGGTTGATCAAGGTGAAGATCACCGACATGAGCGATCTCGAAGATCTGATGGACGCCGAAGAATACGCGGAACTGCTCGCGCGCGAGAAAGAATGATCGAAGCTTAAGCCGGCGGCACCGAGCTGTTGGCGTCGGCAGCAATCGCCTTCGATACCGCCATTCTGATTTTGCCGGCGCCCGCGGGAGGATCGATGAATACCATCAGGAACGGCGCCGACGCGTCCGGCTCCAGCGCGAACGCCTTCTGCGGACTCAAGCCCTGAGAGAACTCGATTTCGCGCGGCGTCATCTCGCCCAGCATCGTGGCCGAGAGCTCGTTGCCGCAATAGACGCTCTGGCTGGCGAGCGGATGCGCGCCGTCACCAATCAGGTTCGCGTCGATCTCGACCAGGTGCAGCGCACGCTCGCTGACGTTCTGCGCATTGCCGGAAATCACCAGCGCGACATGGCCGCCCTTGAGCGTGTAGTACTTCGAGCGGACATCATGCAGCGTCACGATCATCGCGGGCACGACCGGCCGCGCAAAGTAGTCGCCGATTTGCGGAGCCTGGCCGAGAACGCGCACACCGGCTGCCGGCTCGTCGCAGATGAATGCGCTCAATCCGAGGAACGCTATCGCGACGAAGAAAAACAACGCGAGAAATACTCCCGACGAGTGGGTTGCGCCGGGCGGCGCCTCTTTGGAACCGTCGTCGGCCACATGGCCGAGTTGGAAGCCCGGCTGGGCGGCAGGACCCGCGGGCGGCGGTGCGTATTGCGGCGCATCGGCGAGGAGTGGGGCGGCCATCCGGCGCACCGGCAGCTTAGTCCGGCGGGGGGTCGGCTCCGGCTCCGCGTCGTCCATCATGGTCGGCGCCTGGCGAATTGGCCGCGCTTCGAACTCGGCCGGCACCTCGCCCACTTGCCATCCGCCGTCGTTCGACTTGGGCCGTTCGAGCTCGCGCTCCGGCGGCGCGTCGGCGATTTCACTGCGCTCATCGCTGAAATCGAATTTGAGATTTTCGCCGGTGTCGGCTTTCGGGGGCTCGCGATCGCCGAAGGTGCGATTGAGCGGATCGTCGACGTCCATCTCGCGTCGATCTTTTGCCGGCGGAACTTCAGGCTCCTCGGTTGGACGGCTTACCGGCGCCGCGTGCATCCGGTCTTCGCGCGCGCGCAGTTGATCATTCGATCTGGGTACGCCAACTTCCGGCTCGGGCATCGTCGGGTGCGACTCCGGGACCGGCTCGCGTTTGACGATGTCACTCTCGACCTGCGATTTGAGCGCGCTCGGGCGCGGCCGCGCGGGGCGAATCGTGCGCGCGGGCTGCGATTCGCCGTCCGCCTCCACCGGCGGCGCAGCAGGCTTGCGCACTTTCGCGGGCACTGGGTCAGCGTTGAACACATGCCCGCATCGCGAGCACTTGAAGGTCGGTGTATCGTCGGGCAGGACCCGCTCGTCAATCCGATAGCGGGTGTGGCAACTGGTACATTGAATCTCGATCATTCCCCCACCTCACATCCCGCGCAGCAAATTATCATACAGCGACGTGTCGCGCATCTTTCGCGGATGAGGCCGCAGAGCCCGGTGCGATGCGTATAGCGCTGCTCACGCGACGGTTCTATAGCGCCGGCGGCGGCACCGAGCGCGACCTGATTGTCACTGCGCAAGGTCTGCGCGCGGCGGGGCATCAAATCACGATTTTCGCCGACGAGATTCGCGGGGCGACCGGCGACTGGGAGGTTCGTCGCGTCGGCGCCGGGCCACGGCTGGGACGCGCGCTATCCTTGCTGCGATTCGCGTGGACAGCCGCGCCCGCGGCGCGCCGCGCGGGCACCGACATGGTGCTGAGCTTCGCGCGATGCGTCGATGCTGACGTGATCCGCTCCGGCGGGGGAGCGCACGTGAGTTATCTTCGCGCAGCGCGAAAGTGGCGCGGCCCGCTCGGCGCAATGGCGATGCGGCTCAGCCCGTACCATCGGGTGCAGATGCTAGTCGAGCGCCAGGCCTTCCGAAATCCCGGCTTGAAGCGCGCGATCGCCGTGTCGAATTTTGTTCGCGACGATCTGATTCGTGCATTCAGCCTCGCGCCTGAGAAAGTTGTAACGATTTACAACGGCGTCGATCTTGATCGCTTTCGACCGGCTGCCGACGGATCCGAGCGTGCGGCAATCCGCCAGAAATTCGTAGTACCGGCCAGCGCGCGCGTAGTCGCCTTCGTCGGCAACGGCTTCGCGCGCAAGGGCTTGGGATTCCTCATCGAAGCGTGGCCGCTGGTTGCGGGCGGTGCGTTTCTGATGGTCGTGGGCGCCGATCGGCAGACCGATAAATTCGCTCGCCAGGCCCGCGCACTGAACATCAGTGCCCGCGTGGTTTTCACTGGCCCTCAGCCGAACGTTGAGGCGGTCTTCCATGCCGCCGACGCGTTTGCGATGCCGTCGTTGTTCGAACCGTTCGGCAACGTCGTGATGGAAGCGATGGCCAGTGGATTGCCCGCGATGACGAGCGGGTTCTCGGGCGTCGCCGAAGTGATCCCGCCGTCGATGCGCGGCTTTCGCGTCGAGCATCCCAACGACGTCGGCGAAGTCGCACTCCGCCTCGGCGCATTGTTCGACGCGCCGACGAGTCTCGGCCGTGAAGCTCGCGCGACGGCAGAGAAGTTCACGTGGAAGCGCTACGCGAAG
>Ga0210398_10006377_pt1 | contig 10852 bp, 6 predicted proteins | sample IncBWC4OmetaG_FD_161047 | JGI IMG/M metagenome (GOLD analysis project Ga0210398, IMG submission 161047) | Forest soil microbial communities from Barre Woods Harvard Forest LTER site, Petersham, Massachusetts, United States - Inc-BW-C-4-O | ecosystem: Environmental > Terrestrial > Soil >... | reverse complement strand
CTCCCACCTCTTCCGACCTGACGCCGTACTTTGAGAACGCTCCCATCCACGTTCAAAACTATTCCATCATCTACAACCACATCTTTACCCCGTCGATAGCCAACCAGGTCTCTATGGGTGTCAGCTATTTCAACCAGGTATTCAGCGACTCTGACACTGGTTTTGACCCTATCGGCCTCGGCCTCAACACTGGCGTTACCGATCCGTCTCTCCCTGGCTCCCCACACTTGATCATCGGTCCTAGCAGCAGCGGCTCCGGACTGACTGCTGGCAACACGGGATTCGATCCACTCGGCCCCACAGCTCCCTCCGGAAGAAACGACATCACGGGACAGATTGACGATGATCTCACCTGGACCAAGGGAGCTCACCAGTTGCACTTCGGCGGAGAGTACCGCAACGCACAGGTCGATGACTTCTATCAGACCGGGCAACGTGGAACCATCTATTACGACGGCTCTCAGGGACCGTGGAATACGGCAAACTTCTCCGACGGAGCAGCGCTAACCCCATGCTCCGCATTAGCAACCAAGAATCAGGGAACCGCAGCACCCGATGGCACCACGTCAAACACATTGTTCCTGGCTGACTTTTTGGCAGGCTGCTTAAATCCGAACGCATCAAGCATCATCCTCGGCAATCCCAAGCGGCAGGTATTCGGAAACTCATGGGCTATATACGGCCAGGATGCCTGGCAGGTCAACAAAAGCTTCAATCTCAACCTTGGCCTGCGCTATGACTATGCCGGCCCCGTACACTCCGACTTTCCGAACCTCTCCATCTTCGATCCAACAAGCCCTACTGGCCTTGCGGTCGCTGGCCAAGGTGTCGCAAACATCTATCCCAAGTTCTGGGGTGCCGTAAGCCCACGCGTCGGATTCTCGTGGCAGGTCGACGACACCGGCAACACCGTCCTCCGCGGCGGCTATGGCTACTACTACGACACGGTGTATATCAAGTCCATCCTGCAGAACAACGGCGTGCAGAATATCTCCGTCTTCGGGCCGGGCCTCAATCCCGCAGGAAGCGACTTGGTTGTAAACGCTCAGGGGCTCAACCAGGTGACTCAGCCGGGGGTAGACATTTATCCCACCATCCAAGTCGCAAGTCAGAACCCCGCACTGGGCAGCCAGAGTATCTCAACCTTCGACCCACACTTCAGACCCTCTGCTACCCAACTGTGGAACCTCAACCTTCAGCACAGCATTACAAACTCCGTCATCTGGCAGATCGGCTATGTCGGCTCCAAGGGTACACACCTTATGGGTATGTTCGACATCAATGCCGCTCTTCCCAACGCCTCCGAAATACCGGACAACACAACACGTCCCTATTACGTTCCGTATGCTCCAGGTAGCCCGGTACCCGTGCTCGACAACTTCGGCGTCATCGACGAAGCCCGCAGCAACCTGGGCTCCATCTATCACTCACTTCAAACCACACTGCAGATCCAGAATTGGCACGGTCTCACCTCCCAACTCAACTACACCTGGTCTCACGCGCTCGACTATGAGACCGGCCTCCTACCCTATCTCCCGCAGAACCCGCTTAACGAAAGTGCAGAGTACGGCAACTCAGACTACGACGTTCGAAACACCTTTACCGGATACTTCAACTACGACATTCCAGTCTTCCGTGGCCCGTCACGGCTTACGCACGGTTGGCAGGTCACCTCGGGGTTCTCCTTCCACGGAGGAACACCATACACCGTGGTTGCAAGTTCGAACGTAAGCGGCAACGGAGACAATGCGGATCGCGCAGTGCAGGTCTTGCAGAATCCAAACCACGTCAACCATTCCATCGTCGACGGTTCGGTTCAGTGGTTCGACCCCACTGCATTCGTCGATCCAGATCCTGGAACGTACTCTCCAACTCGTCGCGGACAAAACTCTAACCCCGGATACGAATCTTTCGATCTCTCTGCAATAAAGACGACCGCAGTCACCGAAAGAGTGAAAATCCAGTTCAAAGCCAACATGTACAACCTCTTCAACCACACCAACCTGGCTCCTGTCGGACTTCCCTCGACCGGCGAGGGTGGAACGATCGGCTCCACCATCGGACCGTACCTCGGCAACCCAACCATCGGACCAGGAGAACCCTTCAACACCGAGTTCGCCTTGAAGGTGCTCTTCTAACGTAGTCTCTAGCAACGAACAAAAGCCCCAACCTTAAACGAGGTTGGGGCTTTTTATTGTCATTGCCAAAAGAAGTCGAGATGAAATCTTCTGTTGGTGCCCGCTTTCCGAACAAGACCCGCCGCGTGGAGCGCGGTCTAGCGTTCAGAATCACTTTGCGCTACTGAGGAGATTGGGTTTGATCCCCCTGTTGCTTATAGGGCGTCCTTCAATACTTGCGCTTCCTTTGCCGTAGGTTCGGGGACAGCAATAGTGACCCCATCTATGTCACTACCGACGTGCAAGGGGATGGAGGCTGAGCCGTAGAGGTGCAGTGGATGGCTCTCGTAGAGCGGGGGAGACGGGCTGCCGATCGGTTGGGGCAACAGTTGGTAGTCAACGTCCGCGGACATGGGGCTGCTGAGTATGTACTCACCATCAAAAACAAAGGTGAGGGTAAAGCCCGGGTTGTTCTCTGTAGAGTTCGCAAAGCCTGCGAAGGATTGGTCGTCGGTGGAGTAAAGCATGACTGCTCCGGAGTTAATGGTGTGACCGTCATGCGCGGAAACGATGAAGCCGGTAACCCTGTGGAGTTTACTCAGCGGGATTCGAATGTCCTCGCCGGTTCGTTCCTCGCGCAATCCCACACTCAGTGGGGCAGCATCTTTCAGCCGCGGGGTGTTCCCGGAATAGATGATCAGGCGAGTGGTATTGTTCGAACCGGAACTGCTTGATGCATTTGAGGAAACGTACGTGATTGACTCTGAGGAATCGAGCGCCACTTGGACGATATATTTCTGGTCAGGCAGACAGCTGATGCGATAGTTGCCGCGATCGTCAGTACGAATCAGGCCAAACGGGATCCCGGGAGAATTGAATGGACTCCACGTCTCTTTTCCCTCTCGAAGCGTTCTGGCGAGGACTTCTACTCGCACGCCAATTGCGGGATTGCCATCGTCGTAGCTGATGTTCCCGCTGATAGCGCCGCCGCGTACGAGAGTCACCTCGGCGCTGGCGGGCTGGTCGGATTCCACGGTGACGCGCGGGATGGTCTCGAGAACGCGGGCCTTTGCTTTCGCTTCCGCTGGCCCCAATGGCTGTTGCGTATCGTAGGGCGAGCGGGCTTCGGCAGGCGGCGGTGAGAGGTATCCGGGGTACGACGCAATAACGTAATAGGCGCCATAAGGAACGTGGCTAAAAGAGAAGCTACCGTCGAAGGCCGTTTCGATCTCAATCGTGACTCCACTATCACTCTGTCCGCTGCTGCGGCTGTGCAGCGCATTTGATTGGAGTGCATCAACCGGCTGAAGAGAGACTTTAGCCTTGCGAGCGGGCCCTTTCGTGTCGTCGAGGTAGACGCGGCCAGTCACTGTGCCAGTGCCGGGTGGCTTGTCAGCGGATCCCGAAGTTCCGTTCGCCGGTTGTTGGGCGACGCCGTTCAGGGTGCATAGGAAGACGAAAACAACCCATTGAGCCGTAAGGGGCATCGAGTGTCGGCCTCCGCGCGAGTATAAGCGCGTCATGAGTGGTTAGCCAGGCTTTTCCGCGTTGGAACTATTAGCCGTGGAGTTAGTCAGGTGACGGTATGGGTGGCGGGATCATTATGCAGTTCTTCGTCCCTTGTGGTGGCATAATGTTGCAGCCAGCACGAAGAGCGCCTCCAACCTTGTCAAGCCCCAAATCATTGGAAACCCGCGCCAGACAAGGAGAATCGCGTGGCGTATGAGTTATGTCGATCCAGCTATAATTACTACAGTAGGAAAAGAGAAGCCCGGCTCATGCTGGGCTTCTCTTTTTTCCGACAACTCCTTTAGAAAGAATATTTTGCCCGCAACCCCAATGTAATGAATATTTTACAGACACATTATTTCGTATCATGCTCTAATCAAAGTACTTACAGATCGATACCCCAGGGGGGAGGGTGCCCCACTCTCGCTCGCCATGTGACTGTTGAGATGGGAAAGGAAGACCGCCATGGGTGTAACCGAATACGAAATGGTGGTGTCCTCATTGTCTCTTCTGAAAGGACTGGAATGCAGTTTGAGGAAGCGATGGTCCATAGACAACCGAGCCAAGAACGCTCAACTCAACTTCGGTGCCAACTCCGAGTTCACTCCACACCACCAGCCGCCCCCCAATACGTTTGGCGCGCTCCCGCATGCCGGCCATGCCCCAATGGCCCGCGAGCCCTCCCTGATCGAGGACCTTCGGGTCGATGCCCTTCCCATCATCTCGGATACGGACTCGAAGCGATCTTTTACCATAGGCAATCTCTGCTTCGACATTTTTCGCCTGCGCATGTCGGTACGAATTCCTCAGGGCTTCGCGAACAATGTGGAAGATATCATCTCGGCAGATCGGATCGAGGGTCTTTGCTGTACCTTCCACCACAACAGAGAGCGTCGCCGGATCTTCTTTCCCGTAGTGGTTCGCCCGCAACTCATCACCAAGCGCAGCGATCGCGTGAGCGAGATCGTCATCGCCAACGGTGGAAGACCGTATGTCGTATATTGCGTTTCGGCCCTCTACCATGGCCTGATCTGCACTCTCGAGAGCAGTATCAAGCCTCTGACCCGCCTCTTCAGGGCGCGACTGAAGCAGATCGCGGGCAGTTTGAAAATGGAGTATCAATCCCTGAAAAGTTTGCAGGAGGGTGTCGTGTAGCTCCCGAGCAATCCGGGTTCGTTCCGAGAGACGCTCGGTGAACTGCATGTGTAAGCGGTCCGTCATTTGTCCAACATGCCACTGATAGGCCGCCCAGGCGAGAGATCCGACGATCGCCGCGCACAACAGAATAAACCATTTTGTTTGGTAGAACTGAGGAACAATAGAAAGCTGTACTGAAGGTCCATCGTAATTCCACACACCGTCGCTATTACAAGCGATAACGTGAAACCGATAAGACCCAGGACCGAGATTTGTGTAGACGGCTTCCTTTGTAGCGACTGGTTCACTCCACCCTCGATCAAAGCCATCGAGGCGGTACCGATATCGAACACGTTCAGGCACGGAAAGGCTTAGGCCCGCATAGCTGAATGTGGTCCGCTGACGAGAAGATGGAATGCGAATAGCTTCTCCAAGATCGCTCTGAATCCCATCTGCCGAGATCCCATCAATCTTTACAAGTACGGGGGCTACATCATTCGTAGCTCGAATCGGATCCACGACCGACAGACCATGATTCATAGAGAACCAGATTCTTCCGAGAGGGTCTGCAATCACAGAGCGATGCCGCTTTACACCTTCTATTCCGGTCAATCCGTCGGCGAGCCCGTACTCCCGAACGTCCTCGCTCCCGAGAGTTCCACCTAGAATCCTGTCGCGTTTTACGCGCAGCACGTGACTTGACGTCGCTATCCACACCCACCCGTTTCGATCTTCTGCAAGCCCCAGGATCTGCTCATGGAGCGGTCCTGGCATATTGGTAGGAATATGGACGCCGCTTGAGTCGAGGAACGCCAGACCAGCGGCAGTACCGATCCAAAGTACGTGAACCGAATCCTCAAGGAGACAATTAACTTCCACAGAAGGCAGACCGTCGTGGGCTGCGTAAACTCTCCATTGGCCATGAGAAAACTTATTTAAACCATTTGGAGTTGCAAACCACATCGTTCCGTCAAAACCCTCTACTATCGATGCCACGGTATTAGACGACATGCCCTGCGCAGTTGTGTATGTGGTGAATCGTCCATTCCTTAACTCACTCACTCCACCGCTAAGAGTTCCAGCCCAGACTGTTCCATCGCGACTCTGATGAACCGCGTACACGCTGTCCTGCGTCAGTCCATCCAGATGGGTGTAAGTCTTGCTCGTGATGCCGCCATCTGCAAAACGCAGGTTGGTCAGCCCACCCTGCTGTCTGCCGATCCATAGACCGCTCGTGTTACCGTCGATGGAATACACAACATCTTGATCGAGACCCACGTCGGTGATGCTTCCAATTCTCTCCCCTTTGAGCCAATGTAGTCCGCCATCGAGCGGAGCGAACCAGGTGCGTTCTTCAGAGTCAACGTACACTGGACCATTGCTCTCCGACGGCAACCCCTTTGACACTGTGTAAGTAATAAATGGACTGTCCCTAAGACGCTCGATTCTCCCTGCAGTCCCAATCCACAGATTGCCTTCCCTATCTTCAAAAAGAGAGGTAACTGCGAGGTTGGGTTGCGACGCAGTTTCATCCGCAAAAGAAATACCTTTAACGTTGGACCTGAAGAGCCCTCGGGAGGTGCCTAACCAGGTGTTCGAATCGCGATCACGTACCAACGAAAGAATCTGCATGTGGTTGAGAGCTGACGGAAAACTAACGCGAGTAAGTTCCGACCCGTTCCAACGCAACACGCCGTCGTCGGTACCAATCCATACCTCTCCATTTTCTACAGGCAGAAGGCAGTTAATCTTTCCACTACTCCATCGCTTCACGATGCTTACGATCTGTCCGTCTTTCAAATAGAACAGACCTTTATCTCGCGTACCCAGCCAAAGTCTCCCATCGCTGGATTCTGCCATTGCAATGACTGCGGAATTGGGTTCCGCAATTCGATGTGGGACTACGCCCGTGGCCCAACTGAGACGAGTAGACAGGTTGTCGAGAGTGCCGGCCGTTGTGTACTCGGGCGAATTTGTCGGCTCCATCGACGAAGTGAGAGTCTCAAACTTTCCTGCATGGTAGGCCAGAGTCCCGAGAGCGAAAGACGAAAAAAGAACGGCGCCGTCTTTTCTCTTTCCGATGGAAGTAATCCCACGTTCCGCCTCATCGCGGCCGGGTTCAAATTTTCCATCGTGGTAGCGCAGAATCGTAGTGTTCTTCAGAAGGATCCAAAGATTGGATTGAGCATCCCCAACCAGTTCCTGGACCGGGCCGATTGGAATGATGGTAGGTGTCGCCTGCTGAAAAAGACGGAAGTTCAATCCATCGAAACGAATCAGGCCCTTCTCGGTCCCGATCCAGAGATACCCATCCGGGGTTTGCGCGATGGAGGTTACAGTCCCGCCGCTAAACCCTTTTTCACTCCCCCACGACTCACGCACGTACTGCGAAATCATTCGGTTCGGATCGACCGCATAGACCGGGTGATCGAAACACAGTGCAGCAAGTCCGGCCAGTACACTCAGGACAAGCCAGTGCCTCTTCATAGGTCCTTCACGGAAGGTACTCGAATTTTTCAATAACAATTTCGCTATCTTTCTGCAAAGGAGATGTTGTGCTAGCAACGTCATAAAACCCCAGCAACAGTCTCTCCTGGCCTGGTGAAGGTACCCCCGAGGTGAAGACATGTTCAGAAACCACGGACGCTCTGGCGTTGGCGGAGCTTCCGCGAACGGTTCTAAAGGTCACGCGCCCCGGCTCCCAATGAAACGAGTGCGTGAGAGTACCCGCAGGGGCCATGAAGGGAGCTACATTCCCGGGAATGTAAAAAGGTTGAACACCATATTGCGCATTGTTCTTACTCGTGGCATCGCCCCACCGGCTGATCTCGACGTCCAACTCGCGGTAGTTCTGGTCCCCTCCCCACTGGTCGAACGTATTCAGACTCAGCACCGCCGCCGGCTCCAGATGCGAACTGTCACGCACCGTCATCGCGTAGGTTCCATAGCCAAGACTTCGCCCCAACACCACCTCCGCACACGACCACCGATCACCCTTTTTCTTCATTCGGATATGCAGGGCACCCTTTTGATCGACCCATGCATTGTCGCCATCATAGAGATGGTTCAGTCCGCCTCGGTCGGCTGCGATGGTCCGAACGTCCCAGTCGTATCCGCTGAACTTCACCGGAACCGTGGGCGCAAGCTGGGGGGTGCCGGTACCTTTGACTATCTCCACAACCGCTACAGAACCACCCGCAACGGGCGCCAGATCCAGCGTCGGTGGCGGATGATATCCCGGATCCACCAATAGCGCGGCATACTCGAACCCGAGATGCGTTGAGGTGCTCCAGCTGAAATCAGCCTTGATGGGGATAAAAGGCTGGTCGGGCCAAGGTTGGACCCACCAGGGTCCGCTCCTTGCATAGACGACGATGCGCTGACCGGGTCGTGCACCGACGACTCGGCCTGCAATGGTATCGACTTTTTCACGTCCGCCTTGAGCTGCGGGCGGGATTTTTACAAACTCAATCGCTGGCCTCGCCTTCTCCTGTCGCGAACGACAGCCAGCCGGGAAGATAAGAAGGCTTGTGAAGCACGCTACGCGCATTGTCGCGACCAGAGAGGCGGTTTTTCGCCTCATTCTCGGCCGGCCACCCTGGCGAGACGAGAGTTGGAAGCCTGGTGCTAGCGCAATCGGATCGTACTGAACCACAAAGACCCCCGGAAAGACTATTCAACCCTATTCTTGCTCGGACGTGGATCTTTAATTTCACCTACACGTCTCTCGCTTAATAGACGAGTCTAACGGTACAGAGTCCTTAGGCGGGCAGCGGAGGGGTAGGTGTGCGCCTCCCTCCGCTGCACTTTTGTCTTCATTCGCCGCTGCTTGGGGCAGCCTCTAACTCAACCCACTTTTTGCGGTCAGGCTTCGTCTTTTACGGCGAGGTCGAGGCCGGATTTTGTGCGTGAGAGGGTGCGGATGATGGAGGTAGGGGACGGTTCGATGGTGATGGACCGGGCGTTGGTGGAGGCGAGTTGGAGGCCGTAGAGGAGGACGGCGGCGCGTTTTGAGTCGATGCGGTTGCGGGCGAGGGCGGCGATGAGGAGGGAGATGGAGACCTGGATGGACTCGACGTCTTCCAACGGAGGGAGATCGAGTTCGAGCGGTGCGGATTCGGGCAGGAGCTGCGGTGTTCCGGTTGCGTTGGACGTGGAGTTGGATTGATTTTCGACGAGGATCGGCGCGTTTTCGACCAGATTTTTGTGGCGGCGGTGCAGACGGGAGTGGAAGTAGCAGAAGGCGGATTGGCCGAGGGATGGGGATTTGCAACGGCGTCCGTTGGTCTTGATGTGGCGGCAGATAGCGGTTTGCATTTTTTCTGACTCCTTTATTTGGATGTGGTACCCCCTCCCCCCTTGCAGGTATTTTGGGGATAAGTGAAATGGATGCAACCGTTTAGCGGCAGGGTGTGCCGCTAAAATATTGCATCCATGGGGGTTATGGCTAAAATATTTGCTTTGTTTGGTTTAGCCGCCAGCTCAGGGTATCTGGGAGACATATTTGAGGGTTTTGCGGCCGGGTTGAGATGGTTGGGGTTTAGGACGGCGCGGGTTTTGGGTGTTGGAGTTGGCGGACGCGCCGGTCGACCTGCTCGTGGCGCGGGAGTGCGGGAAGGGTTGGAAGGGTGTGAAGTTTGATGTGCATCATCGTGGTGTTAGTGTCCCTATCGTGGTGTTTATCGTGGCTTTTGTTGGCGACTAAATGAGAAGGGCTGCCGCAGCTTTCGCCGCAGGCAGCCCTGTGTTTTGATCTCTTATTTAATTGTAGCGAATTGGGTATAACTCATACGCCCAACTTTTTGAAAGATTTTTAGAAAAAAGTTTGGGGCGCGCGGGGCTTAGTGGCACGGTAGAGGAGACCGGCTGCGCCGCTGAGGAAGAGGAGCAGACTGCTGGGCTCGGGAACCGAGGGTGGGGCCGACTCCGGAGTGATGGTGAGGGTGTAGTCCTCCGTCGGGAACGATTCGAATTGGTGGAGGTCAAATGTTCCTATGTTGAAGGTGGGGGTGTAGGCGGAGCCGGAGTAGAGGAGTTCGCCGACGAGGGTCAAATCGTCTCCGAACAACTGGATTCCGGCTCCGACGAAGGAGATGTTGCCAGAGAGGAATTCCATGCTACTCGACGTGGTGACGCCGTTGATGGTGACCAATGGAGCGGGAATTGGAGAGAAGCCACCGATAACACCACCGGCACCGATGCTGACAAAGACGTCGGTTGGGGATGCGGGGAGAGAGAAGCTGATGGTATTGCCACCGCCGGTGATGAGAAAGTCATCGATGGCGTCGGCGTGAGCGGCTAGAGGAAAGAACGAGGCAGAGGCAAAGAGTGCAAAGGTGAAGAGAGACCTGCTCATTGGTGTGAGTCCCCTCGCGAACTTTTCAGTTGGATCAGGGTGCTCTCGTTGGGGTAGAAGGGTCAAGGAAATTCTGAGGTGTGAGCGTCTTTGGTGCTTGGAGATGGCGGACGTTCTATGCGCTGGTCTCACGCCTGCAGGGTCGTGTTCCGCTGGGTGCTCTCGATGAACCGTTTGAGGACTTCGATCGTGATTCTCCAGTAAAACTCCCAGTGTTTGAATATCGGTTCAGAGGGGAAGTTGGAGGTCGCGACGTTCAACGACGTTGAGTTTTCTTCGGCTGGCACGAGCCGAAACTCGATTACGGTGTAGCTCTCGGCTACGTCAGGCAGTCTGGAGATAGAACTCAGATGGCTGTACCGAAGAATCGAATTCGGCTCGAAGTGCAGAACAGTGCCTTTGTTCTCGAAGTCAACATGATGGTGTCCCTTGACGATGATTGGGCTTCCGACTTTCCAGTCAGTGATGATCTCGAGCTGCATCGCCGGCTCCGCCATCCACTGCTTCATCAAGTCGGGATCGGTCAGCGCTCGCCACACCTCAGAAGGCGGTGCGTTAATTGTGGTGGAGTTCTCAATTACGTGACTCATCGGCTGTCAGTTTACAGCGTAGCCAGGCAGCGTTGGGGTCGCTCATGGATGGGAATGGGGTGGATGCCGATCCTGTGATCGGCCTCAGATATGGAGTCGCAGCTTCCAACGAGTCAGCAAGGCGGAGAGCGCCAGGATGAGCG
>Ga0210398_10006374_pt1 | contig 10853 bp, 9 predicted proteins | sample IncBWC4OmetaG_FD_161047 | JGI IMG/M metagenome (GOLD analysis project Ga0210398, IMG submission 161047) | Forest soil microbial communities from Barre Woods Harvard Forest LTER site, Petersham, Massachusetts, United States - Inc-BW-C-4-O | ecosystem: Environmental > Terrestrial > Soil >... | reverse complement strand
CATGAAGGCAATGCCCGTGAGGTGCTGGCCGAGGCCGTCGTGCAGATCCTGTGCGATCTGCCGCTGCACGGTGGTGCTGACATCGAGGATGGCCTCTTCCATCCGCTTGCGCTCCGTGATGTCGATGCCGGTCGCGATCACCGAGCCAGGGGAGAGCGTCGCGCACGACCAAGCAATGCGCCGTTGGCCTCCGTTCGCATCCGTCAGCCAGCTCTCGAACTCGCTGCGCGCGACCGTCTCGTGAGGAATCGCGAACAGCTCCCCGAACGATCGTCCGGTGGCCGTGCGCCCCAGCAATCGCTCACACGCACGATTCGACCGGATGATCCGTCCGGAGGGGTCCAGTACGACGACCAGCGCGGCGACGGTGTCGAGGATCCCGGACACGACATTGCGCTCCTCTTGCAGCGCTTCCTCCGTGCGCTTGAGCTCCGTGATGTCGAACGCAACCCCGTGGATGAACCACGGACGCCCGTCGTCACGTCGCACCATCTTGGCTTCGCAGTGGAACCACACCACATGGCCATCGCGCGCAATGACGCGATACGCCGATCGCAACGGCCGTCCCGTCAAGAACATCTCGGCCGCCTCGACGCTCCACCGTTGGCGATCGTCCGGGTGCACCTGGTTGTACCAGCGCACGGGGTCCTCGAGCCATTCCGCTTGCGTGAATCCGAGCACTTCTTCGATCCGCGGACTCACGTACGCCTCACCAATGCCGCGGTCGAGGTAAGCCATGAAGACGACGGCTTGGACCTGCTCGACCAGCGTCCGGTACCTGGCCTCGAGCGTGTGCTCTTCCAGCTGGCCCGGCGGTCCGACGAAGACCGACGCGAGCCCAACGAGCGTGGCTTCCGCTTCTATTTGATTCACGTGCGCCGCTTGTTGAGGGAGGCTTGTGTGAACCGCCGGAGCGCGTGAATGGCCTTACCGTATGTCATGACCGCGGTCGACGAGAGCAGAGAACCGGGCGGCTGATTCATAAAGGGCTGAAACTTGTCCGGAAATCCGGGCATGGTGCATCCGATGCAAATGCCGCCGACGTTCGGACATCCGCCGATCCCTCCCATCCATCCCCGCTTTCCGACGTTGCACTGCACAACGGGTCCCCAGCAGCCGAGCTTCACAATGCAGGTCTTTGATCCATACGCATCGGCGAACTCGCCTTGCTCATAGTATCCGCCACGATCGCAACCCTCGTGAACGGTACTCTCGAACAGCCAACGCGGCCTGAGCGACTCATCGAGCGAAATCATGGGTGCGCGCCCCGCCGCCATGTGCAATAAATAGAGCAGCGTCTCCATCATATTATCGGGTTGCACCGGGCAACCTGGGACGCATACGATCGGAATCTGCGCCGGGGACCGCCACTCCCAGCCCAAGTAGTCCGGCAAGCCCATGCAGCCGGTCGGGTTGCCTTGCATGGCATGAATGCCGCCGTACGCCGAGCACGTGCCCGCGGCGACGACGGCCCAAGCATGCGGCGCCAGGCGATCGATCCACGTGCACGTCTTGATCGGTTCCTGCGTGGCCGGGTCAGTGCCGAACGACGCCCAGTAGCCTTCGCCGGCGAGCGATTCATCAGGGATCGAGCCTTCGACGACCAGGATGAATGGGCCGAGTTTTCCTTCGGCGCCGCGCCGGAAGATGTCGACGAACTCGTCACCGTTCTCGATCGATAGGAACGGGTTATGCAACGTCACCTTCGGAATCCACGGAATCGCGCCGCGAACGACATCTTCGATGCTCGGCTGCGTCGCGGCGGTCATCGCAATCGTATCGCCGTCACAGCTCAAGCCGGCGGTGAGCCAGAGAATCGAGATCTCATTCATGTCACACGCGCGCTCGTGGGCTTGGTTAGCGGTGATCGGCATCGTCGGGTACGTCGTCGCTCGCGCCTTGCCCGACGTCGCTCGTTATCTACGCATACGGCGCATGTAGCGCGCACAGTTCTGTTGGTCGGGTACGTCGTCGCTCGTTATCTACGCATACGCCGTATGTAGGACGCCGGGGCCCTAGAGAACGCTGGCGGTTCTGAGTGGCGTTTCGCCGAAAGCGATCAACGCCGAAGCGATTCACGCCGGAAGCGAAGCGACGGCGGGCGCGAAGCGCCACTCAGAACCATTCTATTTGTTGATCGCGCCTTTGACCTTGGCCTCGAGGTCGGCAAGCTCCGCGTGAAACTTGCTGAGCCCGGCATGTGTCGCGGCCCCAGCCTGCTGCATAACCGCATTCGCCTTAGCCCTCAGCTCAGCGAGCTTCTGCCCACTCGTCGCCTGAGCCTTCGCGCCCGCCGCCGCAAGCTCGCCTTTGACCTTGGACATCTCCGCATTGAGCGCGTCCAACCGCTGGTCCATCGAATCCATGCCGCCTCCCGTTTTTTTGGATTCGGATGGCTAGCGCCGGACTGATGCAATTGTCAAGACAAGCGAATGGTACCGATGAGCCCGGCGAGGATTCATCGCCGCCCCGCCTTCGTGCCCGTCTCGAGTTTGTTCCGCACCTCTCTCACAACGCCGCTCGCCAGACGGGCCTCATGCTCGGCGATGAACCTTCGTACGGCCTCGGGATCGCGCTTCGACAAATCTCGCAGCGCCCACGAGAGTGCCTTCCAAACCATCGGCTCGCGGTCAGCCGCGCGCATCCGGCAGATGCGCAGCGTGCGCGACGTCGTCTGACCGAGCGTGCTGACGAGCGCCACACGCCGCGCCCATAGGTTCTTCGACATCGCAAACGCGAAAATACTCGCATCCGAGATCCGCCCGCTCCGCTACGCGGGGCCCATGATGAGCTTCCCGAGGCAGTCGGCGTCGAACCAACTGGTCAAATGCACGGCGAGCCGTCTCAGCGTGCGGAGCTGCACGAGCTCCATCACGCCGGCATGGTTCGCACAGAGCTCATAGCCGATGAGCCGCAACGCGGTGTCATCGCTTTCGACCAAGGGCCACACGACCCCGAGCACCGTCGTCGCCGGCGCGTCGGCGAGCTGTCGCGAGAACGCCCGTCGCACCGTACGAACGCTCCGCGTATCGCGACGCGGGAGCGCTCGTACGGCGCGGCGTATCTCAGTGACAACTGTTCGTGACAATCCGCCGAGCGGTGAGGTCGAGCGTGCACGCGAGGAGCTGCGTCCCCCGCATGGCGTCGAACACGCCGAGCGGGATCTGCGTCTGCCCGTTGAACGTCACGACGATGTGCCGCGAGACGGTCGCGACTTTGTGAACGCCGTGCGTCGTGTGCGTGACGGTCAGCGTGACCCACCGTGTGAGCGTCCCCGATGTCGGCGCGGTGACGCCGTTGCGCGGATTTGGGAACGTCACGTCAGACGCCGTGTCATACGCCGCGCCGATGTACGTCCGATCCAGCCCCGGGGTCTGGTGCGTAGCGGTATCCGCATCGAGCCCCGTCGCATTCCATACGTGCGTCGTCGCCGACGCCAAGGTCGGACTGCCGGTGACATCGATCACCCAGTTCCGCGTGGCACGCGCGACGAACCGCGGATCGTTATCAACCTCCAACAGCGACGCCGTAAACGCTATCGAGTCCGTCGACGCGACCACGAACATGTTCTGACACACGCCGCCGGCGAAGTATTCCCACGTGGCGTCGTACGCAACGGTATCGGGATGCGACTCGGCCTGCGAGAACGCGATCGTGCCGCTGTTCGAGTGCGTCGTACACGTCATCGCTGGCACGACGACGCTCGCCAACGTGCTGCCAGCCGCTTCCGCCTGGGCGAAGAATGCCGCACCCGTCGCCACCGCCGGCGCAGAGCTCGCCGCGATATCGGCGCTCATCTGCTGATCCGACAGCGTGTCGCTGGGCGCGGTCGAATCGCGGCCGCACGCCCCCAGCGCCAAGACCGCGGTAAGGGCTCCCAAGACTCGCGAGATGTGCATTAGTCCTCCTTGATGAGTCGAGCGCACCAAGCCTCGAGCTCGGCGTGCTCGGTCTGTGCGCCTGCCCGCTCGAACAGCTCGAGCGCGGCCCGCGCGTGCTGCTTGGCCTCGACCATGGCCCCACGCGCCGCCGCCAACTGCGCGCGCGCGCGAAACGTCTCGGCCTCGAGCAGCGGGTTCGCATGCCGCGCCGCGAAACCGGACGCGCGTTCGAGCGCGGCCGCCGCATCGGCGAACGCACCCGCCGCGATGCAGGCCAAGCCCAACACGCGGAGCCCGTCCGCGGTCCCCGCCGGATCACCGAGCCCGAGACACTCGGTCGCGCCACGCAACGCCGCGACTCGCGCGACCGCGTGGTCGCCGCGTCGGAGCGCGAGCTCGGCCCGACCGATCCGCGCCAGCGCCGCCAGACGCGCCGCGGGCACGCCGCGCGCGAACTCGATCGCGCGCTGCTCGCACTCGTCCGCCAGATCCAACTCGCCCAAATCCCGATAGCTGATCGCCATGTTATGGTAGCTCTCGGCGAGCCCCCGGACGTTCCCCAATCGCTGATACGCCGGAACGGCGAGCTTGTACATGACGAGCGCGTCGACGCGACGACCGCGGACGTTGGCGATCTGCCCGAGGTTATTGATGGCGCGCGCCACGAGGAGCGGATCGTCCTCTTGCTCCCCGAGCTCCACGGCGCGCCGGAACGCGAGCTCGGCGCCATCGAGCTGCCCGAGCTCGAACTGCGCGGCGCCCCACAAATTCATCGCCCGCCGCCGACTCACCCAATCGCCGCTCCGGTCGACATCGGGCAGCGTCCGCCGCAACCACGCCTCCGCCTCGCGCGCGCGCGCGGTGCGCAGCAGCGCCTCGCCGACGAGCGCCACTTGCTCCGGCTCGGGTGACCCGTCGGCGAGATTGCCCAACAGGTGCAGCACCTCGCCCCATCGCCCGGCGCGAGCGTGCTCGCGCGCGGAGACGAGTCCCTCAGTAAGCAGTGGCATAGACGGTAAAGCCGTCGACGCGGCCCGTGACAGTCTGCAAATCAGCCCGCGCGTTACTCGAGACCTTATGCCACGGCTCGCCCGGGTTCTCCTGCTTCCACAGCGACAGACTCGACTCGTCCATTGGCAGGCTGTTCTTGGCGTGCGCGTATGAGAGCGTGAGCTCTGCCGGGTGGCCATTGACGAACGTGAGGCCGGCCGGCTGGAACCCCACGATGAGGCGCGTCGAATCGGCGATCGCCACGGTAATGAGCACCGAGTCGCCCGTCGCCATTGCCAGCGCGTTCGCGGGGACATCGAACGTCATGAATGGCACGGAGTCTTGATAGTAGATGACGACGCTGCGGTCCTGCCCCGCGACGGCGTAGAACCGTACGGTGTCACCCAGAAACCCCGGCGCACCCGAATCGGGCGTGAGAAAATGCAGTGCCGACTCCGGCACCACGGGGTCAGGGGCGAGAGTCGTCCCACACCCGGCAATCACCAAAGCGGCAACGATCGTCAGTCCCGGCCTATGCTTCATCAGGTATCTCATCCGGCTCATCGTCGAGCAGGCGTTTGAGTCGAGTGCGTGAAATGCCAAGTTGCCGCGCTGCTTCACTCTTGTTGCCGCGACACCGTTCGACCGCCGAATGCACGGCGGCCCGAATCGTCGCGTCGAGTGGCTGCAGTCCCATCCCCGTGCTGGCACCGGGTGCGCTGGCGGCGGTCGGCTCGGGATCGGTAATAAAATCCGCGGGCTCCAACGTCGTCGCGTTAGAGAGGAGCAGCGTGCGCTCGATGATGTTACGCAACTCGCGCACGTTCCCAGGCCAATCCCGGGCAGTCAGGGCAACTTGCGCGCTCCGGCCAAGCGTCGGCTCCGCCAGAGCATATTCGCCTGCGAACTTCGTAATGAAGTGTCGCGCCAAAGGCACGATGTCCTCGCGGCGTGCTCTCAGCGAGGGCAGCGTAATCGGCACGACGTTGAGCCGAAAATACAAATCTTCTCGAAATGCCCCGCGTCGCACCGCATCGGCCAAATCAACATGCGAAGCGGCAATGACGCGCACGTCGACAGGAATAGGCCGAGTGCCCCCAACGCGCCGCAGGACACGCTCCTCGAGCACCCGCAGCAGTTTCCCTTGGAGCGGCCCCGCCAGGTGTCCGATCTCGTCGAGCAACAGCGTGCCGCCATGTGCGAGCTCGAACAGCCCGGCCTTCGCGTTCGTCGCCCCCGTGAATGCCCCACGCTCGTGCCCGAACAACTCGCTCTCCAGCAGCTGATCGGGAATCGCCGCGCAGTTCACGTCGACAAACGGCGCCGCCTGTCGCGGCCCTTGATAGTGTATCGCGCGCGCGACGAGCTCCTTGCCCGTTCCGGTCTCGCCGTTCAAGAGCACCGTGACGGAAGGGTGGGGGATCACGCGCGCCGCACGCTCCAGCGCCGCGTTGAGCGCCGCACTCGTCCCGATGATGCCATCAAACCGATACTTCTCGCGCTCGACATCCGTGAACGTGGCCCGCGCGGCCGCGGTCCGCATGGTATCGAACCGCTCCCTGAGCCACGACGCGAGCACGTCGCGATCGCCCGGCAACGCAAAGTATTCAGACGCGCCCGCCCGCCCGATCGTTCCCGCCAGCCGGTGGTCCGCCCGTGCTCCAACCGCGCCGACCTCCATGCCGCTGCCCACGAGGCGCCGCACGAGCGGCTCGAGCTGCTCCTCTTCGCCGGGCGCCACCACAAGCGCGATCGCGTCGGACCGCGGCGCGACATCGCCGGGATCCGCCGTCATGGTGAGCATGACGTCGCACTCTGTGGCGAGGTGCGGCCACAGCGTGCGGAACGACTCGCCGTTCTGAATGACGACGAGACGTGGTCGAAGCTCTGTTGCCGTGGCCAAGCGGGCCGTGCCGCTCAATTGCTCATCTCTCGTGTACTCGCGCACGCGGGAGACGAGTCAGAGTACCTGGGCGCCACCATAAGTATTCCTATCAAAAGCAGAGTCCGCGCCGGGCTCGTCAATGCCTACCTTGCGATAACCTACGCTCCCGTAAGTATTTGGCCATTGTGATTTACATCACAATCAACGTCCCTGGTTCGAATCGATCCATGTCTGTATCGAATCGGGCCGCCGTTGCGCGATAGGTCCATTTCCAGCAACCATGCTTCTCGTGCATCCCGACATCGATTCCGACGCCCTGTTCGCTCTCTTCTATAATGAGCTCCACCAGCTGGCCGAGGCGAGCCTGCGTCGAGCCGGCGCGGCGCTCACGCTCGGTGCCACCACACTGATCCACGAGGCGTACCTGAACATCGCGGGACGCCAGAACGTCGCGTTCGTCGACCGCGCCCGGTTTCTCGCCTACGCATCGCGCGCCATGCGTGGCCTCACGATCGACTACGCGCGACGCCGGCGCGCGGCGAAGCGCGGTGGCGGGCTCCAGATCACGCTCGACGACGAGTCGCCATCCGCCGAAACCATTCACACCAGCGGAGAGCTCGAGCGCCTCGGCGATGCGCTCAACGATCTCGCCAAGCTCGAGCCGGCGTTGGCCGACCTGGTCGACATGCATTTCTTCGCCGGCTTCTCGTTCACCGAGATCGCCGAGCTGCGCGGCGTCTCCGATCGCACGGTGCAGCGCGACTGGCGAAAAGCGCGGCTACTGTTGCATCACGCGTTGCTGGAGAGCTGACGCCTCTTTCGTGAGCGGGTGCTGCTCACCGGCCCCGGCTTTGAGCGCCGTCACCGCGCGCGAGATCGCCGTGCGCGCCGCGGCCGTATCGCCACGGGCTAAGAGCGCGCGCGCCTCGACGAGACGTGCCTCACCGACGAACGCGCTCCCCGTCTCCGTGAGCGAATCCCGCGTCACGAGGGTACGTGCGTCCGCGGCATACCGGAGCGCGTCCGCCGTCTGCCCGGCGGCAACCGCCAGCTCGCCGGCGAAAATCAGCGACGAGTAGAATATCCCCCGCCGCTTCCCGTCGAAGTACCCGACCGAACGGAGCGCATCCGTGACGTGTTGCTGCGCCTCCGCGCGGTGGCCGGTGGCGAAGGCCAGGCGACCATCGAGCAGGCGATAGTCCGTGATCTCATCGTCCGTCTTCGTGAGATTGGGACTCGCGCTCAACGGAAGAAATCGCGCCATGGTGCGCCGCGCGTCATCGATTGCTCCGCGCTGAAACTGCGCCTCGGCCAACCCGAACAGCGCCCGCCCTTGCCAGTATCGGTCGGTGTCGGCCGTCGCCTGCGCCGCGAGCATCGTGAAGTACTTGATCGCCGAGTCGAGATCGCCCTGGACCATCGCGGTGTGCGCATAGTGAATGAGCGGCTGCGATGGCAGGCGTCCGGTGGGATCGCTCCGGCGAATGCGCACCAGCACATCGTGCAACGCGCCCTCGGCCTCCGCGGTCTCGCCCAGCCGGATCAGGGTGATCGCCATATCGTGTTCGTTGATCGCGGCCGTCATGGTGGTGCCACGACCCGATGAGTCCAGCACGGCGCTCGCCCGATGGTACGCGTCGATCGCCTGACGGTATTGGTGCGCCTCATCGAGGGTGCCGGCGAGCGATGACAGGAGATCGATGTAGAACGCATCCGATCGCTTGCCGAGGCTGTCGCGGATCTGAATCGCGAGACGGACGTCGTCGGCGGCCGCGTCCGCACGCCCATGGGTCCATTCCGTGAGCAGGTTGCCGCGCATGGCGAGGCACAGCGCCCGGGCTTCGGGATCCGGCCGCACCCGAAGCAGTGAGTCGGCGGCGGTTGTGACGCGCCACGCGTCGTCGTAGCGCCCTCGGGAGCGGAGCAGGTCGATCTGTCGGCAGCGTACCTCGGCCATCTGGTCGGCCGTGGCGATCGACTCCGCGCGCGCGAGCAACGCCCCGCGGACCTTGTCGTCGCCCAGATCCGAGTACCGGTCCGAGAGCTGGAGCAGGATCGTGGTCAGGATGCGCGGATCGCCGGCGTATTGCCGCTCGAGCACCGCACGCGAGCGATCGACGATCTCGCGCATGGTGAGCGGCGTGTCGCCCAGTTGCGACATGAGCAGCGACTGGAACTCGATCTGCGCGTCGGCGCGCTGGCTGGCGAACACCGCGGCGTCGCGCTGTCGCCTGGCGTTCTGCATCTGCGCAATCGAGAACACGGTCGCCGCGATGAGCGCGAGGGCCGTGGCGCCCGCGGCCGCGACCGCGGCGCGATTGCGCCGAACGAATTTTCGCGCGCGATAGCCGAGCGAGCTCCGCCTGGCACTGATGGGCTCTTGACGGAGATAGTGCCGCAGGTCGTCGGCGAACGCCGCCGCCGTCTGATACCGCTCGCGCGGATCCTTCCGCAGGGCCTTGTCGACGATCGTGCCAACATCGCCGAGCGGCAGTGGAGTCGGCTGACGCTCGTGGAGCGCCCGAAGCATATCGATCGGCGTCTCGCACCCTTCGGCGGTCGGGTGTCGACCGGACAAGAGTCCATAGAGCAGCACGCCAACCGCGTAGACGTCGGTCGCGGTCGTCACGGCATCACCGGTCGCCTGCTCCGGTGCGGCGTACTCCGGTGTCAGAACGCGCGAGCCCTCGATCGTCACGCCTTTGGCATTGAGCAGCTTGGCGATGCCGAAGTCGAGGAGCTTCACCGTCCCGTCGGCCGTCACCAAGATGTTCGACGGCTTGAGGTCGCGATGGACAATGAGGTTCGCGTGCGCATGGCCGATGGCCCCGAGCACTTGGAGGACGAGCTCCAGGCGCTGGGCCATCGTCAGATTGTGGGAAGTGGCGTACGCATCGATGGGCTGACCGTCGACGTACTCCAGGACGAGATACGGCTGCCCGGCCGGACTCACGCCCGCGTCGAGCAACCGCGCGATACCGGGGTGCGTCAGGCGGGCCAGGACGGAGCCTTCGCGCCGGAAGCGCGCCTGCCCACTCGGACTCAGTCTGGCGAGGTTGAGGAGCTTGACCGCGGCCAGTCCCTCGAATCGTCCATCGGTCCGGCGCGCGAGCCACACGGAGCCCATGCCGCCGTGTCCGAGCTCGCGCGCCAGCGTGTAGGAGCCGAGGACGAGGCCCTCGAGCGTGATGTCGAGTGGCTCGGAGAGGAATCCGCTCCGGTCGGCGTCTGCCTCACCCGACAGGAACGACACGATCTCATCCGCGAGGCCTGGCGACGATTGCCGGAGATCACTGAGCCACGTGTCGCGCTCCTCGTCCGAGAGATCGAGGACCCGGTCGAGCAATGGCTCCAGCGCGCGCCAGCGGTCGTGATCCATGACGCCACGATAAGACGTGTCGGCTTTCGTGGCCAGACCGCGGACGTGTCGGCTTTCACTGCCAGACCGCGGACGTGTCGGGTTTCGCCGCCAGACCGCGATTGCATGGGTAGCCCAGGAGCCCACATGCGAATCGCCGTAGTCGCCGTAGTCTCCGTCCTCGTCTTGACGGCGTGCTCGGATGGTGTCACGACCACCAGTCCTCGTTCTCTCGTTCACGCGCAGCGTGACGCGCTCGATCGCTCGACCCTCGTCAGTACCGTTCGATCGCTCGCTGCCGGCCGTGGCATCGTGCCCCTGCCGCAGGCGCCGCATGTCCGCCCAGCGCTCGCGCGGCTAGGCCGCGCACTCGCGTTCGACAAGATCTTGAGCGGCAACCGCGATATCTCGTGCATGACCTGTCATCTCCCTCAGTTCGCGACAGGCGATGGCCGCAGCTTACCCATTGGCACAGGCGGCCTAGGCTTGGGTCCCGCACGCATGCTAGTCAGCGGGAGCATCATCCCGCGCAACGCGCCGCCCCTGTTCAATCTCCATGCGATGCCGGCGCTCTTCTTCGATGGCCGCGTGTCCGTCGATGCCAGTGGCCAGTTCCACACGCCGGCGGGCGCGCAGCTCACGCCGGCGATGACGCGGGTGTTCGAGTTCGGCGCGCTCTCCGCTCAGCCACTCTTCCCGGTGGTCAACACGCAAGAGATGCGCGGCTCAACTGGAAATC
>Ga0210398_10006370_pt1 | contig 10855 bp, 11 predicted proteins | sample IncBWC4OmetaG_FD_161047 | JGI IMG/M metagenome (GOLD analysis project Ga0210398, IMG submission 161047) | Forest soil microbial communities from Barre Woods Harvard Forest LTER site, Petersham, Massachusetts, United States - Inc-BW-C-4-O | ecosystem: Environmental > Terrestrial > Soil >... | reverse complement strand
TGGAAGCGATTTATGGACCACTCGGCCCGCCGATCGTCGCCTATGGACATACTCATCGTCCTTCCATTCGCAACATCGCCGGACACCCAAATCTCCTCATCAACACAGGAAGTGTTGGACTTCCCTACGACGGTGATCCCCGCGCGTCCTATCTGCTTCTCGAAGGAGGTAAGCCTTCCATCCGGAGGGTCGAGTACAACGTCGAGAAGGAGCTGAAGGCCCTTTCCTCCTGCGGCTTGCCGGGCGCAGCATGGACAGCAAAGATACTTCGCACGAGCTCTCCTCAGATGCCATAGGAGCCGCGATCAAAGCTTGTAAGCTTATAATCATAGACATACGGAGAAGGAATCGATGCCTAGACAGACTGAAAAGATCCATCTATTGGACGACGCGGGCTATTCTTACAACTTCGACCGAATGATGTATATCAATCGTCAAGCGAAGAAGGCCTTCAGTATCGAATTTATCGATGACCACGCAAAAGAAGAGATCGCAACACGTATCCACGAGCCCAACTCGGAGCAAGATTGGTTGTTCTACACCAGCCTCCCTATGTCGAAAGGCACCGAAAAGGAACTCAAGAGGATACTTCAATAGTGACTCCTCGAACTATTGAAGATAGGTTGCGGGAACAATATTTCACCTTTCTGCCGGGGATGACGCGTGCCGCTGAATACCTGAAAACGCGAATTGAATACAGTCTCCTTCCTATCTCCCGTCAGCTAGAATCACATGAAAACCTAGTCGTAAAGGCCCGCGTAAAGGAGTGTGGAAGCGCAATTGATAAATTGCGCAAATATAACCCAAATGATCCGCAGGGTCGCCGCAACCCAGGCGGAGTATTCGATCGCGATCGTCCCGAACAATATTCTCTATTGACTCTGCGAGATATGGTCGGCGTACGTGTATTAGTGTTCCCGTCGAAACGGGCCATTGAGGCGGACTCTCTATTGCGGCTGGAATTCGGCGATTGGCTCGCCGATCCCCTTTTTGATGGAGATCAACGTCTCGCATTCAAGTACCAGGGAAGATACGGAGAATCAAACGAGACCTTCGGGTGTGAGTACCAAATCGTATCAACACTCATAGGTCTTTTCTGGGAGGTAGAGCACGCAGCGATTTACAAACAATCGCCCAACTTCAAAGGACTAATGCCGGTCATGCAGGAACAAACATCGGCCGTCAATCGTGCGCTTATAAATTTTGAAGACGAATTTGAGCGCCAATTGTTGCTGGCGGAACACGCATCTTCCTGAGCTTCGATCTCATTCCCGTCCGGACATGTGTCTTTCTGCTTCACGAATAGCCAACCCTCCCCTAAACCTCGCATCCAACCCAGCAGAACGAAGAACGACCGTGAGCACCCCGGCTGGAACGTTCGCCGCTCTCACCCACATCCATGCAAGACCACCCGGCGCATCTCGCGCCCACGAGAGACCGCGTCTCGAAGGAGAACCACAGCCATGAAACTCTTTTCAGAAAATATCGAAGACCTCCGCACCCTCTACGTCGCCAACCTGAAGAAGGCGCTCGACATGGAGCAGAAGATCACCAAGGCCCTCCCCACCATGATCGAAAAATCCACCGACCCTCAACTCGCCACCGCCTTCCGCAACCACCTCGAAGAGACCCGCGGCCATGTAGCCAAGGTTCAGAACCTCCTCCGCGACGTCACCGGCGAAGCCGATGCTTCAACCTGCAAAGCTATCTCTGCCCTCATCACCGAGGCCGAGGACAACATCAAAGACGCCAGCGACCCTAGCGTCCGCGACATCACCCTCATCGCCTCCGCCCAGCAGGTCGAGCATCATGAGATTGCCGTCTACGGCACTCTCCGCACCTGGGCCGAACTCCTCGGCCAGGACGGAGCGGCCGACACCCTGGAAGGCATCCTCGAACAAGAAAAGAAAGCCGACGAACTTCTCTCCACCATCTCTGACTCCGTCAACACCACCGCCAACACCGCCGATATCAGAAACCGCTCCCACGCAACCGTCTAGGTCCGAATAAACCAAAACAAAACGGCGAAGACCTCACACTGAGGTCTTCGCCGTTCAACTTTAAGTCCGCCTACACCACAGCAGAAGTAATATGGTTTGCAAAGCCGAACCGGGACACTACTAGACGACTCAGGAAAGAACATCATAACGATATGAAGACCGGCAGTCCTTTGTTTCGTCGCACACGTATCTGCATCTCCCTGGTCCTCAGCCTCACCGCCGCTTCCATCGCACACACTCAAATTCCCGGCCAATCGGTTCCCACACCTCCCGCCGCCATCGTCGCCCAGTCGCCGCAAGGCTTCGACGCCACAATCGGCAAAGAGACCCTGCACCTCATCGTCTGTTCCGACTCCATCCTCCACGTAATCACCCGCCCAGACGATGTCGCCGCAAATCATCCGCAGCCATGGCTCCTGCCCGCCGGCCAATCATGCAAAGGGGCACCATTTCAGTTCAGCAAAGACGACAAAGCAGCGACCCTCAAGACCACCAACCTGGCCGTCTCCATCTCGCTCGCTCGCGGCAACCTCACCTTCACCACCTCGGACGGCAAGCCCCTCGCCCATGAGCGGGACAGCGTCCCTCGCACCTACGACCCAGTCACCATCAACGGCGACCCGACCTATCACGTCGTCGACCGCTTCTCCCCCGACTTCTCCGAAGCTCTCTACGGGCTCGGCCAGCATCAGAGCGGCATGTTCAACTATCGCGGCTCCACCGTCGAACTAGGTCAGAACAACACCGACATCGCGGTCCCATTTCTCGTCTCTACCAAAGGCTACGGCATCATCTGGAACACCGCAGCCTTCACCTACGTCGACAACCGCTTCCCACTCGAGCTCTCCTTCGACTCCATGGCCGGCGACGGCGTCGACTACTTCCTCCTCTACGGCCCCCAGATGGACGACATCATCCATCAATACCGCAACCTCACCGGCCACGCGCCCATGCTGCCCCGCTGGGCCTACGGCTTCATCCAATCCAAAGACCGCTACATCTCGCTCGATGAAATCATCTCCATCGCCAACCGCTACCGTACCGAACACATCCCCCTGGATGTCATGGTGCAGGACTGGTTCTGGTGGAAGCACGAGGGCGACCCCATTTTCAACGACAACTACCACGACGTCCCCGCCGATCTCAAAAAACTGCACGACGAACACGTCCACACCATGATCTCCACATGGGGCCTCATCGATCCCGCCGCCGACACCTACAAAAAACTCGACAGCGAAGCTCTCCTCATCCCCAACGCGCACGTCTACGACGCCTCAAACCCAAAGGCGCAAGACATCTACTGGGACAGCCTGCCCGGCAAACTCTTCGCCCAGGGCTGGGACTCCTTCTGGCTCGACTCTGCAGAGCCCGAAGAATACTGGCCACACGTTGGAGACGCCATCCTTCGCAGCAAAAAGATCGCCATCGGCAACGGAGCGATGTACACCAACATCTACCCGCTCCTGCACAACGAAGGGATCCAACGTAATTGGCGCAAGACGACAGACCAGAAGCGCACGTTCCTCCTCACACGCTCCGCCTTCCTCGGCCAGCAGCGGGTAGGCGCAACCGTATGGTCTGGAGACGTCTTCAGCAGCTTCTGGGGACTCTCCCATCAAATCGCCGGTGGCCTCAACTACGCAATCTCCGGCCTGCCCTACTGGACGACAGACATCGGAGGCTACTGGCCAACCTATCCCGGCCAGCCAACCGATCCCGCCTATCAGGAGCTCTACCTCCGCTGGTTTCAGTTCGGTGTCTTCTGCCCCATCTTCCGTTCGCACGGCCACCGACCCCACAACGAAATGTGGAGCTACCCCGACGTCGAGCCCTCTCTCATCGCCTACGACAATCTTCGCTATCGCATGATGCCCTACATCTACTCGCTCGCCTGGAAGGTCTCAAGCGACGACTACACCATCCAGCGGCCTCTCGTTATGGACTTCAAAAACGATCCGCTAACGTGGAACATAGGCGACCAGTTCATGTTTGGACCGGCTCTTCTCGTCAGCCCCGTCACAGAAGCAAAAGCAACAGAACGTCGCGTCTATCTTCCAAAGGACACCACCTGGTACGACTTCTGGAGCGGGCAGAAGATTCAAGGCGGAGTGCACGTGCAGGCGGCAGCGCCCCTCGATCGAATCCCACTCTACGTACGCGCCGGTTCGATCCTACCCCTCGGGCCGCCGGAGCAATACGCCGACGAAAAGGTCAACGGCCCCATCGAACTGCGCATATATTCCGGCAAGGACGGCAGCTTCACGCTCTATCAGGATGAAGGCGACAACTACAACTACGAAAAAGGACAACACGCGACCGTCCCCATCACATGGTCGGACTCCGAAGGCACACTGACCATAGGCGGCCGCACCGGAACTTACGTCGGCATGCCGAACGAAATCACCTTCAACATCGTCTGGGTCAGACCCGCCAATGGGGTTGGTGGCGCTGAGCAACAAGCAGACGACACCGTCGTATATCGCGGTTCAGAACTCAAAGTGACCCGACCAGTTCAACTAAAATAGAAAAGGCGAGGACTTGACAAAAAGCCCTGTCAAAATCGGGCGCAAATCGGTATCGGCTAGTGAAGGCCCAAATCGAATGCATCGCGGAACGCTCGAAGTCCAAACCTAAGTCTAATTTCTTGAAGACTTTGCGCAAAAAATGACGGGGTGGAGGGGTACCTGTCCTCTGTTCGAAGTAAACTAGAGGGGACGGAGCAGTATGCCAAACGAATCCAGAAAGAATCCGATCAAGATCATCCTCGCCTCGACAATTATTTTGGCGACAGTAGCCTATCTCGCCTTCACTGGTGGTCGCGACAACAAGAGCTACTACGTCACCATCGGCGAGCTCCACGCCATGGGCGACAAAGCGTACGTCCGCCACCTCCGCGTCGCCGGAAACGTGGCCCCCGGAAGCATCCATCGCGCAGGCACCAACGCCTCCTTCGATCTCCTCGAGCAGGGCAACAAGCTCTCCGTCGTCTACCAGGGCTCCGAGCCCCCACCCGACACATTCAAAGACGACTCTCAGGCCCTCGCCGTAGGCACATATGGCCACGACGGCGTCTTCCACGCCACCGAACTCCAGGCCAAGTGCGCCTCCAAATACGCCCCTGCCGCCCCCGCAACTCCCACCACCGCCGCGACCACCCTGCCCGCCGCCCGCTAGCTATTTTCCAGTGAGCGCCTTCAGATACCGGTAGTCAAAGTTCACACCGGTATAAAAAGATTCCATCCCAATGCGTTCGTCTCTCCCATGGGCGCGCACATCGTCCCCATCGACTCCCATTCCTGAAAACCCATAGCTCGGCATCCCCGCTGCCATCGTAATTTTGCTGTCCGACGCCCCCGTCTCCATCTCCGGCACAATCGGCAACCCGGGCCACATCTGCCCCACCACGGAACGCAGCGCCGCAAAAACCTCTTCATTCAAAGGCGGAGGAGTGACCGAAACCTCGTTCTCGTCCCGATCGCTCAAAGCCCCAGCATCGTTCACCAACTTCACCTCGACCTTCGGGTCCGCAAACACCTTCGTCAGCTCCGCCCTCACTTCGGCAGGAGTGTGTCCAGGCAGTATCCTGCAATTCACATTGGCCTCGGCCCTCTGCGGCAGCGCATTGCGCGCGTGCCCAGCCTGCACCATCGTCGCCACACAGGTCGTCCGCATCGTGGAGTTATACAGCGGACTCTCCGACAACCGGGCAACAGCCGCAGCGTCCGCCGGCGCCTTCAACACTGCCCGCATGTCCGCCGCCACCTGCCCTGTCTCGATCTTCGCCATCGCCTCAAAGTACCCGCGAGTCACGGAATTGAGCTCGAACGGAAACTGGTAGGCCCCGAGGCGACCCAGAGCGTCCGCCAGATGATAGATCGCATTGTCCCTCTTCGGCAGCGAACTATGTCCGCCGGGGTTGGTCACCGTTAACTGATAGTCGGCATACAGTTTTTCCGTGGCTTCCACGCCGATGTTCACGGGCTTGCCCTTCTCCGTATTCAACCCACCCGCATCCGCATTCAGCACAAACGCTGCATCCACCAACTCCCGATGGTTCTTCACCAGCCAATCCACGCCATTCGACTTTCCGCCCTCCTCGTCCGCGGTAAGCGCCAGTATGACATCACGGTCCGGCACAAACCCCTCCCGCTTCAGCCGGATAAATGTCGTCACCGAAGCCGCATCGGACTCCTTCATGTCCTGCGTCCCCCGCCCGTAGAAGTACCCGTCCTTCTCCGTAAACACAAAGGGGTCCGTCGTCCAGTCCTCGCGCTTCGCCTCCACAACATCGAGATGCCCGATGATCAGCACCGGTTTCTTCGTGCTCCCGGCCCTGCCGCGATACCTCGCCACCATATTGCCTTTGCGCTCGTTCGGCCCCAGCACAACAACGTCCGCCGCCGGAAACCCCGCATCCAGCAACCGCTTCCGCATCGCTTCCGCTGCGACTGTCGTACTCCCGACCGAATCCGTCGTATTAGTCTCAATCAACTGCTTGAAGATTTCATGCGCCAACTGCCGCGAGTCCACATCCAGCGCGGGCACCTGTTGAGCATGGACGGTCGTAGCAAAAAGTTCTGCAGCCAGCAACACAGGTAGTAGCTTCAAAGTATGGAATCTCCTCAAGAGGTCTCGCACTGCCAATCCGGCAGCCGCTAGCCATATACTCGCATGAGGACAAAGAATTCGCCGTACCGATAACCTCAAGAAATGTCGACCGCAACCACAATCCGTCCCGTCACGCTCGCCACTGCGGCCCAACTCGACTCCGTCTCCAAGATTTATGGCAGCTTTGCTGCTCTCCGAAACGTCTCGACGACCTTCGCCGCCGGCTCTTGCACCGTCATCCTCGGCGAAAACGGTGCGGGTAAATCCACCCTCCTCCGCGTCATCGCCGGCCTCATCAACCCCACTCGCGGCAGCGTGACAGTCTTCTCAGAGACCCCGCATCACCAGCGTCGCCGCATGGCTTATATGAGCCACTCGCCAATGCTCTACGACGAACTCACCGCCATGGAGAACCTCACCTACTTCGCCGGCCTCCACCGTGGTGATGGCGGCTGCGCCTGCGTCGGCAGTCCCGAGATGGCCCTCCGCGCCGTCGGCCTCGATCCCGACCTCAACCGTCCCGTAGGCCAGTACTCTCAAGGCATGCGCCAGCGCACCTCCCTCGCGCGTGTCCTCCAGACCGACCCCGAGCTACTACTCCTCGACGAACCCTTCTCCAACCTAGACGTCGCCTCCACACAACACATGGTCGAACTCCTCGCGGACTTTCGCACCTGGCCCGTCGTAGGTGGCGGCAGCCGCACCCTCCTCATCACGACCCATCAAGCCGCACTCGCCAAACCGCTGGCCGACAACGTCCTCACCATGCGCAGCGGCCACATACTCGAACCTGAGGCCGCAGTGTGAAGAACACTGTACCAACCAAGACCAACGCTGCCCGATTGCTCGACTCCCTCGGCATCCCCTACGAGCTTCGTCCCTACGTGGTCGACCCTGACGACCTCACCGCCATCTCCGTCGCCCAAAAGATAGGCCTCCCGCCCGAGCAGGTCTTCAAGACCCTCCTCACCCACACAAACGCTGGTGAGCATCTCTTCGCGGTCGTTCCTGGCGACGCCGAACTTGACCTGAAAAAACTAGCCCATGCCGCAAAAGCGAAGAAGGTCGAACTTGCCTCCCTCAAGGAAGTCGAGCCTCTTACCGGATACATTCGCGGCGGGGTTACTGTGATGGGCGCGAAGAAACCCTTTCCCGCCTACGCCGACGAGACCATCGAACTCTTCGATATCATCTCGGTCTCCGCCGGTCAGCGAGGTCTCCAACTCCTCCTGGCCCCCGCCGACTACCTCCGTGCCGCCGACGCCACCCTTGCGGACCTGACCAAAGGGCCCGCATGACCTACCTCCGCCATGTTCTCGACCACCTCGGCAAAGACATCCGCCTGGAATGGCGCTCCCGTGACTCGATTAACGGTATGCTCTTCTTTTCCCTCCTGGTGGTCGTCGTCTTTGGCCTCGCCTTCGATCCCACCAGCTACCCGACACTGACCCGCCAGATCTCAGGTGGCATCCTCTGGGTCGCTCTCCTCTTCGCCTCTATCACGGCCCTCAACCAGTCCTGGGCCCGCGAGCTGCGCAACCAGGTCCTCGAAGCCCAGCGGATGGCCCCCTCCCCTGCCTCCGCGTTATTTCTAGGCAAGGCCCTCGCCAACATGCTCTTCGTCCTCGTCGTCGAGGCGGTCCTGGCCCCTATCTTCATCGTCTTCTTCAATCTCCACGTCCTGGGCAACATCTGGGTGCTCGCCCTCGTCCTGCCGCTAGGAACCTGGGCCCTGGTCGTCAACGGGACCTTCTTCGCCGCCCTCGGCCTTCGCGCCCGCAACCGCGAACTTCTCCTACCACTGCTCCTCCTTCCGATCTCGCTGCCCGCCGTTCTGGCTATGGTCCAGGCAACTACCGGAGTCCTCACGGCGGACCTGGATCCTATCCAAATTGCGACCTGGATCAAGCAATTGGCCGGTTACGACATCATCTTTACCACAATCTGCATTCTGCTCTTCGAAACCGTACTCAACGCCGAATGATCGCATTCGCGATAGACTATTTCTATGGAGCAGCGCACCCCCACTCTCCGCAACGTCGCCTGGCTTTGGTTCGGAATCGCTATTGCCGTTCTCGTAGTTGGCTTCCGCCAGGCAATCTTTCTTACGCCGACGGACGCGGCCCAGGGCGATGTTGGGCGGACCTTCTACTACCACGTTCCAATTGCGATGTTGAGCCTGCTCTTTCCCTACCTCAACTTCGCCGCCTCACTCGCATATCTCTTCTGGCGCAAGCGTGATCCCCTCAAGGCCCTCACCGCCGATGCCTTCGCCCTCGCCTCAGCAGAGGTCGCCGTCGTCTACGCCAGTATCACCCTCATCACCGGCTCCGACTGGGGACGCGCAGCCTGGGGCATCTGGTGGGCTTGGGACGCCCGCCTTACCAGCATGCTTCTCCTCTGGCTCCTGTACGTCAGCTACCTCATGCTGCGCCAGTTCTCCTCCACCGGCCAGAGCCAGACCCTCGCCGCAGTCCTCTCCATCTTCGCCGCGGCCGACGTCCCTATCGTCTACATGTCCATCCGCTGGTGGCGCACCCAGCATCCGGCCCCCGTCTTTGGTGGCGGCCCTAACGCCGGCATGGACAAATCCATGCTTCCTGCTTTCTTTTGGAACCTCGCCGGCTGGGCCATCTGGGGTATCTTCATCCTGCTCTTCCGCTTCGCCCTGGAACGCCGGCGTCAGATCGCCGAGCAGGAGGCCGCACTTCAGGCCATTGAAGCCTCTTTGGAGACCGCAAAATGACCTGGAACTCGTTCTTTGACATCAGCACCATGGCGCACAGGCACTTATTGTTTGCCTACGCTGCCGTCCTGGTCATTCAGGGGGGCTACTGTGGATGGATCGCCTGGAACTGGTTTCGCACCAAAGACCCTCGTCATTAAAAAAATCAACGAAGCCACAGAAGAACTGCAGCTTCGTTGTCCGAGAAGAAATGCATATGACGCGATCGATCCGAAGGTGGACTTCCGCATCGATCACATAGACACGTTAACCGCCAGGAAAGTTTCGCAACCCTTGAAAATTCTCTGCGGCTGCACTTCCTCTTGCCCCCCTCTCGCCACCTCGATAGACTCCGAATAGTGCCAACGCCCCTCCGACCTTCTCCTGCGCGATCCATTACCGTCGCTGTCTGCGCGCTTCTTCTCGGCATCTCGGGCTGCCGTCGCAGCGGCTTTCCCGACGTCCCCGACGGCTACCGAGAGTTTGCCTACATCAGTAATGGCGGCTCCAACACTGTCACCGTGCTCGATCTTGTCTACCTCCGCCAGGACCGCACCCTTCAGGTCGGCTCGGGGCCTACAAACCTCGTCGCGAACCCTGTCCGCAACGAGATTTACGTCGTCAACACGCAGTCCGGCACAGTCTCAGTGATCGACGCTCAGGCCAACCGTATCGTCGCCACTATCCCTGTCCACCGCCTGCCCTCATTCATCGCCGTCGACCCCACGGGCCATCGCGCTTACGTCGCCAACTCAGGCTCCAATTCAGTCAGCGTTCTCGACCTCGACCATCGCCGGGAGATCACCGTGGCAGGCACCGGTGAACAGCCTGGCGTCGACCACATCTCTACTGACGGCCGCAGCCTGGTGGTCACCAACCGTGGCGGCAATAGCGTCTCTATCTTCGATGTGCACCCCTACAACGCGGCCTCCACGTCTGAGCCTCCTCCGCATCTCCGCGCTGTCTTCTCTGGATGTCCGGGGGCCACGGATGCCGTGATTCTGCGTGATTCCTCCAAGGCTTTCATCGCCTGCTCCGGGGGTCATCAGGTAATGGCTATCAGCCTTGCGGCGGAGCCAGGATCGGTGCCTGCGAAACAGAATCCTGCGCTCATGACGGACCATATGCTTGCGCTGCTTGATGTGGGTAAGACGCCTGTTGATCTGGCGTTGAAGCCTGATGACGGGGAGATCTTTGTCTCGAATTTCGGCTCCGATAGCATCTCGGAGATATCTACTCCGACCAATGAGGTTGGTGGAACTTACACAATTGGCAACAGGCCTGTTCACGGGATCGTGAGTGGCGACAACAGCACGCTGTGGGTCGCGAACTTCGGCGCGGACTCGATCGCGCTTTATAGCATCGACGACGGACGGGTGCTGCCTATTGGAATTCGTACCGGTTCCGCGCCAGATGCGCTTGCGTTTTCAGAAGACGAGCACCTTTTGCTGGCTGCTGACGCTCATTCCGGGGACGTTGCGGTCATCCGGACGGCTGGCAGGTCCTTACCTGAGCTCTTCAC
>Ga0210398_10006368_pt1 | contig 10857 bp, 8 predicted proteins | sample IncBWC4OmetaG_FD_161047 | JGI IMG/M metagenome (GOLD analysis project Ga0210398, IMG submission 161047) | Forest soil microbial communities from Barre Woods Harvard Forest LTER site, Petersham, Massachusetts, United States - Inc-BW-C-4-O | ecosystem: Environmental > Terrestrial > Soil >... | reverse complement strand
GTTTTGACGCCGCGACTGAGCGCTTTACAACGTATCGGCCCGATCTACAGGGAAACGACCTTTTTTACCTGGAGTTGGTCGAAGACCAGGAGGGCACTCTGTGGCTCGGCTCGGAGTTCGCAGGTCTGCAGCGTTTCGACCCAACAACTGGCAAATTCAGCGTTTATCAGCATGATGTGAATCGTTTGGACGGTCTGAGCGATAACCGGGTCAACTCGGTGTACTTTGACCGCTCAGGCGCAGCTTGGGTTGGGACCCAAAACGGGCTCGACAAATTCGACGGCAAGGCAGGTACGTTCACCATATTTACCAATCGGAATGGCCTTGCTGGAAACGCAGTAGGCTGCGTTCTTGAAGATGATCACGGTCTTCTTTGGATGAGCACCAACGGTGGAATATCAAGCTTCAATCCCCTTACGGAGAGATTCGCGAACTATTCCGTCGCGGATGGCCTTCCTGGCCAGGATCTGACAGGCTGGGGCGCCTGCTTTAAGAGTCCGGAGGGTGAGATGTTTTTTGGGGGCTTCAGCGGGCCGGCCGCATTCTTTCCCGAAAAGGTAGGAGAACGCCGGTACATCCCACCAATCGTTTTGACCAATTTCAGATTATTCGGAACTCCCGTCGAGCTTAAGCGCGGCTCACCGCTAACAAGGTCAATCAACTACACCGATTCGATCACACTCTCTCACACCCAGAATATCTTCGCGATAGAATTCTCGGCTCTCAGCTATTCCAACGCGGCAACCAACCGCTATCGATACAAACTCGAGGGGCTGGACAACCAATGGCACGAGGTAGGCAGTGACCAGCGACTCGCCAGCTATACCACACTACCCTGGGGCACGTACAGGTTTCGGGTGGAGGGCGCCACCAGCAGGGGTGCCTGGAGCGAGCCGGGCGCTGCGCTGAGAATTGAAATCCTGCCTCCGTGGTGGAAAACCTGGTGGTTCACGGTTATATACGTTAGCCTCATTATTCTCCTGTTGATATCCGCTTACAGATACCGCCTTCACCAGATCGCGCGACAGTTCAATCTCCGTTTGGAAGAGCGTGTGAGCGAACGTACGCGCCTGGCCCGGGAATTCCATGACTCATTTCTGCAAACGATCCAAGCCAGCAAAATGCTCGCTGATGATGCACTGGACGAGGCAACAGATCCTGCCGGTATGCGGCTGGCCATCACGAAACTGTCTCAGTGGCTTGGACGAGCCACGGAAGAAGGGCGTGCAGCGCTCAATTCACTGCGAGCTTCGGTGGTGCAGAGGAACGATCTGCTGGAAGCGATCCGGACGACAACAGGGGAGTTAGCAATTCCAGAATCATTGAAGGTCACGTTCGCTGTGAGTGGTTCGGCGAAGGAAATGCGCCCCTTAATCCTGGAAGAAGTCTATCGAATCGGCTGTGAGGCTATACGGAACGCCTGCACGCATTCTGAAGCCGAGCGCGTCGACGTGGAATTGTGCTACGGCGAGGATTTTGTTCTGCGCGTCACTGATAACGGTAAGGGTATTTCCCCCGAGATTGTGGATCAAGGCAGACAAGGGCATTTTGGGCTGCGAGGCATGCGGGAGAGGGCGGCCCGCATCGGAGGAAAATTCAACCTGGTTACTTCACCGACCTCCGGCACGCAGATCACGCTTCGGATCCCTGGGATCCTCATCTCCGGTAAAGCGGCCCGCGAAACTAGCTAGACTTCGAAGTTGATTTTTGCGGACTGAGGAGAGAGAGTCGCGAGTGATCCGGGCCGGAGCACCCTGCAGGTAAGCGCGCCAATCATTGCTAGACCATCGACGCCCCCAAAAGTCCATATCCAGCCTGCAAAATTTGGCCTTTTCGGGACGAGGTTACTCCGCACTTGGCCGTGTGATGCGCGAACCGCTGATGTGTCTCCGGTTTGACTTTCGAAGCAGGATTGGTACCGGGAAACGTTAGGTCTCTATCGGGACTGCCCCGCGACGAGGCTGGATTGAGCCCGGTTATTTTCCGGGGCAGTTTCGATAGAACCGTTTGAACTGAGCCGCCGGCGTTTGCGGCGCATGCGGTGATCTACCTATGCATTTTCAATCGCGCCGACTGGCTTGGTGGGAGCATTGCAGGCGCAAAGAGCAACCACTGGAGTAATGGGAGTCCCGTTTGTGGAGGGAACTGTGTCCCCCAAGGTGTGAGCCGGTGGCGTTGACAGGGTGCGTAAGCAGCTTGCTGGCACAGGACGGCCTTGCATGTGCGGGCATGCCATCGGGCGATAGGGCTAGAGACGTTGTGGGCTATAGATGTCTTATGAGCTGTCAAGGCTGCACCTCTGTGGGGTAGCAAGGCTTCGATCTGGTCGGAAGTAAAGTTGAGCGCTGGTGATCGGTTCGATGACCAGCATGGTTCCGGAGCAGGCGGGACAACGGATCAGGGTCGTTGTTTCGGATCGATCTGTGCAGGTTGCTGCGCCGAACAACTCGCGGCAGCGTGCGAGGGCGGTTTCCCGTCTTCGGTTGGCGAAGAGGCCGAAGTGGCGGATGCGAACCAGGCCTTTGGGCAGGACGTGAAGAAGAAATCGGCGCAGGAACTCATCTGCTGAGACAGTCATGACCTTCTTCTTGCCGCCATGGGCATAGTCTCGCCAGCGGAATGACACGCGACCGTTCTCGAAAGCCACGAGCCTGTGGTTGGAGATGGCGACGCGATGGGTATAGCGGGCCAGGTAGTTGAGAACCTGTTCGGCGCCGCCGAAGGGTGGCTTGGCGTAGACGACCCAGTCCTTTTGGTCGAGTTGCCAGAGGAACTGGTTGAATGCGCCAGGCGAGGCAAGTTGCTCGAGTGAGTTGTGGAACTGGAGTCTGTCCTGTTCGAACAGTCCACGGAGTTGCTGGCAGAACTTGTCGCGGAAGACATGGCTAAGTGCCTTGACGGGCAAGAAGAATCGACTCGACGAGTCTATCCACTTGGAACCATCGAGAGCGAGGCCGCCGGCGGGAACGATGTAGTGTACGTGGGGATGAACTTGGAGGTTCTGTCCCCAGGTATGGAGCACGCCGAGGAATCCGATGTCGGCTCCCAGGTGCTTGGGATCGCGGGCAAGTTCGAGCAGTGAAGCGGCGCTGGTGCGGAAGAGCAGATCGTAGAGCAACCGCTTGTTCTGGAGGATAAGAGCGGAGAGTTCGTGCGGCAAAGTGAAGACGATGTGGAAGTAGGGAACGGGCAACAGCTCAGCCGAACGTGCGGCCAGCCATTTTGCGCGCACGTTGCCCTGACACTTCGGGCAGTGCCGATTGCGACATGAGTTATAAGAGGCGGTCAGATGGCCGCAGCGGGTGCACTTATCTCGATGACCGCCCAGTGCCGCGGTACGGCACCGTACGATGGCATCGAGCACCTTGCGATGCACCCATGCAAAGTGTGACTTGTGCTTTTCCCAGAATCTGTTGCCCACTGCGCGGACGATGTCGGCCACCTCGAGGGTGGGTCGGCTCATCGCTTCATCAGCCTCCTGGAACGCTTCACCTCATCGGGACGCGAAACCTCGATGGCCTCCAGCGGACTGGCAACCGCCTGCAGGTGGCGGCGGGACAGATGCAGGTAGAATGCCGTATCCCCGATCTTGGCATGGCCAAGCAAAACCTGGATGGTGCGCAGATCAGCGCCGGCTTCCAGCATGTGGGTCGCGAAGCTGTGTCGAAGCAAATGAGGCGCAACGCACTTACCGATACCGGCGCGCTTACCAGCCTGGTTCACAGCCTTCCACACGACCTTCGGAGTGATGGGCACATCTGCCCGCCAGTTGTTCACCGTACCTGGGAACAAATAGGTCCTGGGCTTCATCCAGCGCCAGTACTCGCGCAGAGTCTCCAACAGCTTCGGGCTCAACAAAACATCGCGGTCGCGACCGCCCTTGCCCTTGTGGACATGAATGACCATGCGTTCGCTATCGATATCGGAGACCTTGAGGTGGCACAGTTCCGAGCAGCGTATGCCGGTTGCGTACAGAGTCATCACCATGGTGCGGCGCATCAGGTTCTCTGCTGAATCGATCAGCCGCTGAACCTCTTCTGGACTGAGCACAACGGGCAATTGCCTGGGACGCTTGGGAAATGGGATGTGCTCGGGCAGATACGGCCGTCGCAGTGTCTTGACGTAGAGAAAGCGCAGGGCCGCAACATACGATGTGATCGTTCCCGCTTGAAGCTTGCGATCACGAAACAGATGAGCTTGATACTGCCGAATATGATCAGGTCCCAACCTGTCTGGCGAGCGGTGAAAATACCTGGAAAAGTCTTCTACCGCGTGCAGGTAGGTGTAGACCGTGTTCTGTGAGTAGTTGCGACGCTGGAGCTCATCCAGCATCTTCTGCCGAAGATGGGTCACGGAAGCCTCCTTGTGACCCAAACCTTAACGGCCTAAAAGGCTGGGGGACCACCACTGCCGCAGCGTCCGCCGCGCCGGAGGCTTAGTTCAAACGCGGTTCTCGCCGGGAATGCTGTTGTATTCCCACAATCGCCTAGTACTACTGTGTTATAAAGTGAATACCTTAGCTTTGATTTTCCTCGTGGCGGGGAAGGGAGAGCGGTACGCTGAGGGCGATGAAGCGTCGCCAGCCGGATTTTTCTCGTCAGTCGGAGCGCCTGCAAAGCTATCTGGATAGTCTGACCCGAACCGTCGGGCATGCCGATCGCGTTGTTCCCCATCGCAGCCTACGGCTTCCTGGTGCGGGAGCGGTGCCTTTTTCCCCCTCCGCCAGGTTCGCCGCCAATGCGGGCAGCGAACCTCCGTCTTCGCTTACCCCATGTGCAAAGCAGCTACGCGCCCCGCGGCTCTGCCGGTGCGAACCGAACGGCATAATCCCTGCTCGATCGCCACCGTTCGGCGCCAGATTGCAACCCACCTGGCCCGCTCCCTGCCCAGACGCCCCTGCTGCCTGCGAGATATCTTATAACACAGTAGTACTAGGTACTTATCAAATCGTTCAGTGCGGAAACTCCCGGTTCCGGGCGAGTCACCGGCAATCCGGAAGTTTCGAGGAGCCGGGTCGAAATGTCCGTGTTGCCGATCAAGAGCAGGACTCGAAATTGTGATCGCACCGTGTCGACGGCGAGCATCTACCAAATCTTCTTTCGGAAAATTGGCTCTCCAGACAATGAGGTGTTTGCAATCATAATCTGAAGGTTAGAAAGATCATTCTGATTGCCTTCTTTCAACAAAGCATTTCGCCGCGGATCGCAAACTACCAATTCCGTGACCTGGGGCTTCAACAGATCGTATAACCAGGCCGACCAGGTTCCTTCTTCCAACGTGACATGCACGTCTCCGCGCAGCCCATCGATAAATTCCAGGATCATGTTCGCTTTGGTTTCGATCACACTTTCCATAACATTCTTCCCAGCAGCATTTCTAACCGCGATTGACATGCTTTCCTTATGCACGTCCATGCCGATATATTTACTGCTAGTCATAGAGGGTGCTCCTTTCTGGATGGTTTGTGGTTTGCACCAAAAACCTTACTCCAAAAAAGGGGCGCCCTTTTATATTGCGTATTGTCGACCACACGGAACCTAAACATCTTAATCCCGTATGCTTGGCAGACGCGGACACCGGCAGCTCTGAATGACGACTCGATTGCGTTTGCATCAGTTCTTGCGCCAGTCACGATGGGCCGTGGCTTTGATATGCGCTACTTGCGCCGCTCTCTCCTACATCTTTTACATGGCCAACGGGATGGTCGTGGGCAACTTGATCGGACTACCGAGTCGGGAGCAGCAAATCGCGTTAGCCCAGCACAGAGCCAGTTTGTGGCTGGACGCATCGGTCATATTTGAAATGGGTGCCGCCCTCGCCGTGTTCCCGCTCTTAGAAATCGGCTCCGATTCCGATCCCCTGCCGCGATGATCTTTGTCCCCTTGCCGCGTTTCGTTTTTCCGACCTTGCTTCCCCACTTTTTAGCGGGGGCGAAGCTCGCGTCGATAAATGCTTCACGTGTATCGATGGCGCCTCGAATGCTGAGTTCGCGCGCAAGGGCAGTCATGATCCTCGTCATCACGCGGGAGCGAACCCATTGCTGAAATCGCCTATGACAGGTTTGGAACGAGGCGTATCGGTCGGGGAGGTCCGCCCAAGGAGCACCAGTCCGTAACACCCACAAGACACCGTTCAATACGGATCGGCGGCTCTTCCAAGGTCGTCCCCGACCATCACGTCGTCTTCTTGGTTTCGGAATTAGCGGATCGAGGATCTTCCACTGTTCGTCCGTCAGTCCACGTTTATGGCGCATTCCTGTGTTGATGCGAGCGGGCCTGATACCGCCGGATGTGTTCGGTTCCCAGCCGGTCACGTGAACAACGGAAGCAGCAAGCAAAGTGCCCAACCGTCTGGATATAGGCGTGAATCGTGGACAGCGCGTAGTTGATTCACACGAACCACAGGATACTAACCATAAATGTCCTGCCCTGAACGGCACCCCGCACGATGCTTAGTTATCGGCATTTTCAGACTTTCAAGAGATTCAGTCTCGAACTGAACTATGCGGTGCGCGATTTGACTAACTGGGAGGGGGCAGTGTAGCCGCCCCCTCCCTCTAGCTTCACAGCGCGCACTGCGGTCGATGACTGTGGAAGCGCTACTGCCCTGTTCCAGTGAGTTTCACCGCCTGTGGGCTAAACCCACCTGCGTAAGTCACGGTGACAACGCCGGAAACGGCTCCCGTAGTAGTAGGCGAAAACTTCACGACGAGCGTGCAGTGCGCGCCTGCTCCTAACGAAGCAGTGCAAGGAGTTCCACCGCCGGCCGTGGCAGAAAAGTCTCCACTGGCAGTAAACCCGATGCTTATCGCTGCCGCGGTATTGTTGGACAGAGTTATTGTTGTGGAAGCGCTAGAGGTACCCACCGTCACGTTCCCAAAATTCACGGTGGCGGGGCTTATAGTCAACGGCAGGATCGCCGTGCCCACAATATTCAAAACGTCTGGGTTTACGGTGGTGCCGTTCGATAGTGCAACTGACCCGTCTATCGTTCCGGTGGTAGAAGGCTTAAAGGTAACAGTCAAAGTGCAGGTAGCAAGCGGTGCCAGGGTTGTCACGCAGCCAGATGCGCTGTAGTCGCCGCTAGCTGAGACCTTGGTGATGCTCACCGATGATGCGCTGACATTCTTCACAGTCACGGTTTTCGCAACGCTCGTTCCTACGACCGTATTCGTATACGAAAGAGACGTTGGGCTAAAGGTGAGTGGGGACGCAGGTGCGCCGGAACCGCTGCCGTTTAGCGCAACAACGAGCGGGCTCAAGGAAACACCATCCGTTACCGTGACCGCGCCTTCAACTCCTCCGTTCTGATGAGGCTTGAAGGTAACGCTTAGGGTGCAACTTGCCGAAGCGGCCAGTGATGTTCCGCAAGGAGTTCCGCCACCGGCGGTGACAGTGTAGTCGCCGCTACTGGCGAAGCTGATGCTCAGGGCCGTGCTCGGATTGTCATTCTTCAGGGTTACGGTCTTTGCTGCGCTGGTCGTGCCGACGGTAACTGTGCCGAACGCGAGGCTGGCCGGTGTAGCCATGAGTGGTGCCAACCCGGTGCCGGATAGACCAAGCCGGTCAGGAGAGCCGATGCCTGTATACGCAATCGTCAAGTCTCCCGACACTCCGCCCACCACTGAGGGCTTGTAAGTTACGGTGACCGTGCAATTGCCACTGCCTGCCAACGACGAACCGCACGTCTTCGAAGAAATTGCGAAATCGCCACTCGGGATGATCGACGAAATCGAGACCGCCGATGTGGTGATATTAGTGATGGTCACGACTTTTCCAGCGCTGGTCGTCCCCAATACTTCAGTGGCGAACGCAAGACTCGTCGGAGACAGATTCAGCACCGGGTTGATGCTGAAGCTGACGGACGAGGCGGTTGCGGTATTACCAGCCTTGTCGACGCTATAGAAATGAACGGTGTAGCTCCCAGTGTATCCCACAGTGAACGGGCCCGTGTAGGCGTGATAGGCCCCGCTGTTGAGTGCGTAGTAGGTGGCAGCAACTCCGCTACCCGTGGTTGGAGCACCGGGGTCGCTCGCCGACAGAGTGACCTTCACTGCGCTTTTGTACGTAGTACCACTGATGAGAGTACCGCTCAGGCTGGCTGTAGTCACAGGTGCAATGGTGTCGTACCCTATCGGGCCATAGGTGTAGTCTCCACCGTTTTCACCCTCATTGCCCCAGGCTCGAACGTTGACGGTGTGCCAGCCCTGCACGCCTCCGACGCTGCCTGCGCAGAGGGCACCAGTGAGATCAAGGCAACCGCTGGTGCCGTTGGCATACTGCGGGCCGTTGTAGTACGCGTTGTAAGGAACGCAAGGATAACCTACGCAAGTGCTCTCCGGAATACCGGGTGACACCTCACTCGTTGGGTTACCGGGGTCGGAATCCCAATTCTGGGTGAATCCGGAAGTCCCGGGTGACGGGTAGGAATTTGCCGCCGGCGCACTTACCGTCCAGGATACTTCTGCGTCAGAGTTGTACCAGGTGTTGGTCGTTGGCCCGGAGAAATTGACCACGGGTTCGCTGAAGCCCGGCACGTGAAGCCAGTTAATGGCCCAGGCCAGTTGCAGAAAATTGTATTCACCCCAGCCGGTGACAGGCCCCCAACCGGGGGACCCAGGCATGCAGTAGTAACCCAAGCCGTATGCCGAAGTTATGTCGTTGTTGTTGCAGCCGGACACAAAATAGAAAGGGGAATGGGGAGCAAACTTGTCGATGCCTTCCTCGTATAATAGGGGATTTACAGCACCCAGCGGCGCACAGGAAGAAGAGCCGGAGCCGCAGATGTTCCCCAGGGAAAGCAGGTAGGCGTTTTCCTGCGCGAAGAAGCCGACCGTTTCCGGCGCCACAATGCTCGTACCTCCGTTGCCGCTCAAAGAGCCCTCGAAGTAGAGGTTCTGTGGTGTGTTGAACCAATCGGCATTGAGCGCGATGTCAGGGACGCCGCGGCTGCCTATGCCGAGGGAACTCTGGTAGCTGGGTGTCGAAAAGAAGGTACTGTAGCCGCCGGTGCTTCCGCCGTCATTCGAGTCGCAGCCATCCGGACCGCCAGTCCATGCCGTGAATCCAGCGAAGCTTGGTGCCGTATTGCCGCCCTCGGTAAACATGTAGTGTGTAGTGCCTCCGGCACCCACGATGAAAGGATCTGAGCCCGGGAACTGCACGGCCGTCGCCGGCGTCCCGAAGAAGTCGCAGCCGGCACTGGCTCCTTGATCGCCCGTAGCCGCGGTCAACGACCACCCCTGCCCTGTCATTGAGGCGAAAACGGCGTCCGCAGTATCCGCATCAGGTTCGTCGTAGCACCCCTGGCTGGCGCTGATCACCTCTTCACAACCCCAGCTTGTGCTGAAGTTGCGTGCTAAGCCATCGGTCAGCATCCGGTTGTACACAGCGACGGCGTTGCTGAAGCTGTAGCTGACGCCGTCATACATATAAACGTGGGCCGTGTCGAGATAGCTGCCGAAGCTGTTGGCCATGGCGGTGGACCACTCCATGTCCATGGTTCCCTCTCCGTCGCAGCAGGAGGGCGTTCCAGAGGGATAGATCCATGAGATGTCGTAGGCAAGATATGGATATTGGGCGTGAAAACCCGCGATATCGCTCGCCTGCTGAGTGCCGAAGGAGGCAATAGCAATACTCGTTTCGGGCGGTGATCCGCCGGCATTGCCCGTCGGGTTGCAGCAGTGCCCCAGGTTGGTGAGCGCATACACAGAGTAAGCGGCCACGCTGTACATATCCTGCGGATCATACGGTGCGCCGCTCGTGTAGTTGGGACTCACTCCGTTGCTCCGTGTCTGGGTCTGTAATTGCGGCAACTTTGTGCGGTCGCCGTTGTCATGCATAGACGGCCCACGACTGACCGCGCCGGGCGCGTAGTTGACGAAAGGCGGCTCTTTCATATTCTTGCTGGCCGGGTGCAGTCTCTCCATGTTGTTGAGACCCCCAATGGAGTGAAGGATGTTGACCAGACTCGAAGGAATCTGAGGGTCGCGATCGTTGGAGAAATAGGTTTCCGATCCCAACTGATATCGGTTGATCGTGACGTTGAGCGCTCGTTCGATCGTGGATGCGGGGGCCTCGACTTCTACAACCAGGCGGTTGGGGTAACGTTGCACCACCGTGAAGCCCTGGCCCTGCGCCCAATCCAGAACCGCCTTCTCGTCTTCGACGGAGGGGTCGAACCGTGCTGTCCATTCTTTGGCACTGAGGTACTGGCGGTTCCCGGTCTTGCCCTGGCTCTGCAGGTTCTCGAGGAACTGCCGCTCCTCGGCCAGGTGAGGCGGCTGCAAGCCCAGAGTCAGGCGAATCATCTGATTGGCCTCGTAATGTCCCATAGGCGCCGCGGCGCCGCTGTGAACGGCAAGCGGCGTGTGCGGCTTGAACGTTGTCGATGCTGAAGTGGTGTACGAAACTTGAGACCATGCAGGCCGAGCAACGAATGCCGAGCCCACTACGAGCACGAGGCAGGTCACAGAGCAAATAGAGGTCCCCAGTTTTGACGAATGGCGATATCGCATATTTCTCTCCTTAGGGTTCCGTTGTAGGTGGGCCGATGGCGGACGAATATGAATTACCTGTTCGTCTTCGTCCTAGATAGTGCGCATGACGATAACTTCGTTTCATGACGATAACTTCGTTTCAGAAAGCAGACTCCCCGTGTTCTTAGAGTCGACAATCGTGGCCTCCCGTTCGGTGGATCGCGCCTTATACCCTTAAAGCGAGATTGCGCCCAATAACGGGCCATTGGTCGAAGTGACCCCTCAGTGGACGTGGCTACCAGTCGCGGAAGCCGAATGTTTGACGACATTTGGGGGGAGCGACGAGGAACCTTATCGGAGACCGTCGTACCGTTCGCACG
>Ga0210398_10006367_pt1 | contig 10858 bp, 12 predicted proteins | sample IncBWC4OmetaG_FD_161047 | JGI IMG/M metagenome (GOLD analysis project Ga0210398, IMG submission 161047) | Forest soil microbial communities from Barre Woods Harvard Forest LTER site, Petersham, Massachusetts, United States - Inc-BW-C-4-O | ecosystem: Environmental > Terrestrial > Soil >... | reverse complement strand
GTAAAGCAAGTGATGTCGTGGCTGGTCACAGACGGCCAGCCGATTGCCAAGACCGTCGATTACGTGCCGCTTCCCGCCAATGTTCGGCAGCAGGCCCTTCATATTCTGGGGCAAGTGCAGGAATAGCGACGCCTGCGCGCCGCCCGAGGACGAGCTCAGCGGCGATCGGCGCAGCCGAACGGGAGAGGCCGAATGGTCGATCAGGCGGTTGGGAACGGAAAAGGGTCGCCCGATCGAGGCTACGGGCGGCGATCGGTCCGGCGCGGAGACCGGATCCTGTCGGCGCTGTTCGCCGGCGGCCTGCAAGGGTTCTGCTATCTGTTCCTGGCTGTGGTCGTCGGGTTGGCCCTCGAACTGCTGTGGGGTTCGCGCCTTTCCTTGCGAACCTTTGGGCTCGGCTTTCTGTGGAGCACCCAGTGGAACCCGGTCACCAATCAGTTCGGGGCAGCGCCGTTCATCTATGGCACGATCGTCAGCTCGACGATCGCCCTCGTGCTCGCCGCCGGCATCGGGGTCATGGCCGGGGTGTTTCTCGCCGAATTCGCCCCGCGCCGGTTGGGGGTGGCACTTGGCATGCTGATCGAGCTGCTGGCGGCGGTGCCCAGCATCGTCTACGGGCTTTGGGGCCTGTTTGTGCTGGCGCCGATTGTCAGCGGCTGGATCGGTCCGGCATTGCAGGCCGCCTTCGGCTTCCTGCCGTTCTTTCAGGGCACAATCTACGGCGTCAACATGCTGACGGCGGCGCTCATCCTGACCCTGATGATATTGCCGACGATCACCGCGATCACGCGCGATCTGATCGCGGCAATGCCGATGCGGTTTCGCGAGGCCGCGTTGGCGTTGGGAGCGACGCCATGGGAAATGGCGTCAAAGGTCGTCCTGCCCTCGGTCCGCCGCGGGATTTTCGGCGCCTGCATGCTGGCCTATGGCCGGGCGCTCGGCGAGACCATCGCGACGACGATGGTGATCGGCAATCGCCCGGTAATTTCAGCCTCGCTGTTTGCGCCGGGCTACACCGTCGCCAGCGTCATCGCCAATGAATTCACCGAGGCGACCACCAACCTCTACCTCAGCGCGCTGATCGAGCTTGGATTGATCCTCCTCGTCGTTAGCCTGATCGTGATCGGCATCGGCCGGCTGATGCTGCGCCTCTTTCTGCGCTGACCGGCGAGGCCAATACCATGATCGCCCTATCGATACCGGCAAGGCGGCAGCTCAATTCCATGCTGTGGACCGGAGCGTCGGCGTTCTGCGCGATCGGCGTGGCCGTGGTTCTGCTGCTGATCATGGGCTATGTCGTGCGCGAGGGGCTGAGCGCGCTATCATTATCGTTCCTGACCCAATTGCCGCGTCCGGTTGGGGTGCCCGGAGGCGGGGTCGCCAACGGCATTGTCGGCACCCTGATCGTCGTCGGCATCGCCGCGCTGATGGCGTTTCCAGTCGGAATCTTCGTCGGCATCTATCTTGCGGTCTACAGCCATCGCCGGATGGCGAAATGCTTGAGCTATCTCGCCGACGTTCTGGCCGGGGTGCCGAGCATCGCCATCGGGATATTCGCCTACACCCTGCTAGTTGCGCCGTTTCGCCATTTCTCGGCGCTTTCGGCCTCCTTCGCCTTCGCCGTGTTGATGGTTCCGCTGGTGATCCGGACCACCGAGGGCGCGGTCGCATTGGTGCCGCGCGAACTGCGCGAGGCGGCGACGGCGCTAGGGGCGATGGAATACCGCGTGACGGGCAAGGTGCTGCTGGTCGCCGCCCGTCCCGGCATTGTTACGGGATTGCTGCTGGCGCTGGCGCGGGTCACCGGCGAAACCGCGCCATTGCTGTTCACCGCCTTCGGTAGCCAGTTCTGGGAACTCGATCCGAGCAAGCCGATGGCCGAGCTGTCGCTGCAGATATTCACCTACGCGATCTCTCCCTACCGCGACTGGCACGAGCAGGCATGGGGCGGCGCGCTGATCCTGATCATCGCTGTTTTCGTGCTCAGCGTACTCGCGCGACTGTCGTTCTTGTGGCGAGGGGGAACGGGCATCAGCGGAGGAACCGATTGATCAGACCGCCCGACACTGCGCCCCCGCGATCGAACGCCGTGGCGCCAACCGCGGAACCAACGAGCGGCTTTGCGAGATGATCTCATCCCTGCCGAAATCGTACCGCACCGAAGCCGACCCGCTGCCGACCCCGGCGCCGGATCGGACAACCGCACCCACTGCCGAGTTGCCGATCAAGGCGCAACTCCGCAGCGTCGGATTTTATTATGAGAAATTTCAGGCTCTGAAAAACATCAATCTGGCTCTTCACGACCGTCGGGTGACGGCGTTCATCGGCCCGTCGGGGTGCGGCAAGTCGACCCTGCTGCGGGTGCTCAACCGCATCTATCAGCTCTATCCGGGCCAGCATGCCACCGGCGAGGTCTTGGTCGACGGCGAAAACATTCTCGCCGCCGGGATCGACCTAAATCGGCTGCGCGCCCGGATCGGCATGGTGTTTCAAAAGCCGACGCCGTTTCCGATGTCGATCTACGACAACATTGCCTTCGGCATCCGGCTCTACGAAAGGCTGCCGAAATCCGAGCTCGCCGACCGGGTTGAATCGGCGCTGCAGCGCGCGGCGCTGTGGACCGAGGTCAAGGATAAGCTGAAGCAGAGCGGCCTCAGCCTGTCGGGCGGCCAGCAGCAGCGGCTGTGCATCGCCCGCGCGATCGCAGTGCAGCCTGAGATATTGCTGCTCGACGAGCCCGCCTCGGCGCTCGACCCGATCTCGACCCAGCGCATCGAAGAGCTGATCGCCGAATTGAAAGGCGATTATTGCATCGCCATCGTCACCCACAACATGCAGCAGGCGGCACGCAGCTCGGACTACACCGCCTTCATGTATCTAGGCGAACTGGTCGAGTTCGACGAGACCGAGCGGATCTTCACCCACCCGAAAGAGCGGCGCACCGAAGATTACATCACCGGCCGCTTCGGCTGAGCCGGCAGGAGTTTTGCAGATGTCGTCGGAACATATGATCAAAGGCTACGACGAGGAATTGCGCCGGCTCAACAACACGATCACCGAGATGGGCGGGCTCGCCGAGAGCCAGCTCGGCGCGGCGATCGAAGCGGTGGTCGAGCGCGACAGCGAGCTCGCCGCCAGCGTTGTCGAGGGCGACGCCAAGGTCGACCAGCTGCAGCGCGACCTCGATAATCTGGCATTGCGGCTGTTGGCGTTGCGCCAGCCGGTGGCGCGCGATCTGCGCGAGATTTTCGCCGCCCTGAAGATCGGCAGCGACCTCGAACGCATGTGCGACTACGCCGCCAATGTCGCCAAGCGCGCGATCGCGCTCAACCAGTCGCCGCCGGCCCAGCCGGTCTATGCGCTGCCGCGCATGGCGCGGCTGGCCGAGTTGCTGGTCAAGGACGTGATCGACGCCTATGTCGCCCGCGACGCCGACAAGGCGTATGCAGTGTGGATGCGCGACGAAGAGCTCGACGAGATGTACGCGAGCCTGTTTCGTGAATTGTTGACCTACATGATGGAGGATCCGCGCAACATCAGCGCCAGCACGCATCTCTTGTTCATGGCCAAGAACATCGAGCGGATCGGCGACCATGCGACCAACATCGCCGAGGATCTGTACTACCTGGTGCACGGCACGCCGCTGACCCAGAAGCGGCCGAAGGGCGACAATTCGAGCCTCGAAGTGATCAAGCCGGGGCGGGTCCAGCCGTGACCAAGCCGCTGGTCCTGATCGTCGAGGACGAGGCGCCGCTCGTCACCCTCTTACGCTACAACCTCGAAAAGGAGGGGTTCGAGGTCGGCGAGGCCAGCGACGGCGAAGAGGCGCTGACCCGGATCGCCGAGCGCAAGCCCGACATCGTGCTGCTCGACTGGATGCTGCCGCTGGTCTCGGGCATCGAGGTGTGCCGCCAAATCCGGCGCTCGCCGCAGACCCGCACCCTGCCGGTGATCATGCTGACCGCCCGCGGCGAGGAGGCCGATCGGGTGCGCGGGCTCGACAGCGGCGCCGACGATTACATCGCCAAGCCGTTCAGCCTGCGCGAGCTGACCGCCCGCTTGCGCGCGGTGATCCGGCGGGCCCAGCCCGAGGCGGGGGCCGAGATCCTGCAGTTCGACGAGGTGGCAATGGACCTCGCCGCGCACCGGGTGACGCGGGCCGGCAAGCCCGTTCATCTCGGCCCTACCGAATTCCGCCTGCTGCGTCATCTGATGCGTCACCCGCGCCGGGTGTTTTCGCGCGAGCAGCTGTTGGACGCGGTCTGGGGTCACGACGTCTACGTCGAGGTGCGCACCGTCGACGTGCACATCCGCCGCCTGCGCAAAGCGTTGAACGCCGAGGGCGATTTCGACATCGTGCGCACCGTTCGCTCGGCCGGCTACGCCCTCGACCGCGCCCGCGATTGAGCTCGCCGGCGGCCCAACGGTTCGGCGCGAAACGCCTCCGCCAGCCTCAGCCGGAAAGTCGCCAGCGCAACATATCGCCGCCGCGAAACGGGACCACAGTGGTGTCGCCAGCGCCGATATGTTGCGGCACGGCGACCGGCTCGCGCCGCAACGTCACCCGCAATTCGTTGACCGGAAGGCGGTAGAATTTCGGGCCGCTCAGCGAAGCAAAGGCTTCCAGCCGGTCGAGCGCACCTTCATCTTCAAAGACTTCGGCATAGATTTCGAGCGCGCAGACGGCAGTGAAGATGCCGGCGCAGCCGCACGCTGTCTCTTTGGCGAGAACCGGATGCGGGGCGCTGTCGGTGCCGAGGAAAAAGTGCGGGTCGCCCGACACCGCCGCCCGGCGCAGGGCGAGGCGATGCTTTTCGCGCTTGGCGATCGGCAGGCAATAAAGATGCGGGCGCAAGCCGCCGGCGAAGAGCGCATTGCGGCTGATCACCAGGTGATGCGCGGTGATCGTCGCCGCCAGATTGGCGCCGCCCGAGCCGACGTACTGCACCGCCTCCTCGGTGGTGATGTGCTCGAGGACGACGCGCAATTCGGGCAGCCGGCGGCGCAATGGGTCGAGCACCCGGTCGATAAACACCGCTTCGCGATCGAACACATCGACCTCGGGGTCGGTGACCTCGCCATGGACCAAGAGCGGCATGCCGAGCCCGGCCATGCGCTCCAGCACCGGCATGACCCGGTCGAGATCGGTAACCCCGAAGGCGGAATTGGTCGTCGCGTGGGCCGGGTAGAGCTTGACCGCGGCGAAGACGCCCTCCTCGAACCCGCGGGCGATTTCCCGCTCCTCGCTCGAGTCGGTCAGGTAGCAGGTCATCAGCGGGGTGAAGGTGAGACCCGCCGGCAGCGCCGCCAGGATGCGCCGGCGATAGGCCCGCGCCGCGGCGATTTCGGCCACCGGCGGCGCCAGGTTCGGCATCACGATGGCGCGGCCGAACTGCCGGGCGGTGAACGGCAACACCGCGGCCAGCATCGCGCCGTCGCGCAGATGGACATGCCAGTCGTCCGGGCGGCGCAGGCTGATCGTGTCCATTTTCTCCGCCATTTCTTAACCTATATCAGCATAGACTAGGCGGAGGCGGGCGGGCTACGGCCGCCCGGCGCCGCGCGCGGTCGAAACATTCGGGAGAGGTCGCGTGATATGAGCGGATGCATCGTCGGCTGGGCGCACAGCAAATTCGGCAAGCACGAGGGCAAGGACATTGAGCAGCTGATCGTCGAGGTAACCAACGCGGCGCTTGCCGATGCCGGGGTCGCGGCGGCCGACATCGACACCGTCTATCTCGGCACGATGAACGGCGGCTTTGTCCGCCAGGAGTTTCCAGCGTCCCTGGTGTTTCAGGCCGATCCCGGCTTTCGCTTCAAGCCGGCGACCCGGGTCGAGGACGCCTGCGCCACCGGCTCGGCGGCGATCCATCAGGGATTGAACGCGATCGCTGCGGGCAAGGCGCGCCTGGCGCTGGTCGTCGGTGTCGAGAAGATGAGCGAGGTTTCGGGCGCGCAGGTCGGCGATATCCTGCTGGGCGCCAGCTACCGCAAGGAGGAGGACCGGATCGAGGGCGGCTTTGCCGGCATCTTCGGCCAGATCGCGCAAAGCTATTTCCAACGCTACGGCGACCAGTCGGACGCCTTGGCGCGAATCGCCGCCAAAAATCACAAGAACGGCGTCGCCAACCCGCTGGCCCAGATGCAGAAGGATCTCGGCTACGAGTTCTGCCGCACGGTTTCGGACAAGAACCCGATCGTCGCCGGCCCGCTCAAGCGCACCGATTGCTCGCTCGTTTCCGACGGCGCCGCGGCGGTCGTGCTCGCCGACACCGCGACCGCTCTGAGCCTGAGGAAGGCGGTGATTTTTCGCGCCGCCGAGCAGGTCAACGACTTTCTGCCGATGAGCCGGCGCGATGTAATCGCCTTCGACGGGCCGGCGCTCGCCTGGAAGCGGGCGTTGGCAGCGGCGCGCCTCAGCCTCGATGATCTCGACCTGGTCGAAACGCATGACTGCTTCACGATCGCCGAATTGATCGAGTACGAGGCGATGGGGCTGACGCCCAAAGGCGAGGGTGCCCGCGCGATCCTCGAAGGCTGGACCGAAAAGGACGGAAGGCTGCCGGTCAACCCCTCTGGCGGGCTCAAATCGAAGGGGCATCCGATCGGCGCCACCGGGGTGTCGATGCACGTGCTCGCGGCGATGCAGGTGACCGCAAGCGCCGGCGGCATCCAGGTGCCGGGTGCGGCGCTAGCGGGGGTTATGAACATGGGTGGTGCGGCGGTCGCCAATTTCGTCAGCATCTTGGAGCCGTTGCGGGGCTGAGTCATTTCGGGGGGCGGCCCGAAGCGCCGAGCGCGCAAACCCAAGAAACACTGGCAGTTCCAATATATCTGCGCTCCGATGTTCATGGGTTCCGGGTTCGCGGGCTGCGCCCGACCCCGGAATGACAGCCTTTGATATTGATTCACGCACTGTTGCGCGGCGGCGGATAGGAGGGGCGGCATGGGGGATTTTCGGGCTCTGGTGTTGCACGAGGAAGGCGGCAAGGTCGTCGCGCGCCTCGAGGCGGTTGACGGAGCGCGGTTGCCGGCGGGCGAGGTTACCGTCACGGTCGAATATTCAACCCTCAATTACAAGGACGCGATGGTGCTGCAGGGATTGGGCCGGTTGGTGCGGAGCTATCCGCATATTCCCGGCATCGATTTCGCCGGCACCGTCGAGCGCTCGGATGCGCCCGAGTTCCAGCCCGGCGACCCGGTCGTCCTGACCGGCTGGCGGGTCGGCGAGACGCATTGGGGCGGCTATGCCGAGAGGGCCCGGGTCCAGGCCGCCTGGCTGGTTCGCCGGCCCGAGGGGCTGGGCGCCGCCCAGGCGATGGCGATCGGCACCGCCGGGCTGACCGCGATGTTGGCGCTGATGGCGCTGGAGCGGCACGGGCTGCGCCCCGGCGAGGGCGAGGTCCTGGTCACCGGCGCGGCGGGCGGCGTCGGCAGCGTCGCGGTGGCGCTGCTCTCGGCGCTCGGTCATCGTGTCGTCGCCGCGACCGGCCGGCCCGAGCAGCGCGACTACCTGACCGGGCTCGGCGCCGACGATCTGATCGAGCGCGCCGCCCTTTCGGCACCGCCGACGCGGCCGCTCGACAGCGAGCGCTGGGCCGGCGCCATCGACGCCGTCGGCGGCAATACCCTGGCGACGATACTGACCCAGCTCAAATACCGCGCCAGCGTGGCCGCTTGCGGGCTCGCCGGCGGCAGCGGTCTACCGGCGACGGTGATCCCGTTTCTGCTGCGTGGGGTCAACCTGCTGGGCATTGATTCGGTCATGTGCCCGCGCGAGGAACGCATCGAAGCATGGCGGCGCCTGGCCGCCGACTTGCCGCGCGAACGCCTCGAACGGATCACGCAAACCGTGCCGCTTTCCGCCTTGCCGGAACTCGCGCCGCGGATGCTGATGGGAGAGGTGCGCGGGCGCACGGTTGTCGATCTCGCAGCCTAGGGCAGGCGGGAATTTTGAGCATGTTCGCGCGTTGGCGAAACATGAAGAAAAACCCCGCCGAAGCTGCCGCTCGAACCCCCGCGCAACGCGGCCAGATCATCCAGCGCGTTATCGTCGATGATTGGACCTGCGCCGAAGCCGCGGCCGCCGCCGGCCTCCCCGAGCAACTCGTCGATGCCTGGGTCGCCGCCTTCCGCCAGCGTGGCATGGCGAGCCTGCGCCATGCTGCGCGCAACCCGGTTGCCGGCGCGCTCGTGCGCCTGCGCTTGGGCCGGCCGGCCCGCTCGGTCTGGGCTGTGCTCACCAGCGGACTTGGCCGATGGTTTTTGCCCAATCGCTCGACCGAGCCCGCTTCGCTGCGCCGCTCGCAGGACGATCGCCGAGGCGGGTCCTAGGCCCGATCCTCTGCGTTCAACCGGAACTTCGTCGCCGGACGGCGCTGGCGCCAGCCGTGTTAACCGTATGAGTACTGTTGTCCACAGTTAAACTGGTGCATGATGCCGGCGAATCGGCCGCTTTCGTGTGGGGCGAGAGCGAACCGCCGGGGGTCGGGGGATGCGGAACAACGCTTGCGCGCGGCGCATGGTGCTGCGCGCGCTGGCGGGCTGTGCGACATTCGGATCGGGGCCCGATTTTGCATTGGCGCAGCCGCCAGGCCGGGCTCTCCCGTGGTGGAGAGTACCGCCGGAAAAGCCACGCCCGCCTTATTTGCCGATGGTGGTGCTCGATCCGGGACATGGCGGCGCCGATCCCGGAGCAATCGGCCCTGACGGCGTCTATGAAAAGAACATCGTCTATGCGACGGCCCGTTATCTCGCGCGCGACCTGGCCGCGACCGGCCGCTTTCAGGTCGCGCTGACGCGGGGCCCCGACGAGTTCGTGCCGTTGCGCGAGCGGGTGGCCAAGGCCCGGACGCTGCATGCCGATCTATTTCTGGCGATCCATGCCGATGCCTTGCCGGACCCGAGGATGCACGGCTTGTCGGTGTTCACCCTGTCGGCCCAGGCGTCCGACCGCCAGGCGGCGGCGCTCGCCGACAGCGAGAACCAGGATCTACCCGATGGCTTCCGGTGGCCGCGGGAGCCGCGCGAGGTCAGCGACGTTCTGATCGACCTCGAACGCCGCGAGACCAACAATTCATCCCTCGAATTCGCCGGCGACGTCGTGATGGCACTGAGGCGCGAGGTCGCATTGCTCGAAAACCCGCAGCGCTCGGCCGCGTTCGTGGTGCTGACCGCGCCCGATATCCCGTCGGTTCTGGTCGAGCTCGGTTGCCTGTCGAACCCGGTCGAGGAGCACCGGTTGGAGCAGCCGGCCTATCAGCAGCGACTCGCCCGCGGGCTGGCGCACGCGATCGACGCTTATTTCGCGTTCCAGCGCGCCGGATGAGAGCCCCGCTTTGCTTATGGCGGCGGCGGGAAGCGGCCGATCCAGTGACGGGCGATGTCCTCGCGGCGGCAGATCCACACGCGGTCATGGCCGCCGATGTACTCGATAAAGCGGATCAAGGCCTTGGCCCGGCCAGGGTGACCGGTCAGCCGCATATGCAGCCCGACCGACATCATCCGCGGGCATTCGGCCCCTTCCTCATAAAGGAGGTCGAAGCTGTCACGCAAAAAATTAAAGAAATCCTCGCCGGAGCCGAAGACGCCGCGGCCGAATTTCGAATCGTTGGTGGTCAGCGAATAGGGCACGACCAGATGCGGCTTGCCCGCGACCCGCACCCAATAGGGCAGCTCGTCGTTGTAGGTGTCGCTGTCGTAGAGGAACCCGCCATGCTCGACCAGCAAGCGCCGGGTGTTTTCGGACGGGGCATAGCGGCAATACCAGCCGAGCGGCGTTTTGCCGGTGGTCTGGCGGATCAGCGCCACGGCTTCGGCGATCTGCCGCCGCTCTTCCACCTCGGTCAGCCCCGGATGGTTGGTCCAGCGATAGCCGTGGCTGCAGATATCCCAGTCGCTGGCGGCGATCGCCGCCGCGGCCGGCGGGTTGGCCTCGAACGCGCGGGCGCAGCCGAAGATCGTCACCGGCACCCCGAACCGGGTGAAGATGCGGTGGAGCCGCCAGAACCCGACACGCGCGCCGTATTCGAACATACTCTCTGCGGCGAGGTCGCGGCCCTTGACCCCGAGATCGCTGCCGAGCATCTCGGTCAGCCCACCCTCGGAGACGCCGTCGCCGGCCGGATAGGAGAGCTCGGAACCCTCCTCGAAATTGATCACGAAGTTGACGGCGATGCGCGCCTCGCCAGGCCAGCCGGCCTGCGGCGGTCTGGCGCCGTAGCCGACAAAGTCGCGGGTCATGGCGTTGCTCCAGGCCGAGCGGGATACCAATCCTCACGACAGATCTCGTCGAGCGAAAAAGGACATGTTCGAGGCAGCGCAGCGCTGGCGTCGGGTTCGCCGTATTGACCCAGGCCGGCCGCCGCACGCTTTCGTGCGTCCGCGTACAGTTTATCCAGAGCCGTTTCCGCGTCTCGCCTCAGTGTTGGACTGATCTTGTCCGACAGAGTCTGGCGCGCATCGAGCACGGTCTCGATCCATGCGAAATGCGGCGGCTCGGCTGGCGAATAGGCGAGCTTCAGAAGATGCTCGAGGACGCGGCGCACTTGGCTGCGCACCGCGTCGCGCTCGCTCTTGCCCAAATCCTCGATCTCCTCGGCGACGTGCTCGCGGTCGAAGCGGTTGTCGGCAATGGGCAGCGAGCGCAGCACAGCGGCCTGGTGCTGGGTCCCGGCATAGAAATCGTCTTCGTAGCGCGGCCCATCGGGCATGGTCGTCTCCGCTCCAGCGCGAGGTCACCCGGCAACCTACGCCCTGAGCGGGCCGGAGCGAAAGGCTACCCGAAAGGCTGGCGCGAAAGTCTGCCGCTGGTGGCTCGGCTTTGGCCGCCGATCGGCAACGCAAAGCTGCGTCGCGA
>Ga0210398_10006366_pt1 | contig 10862 bp, 4 predicted proteins | sample IncBWC4OmetaG_FD_161047 | JGI IMG/M metagenome (GOLD analysis project Ga0210398, IMG submission 161047) | Forest soil microbial communities from Barre Woods Harvard Forest LTER site, Petersham, Massachusetts, United States - Inc-BW-C-4-O | ecosystem: Environmental > Terrestrial > Soil >... | reverse complement strand
ACGTGCCGCTCACGGCGTCACTTCCACCGCAGTCCTGGACTTCCTGAGAAAGCCAAAACGAATGTTGGTCGGCGGTAGATGGGTCGCGGCGAAATCGGGCAAGACCTTCGAAACGATCAACCCCGCCAATGAAGAAGTGCTCGCACTGGTTCCTGAAGGCGACAAGGCTGACGTCGATGAAGCGGTAAAGGCGGCGCGAAAAGCGTATGAGGAAGGTAAGTGGTCGAAGATCAGTCCGCATCAGCGTGCTCGCTACCTGCTAACTATTGCCGACTTGATTGAAAAGCATGCCGACGAGCTGGCGATCCTCGAGACGCTCAACAACGGGATGGCCATCTCGCTGGCTCGCGGGATGGCATCGGGAGCTGCTGACACCTTCAGGTACTACGCGGGATGGGCCACCAAGATCTACGGAGAGACGAATCCGTCTGATCCCTCGACGTTCAACTACACCTTGCGCGAGCCAGTAGGTGTCTGCGGCCAGATTATTCCGTGGAACGGCCCAATCGCGATGCTCGCGTGGAAGATTGCCCCTTCGCTTGCATGCGGAAACGTCTCGATTCTCAAGCCTGCCGAACAGACGCCTCTAACAGCGCTCAGAATCGAGCTGATCATGGAAGCGGATCTCCCCGAAGGCGTCGTCCAAATCATCACGGGATACGGCGAGACGGCAGGCGCCGCGATTGCCGCGCATCCCGACATAGACAAAGTCGCATTCACGGGTTCGACCGAAGTTGGCGAGCTGATCCTTAAAGCCTCGACCGGAAATCTGAAGCGAGTCTCGCTGGAACTGGGCGGCAAGTCGCCAAACGTAATTTTCCCCGACGCAGATCTTGAAGAGGCTGTAGCCACTTCACTGTTCGGCTTTTGCATGCTCTCAGGACAGGTCTGCTGCGCCGGGACGCGGGTATTCGTGCAGAACGACTTCCACGATCGCTTCGTCGATCATTTGACGCGTTACGCGGCGAACGTCAAAGCCGGAGATCCTTTGGATCCGAAAACTACGGTTGGACCGCTGGTTTCAAGAGAGCAGTTTGATCGCGTCAAGGGCTATCTCGATGTCGGCAAGAACGAGGGCGCCAAGACCGCTCTTGGCGGAGAAGCGAGGACCGGCAAAGGCTTCTTCGTTGATCCGACGATATTCACCGACGTCCGAAACAGCATGAAGATCGCGCGCGAAGAGATTTTCGGTCCAGTTGCGGCAGTGATCCCTTTCAAAGACGAGAACGATGCGGTCTTTCAGGGCAACGATACTACTTATGGTCTGGCTGCCGCGGTGTGGACGCAGGACGTGAGCCGCGCGTTTCGTGTTGCGCGAGCGCTCAAGGCGGGCACGGTCTGGATCAACTGCTACAAGAATATCGATCCGATTTCGCCGTTCGGGGGCTACAAGCAGTCAGGAATCGGTCGCGAGTTGGGTAAGCACTCTATCGACCTCTATACCCAAATCAAATCCGTTTACGTGAAACTGTAGAGGAGAACTGACTGCGGAGGTCGTCGGAGGGGAACTTACCTAACTTCTGGAGGACGAAATGGTGACGAGACATCTACGAGCCATTGTGGTGGGGTTGATTGCGGTTGTTCTTTCCATCGCGACGCCGTGTCGCGCACAGAGCATCTCGGATATTGGTACCGAAATCGAGGACTACTTCATTAACTGGTTCCCACGTGTCACCCAAATCCAGAGCGAGCAGCCCCACTGGATAACTCCGCTGGTGACCGTCACCCCGCGGCTCGAAGAGGAAGTGCGCTACGACCAATACTTCGAGTCGATGCGCGACGGTGTTGCGGTCGACAACTTCGGCGCCGGCAAGGGAATCGAGCTGATCCCGTTTCAGAATACCGAAGTCATAGTCGGGATCCCGGCCTTCCTGAAGCGCAACATACCGCGCAATACCGATGGCTTCGCCGATTGGCCGTTCCTGCTGAAATATCGGTTTCTCTCCGCCAACGAGGAGAACGGCAACTACATCCTCACTGGCTTCCTGGGATTCAGCGTGCCGACCGGATCGAACGTCAACGGCAACGGGCATTTTCTATTCACTCCGACGATTGCGGGCGGCAAGGGATGGGGCGACTTCGACGTCCAGTCCACGGTCGGCGTCACGTGGTCGAGTGGCGGCCTGGACCGGCTCGGGATGCCGGTGGCATGGAATACCGCGTTTCAATATCGCGTCTACAAATATTTCTGGCCCGAGTTCGAAACCAACTACACCTGGCAGTCGTACGGCGCCGACACCGGGCATAGCACGCTCTATCTCACGCCCGGGCTTCTGGTCGGGCGCATCCCGATTCACGATCGCGTGGGCCTGACGTTCGGCGGTGGCTATCAGGTCGCGGTGACGATGCATCGCAACTACAACCACAACGTAGTTCTGACCGCGCGCATTCCGTTCTGATTCGAGAGATTTATGGAGGTAAAGATATGAGTGTAGCAACAACACCATCCGTCGCTACGGCGGCGCCAGGAGCAAAGTCCAGGGACGCAATTGGATTCCTGACCAGCTCTCCAAAGAAACTTCTGATCGGCGGAAAGTGGGTTCCCGCCAAATCAGGCAAGACCTTTGAAACGATCAATCCCGCTAACGAGCAAGTGCTAGCCCTGATTGCGGAAGGCGACAAGGCCGACGTCGATGAAGCCGTCAAGGCAGCGCGAAGAGCCTTCGAGGAGGGTAAGTGGTCCGCCATATCTCCGCATCAGCGTACCCGCTTCCTGCTCAAGATAGCTGAGCTGATCGAGCAGCATGGTGACGAACTGGCGGAACTCGAAACGCTCGACAACGGCAAGCCTCTTTCACAGGCGCGCGCAATCGACATCAACGGTTCGGCAGGTATCTTCCGCTACTTCGCGGGATGGTCGACCAAGATATATGGCGAGACGAATCCCTCCGAACCTTCGATGTTCAACTACACGTTGCGAGAGCCGATCGGAGTCTGCGGTCTGATAACCCCGTGGAATTTCCCTCTGATGATGGCCGCGCAGAAGATCGCGCCGGCACTGGCTTGTGGGAACACCGTGATTCTGAAGCCCGCTGAACAGACGCCGCTGACGGCGCTTCGACTCGGCGAGCTGATCCAGGAAGCTGGAATCCCTGACGGCGTAGTCAATATCGTAACGGGCTTCGGTCCCGGCGCGGGCAGCTCGATAACCGAGCATCCGGATATCGACAAAGTCAGCTTCACGGGTTCGACCGAGGTCGGCAAGATGATCCTCGCCGCCTCGACCGGCAACCTGAAGCGCGTGTCGCTCGAGCTCGGCGGCAAATCGCCCAACATCATCTTTCCCGATGCCGATCTGAGTCAGGCTATCCCCAATGCGATGAGCGGGGTGTTCTTCAACTCGGGCCAGGTCTGCGTCGCCGGCACCAGGATATTCGTACAACGTGAAATGTATGACAACTTTCTCGATCAATTCGGCAAGGCCGCCGAGCGAATGACCATTGGCGACGGGTTGGATCCCAAGACGAGACTGGGGCCGCTGGTTTCGAAGGAGCAGTTTGACCGGGTGAAAGGCTACCTCGAACTCGGACGGAAAGAGGGCGCGCGAGCGACGATCGGCGGCGAAGCTATCGAAGGAAAAGGCTACTTCGTCAAACCGACGCTGTTTGCAGATGTGAATAACAGCATGCGGATCGCTCGCGAGGAGATCTTCGGACCCGTGGCGGCCGCGATTCCTTTCAAGGACGAAAACGACGCGGTCCTTCAGGGCAACGACACTACTTATGGTCTCGCTGCGGCAGTCTGGACCAAGGACATCAGCCGTGCGCTCAAGGTCTCGCGCGCATTGAAAGCGGGTACGGTCTGGGTGAATTGCTACGGGCTTGCAGACACTTCGATGCCCTTCGGCGGATACAAGCAATCGGGTTTCGGCCGCGAGAACGGCAAATACGCGATCGACCTGTTCACTCAGATCAAGTCGGTTTACGTGAAGCTGTAGATTTCGAGACTCGAGCTTCGGCAGCAACGCCCTTGGCAATGTCCAAGGGCGTTGTCATTTTCGCGAACCGCGCGAGAATTCATTTAAAGAGTGTGAGTCTCGCGAGAAAGCAACGAGGCCGTAGCACTCTCTCTCTTCGGCGCTAGATGTAATCCTTGTCTTCGAGCAACAGGTCCTCGAAAAACCCGCCAATCGGTTTAGTAGCGTGGCGAACCTGAACTTCGAGCACCCACAGATTCGGTGAAGGACGTATCGAAACTGCGGCAAGGGTCCCATCGTAATAGGCGGTGTGCGGGAACTCGGAAAGTCGATGACCCGTGAGTTCCATGTTGAGAACCCATCCGAGGTCGGCCGCGGTCTTGTAGGCGAAATCGTAGAGCTCTTTTCCGGTCATTCCGCTCTGCAGCCATTGACTGCGCACTATGTGAAAGATCTGCTCGACGTCCTCAGCGCACCGCTTCATGTCGGGATCGGGACTATCCCCGACGACAAAGGTCTGTCCGCGGTCGCCCTCGGTATCGCCCCATACGGGGCCGATATCAATAAAGAAGATATCGCCGTCGCCCAATCGCACGCCGCGTTCGGACGGATCTTCGAAGTTCTTAATCGTGTTGGGTCCGAAGCGAATCAGAATCTTGTGCCATCCCTTGTGTGAGCCGAGGCGCTCGAGCGTTTCCTTTGCCATTTGGCGCGCATCTTCCTCGAGCATCCCCGGCTTGATGGTACGCGCGATGAGCGCAATCGCGTCCTTGGTATTCTTGCGGGCGTTCATCAAGGCTTCGTTAGAGAAGTTTGGTCCGGTTTTTTCCAGCGTTTCGGTATTCATTTTTTCTCGTCCTCTATTGTGGCGGCATGCCCACCATTATGGCAGCTACGGAGAGCAAAGTTCAGGCCGAAACCGCGATGTCGGTCCGTGCGAAAAAATGTATATTGCCTGAAGGGCAAAAAAATTGCCAATCCGATCTGAGCCGGCACTTGCTGCCCAACCCTTCGGCAATGCCCATCCAGTACGCATTGTCACTCGACGAATGCTGTCACACCTTTACCGCCTCCGGCGCAGCTCGATGGTCAGCGGGACGCTTGAAAAGACGCAGTCCCCATAGACGCAGACTATCCAGATACAAGTAGATAACCGGGGTCGTGAACAGCGTCAGCATCTGGCTGACTATCAGCCCGCCCACAATCGCAACGCCAAGAGGCCGGCGCAATTCGGAGCCATAACCACTACCCAGCGCCAACGGCAGGCCTCCTAGCAATGCCGCCATCGTGGTCATCATGATCGGCCTGAACCGCAGAACACAGGCCTGGTAGATCGCATCTTCGGACGACTTGCCCTGGTTGCGCTCCGCCTCCAGGGCGAAATCGATCATCATGATGGCGTTCTTTTTAACGATTCCGATCAGCAGGATGATACCGATCACTGCGATCACGCTGAGATCGATTCCGCAGAGCCGTAAGGCCAGTAGTGCTCCCACCCCGGCTGAGGGAAGAGTCGATAGAATTGTAATCGGGTGTACATAGCTCTCGTACAAAATTCCCAACACGATATACACGCTGAGCAACGCGGCCAGGATCAGCATCGGCTCGTCACTCAGCGACGCCTGAAACGCCTGCGCGGTCCCGGCGAAGGTGGTCCAAATGCCAGCGGGTAGATGGATGTCTTGGTCAGCTTGGTTGATCAGTGCCACCGCGTCGCCGAGTGAGACGCCGGGAGCCAGGTTGAATGAAATCGTAACGGCGGGGAACTGTCCCTGATGGTTAACCGTCAACGGCGTTGTCGAAATTGCGGAACTGCTGAACGTGCCTATCGGCACCATCGTGGAGGATGCGTTGGTGGTGTTACTCGAAATAATCGCGCCCGCCGTCGCGGACCCGCCGGTCGAGCTCGTGCCGAGGATAGTGACGCCGTTAGTCGGGGCGCTCGAATTACCTAGAATTACGCTTTGCGCACTACTTGCCGCACTTGTGCCGCTCGAGCTTGCGGCGGTTGTGCTCGCGGTTGTTGAATCGTTCGCACTCGAGTCATCCGTATCGGTGTCGGAACTGGTGCTGGTGACACCAGATACTTCCGAAGTTGTGGTTTCCGCAATCCTGGCCGTACTGGATCCGCTTGTGGAGCTCACACCTGTAACCATGCCAGTGGTCGAGCTCGGTGAGGCCGCGGTGCTGGAGCCCGTCGTACTCTGAATCCCGGCCGACATTACCCCGGCAGTCGGAACATATGTACTCATACCAGCTACGGTGCTTGCCGCCGCAGCCGTGGTCGCACTGCTTGATGCGGAGGCGGTGGAAGCAACCGGTCGGGCGACGTTGGACGCAATATGAATCAGCTTAAGGGTGTCGGGGTTCTGCCAGAACTGCGGCGCCACCTCCATCACGACGTAGTACTGATTCAATTGGGTGTACATCGTGGAGACTTCACGCTGCCCGAAAGCATCGTACAGGGTATTGTCGATTCCTGAAGTCGAAAGTCCTAGTCGCGACGCCGTGTCACGATCTAATGTCACATTGGCCGCCAAGCCATTGTATTGCTGGTCGCTGCTGACGTCGGTCAGTTGCGGTAAGGATCGCAATTTCGCGAGCAACTTCGGCGCCGAGTTCATCAGTGAGTTGAGGTCGTTGCTCATCAGCGTGTACTGATATAACGCGTTGGCCTGCCTGCCGCCGATAGTCAGATCCTGTTGCGCCTGCAGGTAGAGACTTAGACCGGCCTGCTTGGTGGCTTGCTTACGGATCTGAGCGATTATCTGTTGCGCAGTGAGCTTGCGCTGGTTGCGCGGCTTCAGAGCGATATACATGGTGGCGGTGTTGGTGGCGCCATTGGTTCCCGTGAAAGCGAGCACGTTGTCAATGTTCTCATTGTCGAGCACGGTCTTGATCAGGCGCTTCAGCCGCCGGTTCATCGCCTGGAAGGACGTATCCTGATCGGCTACTACGGCACCTATCAGGCGGCCGTTATCCTGTTCAGGGAAGAATCCTTTCGGGATCACGTAGAAGAGGTAGATATTGAGCGCAAGGATTGCGAACGCGACGCCGAGCGTCAGTCGCGAATGTTGCAGCACCCACTTTAGGCTGATTTCGTAACGATTGAGCACCCAGTCGAAAATTCGCTCGCTGGAGTTGTACATCCCGCCATGCTCGCTCGCCGTCTGATGACGCAGCAGTTTCGCGCACATCATCGGCGTCGTGGTCAGCGAGACAACCATCGAGACCACGACCGCCGTCGACAGCGTGATCGCAAACTCGCGGAACAGTCTGCCCACCAGCCCGCCCATCAGGAGAATCGGAATGAACACCGCGACCAATGACAGGCTGATCGAGATTACTGTGAATCCTATCTCCTGGGTGCCTTTGACCGCGGCCTTGTACGGCGACATCCCCTGTTCGAGATAACGGGAGATGTTCTCCACCACCACGATCGCGTCATCGACCACGAAGCCGGTCGAAATGGTCAGCGCCATCAACGACAGATTGTCGATGCTGAAGCCGCACAGATACATCACGCCGAAGGTTCCAATCAGCGAAATCGGAACCGCCAGGCCGGGAATCGTGGTGGCGCGCAGATTGCGCAGGAACAGGAAGACCACCATCACTACCAGGCAAATCGAGATTAGCAGCGTGCCCTCGACGTCCTTGACCGACGCCCTGATGCTGGTGGTCCGATCGAGCACGACCCTGAGGTCAATTGACTGCGGAATCGAAGCCTTCAGCGCCGGCAGCGCGGCGTAAACGCGATCCACCGTGTCGATCACGTTGGCTCCGGGAGCACGCCAGATGATCACCAGGATGGCGCGGTTCAAATCGACGTAACCCGACGCGCGCACGTTCTGGACTGAATCTTCGACGTCCGCGACTTCCGACAGCGTCACCGCCGTGCCGTTGTGATAACCGACGATCAGCGGCTTATATTCCGCGGCCTTCAGCAACTGGTCGGTGGTACTGATCGTCCAGGCCTGGTTGTCATCGGCGAACTCACCAGTGGGGCTGTTGGTATTGGCCGACGCCAGAACGCTGCGCACCTGTTCCAGGCTGATACCCATGTGGCGCAACTGTGTCGGATTCAGTTCCACGCGCACCGAAGGCAACGCGCCGCCGCCGACCACGACCTGGCCGACACCCTGAATCGTGGAGAGCTTCTGCTCGAGGATCGAATCGGCGGCGTCGTAAAGTTGACCCGGAGTCTTCACTTTGGAAGTCAGCGCCATGATGAGCACCGGCGGGTCGGCCGGATTCACTTTTCTGTAGGTGGGCTTGGACGGCAGATCAGCCGGCAGATAGCTGGCGGCGGCGTTGATCGCGGCCTGGACATCGCGCGTCGCCGCGTCGATATTACGATTCAGATCGAACTGCAGGACAATTGTCGTCTGACCCAGGAAGCTGCTCGAGGTCATTTGGGTCAGAGAGGCGATATGGCCGAATTGCCGCTCCAATGGCGTGCCCACCGACGTCGCCATCGTCTGCGGACTGGCGCCGGGAAGCAGCGCCTGGACCTGGATAGTCGGAAAATCAACCGCCGGCAGCGGCGCCACCGGCAGCGCATAGAACGCGACTATCCCTGCCAACGCCAGCGCGATCGTCAGCAGCGTCGTGCCCACGGAGTTTTTGATAGTCGTCTCTGAGATGCTCATGTGATGACCAGCCGCTGATCGGGCTGCGTGTCCTGGGCCATCTTCTCGGACTGCTCCAGTTCCTCGGGGGTCGATTCGGGTGCGAGTCGATCGAAGTACAGGAAAATCACGGGGGTGGTGTACAGCGTCAGGGCCTGGCTGAGAATCAGACCACCCACGATCGCGATTCCGAGCGGCTGACGCAGCTCCGACCCCATTCCAGTTCCCAGCGCCAGCGGCAGACTTCCCAGCAGCGCCGCCATCGTCGTCATCATGATCGGCCTGAACCGCAGCAGCGACGCCTGGTAGATCGCGTCCTCCGCGCTCTTGCCCTCTTGGCGCTGCGCTTCGAGCGCGAAGTCGATCATCATGATAGCGTTCTTTTTGACGATGCCGATCAACAGAATGATGCCGATGAGGGCGATGACGTCGAGGTCGAGACGGCAGATCAGCAGAGCGAGAATCGCGCCAACACCGGCCGACGGCAGCGTCGAGAGAATCGTGATCGGATGGATGTAGCTCTCGTAGAGCACGCCGAGCACGATATAAACGGTGATCAGGGCCGCCAGGATAAGTATCGGCTCGTTGGCCAGCGAGGCCCGGAACGCCGCGGCGGTACCCTGAAACGCGCCCTGGATGCTAATCGGCATTCCAATTTCTTTTTGCGCCGCGTTGATCGCGTCGACCGCCTCGCCCAGCGAGTAGCCCGACGCGAGATTGAAGGAAATCGTAACGCACGGAAACTGTCCCTGATGATTGATGATGAGTGGCGTGCGAGTTTGTTCGTAATGGGTAAACGTGCTCAGTGGCACCTGGCCGCTGGTAGAATTCACGTAAATTTCCTGCAGCGATTTAGGATCCCGCTGGAATTTCGGGTCCACCTCGAGCACCACGTGATACTGATTGAGTTCGGTGAACATAGTGGAGATTTGTTCCTGGCCGAACGCGTCGTAGAGCGTGTTATCGATCGTTGACGAGCTGACACCAAGTCGCGAGGCGGTACGGCGATCGATTACCAGGTGCGCCCCCAGGCCCTCGTTCTGTTGGTCGGTGGCGATGTCGCGCAATGCGGGCAGGGTTTGCAGCTTGTCCACCAGTTTCGTGGTCCAGAGCTTCAGCTCCTGCGGGTCGGGATCTTCGAGGGTGTATTGATATTGCGTCCGGCTCACCCGGTCATCGACGCTTAAATCCTGAACCGCCTGCAGGTAGATCGTAATTCCATGAACTTCGGCAAGCTGCTGCTGCAGCCGCCCGATAATCTGCTCGACGTGAACCTTGCGCTGTGCCAGCGGCTTTAGATTGATCAGAATCCTGCCGCTGTTAACCGTGGTGTTGGTTCCGTCCACCCCTATAAATGACGACAGGCTTTCAACCGCCGGATCGCGCAGGATAACGGCGGTCAACTCCTGCTGCTTGCGCTCCATCGCGGAAAACGACATCGTTTCCGGCCCCTCCGATACACCCTGGATCACTCCGGTATCCTCGATCGGGAAGAATCCCTTGGGCACGTACCAGTAGAGAAAGATGGTCAGGACCAGGGTGGCAATCGCGACCATCAAAGTGGCCGGCTGACGCTTCAGGACCCAACGGAGCGTGCGGCCGTAAAATTCAATCGTCCATTCGAAGGCGCGCTCCGACATCTGGAACAGCCTGCTCTGCTCTTTCTCCGGCGTATGCCTCAACAGTTTCGCCGCCATCATCGGCGTCAACGTCAGCGAGACGACTGCCGAGACCAGGATCGTCACTGCCAGCGTGATGGCGAACTGACGGAAGAGCCGGCCCACGATATCGGCCATGAAAAGCAGGGGAATCAGCACCGCAATCAACGAGATAGTGAGCGACAGGATGGTGAAGCCTATCTGGCGCGATCCCTTGAGGGCGGCCTGCAGCGGAGTCTCGCCCTCCTCGATATACCGCGAGATGTTCTCGATCATCACGATCGCGTCGTCCACCACGAAGCCGGTGGAAATCGTCAACGCCATCAAAGTCAGATTGTTCAGGCTGTAGCCGAGCAGGTACATGATGCCGAAGGTGCCCACCAGCGACAGCGGCACCGCGACGCTCGGAATGATCGTGGCCGAGAGGCTGCGCAGGAACAAAAAGATGACCATCACCACCAGCGCGATGGTCAGCATCAACTCGAACTCCACGTCCTCGACCGACGCGCGGATTGTGGTCGTGCGGTCGGTCAGAACCTGCACGTGGACCGCCGATGGGAGCGAGCTCTGCAGCAAGGGCAGCAGCTTTTTGATCTTGTCGACGACCTGGATGATATTGGCGCCGGGTTGGCGCTGCACGTTGAGAATTACCGCCGGGGT
>Ga0210398_10006365_pt1 | contig 10862 bp, 11 predicted proteins | sample IncBWC4OmetaG_FD_161047 | JGI IMG/M metagenome (GOLD analysis project Ga0210398, IMG submission 161047) | Forest soil microbial communities from Barre Woods Harvard Forest LTER site, Petersham, Massachusetts, United States - Inc-BW-C-4-O | ecosystem: Environmental > Terrestrial > Soil >... | reverse complement strand
TCGTCAGCCACGAGAAAAGCGAATTTGGCGTGGAGTGGATGCGTTTCGAAGCGGACGCGGCGGTCCCTGATCTCGTCCGGCAAGTTCCGCACGTCGCGTTTGAAGTGGCTGATCTCGCCTCCGAGCTGGCTGGTCGCGAAATCCTGATTCCTCCCAACAGCCCGTCCGACGGCGTCCGCGTCGCGTTCATAGTCGAAAACGGTGCGCCCATCGAACTGCTCGAATTCACCGACCCCAACCATCCTGGCCGCCGCTAGCAGAGCAAGATGCTGATGTAAACACCCTCCATCAAAAGCACCTCTTAGAGCGAGGGCGAGCACTTGACACCTTTCAAGAGTGCTCAGGAGCTGAGTTGCATCAAGCAGGCCTTTCCCAACTCCCGCCTCCAAGCCAACCTGACTCCCCATTTGTCGGCAATTCTTACCTTGGGATTACTTCACGTTTGCACGTCGCTCCTCCGCGATCGGCGGCGAGTGCGAACTACGAATCTTGCTCTCAGGAGCTGATTGCGGAGCTGAATCCGCTCTTGCGGTGTGGGGGCGAGTATTACAAACGCGCCAGGTCCGAAAACTCTTCGAACGTCTCGACGGTTGGATCCGGCGCCGAATCTGGTCGCATCGGTAACGACGTTGGCGCAGCGCAGGCTGGAAACAGCTGCCCGCGACCAAGTTGTACGGCGGGTACGAGCTTGTCCGGTTGCTCGACTTAATACCTTCTCTTGCATCCTGGCGTCGCTGAGTCTTCGTGAAAGCTGCATACACGAAACGTTCACGTGCAGTTTGAGAGGTGGACGGAGCCAGCGCGAAAGCGTGCCTTCTCCGACCCGATTATCCAGAAATGGGCTTCGAGGACATTTGGCTCAGTCTACATTCATGAAATCATGTTTCCCCGAAGACTTCCGGCCCGCAGTGATTTGCAAACTTTGCTCCCTAAACCAGACGGCTGCTAAAACTCGCGTTCGCTTTCTTGGGGCGGGGGGGCGCCTAACGCGCTCCTGCCAGACGCCTATTCAGAAACTTCCCGATGGCGCTTAGTGCCTCGGTGGCGGCGTTCAATGTCCCGACGCCATTGACGAACCCGTGCGCCATCCCCTGCCATACGTCCAAGGTGGCATCGACGCCCACTGCCACAGCGCGCTCCACATAGCGGCGCGAGTCTTCCAGCAGCACTTCGTCGTCTCCGACATGGACGCGGATTGCCGGTAGCCCCGTCAGATCCCCATAAAGGGGTGAAGCTGAGGGAACCTTCGGATCGGTCTCGCCCAGGTAGGAGCGCACGAGTCCGGCGGCCTGAGACCTGATGAAATACGGGTCAACTTCGGCCCGCGTTTCAAAACTCTCGCCGGTAAGCCCGAGATCCGTCACGGGAGATAGCACGGCCGCACCTGCAGGGGCTATGCCGCCCGAGACGGCTTGCGCAGTGGCGATCGACAGAAGCACCAGCGCCAGATTGCCCCCGGCCGAGTCCCCGGTAAGCACGATGTTCCTTATTCCCCGGTCAACGAGCCCGCGATAGCAGGCCTCCGCGTCCCTGACTGCGGCAGGGAACGGGTGCTCAGGAGCGAGCCGGTAATCGGGTATAAACGCATCCACGCCGGAGCTCAGCGCGATATGACCCACGAGGTTGCGGAACGCCTGGGCCGTTCCCCAGTTGAACCAGCCGCCATGCAGGTGAAGGACCGCGGCCCCCTTCCTAGCCTGTGTTGGTCTGGCCCACCAGCCAGATATGCCTCCGACCGCGTCGGCCTCAAAAGTGACGCCATCAGGGGCGGCTACGCCCTGCATGATGCCGTTGAACGGACCGCGGGCGGCGGTCCCTTCGAGCTTGCCTTTCATGCCTGCGACTGCAGATCTCAGGGCAGTCATCGCGGCAGAATCTTCAGGGCTGAGGGGATGTACCACGCACCAAGTCCCCTGCGTTCGTGTGCTCTCTCGGATTTCGGCTTGCATCGATTCCTCCTTTTTATTGTATATTTAACGTTACGTACAGTAAAACATACATCTCTTGGATGCCACCATTTTGCTTACGATTCGTTAAGATAAAATTTGTTTCATGCTGAAACGCCCGAGAACGATAGGCAGAGGCCGCCCTCGAAGCCAGGCCGCCGAATCACATGCTGAGATCCTGGATGCGGTTTACGAACTGCTGCAGAAAAGGCCGGCCAGCAAACTGACGATGGAGGCTGTGGCTCGGCGGGCCAAGGTAGGCAAACCGACGCTTTACAAATGGTGGCCGTCCAAAGCCGCCCTCATCATGGCGATGTTCTATGAACGGCTGGCCGGCAAACTGGAAACGCCGCGGGGGGCGACGGCGGAAGGGATCATCCGGGCGAAGATGCGTCATTTAATTAAGGAGTTCAACGGATTGTTCGGCAAAGTCATGGCCGACCTCATTGCCGAGGGACAGAGCGACCCCTCCATCCTGAAGGCATTGTACGAAGGGCACATAAAGTTGAGACGGGAATCAACCGTGGCCGACATCGAGCGTGGCCAGGCGAATGGGGAGTTCGCCGCCGATATTGATCCTGAGCTGCTGATCGATTCGATGTTCGGTCCAGTCTACTACCGGATGCTCCTGCGGCTGGGACCGCTGACCGAACAACTTGGCAATGACTTAATCAGTCAGGCGCTTCGCGGAGTGCGACCTGGTTCAACCAAATAGAAGCGCGTGCTTGTGGTTGTTGAACCGTCGAGTTCACCCATTCTTTAGCGGTAAAGGTCGGTCCTGACTGCTTCGTCATAAAAATCCGGCTTCTCTGGTCGAACCAGCCAGATAGCGGATAGTCGGCAAGCGCGAAACTGACGAGGCGGCCCGATTCTCTGAAGCCGACTCTCGTCATTAACCTCACAGAAGAAGTGGAAGGAGCATCGACCTAGACAGTGACGCCCAGAATGGCCGCGAACCGCCGCGCTTCGGCTTCTCTGGATGCTGCGATTGCTGAATAGCTTTGGTTGAATGCCTGCAATACCTCAGCAGGAGCCGTTTCGGGCGTGCCACTGTGAAACACAGGGTTGGGCGCATATTGAATGCTCAATTGAATTTCTTGGGCGATTCGGTCTCCACGCAACAACGACGCAACAACCAAAGCGGCATCGAGTCCTGCGGTAACGCCCGCAGCGGTGACCAGGTTGCCATCAACGACGACGCGCGATCGAACGGGTATGGCCCCATAGTATGGCAGCAGATTCCACGTGGCCCAGTGCGTAGTGGCCTGGCGGCCGCGCAGAATCCCCGCCGCGCCGCACAGCAAAGCTCCCGTACAAACTGAGAACACCAGTCTGCCCTCGGTAAAGTGATTTCGAATAAGGGAAAGCACTTCCTCGTCATTCATAAGCTGCTGCTGTCCGAAGCCGCCGGGCACCAGCAGAACATCGAGCTCAGGCGCCTCGGCTATACTCATTTCGGGCGTCAGAATGAGTCCCTGAATATCCCGGACCAGAGACTTCGTTTTCCCTATCACATGAATGGTTGAGTTTGGGATTCGCGATAGCACTTCGAATGGTCCGGTGAAATCGATCTGATCGAGCCGGGGAAAAATCAAAGCACCGATCGTCAGATGGTTGCTTTGCCGTACGGGCTTGTTTCTGTCTGAAATCGTGATCGGCGCGTCCATAATCGTCGCTATTCCTATGTACTTACGGGGTCGAGTGGAAACATGCACTCGATCCGCAATTCTTGTGCGGTTACGGATTGCGGCGTACCAACCGTCGTTATGAGTGAAAAATAAGAAAGACGCTCGCCGCCTTTTAAGAACGTGATAGGCAGTACCGGGCTGTGAGTCCGTGGAACCGTGCTCAGAGTCTTTACGCCGGGATACTTTTCGAGCTTCTGCAATAGTTCCACTGTCTTTTGATCCACAATATGGCCAACGGATTCGCGATATACCCGCTGTAGAAGTCCAGCCGCAACTACCCCCCAATTTTCGACGAATGGCCGCATCCCTGCCGGATCAAACATGAGATCGAGCAGGTTGCGCGGGCGTGGGCGCGCCTCCAGATCAACAAAGGAGCCGAAGAAGCGGGGCGCGGCTTTATTCGTTCTGATCACATTCCAGTAGCGGTCCAACACGAGTGCAGGGTGCGGTTCCTGTTGGAGCAGCATTCGATCAATCGCCTCTGTAACCGCAGCCATCTCCGGAACCTCCCACGAGGATTCTTCGTAGATGGGGGCGTAGCCCGAAGCGAGCAGCAGGACATTCCGCTCGCGCAGCGGAATGTCCAACTTCTCTGAAACGATCGACAGCAAGTCTCTGCTGGGCACGCTCCGGCCGCTCTCCACAAAGCTGAGATGCCGTTGCGAGATCCCGGTATCAAGAGACAAATCGAGCTGACTCTTGCCCCGCTGGCGTCGCCAATAGCGGAGCAGATTGCCGAGTTCATGTTCCTGGATGTGTTCCTGCGTTTGCATGTGTTGCCTCAGAACTGGACGGGGCCAACGGCGCCAAACCAGTTTCGGACCTTCGTCGGGTCGTGCTCATCCATGTAGAAGAAGTGCGTCATCACTGGCTTCACTACTGGTTTGGTTTTGTCATCCGGCGTCATCGTAACCGTACCGCGGAAGACCTTCAACGAGCCACCGTCCCAATATTCGACAACATCGTGCAGGGCAGTAAAGCCGGTATCGATAAAGGCACGTAGATTCTCACGAATTTGCTCGCGTCCATGCCAATCCGCTACACCAAGGTTGCAAGTGGCGTCCTCGGTAAAACAGTCAAAGCCTTCGCCGAAGGTTTTGTCATCAATTTCCTTCCAGAAAGCGAGCAGCCATTGCGGCGGCTCCATTTTCGTCATGGTTCGGGTTGTCACTTCCTTCTTTTCTTGTATTAGGGTCGTCATTTTGCTTCTCCTCATATCAGGCGTCTGGCGCCTTCAACACCCAATATGGGCCGGATTGGACACGGCCGCAATTACGTCTGAAGTAATAATAGTGTGGGGAGACGGAAAGTCGCGTGCACTCAGAAATAGCCTGGGTTTCTTCCCGCTGCATCCCGAGGAATACCCTCGGGAGTTGGCCAGAAACGTACCTGAAGGAGATTAATGGCGATCTCCTCGGAGCCGACTTGTTGCCCACGTCGTTGAGATTTTATTCCGTGAAATACCTTCGGCTAGCCCGTGATCCGAGAAACAATTGGCAAGCTGATCCCGTGTCAATCTCGGCGTCTGCTGCGGTCGCGAATTCCTGGTTCCAGAAATTCGCTCACCGTCCGCTTCAGCGTTCTTGATCTGTCTTCTTTCTAATGTTCCTGCTTTTTTCTAATGTTCCTGCTTCATGGTTTGGAGAATCGGCTCTAAGAAGCGTCCGTATTTCATGAGGGTTTCTTCATCGCTGTGGGCAATCGCTGTGCTTACAGCTCTCGCAGTGGCAGGTGTCACGATTTCGAGTCGGCCGACAAAGACGCGTACGATCTGTCCGGGTGCTGGATCGATCGTGAGAGGCAAGACGCCGTCGATGAACCCGCGCGGCACGATGTAGACCAGGCGACTGCCTTCTTCGAACCAGGAGTCCTTCCAAGTCTCAACCATGGCGTGGGCTTCGTCTCGATATAGACCCTGACCGACGAGAATCTCTTCCAGATCGCCGTAGAGAGAGTCTGCGCTTCCGGTCAGCACCGGGGGGTCCACGGTCGTCTCCTCGTTTAGCGCACCGGTTAAACGATAGCCGACTCGTTCGCCCCGGCGCTCAAAAAGAATGGCGTTTGGAATCTCGTCGCCGCTAAGACTTTTTACTACAAGCTTTCCGTCGGAGGTCAATTTGGCGGAAAGCGGCAACGGGCTGGCGGAAACTCCTCGATAAAAAAGGAATTTTTCTTGCTGCTCCCCGGTGCTGGTCGGGACGCGGAGCGGCGAGGAGGCGGTCTCGCGAGCAGCATAGTAGCGGTTCGGCTGCCCGTCGCGCGGGAACTCGCCGGCCGGATTCGGAGAGACGGTGACGTGATTCCAGGTAATGCTTCCATCCGCCGATAACTGACTCAGGCTGGTATTGCGCGCGACTCCGCCCGGCTGAACACGATCTGTGCGGGGATACCACTCGGTGATGAGCCCCTTGAGGAAGGACACCATCACCGATACCGTCACGTCGCGCCGAGAATAAAAGTAGAGCACTGGTGTCTCCATGCGAATGGTGCCGCGCAGCCCCAGCTTGAAGTTGACTCCGTCGATATGCTCCACGAACGGGGGCAGATCGGTAGGCGGCGGGAATCGTGGCAAGCCCAGGGGCGACCATTCTGCCGCTCGACCGTCCTTACCTGCAATCGCCGTAAACGTTCCCCACTCGTGGACGGTGAGGTCAGGAACCGTTTGCGGCTTGTCTGCGGTCCAGCCCGCGAGCGAGAACACCAACAGCCCGAACGCTAACAAACGGGCAAGCCATGATCTGACTTCCGCCTGCATACGAGACTTCCCATTCGCCGGGTTCATGGTTGAAGCCTTCCCGCAGGGGCGGCGACGAGAAGTTCGAAGATTGTCTGGCGGTCGAAGTTGGAGGCTAGGTTCTGAGCGAGAAGAGGATCGTTCTTTGCTCCTGCGATTGCCTTTTGGACGTGATCGCGGTGAGCGCTGTCGGGGTTTGGCAGGGTAATCAGGGCAGCCGCGAATTCCATTTCTGGATCCGACCCGCGCAAACCGATTGCCTTTCTTACCCAGCTATATCCGTCCAAGCCGGCTGCGGGGTTAGGCTCGCCCCTACCCATCCATTGCTTGTAAGCCTCGGCCAGATAGCCTATGTCGAACCACGCGAGAGCCTCTGGGCGACCGGCGGCGTCTGAGCTAACCGCACGCGCCTGAAGCCGAGTGATCAGCTCCCTCGCCACTTGTGAATCTTGGCGAGCATAGATCGTGGCCCGACGAAGGGTCTCCATGCGCACTAAGACGGGGGTGGGTGAATCAAGAAGTGCCAGCATGTCTCTGCTGAGGTTCTTCAGGTCATAGTCCGTGCTTCCTCTGTGGTTGAAGTCGACCCAGGGCAGCGACTTGGCTTGCCCGATTTCGATGGGATGGCAGATAAGAGGTGGTCCGGCTTGCGCAAAGGTTGTGAACCCAAGCAGAACGGCCACGGTGCTGATCGCGAGGCGTGAAAAGGCATGTGCATTCATGTTCTGAATTCTCCCGGGTGGCTGATTCAACCCACGTTTCAAAAGACGCCGAGAGCAAGAGGAGTGTTAACCAACCGGCCCGGCCCACCCGGGAAAAACTGGAGGTTTGATTGCGAGGGGATACTTCGAGATCACTTTTCGCGAACTGGGGTGGCGGTTCCCGCCCAAGAGCGCTCCCAATGGCGCCAAACCGAGATGTCGTCGAACCCAAGTTGGTTCCACCACAGGTCCAGCATGGGCCGATCGAGTCGCAAGATCCCTTCCTTCGAAATATTCGCAGGAGGAGGCACGAGCTGTCTCAAGCGGTCGTAGACAAGGATTCTTTGTTCGTCGTCGACGCGCGCCAGAAGATGCCACAGCGTGAGAGCATCGCGGTTGCGAGCCTCGCCCACAACGATCGCCACATCGTGTCCGCGTTGCCGCGGTGTCCCGTCCTCAAAATCGAATCTCGCCAAAGCGCCGCGGAACTCTGCGGACGCATCCTCAAAGTACGGCGTGCCCGGACCGACCTTCGGCCTGGTCGCGCAAGCTGCACCTGCCGGGATGAAGGACTCATGGCCATTCAGCTTGAATCCTACCCACCCGAGGGACGTGCGCACTATGCCCGCGCCCAAATCGTCCACCTGCAACGTGTATGCGCAACCCAGGTCCACCGTTACAGCCGATGGGGTGTCAACCACGAATTGACCAGGAGGCGCCCAGATATAGGCATGAATCGTTCCCCGATCCAGAGCAATCCGCTTTAGCCCGGAGCCCATGCTCAGCAAGCGCAGGCGTGTGCTCGGGTCCACCTGGATCTTGCCGGTATCGTCCGATCGAAGGCTGGCCCGTGACTGACTGTCGGTCTCAAGCATTTGGCCAATGCCGAGACGACCCGTTTCTGCCTTCGTGCTGATTGTTTTTCTGTCGATTCGGGGTGTCCCTTGCACGCTGGACACATCCCAACCCGCCACACCAGTTGGAGCGGGCTTCACTCTGTACTCCAGAAATATCAGCGCAGCGATTGCTGCTACAGCAACCACTGCCGTAGCCAGAGCCGGAAACAGGCGGATTCTCGAGGGAAACAATGTCCATGGTCGTTCGCGCACCACCTCCGGAAAGACCGGAGTGGAAGAGTCATGGCGAAACTTCCCGAGTAACGTTTCCAGATGCTGGATCTCAGGATCAGGCTCGCCAGATCCATCCCACAAATAGTCGTCACGCTTGGTTGGCGGCCTGTTTTGGCTTCGATCGTTCCCCGTGTCCATGACTACGACTTCTCCTGTTCTGGCCCACCGCATCTCCGATCCGGACTGAGCTTCGCGCGCAGCTGCTCCATGCCGCGATGCAAATTGACGCGCACCGATCCGTGTGTCATACCAGTGCGAGCCGCTATTTCGGGACCGGTCATTCCTTCCACAAGCCGCAAAATCAACGTCTCCCGATACGTATCGGGCAGACTCATGACCGCTTCGAGGACCGCTGCGGCCGATCCTTCATGATCCCCGACGGACACTCCGCCTTTGATTTCATGGTCAGACGCATCATCGGTCAGTGCTTCCTCTGGCAGCAATCGACGATGGTAGTCATTCGCTAGGTTGCGAGCGATCGCTGCCAGCCATGCTCCAAAGCTGGCCGCTTCCCGCAACGTTGACAGCCGGCGAAGTGCCCTGATGAAGACATCCTGAACGAGGTCATCGACCTCGCCAACGGGGACCTTCGCCAGCAAAACTCCGTGGACCATGCGAGCGTAGCGCTCGTAGAGCCGCCCAAAGGCTGCCCGGTCGCCATCCCGCGCCGCCGCCACCCACGTCGCGTCCTCGGAGACTTCCGACGCGAACTCCTCCCTCACAGGCCCGGGTCCTAAGCCTGCCGCGAGCAGGTCACCTCTATTGCCGGACCTGGCCATGCGCGCAAAATCCCCAAAGGATAATAGACGTTCCTAGAGCAGGAAGTGTTAACAACTCCGGCTGGTCGGCCGATCCGAAGCTATCCAGAACGGGCTTCGAGAACAGCAATGGAGATCTCCTCGACCCCGGCTTCTCGCGAAGGAACTGGGCACAGGATCCGATCCAAGTTTCGACTTCAAAGTCCATGGGATTTACTTCTTCGGACCCGGATGAAGAGAGCATCACTCGGTGGTGTAGTTGATTTCCATTCGGCGGACCTGAAAGCTGGACACGTACAAAACCAGCAGCGACACGAAGACGATTCCGAGGATGGCGACCGGCGCCGATACCGGATCCGGATTCGAGACGAGCAGCGCCAGCAGGGGCGGCGTGCCCGGAGGGGTAGGGATATCCACCGGACAGAGAGATTTCAAATAGTAGATGACGCTGAATTTCTTGAGCAATGCGGGCAGGAACGGATTGATTGCCTCCCAAACCAAAATTGCTGCCGCGGGAAGGATAGGATTCCGAAACAACATCCCGGCGGCCAGGAAAAAGGCTCCGTAGCCCAGGCAGGCCAGCGCGGTGACACCTAGATACGCCGCAATCTGTGCCAGGCCGTGATGCTGGTAGAAGTAGAGTTCCCGGGCGTTCGAACTGAATTGGCCGGTAAAGATAATGATCTGAAGCACTTCGCTGGTGACGAAAATGGCGCAGGTGGCCAGCAACCCGGCCAGGAACTTTCCCACCATCAACACATCGCGGCGAACGGGCGCGAGAAAGTAAAAATGGAGCGTCTTGTCGAGGATCTCTCCGCGGAACAGATTCATGAAGATGCCCAGACAGCCAAAGAAGATCACCAGGCGAAGATAGAAAAACTGGAATACCCCGGCGAAAACCACGGAATCGTCGGCCAGGGAGTACCCCTGGATGTTGACGCTATCGGCTTTTCCATCGTTAAAACGGATGAACAGGCTATTGAATCCGTCGGAGTACTGGTATTGCTCGTGACGGACGGTCTCGAATTCGCCGGAATCGAGCCGCCTCCGCTGGTTCCAGCGAAAGTGCTCGGGCGGCTTCCCCAGCAGCGCGATTACTTCCTCGCTTGTCATGCCCGGCCTGACTGCGTGCAGATCCTGTTCGCTCAATTGTTTCTCGCTCTGAGCGGCGATTTGGCTGTTTCGTGCCCGCAACCTGGAGGCCATGACAAAGTGAGCCATGAAGAGCAGGAGCGGCAATAGCGCCAAGATGTAGATCCAAAGTCCCCGCCGCGCGAATAAAGTTTTCTTCATTTCCAGGCGGATGACGGACTTGATCTGTGCCCACCAGAGGCTGATCATCGCACCACCTCGTCGCTGCCGATCAGATACTCATAGACAGAATTCACATCGTCGTCGGCAGGGGCGACGGATTCGATCTCGATCCCGTTCGAGGCAATGTTATTCAACATCAGGTAGAAGCCGTCCGCGTCGCGCGTTTTGACCAGCAGGCCACGCTCGTCATCGTGGATGCGCACCTCGATGGTGCGCACGCTCGCCATCATCTTCGACGCAAGATCCCGTGGCCGGTCGCAGCGAATAAGAATCTGAGCGGGATGTTCGTGGATTTCGTCGCGCAGGCTATGGATTTTTCCCTCGCCGACCACGTAGCCGTTGCTCAGCAGGATTACTTGATCCGAGATGGCGTCGACTTCGTGAAGAATGTGGCTGGAGATAATCACGTAAGAACCGCTCTCCGCCACCGAGCGAAACAGAGCAATCATCTCCGCTCGAGCCAGGGGATCGAGCCCGTTCAGCGGTTCGTCGAGGACCAGAACTCGCGGGTTGTGACTTAGAGCCTGGGCGAGCCGGATGCGCTGCCGCATTCCCTTGCTGTAACCCGCGACGTTGCGGAAGGCCGCATCG
>Ga0210398_10006363_pt1 | contig 10865 bp, 13 predicted proteins | sample IncBWC4OmetaG_FD_161047 | JGI IMG/M metagenome (GOLD analysis project Ga0210398, IMG submission 161047) | Forest soil microbial communities from Barre Woods Harvard Forest LTER site, Petersham, Massachusetts, United States - Inc-BW-C-4-O | ecosystem: Environmental > Terrestrial > Soil >... | reverse complement strand
ACGCGGAGGTTCCGGGCGATCAGGTAACGATAACGGTAGAAAAGGGATGGGTCACCTTACAAGGTGAGGTGCAATGGAATTATCAAAAGGAGATCGCCGAAAGCGCAGTGGTTAATCTGGTGGGAGTGACGGGCGTTATCAATCATATTAAGATCAGGGCCAACAAGCACGACGAGGTCGAAAAAGCGGCGATCGAAGATGCGATCGAACTTAACTGGTCCTTAAGTGACCGCGACATCGAAGTGAAAGTGTCTGACAACAAAGTAACCCTTACCGGGACGGTGGATTCCTTGTATCAAAAGAACGAAGCGGCGCGGATAGCCTGGAAAGCACCCGGAGTCTGGTCGGTGGATAATCAATTGAAGGTTGAGTATGAGTTCGAATTGGCAGGTTGATCAAAAGTCTTCTTCGTCCGCTCGCGAGCGTATTAAATGGAAAGCACCATACTTGCGTATGATGCTTCAGAGGGGCAAAAAAGGGTAGATCAACCACTTGCCTGGTTCAAATGACCTTGTCGAAGAAAAGAATGAAACATGTCCCGCGGCCTTCCTCGGAACTGACATCTACGACTACATGATTGTACTGAAGGATTTCCAGGGTTGTCGAGAGCCCCAGACCCATGCCGCCGGGTTTATTGGAGAAATGCGGTTTAAAAATATCTTGTAACTGTTCTTTTCGAATCCCGGTACCGTTATCGGCGATCTCTATCACATATTTGTCGGCGATGGATCTGGTAACCAGGGTTAATTCACCGTTCTGCTCGGACATTGCTTCAATGGCGTTGATGATGATATTGGTGAGGGCGATACCTATTTTCTCTTTATCCACGCATATTTTACAATCTTCGGCTCCATATTCTTTCCTGACTCTGATCTTCTTGAGCAGGACACGATCTGCGGTCAAGGTCAATGCCTCGTCCAGCAGCTGATGAAGGGAATGCTTGCTCGTCTCTGATTCGTCAATCCCCTGGTAATGGAGGAGCTCGTTGATCAAATGGTTTATTCGCATTGAGCTTCGAAAGATGATATCAAGGTAGATCTTAAGCTCATTGTCCGTTATGGCAGAATTCAGCATGTCGACTGACAGGTTGATATTAGTCAATGGGTTCCGGACTTCGTGTGCCAACGCAGAGGCGAATCGGGAGGACTCGGCCAGCCAGGTTTTGCGCGCGGGCTGAGCGTTAAATGGGATGACGTTGGAGGCGGCAGTTGGCGAGTTCATTTTGAAAGATTTTAGCTTGATACAGATTCACATCCTATTCGGAGATGGCTGGTTGTATCAATTTCTGGCAGGCATCGGCACTCCTGATTGAGCCCCCCCGGATAATGCCGGAGATAATAAACTCAATTTGTATTGTTCGCCGTTTATTTTGGTTTTTAGATCCATGATCTTCTGGTTCAGGTCATCCAATTTTCCGGATTGCTTCCTCGAGTTCTTCGCATCGCTTTTTGCATCGCCCGCCTTGTTGCTGGCGTCATTAGCCAGTTTCTTATTGTCCGGATCGTTGCTTAACTTTTCCGCGGCGTCTGCGTTGTCGTTAGCTGAGCTCTGTGACTTGAGAGCGGCCCCCTCCTTGTTAAGCGTTTTCTGATAGACCATATTTTGTAATTTGCCAAGCTCGAGTTGATCCTGGCCGATCTGGGCGATCAGCGTGAGGGAGTCGATGTTCACCTGCTGCGCCGTCACCGAAGCGCAGAAAAACAACAAGCCAAGTGGAAATAAATAAAGTGCTTTTTTCATAAAACCTTTTTAAAGTTGATGATAAAGCTGCGCGTTTTTACCTTCTCCATTGCTATATGATTTAGGCGATTGACTACATGATTCACACCCGCTATTTCCCCTTCCCGATGTGTGAAAGATGTAACGTATTTGAAAAGTTATGTAACTGCCGGACCCAAAGGAATATTCACCTTTACCCCAAGCTAAAATCATAGGACTATCATGAAAAGCAAAAATGTATTCGCCGGTTTCACATTCGTCGTGATCTTTGGAATTGGCTTATTCTGCGCCTACTCCGCCTACGACCCTGTCGCAATGACGGCCAGTGTAGTCATCGGGGCAGGCGCGTTCTTATTGGCCTTGCTTGTATCCTCTGCCATCAAAATTGCAGATCCCTGGGACAAGGCCATCGTTTTACGCCTGGGCCATTTCCAATCGCTCCGGGGACCGGGACTGTTCCTGATCGTTCCCATCCTGGATACTATACCGTACTGGATCGATACCCGCGTGATCGCCACATCTTTCAAGGCGGAAAAAACCCTTACAAAGGACACGGTCCCGGTCGACGTGGACGCTGTTTTGTTTTGGAAGGTCATGGACCCTAAAAAAACGGCTCTCGAAGTGGCGGACTACCTCAGCGCGATCAGCTGGGCTTCCCAAACGGCCTTGCGTGACGTAATCGGCAAGACTATGTTATCGGACATGCTGGAGGGGAGGGACAAGATCAGCAACACGCTGCAGACGATCATCGATGAACGCACAGAACCATGGGGTATTCATGTCAATTCCGTGGAAGTGAAGGATGTATTGATCCCTTCCGCATTGGAAAATGCAATGTCCATGCAGGCTCAGGCGGAACGGGAGCGGCAGGCCCGCGTTATTCTCGGCGATTCAGAGCGTCAGGTGGCCGAAAAGTTTGGGGAAGCAGCGCTGACCTATGCCAATAACCCCGTGGCATTGCATTTGAGGGCGATGAACATGCTCTACGAAGGTCTAAAGCAGAACGCAACGATCGTCATTGTACCGAGTTCCGCCGTCGAAACGATGGGACTAGGCAGCATGGCCGGGTTAACCGCACTGACTATGGGCATTGGCCAGGATAAGATAAAGAAGGAGTAATTTACAAGTCTTCCAACATCGATCGTCTCTTATCCTTTAGCGATTTAAAATGGGAAGGCGTCAGCCCGGTCACTTTCTTGAATTGCGTGCAGAGATGCGCCACACTGCTGTAGTGCAGTTTGTACGCAATTTCGGTCAGCGTAAGCTCGTCATAGACAAGCAGTTCCTTTACCCGTTCAATTTTATGGGATATAAAGAATTTCTCGATCGTCGTGCCCTGTACTTCGGAAAAGAGATTGGCGAGATAGGTGTAATCGTGCTGTAGCTTTTCTGCCAAATAGGCAGATAAATTGATGGCTAAAGGCTCCTCGGAATAATGCACTAATTCAATGATGACGGTTTTTATTTTCTGGATCAGGATGCTTTTTTTATCATCCATCAATTCAAGCCCGGATCTTAACAGAGCCGCCCTGAATTGCTCAAGCTGACGCGGAGAAATATCCTCCATGATCTCCACCTCGCCCAATTCAACAGAAATATACTTTAGGCCCAGTCTTGTCAACTCGTCCTTAACCACCATTTTACAGCGGATACATACCATATTCCTGATATAGAGTTTCAAAGGTATGCTTGTCGGAAAGCTACTGGGTTTTCGAAAATTGGAAGTGCTCGATTCATCGATAGCAAGATATGGTAATTTTGTCCGGGCTTTTGACGTACTTGTTCAATGTGTGAATTATGTAACCTTTCGCGGCGATCGTGTAATATGCCGCTCTTACTTCTCTTTACCTTTCCTTAAAGTTCACATTCATGAAACAAGGCAATACCATCTTCCCAAAAACACCGACCGGGATAGAAGGGCTCAATGAAATAACAGGAGGGGGGTTCCCTAAAGGCCGTCCCACGCTGATCTGCGGAAGCGCCGGATCTGGTAAGACGGTTTTGGCGATCCAATTCCTTATAAAAGGAATTACCGAAAACAACGAACCGGGTGTATTTATGAGCTTTGAAGAATCCGCCGGTGACTTAATTCAAAATGTAAGATCCCTCGGGTTTGACCTGGAAAAATCGATTGCACAAAAAAAGCTGAAGATCGACTACGTTCGGGTTGAAAGAACGGAGATCCAGGAGACGGGTGAATATGACCTCGAAGGGCTATTCATCCGGTTGAATCATGCCATTGATTCGATTGGCGCCAAGAGGGTAGTGCTCGACACGATTGAATCTTTGTTTTCCGGGTTGAATAATACGGCAATACTCCGCTCGGAGATCAGAAGGCTCTTTCAATGGCTGAGGGAAAAGGGAGTGACTACGATCATTACCGGCGAGCGCGGAGAGACCACCCTGACACGGCAAGGTTTGGAAGAATATGTTTCCGATTGTGTCATCTTATTGGATTTTCGGGTAATTGAACAGATCGCCACCAGACGGTTGAGGATCGTCAAGTATAGAGGCTCCACGCATGGCACAAATGAATATCCGTTCTTAATCGATGAAAACGGGGTTTCCGTTCTTCCCATCACCTCCTTAAAACTCGCGCATACCACATCCACCGAAATAATTTCCACGGGTCTTCCGGGTCTCGATAACCTGTTCCATGGAGGTGGCTATTATAAAGGAAACTCCACACTTATAACCGGCTCTGCCGGCACGGCAAAAACCATATTGGCGGCATATTTCGCACTGGGCAGCTGCAGGCGGAAAGAGAAGGTGCTTTATTTTTCATTCGAAGAATCTCCCGATCAGTTCGTCAGGAATATGGCATCGGTCGGTGTAAATCTTAGGCCTTATATAAGATCAAAACTTCTATTGATTCACTCCTCACGCCCTTCCCTGCATGGCCTTGAAATGCATCTTTTGTCCTTACACAAATACATCCGCGAATTCAATCCGGATACGGTGATTATCGATCCTATCAGCAGTCTCGTCACAATCGGAAGCAAGGGGGAAGTCAGGGCAATGCTGGCCAGGCTGATGGATATGCTTAAAATGCATCAAATCAGCTCTTTATTTACTTCCCTTTCGCAGGAGCGGTCCGTTAACGGTTATGAATTCGCCGAAGAAGCCATATACTCATTGGTAGATACATGGGTCAAAGTGAGGAATGAAGAAAGCAATAACAATCGGGTCCGCAGTCTTTATATTGAAAAGTCGCGTGGTATGGGACATACCAGCGAAATAAGGGATTTTATTGTCACCGATAAAGGGATCAGGATCATGAGCGCCAATGTTTTGACGAAGCAAGGGCAAAACGGCATCGGAAAGGCTGGCGTACATTCAGGGAATGGCTCAAACTATAAATCTTAAAGATGGCTATTACAGTAATGGAAGAAAGTTGGGAACTCAGGTTATATATAGCAGGGCAAACGCCAAAATCCATCCTTGCTCTGGAAAATATCAGGAAGATCAGCAAGGACCATCTAAAGGCAAAATATACCATCGAGGTCATTGACTTGTTAAAGAGCCCACAATTGGCGGAAACCGATGAGATATTCGCCATCCCTACATTAGTAAGAAAAATTCCAAAACCTCTGAGAAGGATCATAGGGGACCTGTCAAACAAAGAAAAAGTATTGATTGGATTAAACATTCGTGTAATAACAGCAGCCGATGAAAAATAAATCGAAACTTGAATGTATTTCAAAAGGAAAGATCTTCCTTAAATTGTATATCACGGGAATGTCGGAAAATTCAGTGCGTGCCATTCAAAATATTACACTACTCTGCGACCAATATCTCACCGGCCGCGTCGACCTTGAAATAATAGATATCTATAAAAACCCATCGGTGGCCGAAGAGCAAATGATCGTTTTCAGCCCTTCGCTCATCAGGCAGCTCCCTTTGCCCAAAAAAACATTCATCGGCGATTTATCGGATGCGAAAAAAGTCATTCTTGGCCTGGGCATCACCCTCAATGAATAACAAATGTACACAGTCACGGCAGAAGACATGTTGTCGGAAATCGGAGACCTTAAATTACGGCTCTCGGAAGCACAGGAAGCGATCGACGCCATAAAGAACGGGTCTGTAGATGCTTTTGCGATCAGGAAGGACGGTAAGCCAGAGGTGTTTACCTTACAGAGCCTGGACTATGCCTACCGTGTTTTGATAGAGAAATTCAGCGAAGGCGCGCTAAACCTGACGCTGGATGGTTTGATCATATACAGCAACAGCTATTTTTCAAAATTAATAGGTATACCAAACGAGAAAGTTACAGGTTCATACATTTTTGATTTTATATCGGGGGAATCCCGGAAAAAATTCCAGGAACATTTTGTCTTAGCGCTTAAAGGCTGCAGCAAAACTGAAATTACATTATCCGGCAATAATAGAGATATTCCTGTTTACGTTTCTCTCACCAACCTTCAGCCTCAGCTGGCTACCGTGGGAATGATCGTTACCGATCTTTCGGAAAAAAAGCTATATGAACAACTGTTCGAATTACACACAGAAACCTTGCGGAAAAAAAATGTCGAGCTGGAACATTTAAATAAGAGCCTGGATCAATTTGCTTCCATCGCTTCTCATGACTTGCAGGAGCCATTGAGAAAAATTAAGACATTTACAGCGCTTCTTAAAATGAAAGCTAATCAAACTTTATCGGCGGAATCCAATGAGCTGATCGATAAAATTAAGCGATCGTCGGAACGCATGTCTTTACTTATTAACGATGTCCTTAATTTTTCAAGGGTAGTGCATATGGAAGACATGTTTGTTAAAACTGATCTAAACCAGATTTTAAACGATACTTTAAAAGATTTTGATTTGCTTATCCTCGAAAAAAACGCCGTGGTAAGCATAGGGATTCTACCCGTTGTCGATGCAATCCCATTGCAGATAAATCAGCTTTTCTATAACCTCGTTGGCAACGCCCTTAAATTTTCTAAAATCGGGACACCTGCCGCGCTCTCTATTTCTTCAAGGATACTTTCAGCCGAAGAAAACGGGAATGAATTCTATTCCAAATTCAATTTAGACGAGCAGCTTTCCTATTCTGAAATTTGTTTTAAAGACAATGGCATTGGTTTTGAACAGCAATTTGCTGAACAGATATTCTCAATTTTTGAACGCTTGAATAGTCAGGAACAATATTCAGGAACAGGAATAGGCCTGGCATTGTGCCGGAAAATTGTGCAACATCATCATGGAAGAATACGCGCCGAAGGAAAAGATAATGACGGAGCAATTTTTTATGTACTTCTACCTTTAACCCAAGAGACTAATGCAGCTTCTAATTAAGATGTAATATTATGAAAGAGAATATTGTAATTTTAATTGTCGATGATGATGAGGATGACAGGAAACTTTTTATTGAATCGGCAAAAGAGACAAATGCGGGCATAACCTTTGTTACTGCAAGTGATGGGCAGGAAGCGTTGAGACTTTTGAAGGATGAACACATTAGACTTCCGGATTATATTTTTTTGGATTTAAGGATGCCTCGCGTCGGCGGGAGAAAATGTTTGGAAGAGATTGGGAAAGATAAAAGGCTACGCGACATTCCCGTCTTTATATATACTACTTCTACAGACGTGAAAGATTCAAGAGAATTGAAAGAAATGGGAGCCGTGCACTTTATAAGCAAGCCTGCCGATCCAGGTGATATATATTATATTTTGTCGGTCGTACTTGATGAAAAATGGGACCAACTGAATAAAAAAGGGGTCTGAATAAAAATTCAACCCCGTACATTCCAAAATCCTATTAAGAGTCGAATCAAAGATAACGCCCGTCTGCCTTGTAAATATTACACGATTGTCTGAAGGCATTATATAATTCACATCCACTTGTAGTTAAGACATCTCTGACCTTTCAATCTCCTGGTATTTGAGAAGCTCGTCGACCAGGTGGTTAATTCGCATCGAGCTTCGACTGATGATATCGATATAGATCTTAAGCTCACTATCCATTATGGAGGATCTCAGCATGTCGATTGACAAATTGATGCTGGTCAATGGGTTCCGGACTTCGCGCGCTAACGCAGAAGCCAATCTAAAGGGTTGGGAATCAAATGGAATAACGACCTGAGAGCCTGCAGTTGGAGAGTTCATGTTAAGAGATTTTAGCTTCGATAAAGGTGGGGTTATTTTCGCCCACAATCGTTACATGACGCTCTGATTAGATTACATAATTCATACCCCCTGCTCATTTTTAGGAAGATAATGTTACATGATTCTGAGAAGGTGGGAATTATATAATGGAGGCTCAAAAAGATATAACGCGCCATTTCTATAGAATCTTAACTTGAAATGGTTATGCCTAAAATAACCTTTAACAACAGCGATAACGTATTCTTCCAATCTGTCAAGCGATCGGTAGATAACTATTTCCGATCAAAAAACCTGAAAAAGACCGGAAACCGGAAACTATATCTAAAGACTTGGATATTGATACCCGGCGCCCTTGGCCTCTATATCTATCTCCTTTCGGGTCACTATAACGGCACGGCGGGTATCCTGGCATCTGTCTTCCTGGGGTTGACGTTGGTATGCATAGCTTTTAATGTCATGCACGACGCCTGCCATGGCAGCTATTCGGGAAAAAAGTGGCTAAACAGTGTCATGGGATTGACCATGAATGCGCTGGGCAGCAACGCCTTTATCTGGAAGATCAAACACAATATCATCCACCATACGTTTACAAATATTGACGGGCTGGACGATGATATTGCCAACGGGCCTCTATTGAGACAATGTACCACTCAGAAATGGATGCCGATGCACCGGTTCCAGTTCCTCTATATGTTTTTTCTCTATTCCGTAAGCACTTTATCATGGATGCTACGCACAGATTTTAGATGGTACTTTACCAGGAAGATCAATAATACGCGGTTTAAAAACCTCGACCCCGGGCAACACGTGTTATTCTGGGCCAGCAAACTTTTATATGGGTTCTTCTATATTGCGGTGCCCATTTATTTTTTAGGTTGGCAGCCGTGGCTGACCGGCTTTTTGATCATTCATTTTACGATGGGCCTTACCTTAACGGTAGTGTTTCAATTGGCGCATATGGTTGAAAAGACCACATTCGCCTTAGCCGAAGAGACCCCGAAAGTCATTGATTCCGAATGGGCGATTCATGAAATAATGACCACCGCCAATTTTGCAACAGAGAATAGGATGGTCTCCTGGCTGGTGGGCGGCCTGAATTTCCAGATAGAGCATCATCTCTTTCCGCAGATCAGTCACGTGCACTATTTCGCTCTAAGCAAAATAGTCCGGCGGCAATGCGAGCTTTTCGGTCTCCCTTATAACGATTACCCTACCGTAGGGCAAGCCATTTATTCGCATATCCGGTTGATGCGAAAATTGGGGTACAGAAATTGACCCATGAATGGTTGAAACGCAAAAAAGCCACAGGAATTCACCTGTGGCTTCGGAATGATTATGGTCTAGAACTAGTTCTTTATCATTACCGTATCCAGGGAATGTATCACTCCGTTGGATGAGGACAGATCATGGCTTAGTATCTGGGCTCCTTCAATCCTTACATGACCGTCTTTAACGTGTACATGCAGTTCCTTGCCGTTTAGCGCTTTCAGTTTTTCGCCGTCTTTAAGATCCTTAAAATGGACTTTGCCCGAAACGACATGGTAATTCAAAACATCGGCAAGCTTGGCTTTATTTTCCGGCTTCAGTAAGTTATCCAAAACTCCTTTCTCCAGTTTCTCAAACGCAAGATCATTAGGAGCGAAAACGGTAAAGGGGCCGGTGCCGCTTAAAACGTTGTCTAATCCCGACGCACTAACGCTTTTCTTTAAAATGGTCATGTTTTTCTCCGCGTTGACAACCTGTGTAATGTTTGACATCTTTTTGATTTATTTGCCGGTAGAATAACCAGCAACGAGTGTAAGGTAGACCTATATAAAATGGTCCCACTGTTAATCTTTAGCTTTTAATATTTTTCCTTCTAACACACATATATGAGAATGATGTAAATGAATGAGAGTTATATGTAACACAACCTTCGGTTAAATTTCTCACCTTTACTACATCGTGAAAATATACTCGCGGTATAAATCGAAAATAAATGATAAATACAGAACCTGGAACTAAGACCACTAATGCGGCGAAAACCGACAAGACCGATATGGCTCATCTCGAATCTCAGAAAGGAATTGAATATCATAAGAAGGCGGCGGAACATTATCAGCTCGCCGCAAAACATCATCTGGAGGCTGCCCGCCATCATGAGGCCGGCGCCCATGAAAAAGCCGCCGAAAGTACCGTTACTGCCCATGGCCATGCTTTACTGGCCCGCGAACATCAAAGAAAGGATGCAAGGCACCATGCATCCAAAAGCGAATAGGAGTTCCCGTACCCATCCGTCCTCTACCGGGAAGCATCATACATCGTTGTGACGCTTCCCTTTTTGCATAAAAAAAGTCTCTCTGGCAAGCCTGAATAAGCCTACCTTTACATACCATTCCTGATCTCTCTCCCTATTACATTATGATGAAAGGTACAGCCAGTACGGTCATTGACCTCCTATCCAGATTGCGCGTTTATTTCCAGGGTTCCACAGGTCCCTGGGAGAAGGGAAGCGAGGAGCCCTTTCGCTCCGGGTTGTATAGTTCCGACCAGCTGAACAGCCACGCGAAGACGATAGCGTCAATGCATCGATTACAAACCGACCCCACTTCCGATCATTTGCTCAAAAGGCTGGCTGACAACGAGGACACGCTCCTGGAAGTGCGGACCCTGCTGGTCGGGAATATCAAAGCTGGTAAGGCCATAAGCCCTGGAGCGGAATGGCTGGTCGATAACTTCTACCTCATAGAGGAGCAGGTCGTGCTGGCAAGGAAGCACTTGCCAAAGGGATACAGCGAAGACCTGCCAGCCCTGGCTAACGGTCATTTCACCGGCATGCCCCGGGTCTATGACATCGTGCTGGAGATCATTTCCCATAGCGACGGCCGGGTCGATGCAAACAACCTCGGCAGTTTCGTGGCAGCGTATCAGACAACTACCGATCTTACGCTGGGTGAACTCTGGGCGATTCCCATCATGCTTCGGTTAGCCGTCATCGAGAACCTCCGGCGGGTTTGCGGAAGGATCGCGCTGGACATGGTCGATCACAATCTTGCC
>Ga0210398_10006361_pt1 | contig 10869 bp, 8 predicted proteins | sample IncBWC4OmetaG_FD_161047 | JGI IMG/M metagenome (GOLD analysis project Ga0210398, IMG submission 161047) | Forest soil microbial communities from Barre Woods Harvard Forest LTER site, Petersham, Massachusetts, United States - Inc-BW-C-4-O | ecosystem: Environmental > Terrestrial > Soil >... | reverse complement strand
TGGTGGACTGGTCGTCAATCAGACGCAGGATAGGCCGGTTAGACACCGAACGTAGCACCCATTTCCAATCGTCCGCTTCCGCCGGACCTCTTACGGGCGCCATCTTGATGGCTTCAAACAGGGTGTTGAGCGTGACGTTAACCAGAACTCGAGCTCCAGGCCGGAGACCTACACCTTCTTTAAGCGTGGGAAGAAAAGAGGCTGCCGATACTTTGATGTTGTAGATCCCGGGTACAAGACCAGCCGCGGAGAAGTATCCGTTTTCGTCCGAGAACACATCGACCGCCTGGGACGCCACGCCCAGCACTTCGACGACGGCACCCATCTGGGGCACACCACTGGCGCTGCGCACGTAGCCGGAAATAGAACCTGGGCGGTCCGCAGACCACAGCGGAAGCGCCAATCCACACGCGATCAACAGGAACCCGAACCTACGGAACATCACCCTACCACCTCGCGGATCGTCCAAGCGCTCCGCGGTCACTCTACGGCAAACGTGGCCGTGGGGTCGACCGTCTGCTTGGAAATGTTGTCGTTCACCTTAATCTGGATTCTATAAACCCCTGGGTTAAGGTTGGCAGCCGACAAGCTCTTCTGTAGGGTCACTTGCTCGCCAACATTGCCCATCTGCTCCGTGGATTCGACGGTATGAACCACACTTGCGTTGGTCGCGGCGTTGGTCACGTTGTACTCCACCGTCGCCGAAGGCTTGTGCGTTTTCTCATCCACGGTCAGGTTATATACCTGCATCCAGAAATTTAACTTTTGTCCGCGTTTGAAAGTCATCGGTTTGCCGTCGGAAGGCGGCACGCGGGGACGAACTTTGGTGGCGCCGATCACAAAACTTCCCGTCCCCACATTCTTCGCCGCCACCGGCTCCATGAGATCAGCCACGATGAGCGACGAAGCTACCAGACGATCATCCGCGAAATCCGGCACCTGAATGCCTTTGCTCCAGCTACCCACGCGATCCCCATTGACATCTTTTACCACGATGTCGAAACGATAACGTCCGGGGCGTAATGGAAGCGCCTTCCAATAGACTTGAGAATTCTCCGCTGCCTTAGCCAGCAGTTCCGCAGGAATGTCCGCCTGCACGGTATCCTCAAAAGTCTGCGCGACCCGTCCGGTCAGAGTAGAGACACGGCCAAAAATATTCACCGTCCCACGCTGCACTCCGTCCTTGTTGACGAAAGTGATGTCGCGATTCTTAATCTGGATGGTCACCGGGACCAATACCGTATCGCTAGTGACCCTCACAAAGTCTGCTAGCACATCGAAGGGCATAAGGTTGACGCTGATCTTGTGGCTGACCACTTCTTCCAGATCCTTGAACTTAACCGGCGGCGGAGCCTGCAGTTTGGAGTATTCCGTCAGACGGTCAAACTCCTTGGTCCCCTGGGTAGCGCTCATGGGTCCGGGGCCAAGTGTCTCCAGTCCGCCTTGATCCAAGCGGCTAGCCTTGGAGGCTAGGCCCATCCCTTCATAAAGTGTGAGACCGGCATTGGGAGTGTAGAGCAATGCGTCCTTCTCGCCGCGGTCGATCGTCATGTGGTATTCGCCGCACATACATTTGTCCACAAACTCGATGATCACTTCTTGCCCAATGCCCTCAAGATAGCGGTACCGCCAGTCTTCGAAGGGATAGGTCGAGGTTGAGCCGCCACCCTCTTCGATGGGCCGGTCGTAAGCTCCGCCGGAGGGATGAGCGTCAATCTCGTCGGGCGCTCCATACATAATGTAGATGCGGCCGCGATCCGTCCGCCATCCGGCTATTCCAGCCGCGAAGTGTTCATTGGCGTACTCGATGCGGCGGTAGTGTTCTTCCTTGAATTCGTTTTCTTCGGTGTCTGGCGTGGGATCACGACGTTGCCAGAAAGCCTCGATGAACTGGTCACGTTCCTCGTCGTTAGAGAGCTGCTTGAAGGCCCGGCGCTCTTCGTCGGTGATGATCCAGGCCACATCCTCGTCCAACCACTTTTTGTAGGTCTTGCCCAATTCCACCTTGAGTGACTTGGCGTTCTCTTTCTTTTGCTTCTCGCTGATGGGCCGCTTTAAGGGATCAACTGATGGAGCGGGCTGTGCGGAAGGAGTCCCAGCCGGAGCTTGATCCGGACTTCCCGGATTAGGGGTTTGGGCAGGTGCGGGCACACCGCTTAAAACAAGCAGCGACAGGAATATGCAGAAAAGGTGCCAACGTAACCCTACCCGGAACATAGACGGGACACTCCTCGTCGTGGACACTCTAGTGCAACTCATTTTAGGTCCTTGTCAACCGGAAAGCAAGGTTAACCATCAGGTTCTAAACAAATTGTAGGATGCAAGCAATTCCCGCAGAGGTGCCCAAGACTGAACCGGCCGATTGTCGGGAGCGACGTGGCCGCTTTTGGATTTCGCTGAGCGATGGTGATGGCGTCCGGCAAAGCTTAACCGGAGAATTCGGCAGGCCGTAACGCCCTGCATATCAACTATCTAGACCAGTAGAAGAGTAGGGAGAATGCTTTTGCCTGGAACACGGTTTTTTGCTAAGATTGCGGCCCTGCCGGTTCTCCCCGGGCAGAACTTGTTCTTCCGTAGCTCTCAGGAAAGGTGACCTATCTTGCGAAAACTCTCTCTCTTTGCGATTCCCTTATTTATGCTCGCACTCACCTGCGTTTCTCAGGCGCAGTCGCTTCAGACGCTCACTCACCAGGCCCCGGACGGCGCCCAGCTTACTTATCAGTTGACCGATGGGACAGTAATGGCTCAAGGCTACAACGATTCCGATTGGTGGAGGCTCACTCCCGACAAGACAGGAAGTTATGTGAACGGAACCTGGTCGCAGCTTGCCAGCCTCGCGTCCAATTACTCGCCGGATGCTAATGCTTCCGCCGTACTCGCCGATGGCAGGTTACTGATTGAAGGCGGCGAATATAATTTTGGCAACTTTACGCTGACCAACCTGGGCGCGGTTTACGATCCCAAAACCAACGTCTGGACTCCACTCACGCCGCCGCCGCATTGGTCCTACATCGGGGATTCGCCTTCGTTGGTCTTGCCCAACGGCACGTTTTTCATCGGAGACAAGCTGGTCAAGAATGTCGCCGCGCTCAATCCCAAGACGATGAAGTGGATACAGGGCGTTGCGCCCGGCAAGAGTGATTTCAACGCCGAAGAGGGCTGGACGCTCATGCCGGATGGCACCGTCCTTACGGCTGACGTGAAGAACGCTCCCAATTCTGAGAGATTCTTCCCCACCCTAAAGAAATGGGAAACCGCTGGCAGCACCATCGTCGACTTGCACTCCGCATCCCCGTATGGCTGCTTGCAGTTCGGACCGAACGGCAAATACTGCTATTACCCGCCTGGAGAAATCGGGCCGGCGATTCTGCGTCCCGATGGCACTGTCTTTGCAACCGGCTCCTACACCATCACCGACGGCCCAGGACACACCGCGATCTATACCCCCGGCACTCAGTTGATGGATCCCGGTACTTGGACCGTAGGTCCGGATTTTCCGAACGGTGATAACGCCGGCGATTCATTCGCTGTATTGCTCACTAATGGAAACGTACTGGTAGAGGGTGATTCCGGGACCTTATACACTTGGGACGGAACTAACTTTACCGCCGGAGTGTCCGCAGGCGGCAACAGCCTAATGGTGCTGCCGACCGGCCAAATCCTTATTGGTGGTACAGCGGTCTACAACGCTCCCGGAACCTACAATCCGGCGTGGGCTCCAACGATCACCAATTCTCCATCCAGCGTGACCCGGGGAAGCACTTACCAGATCTCCGGAACCCAGTTCAACGGTTTGTCGCAGGCCAATGCGTTCGGAGACGAGTATCAAACCGCAACCAACTACCCTCTGGTGCGCATCACGAACAACGCCACCGGGCATGTTTTCTACGCCACCACTCACGATCACAGCAGCATGGGTGTGGCCACTGGAAGCACTCCGGTGTCCACGAACTTCGACGTGCCAACGGGAATGGAAACGGGAGCCAGTTCGCTGGTGGTAGTGGCGAATGGCATTCCATCGGTTGCCGTAAGCGTTACTGTCAACTAACTATCCACCACGCCCGTCCGGAAAAACCGGACGGGCGCGGTGCCTTCATAGGATTGAAAGATCGGCGGACTCTGACCGCCAAACTCTCGGGGAAGAAGTGCCAATTTCATTTTCAAGACTGATGTTCCGTGGCGGCGCGATGCTGCTCCGGTTTTGTTTACTCTGTGCAGCAGCAACGGCAGCCAACCCTCCCCACTATCTGATAACCAATGATGATGCTAGCGCCAATTTTTTCCCCAACAGCCTTACGTTTTACACCATCGAAGCAAATGGTGAGCTAACTCTTAAGCAGCAGGTAATGATCGGAGTTACGGGAGCGCAAGGCGGATATTTCCCAGCGAGGCGTGTGGCGGTGCTCAACGCCACCGGCAATCAATGCGTGTTCGCGTCCGATGGAGCGACCGGCGAAATCGACGGTGTGGATGTGAATACATTGACCATGCTCGGCCACGCTAACGGATCGTCGGGCGATACTGGACTCTCGAATGGAGTGGGTCTCGCGCTGAACGCGCAATACCTGTATGCAAGCTTCACCGATTCCAGCACCATCGGGACGTTTCAGATTGAGCCGAGTTGTGGACTGAGCTTCGTGGGCGACGTCAAGGTTGGTGGACTACAAGGCGGTATCATCGACGGAATGGCGGTGCACGGCGACACGCTCGTGGCCACCTACGGTGATGGTTCGATTGAATCATTCAGTCTGGCATCCGTGATGCCGCTCTCGAATGGTGACCAGCAGAATTCGACCGGTTCCCGCGGCGGAAATAGCTATCCCAGCGCAGTGGACATCACCCAGGACGGACGCTTCGCGCTGTTCGGAGATACTTCGACTTCGACGATCGTTGAAGTGTCGGACATTTCTTCCGGCAAGCTGACCCAGACGGTGGTTTACCAATCACTCGCCAGCATAAATTCCAGCAATATCATGCTGAGCCCGGACGAGACGCTTCTCTACATCAGTAACACCCAGGGAGACCGGATCACGGCGGCGTTTTTTGACAGCCAGAACGGAACCCTGACGAAGGGCTGCGTGTCGAATCTGCTCAAGGGGTACTCGTCTTCATGGTCATATCTCGCAAGCCTGGCGTTGGCTAGCCCCACGGGAAATGGCCAGGGAGTCTATGTCGCGGAGTTTGGCACGCCTTCTTCAATCGCCGAGATCAGAGTCAACGCTTCCAATGGAAAGTGTTCCATGGCCGAAGCTCCGGGGTCGCCCATAGTCGATCCGAATAGCAACTGGGTTTTGTCGATTGCTACCTTCCCGCCCCGCTCTTTCTGAAGAAACCCTGGCCAGAGCTGATAACGCATCGAATCCCGGTACCATTCTCCCTATTGCCGAACACGTTATAATTCAAGGCTTGGCGGGTAATTCCGCAATTTCTGGCAGTTCCAGCCGTTCCAACCATGGGAACTTTTGCGCGAGGGTAGCCGTATCTGAGAGTGTGCACCCCGCGGTCCCCAGCGGGGCCGGGACAGCCAGGTTTACGAGTCGATGACGGGGCGCGGCTCAGGGACAAACGTGGGGAAGCAATGAGCACCTGGAAGAAAATTGGGATCGGCGTGGCTGCCGTCATACTGTTGTCCGCCATCGTCGGCTTTACCGTTTACCAGAGCCATAAGAACGTGGTTACGGTGCAGACCGGTAAAGTGCAGCGGCAAGATTTGGCGGCCGTAGTGAGCGCTTCGGGAGAAGTCAAGCCGAAGACTTACGTGAACATCGGCGCCAACGCCTTTGGCAAGATCATCAAGCTATATGTAAAGGAAGGCGAGCGGGTAAAGCGGGGAGCAATGCTGGCGCAACTGGAAAACGTTCAGGCCGGAGCCGACATGGATGCCATGCAGGCTTCGCTCGAAGCCGCCCGCACCGATGCGCTGGCCGCCGATGCCGCGAGCAATACGGCGCAAGCCGACCTCAACCGCGCCCATTCTGATGCGGAACGTTCCGAGCTCGACTGGACCCGCGCTCAAGGTTTATACAAAGACGCACTGATCGCGAAGTCCGAATATGACAGCCAGCGGGCGGCTCACCAGACAGCCGTGTCAGGGCTGGCGCAAGCCGAAGCCCGGCTCGCCCAAGCCAGGGCGCAGAAGGACTCGGCTGATCGACGGGTCACGCAAGCCGTCGCCAATCTCACCCACGCAAGCGACGTCTTAAAGAAGACCACCTACGAGGCCCCGTACGACGGAGTGATCACCAATTTGCCGGTGCGCGAAGGCGAGACCGTGGTCATGGGAATTCAGAACGCTCCCGGCAGCACTCTGATGACCCTCGCCGACATGTCGATCATCACCGCCGAGGTCCAGGTGGATGAAACAGACATCGTGAACGTGCAACTGGGACAACCTGCCCAGGTGACGATTGACGCCATCCCCAAGAAGGTCTTCAAAGCTGTGGTAACGCAGATTGGCGACAACGCCATCGTACGTTCCACTGGCGTTTCCACTTCCCAGCAAGCGGGCAGCAGTCAGGAAGCGAAAGACTTCAAGGTGGTGGTCACGCTCCAGGATCCGCCGGAAGACCTGCGGCCCGGGCTCTCCGCGACCGCCAAAATCACCACCGCAACCCGGACCAACGCGATGACCATCCCCATCCAGGCCTTGACCGTACGGCGTCGGGAAGACCTGGTTACGAAAAGCGAAAAAGGTTCAGTCGAGGCCGCCGCGCCGCCTAAAACTGTGTCTAATGACAAAGACAAAGAAGAGATTCAGGGGGTCTTCGTCCTTCGAAACCATAAGGCGGAGTTCGTAGCGGTCGAATCAGGTATCGCAGGAACGACGGATATTGAAGTATTAAAAGGGCTTAACGATGGTGACGAGATCATCACCGGAAGCTACAAAGTCTTGCGGACGCTCCGCCCGGGCAGCAGCGTGAAGGTCGACAACTCAGCGCCGAAGAAGGAAGAAGAAGAGACATAACTTTCGCCGACATGGTTCGTCCAATGGAGAGCCAGGCCGGGTATGACACGAGATCGGAGAGCCGTTAGTGTCCCAAGAGGACCAGGAGAAAAGAATGGCAACCGCTGAAGTACTGAATTTTTCCCAACCCGTAGTGTCAGCTCCCCCCGAGACCTACATGATCAATACCGTCGATCTATGGAAGACGTACGACATGGGATCGGAGCAGGTGCACGCCCTGCGCGGGGTCAATCTGACCATCCAGCGCAACGAATACGTTGCCATCATGGGGCCGTCGGGGTCGGGGAAATCGACGCTCATGAACTTGATCGGCTGCCTCGACACTCCCAGCAAAGGCCAATACTGGCTCAATAGCCAGTTGGTAAGCGAACTCGATGACGATGAACTGGCGCGCATCCGCAACAAAGAAATCGGATTCGTTTTCCAGACCTTCAACCTGTTGGCCCGCGCCACTGCGTTGCACAACGTCGAACTGCCGCTGATCTACGCGGGCGTACCAGCGGAGGAACGCTCGGAGCGCGCGAAAGCCGCATTGACCTCGGTCGGCATGGCGGAACGCATGATGCACAAGCCCAACGAACTCTCTGGCGGACAGCGCCAAAGAGTAGCAATCGCGCGCGCGCTGGTAAACCGGCCTTCGATCATCCTCGCCGACGAACCCACCGGCAACCTCGATTCACAAACCGGAAACGACATCATGGCATTGCTCGATCGTCTACAAGCACAGGGAAACACCATCGTGCTGGTAACCCACGAGCACGACATCGCCGAATACGCCCACCGCGTGATTCATATCAAGGACGGTGTGGTGGAGAAAGATGTAGTGAAGGGCAAACGCTAGCCGGACGAAAAGCCGGGAAAGGTTCCGTCTCTCCCGAGTTCCACTAACACTTGTCACCCTGAGCAAAGCGAAGAGCCTGCCCTGAACCTGTCGAAGGGACCTATGCAACGCGCTATCAGCCAGGTGGCAAATGGTACTACTCGGTAATCACGTGGTCGGCCCATTCAATCAGTGACACGAATATTGCCGGGTTGCCAAACTTCGCTCCATAGTTGCTTAGATCGGCTTCGGTCACGCCCCTGGCGCGGGAGCACGCGCCACAGGCGTAGATTTGAACATGCCTAGAGGCGAGCTTATCCAGCGTTTCGCCTACGGGCGGCCATCCCACCGGTGTGACCGAGTTGGCGAGCGTCTTTCGCATCAGCACAACCGCTTCCCCCAGCAAATAAATCTGCACTTCGTGTCCGGCTTCCGCGAGTGCGAGCCCATGCGAAAAGGGAAACGCCGCCTTGGTTGGATCGTCGGAACCCCATGCGCTCTTCATCACGATCTTGAGCGACCTGTGCGTGGCCTGCCCCTGGAGAGAACCACCAGCCATAACGAAAGGTAGAGCCGCCAATTGCGCCAATCGTGACAGGAATAGTCGACGTGCCATGAGCTTCTCCTTATGTGGAAGAATATTAGCTTAATTCCCCGTCAATAGGTCACAGCATTAGAGATCAGAGCATTTGTCCAGCAACGGAGCATCGTAGGATTGCGCCCGTCGATCATTTTTGGACAGTTGTGTTCATTCGGCTGGTATCGGACCTGAAGAGTCGCACCCGACCCCGCCAGTTCGTTCAAGAGCTGATTAGTCTCACCCACCACATAGTCGTCGGTCGCAAGCCGCATCGTGTACGTGCTGTGACGTACGAGCGTCGTAAAAGCCGGGTCGATGCGCCCCTCGATTCCCGCAATCCTACGGTACAGCACGGTTGCGGGCATCCCGCTGGATGTCGTGAGCAGAATCTTGAAGTTGCCTAGGTGCGTGCGTGAGACCGGTCCGGATATTGTGGCTCCAATCGGCAGTATCCAATCGTCGTCGCCGACGTTCTTGACGGTCACCAGCACCGCCGGAATCTTTTCACTGTGATCAATCAGAATCGAAAGTTGCAACGGGCCCGCTGTCTCTTCGTTTCCGGGAGGTGTTCGTTTCTGCTTTGCACCTTGAGCGGCAGCAATCGCCGTGATTACGAGGAACAGAACCGCCATGACCGCGATTTGCTTCATGCGACGACTGTACACCGAAACTAGGGTCAGATTGAAGCGTTCCTGACCGTGCGACTCCGCACTTATCGCGAGCTACCGAAAATCAGTGAACGTCCCAGCTATGGTTTCCCCCCGCTGGTTGATGAGCTTCGCAGGGTGCGCGATCGGCGCGATAAATTGAACAAGAGGGGTGAGGCCCGGTCTTCGGATCGGGCCATTTTCGCGTAGGTCGCTCAAGGAGTGACCTCGAACACGACGCCGCAGCCGGACCCCTGGCAAAGGGACTCGTTACCGCCATATTTTGTAGTGCCATAAAGATTCCCGTCCTTGTCCTCGATTAATGATGCTGACGGTTGCGCGCCGTTGGTGCACGGGTGCTGAGGACAAAAACCAATGAGAACCTCCTCTTGCGTGAGCGATTTCATCTGGAAGACGGTGCCGCGCTGGTCTGAACCCTGCGTTGTGCCATAAATGGCATGACGCTTCGAGTCCACTAACACCCCGGCGACAGGATAGAATCCGTCATCCCCGTCAAGTAAGAAGTAGCTCGCCCTTCCGTTTGGGCTCAACCTGAAAACGCTTCCCCAACCAGCAGGTCCGCCGCTATTAGCCGTGCTGTAAATATTCCCTAACTCATCGAAGCTGACGGTGCCGACAGGACTTCTTCCACCCGGATAAGGCGGACGTGAGTAGAGCAGGACGCTCTCTGTCCAGCCGCCAGAACCCGGAGTGAGCTTGTAAACAGTTCCCCCGCCATTGGGTTTCGTCCCGCCCCCCTGTTCCGTTGTACCGTAGATGTTTCCTGATTGGTCGAAGGTGATCCCGGCTTCCGGGTATTCACCATCGGGACAGATAATGCCATCACCAGCCGAGCAGAAGTTGTACAAGACCGTCTGCATCCACAGACCGGCATTGAGGGATAATTCAAAGACGACGCCAACATTCTCGCTTCCTCCGGCAGAGGCCGTGCCATACAGATTTCCTCCGGCGTCGAATGTCAACTGGCCCACTGGCTCCGCCCCATCCAGGCAGACGAGGTTCACGTCATCAGAACAAAAATCGTGCATGACCGACTCGGTCCAGGTTCCGCCAGAATTCGGTGGGGAAAGCTCGAAAACGATGCCGCAGCCAGTTGATTGTAGGGCGCAAGGTTCAGAGCCCCCCGCTGTGGTCGTGCCATAGAGACTTCCCGATTGGTCTAGAACAAGGCCTGCAAGAGGGAACGCGCCGTCCGTGCATTGGCCATTGGAGTAAGCTGTGCAGAAGTCATACAAGATGGTTTCTGTCCATTCGCCATGTGGACCAGGGGAGAGTTCAAAGACTGTTCCGCAACCCGTGCCGCTACAGACCGCAGCCGTCGCGTTGCCGCCCTGATACGTGGTGCCATACAAGTTCCCCGATGCGTCCGATACGAGGTTAGCGAGTGGCTCCGCCCCATCGTTTGGTGGGCCACCAAAGGTCCAGAGCACGGTTTCATGCACCTGCCCGACCGCCAAGCCGCACAGTAGAACTACCAACGCCGCGCACAGAAACGTGTTCTTCATACCCACCTCCAGAGCGCCAAGGAGCATAGCATTAAATCAGCGGCTGAGAAATAGAGACAGAGTACTCCAGCGTATCCAACTCGCTGGGGAAACCCTTGGGTACAGACGGGACGTCTACCTGGTTCTTGTCGGCCGGAGACCAACCACATTTTCGTCGCCCGGCGAGAAGCAGACTTCCCGTTCCTGCACTCCTAACCCAAAACTTCTTCGTATTTCCTTGACATCGCTTCCGGCTATGCAAGACGATTGAAGGTATATCTCTGAAGCAACAAGTGAATTCTAAAATGCTCTAACTCGTTTGTTTCTTATATTTTGCCGCTAACCCGTTTCTC
>Ga0210398_10006360_pt1 | contig 10869 bp, 6 predicted proteins | sample IncBWC4OmetaG_FD_161047 | JGI IMG/M metagenome (GOLD analysis project Ga0210398, IMG submission 161047) | Forest soil microbial communities from Barre Woods Harvard Forest LTER site, Petersham, Massachusetts, United States - Inc-BW-C-4-O | ecosystem: Environmental > Terrestrial > Soil >... | reverse complement strand
GCGACAGCGCAGACCGTCTCGGCGCGCACGATGCTGGCGAACGGCGACTACAAGCTGTGGACCGCGGGGCCGGTGGCGCAGACCGTGATCCTCGCCGACGACACCGCCACCCGCAAGTACGACATCGGCTTTGGCGACGGCTACCACCCGCTGCGCCCGCGCTTTTACGCGACCTTCTGGCCCGCGACGCACCAGGTGTTCGTGCGCGCGGTCGGCGAGAACATGCTGACCTCTGAGATCGAGGACATTGCCTACCAGCTGTCGATCTCGGCCGGGCAGACAAGCCCGAGCGTCGTCTACAGCGGCAACCTGTCCGGTGCTTCAAAGCAGCACTGGGCGCTGACGGCGTGGTCGAAGAGCTTTTGGCTGGGCGGCACGCCCAACCCGCAGGTCAACATCGACAACAACCTCGCCTATCTCGAAAGCACCCGGTTCATCCCGAACTACGACCCCGCCATCAGCGTGCCGGCGAGTGCGGTTGCCGCCGAGTACGGCTATTGGACGAGCCTGCCGCACGACCTCTACGACGGCGCCTGGGACAACGGGCTGTGGCAGAGTGCGATGCCGGCGCCGGGGGCGCGCCAGGAGATCGCCCCCTACCCGCAATGGTCGGTCATGTGGCTCTACACCGGCGACTGGCGGATGCGCCAGATGGCGCTCGGCCTCGCCGACCTCGCCGGTGCCTTCCCCGGCAATCTGCGCGAGGGTGTCGCCGCCAAGCGGCTGTCGCGCGCCGACTCGGCCGGCTCCAGCACCGGGCTCGGCCACACCGTGTCGCTGACCGACCGCGCCTCGCTCGTGACCCAGGTGTGGGATTACAGCGCCACCTGCACCGCGGTCGGCGTGCCGTTCCAGCATTGCCAGGGCGACGACAACGTCGCGATCGTCGGACCGTTCAACCAGAGCCAGCCCTGGTCATTTGACGGATCACACCAGCCGAGCCCGTTCTACCCGCAATACATCCTGACCGGCGACCCGTGGTACCTGAACGAGATGTACCTGTGGGCCGGGTTCTCGGCGGCGCGCTACAACGGCGCCGACACCGGCGATAGCTCGGGGCGCGGCCCGACCGGCGCCGAGGGCGGCATCGGCGACCAGCTGCGGGGTGCTGCCTGGGTGCTGCGCAACCGCGCCGAGACCGCGTTCGCCGCCCCCGACGCCGACCCCGAAAAGGCCTACTTCACCTATCTGACCAACGACGCGCTGGCCCGCTGGGAGGGCAGCTTTGCCATCTCCGGCACCGCCTATGACGGCCAGCCGGTCAAGCTGTGGGGGGCGCAGACCGGCAACCTCTACAGCTCGAACGGCGGCCCGGTGTCGGGCCAGCTGCCGCCGCTCGGCAACTGGGAGAGTGCGAGCCAGGGGCTCGACGGCTCCGACCCCACGGTCCTCGCCAACGTCGCCGCCGACATCTTTACCGCCGGGGCGGTCGGCACGTACACAGCACCCTGGACCCACTGGTATCTGCATTACGCGCTCGGCCGCGCCGAGGAGCTGGGCTTTGCCGTCGACCCGATCCGCAAGATGACCGACCAGTTTGTCGTCGGCATGATCGACAATTCGGGCCACCCGCAGCTCCTCGCCCAGTACGAGCTGCCGGTCGAGCAGCAAGGCGGCGGCTTTCTGCCGAGCTGGGCGGCGGTCGTCGCCGCGATGACCCCGGCCTATGTGACCGGGAATGGCTGGCCCGCCGCCGGCAACAGCGGCGACGGCGACCTCGTGCAGTATTTTGTCCGCCAATTGACCCAGACCGGGCAGGATGACGGCTACCCGATCTGGGCGATGCCGGGGCTGGCGATGGCGGTCGACCACAACGACCCGGGTGCCGCCCAGGCATGGGGCTGGTTCGCCCCCAACGTCTATCAAGGGGTCACCCCGGGGGCCATCCCCGGCGACCCCAAATGGGCGATCGTGCCGCGCACCGACACCAACACCCTCCCCGCCCAGCCCACCGCCACCCCCTCCTCCGCCGGCGCCACCTGACCCGCGACACCCGCTGGCAGGCCCGCACCAAAGCAGCCGGGAGCGTCGCCAGCGGCGCTCCCGACCGCTGGGGCCGTTCTCTGATGCCGCGGTGACCGCCGCGCGGTTGTGCCGGCGGGCGCATTTGCCTATGAAGGACGCCTCTGCCATCAGCCGACGAGGCCTGCGAGACGCATGAGCGACAGCAACCCCGCGCCGGGCGGCGCCGCGAGCGAGCCGCGGGTCGTCACCGCCTGCGTGCTGATCATCGGAAACGAGATCCTGTCCGGGCGCACGCAGGACGAAAACCTCGGCTTTCTCGCGCGCGGGCTTAACGAGGCGGGCATCCGGCTGCGCGAAGCCCGCGTCGTTCCGGACGTGACCGAAGTCATCGTCGCCACCGTCAACGAAGTGCGCCGGAGCTTCGACTATGTCTTTACGACCGGCGGGATCGGCCCGACCCACGACGACATCACCGCGCAATGCATGGCCGACGCGTTTGCGGTGCCGCTGACCCTGCACCCGGACGCCAAGCAGCTGCTCGAGACCCACTACCCGCCGGGCCAGCTCAACGAGGCACGGCTGCGCATGGCGATGGTGCCGCAGGGTGCCGTGCTGCTGCCCAACCCGATCTCGCGCGCGCCGGGGTTTCAGATCGGCAACGTGTTTGTGCTCCCCGGGGTGCCGAGGATCATGCAGGGCATCTTCGAGCAGCTCAAGTACCGTCTGGCCGGCGGTGACAAGGTATTGAGCCGCAGCGTCAGCTGCGGCCTCGGCGAAGGCGTCCTGGCCAAGGATCTCTCGGCGTTGCAGGACCACTGGCCGGATGTCGAGATCGGCTCCTACCCGTATTTCCGGCGCGGCGACTTTGGCGTGACCCTGGTGCTGCGCGGCACCGAGCGGGCCCGCCTCGCCGCCGCGACAGAGGCGGTAAAGGCGCTGGTCCGCGAGCTCGGCGGCGACCCGCAGGAAGGGCTCGGCGAAGGCTAGCCGCCGCCGGCGTGGCGGAGGCGGCCTGGGGTCGGCGAAGCGCAGGGGGCAGCCGGTCGTGAGGCAGGCGGACGTGGCGAAACGGTAGACGCAGCAGACTTAAAATCTGCTTCCCAGCTGGGAGTGCGGGTTCGAGTCCCGCCGTCCGCACCAGCGCTTGCCGACAGCTTTGGCCGGCGCCCGCCCGGCATGGATCGCCGGTGGTGTGGTCGTCCTGTCGGCTAAACTAGACTAGCGCCGCGCGTAGACGGTGTCGCCCTCGACCCGGACTTCGTAGACCGCGATGTCGGCGGAGACCGGGCCGTCGACGAGCTTGCCGGTGCGGATGTCGAATTGCGCGAAGTGCAGCGGGCACTCGATGACGCACCCCTCAAGCCGGCCGCGCGACAACGGTGCATTGCGGTGGCCGCAGACGTCGCGCAGCGCGTAAAAGCTGCCGTCGACATTGGCGAGCACGACCCGCTCGCGATCGACGGCGACGAATTTCATCTCGCCCGGCGCGAGCTCGCCTACCCGGGCGACGGCGACAAATCCCTCGTCCATGGGTTTTTCGAGAAGCCGCCCCTCACCCGCCGCCCCCGGATCCGCTTTTCGCGGGCCGGCGGCGGGGTGAGGGGACGAAGCGTCAGTTCAGCTCGAAGCCGAACATCTTCGCGGCATTCTCGCAGGTGATCTTGCGAAGATCAGCCTCGGGCACGCCGTCGAACATCCGCGTCAGGAATTGCTGCGAGCGCGGGAATGTCGCCTCGGCATGCGGATAGTCGCTGCCCCACAGCATGTTCTCGACGCCGATATAGTCGCGCAACTTGATGCCGATGTCGTCTTCCATGAATTCGACGAACATGTTGCGCTTCCAGTAGTCGCTCGGCATCAGCCCCTCGGCCGACTTCCAGCCCTTGGTGAACACCGGGCGCTCGACATAGGTGAAGTCCATCTGCTTCAGCCAATGCGGGATCCATGACGCCTCGTGCTCGACCGAGCCGATTTTGAGGCCCGGGAACTTGTCGAAGACGCCGGCGAACAGCATCGAGCCGAGCGAGTAGCGCACCCAGTAATCGGTCGTCGAGCGGCCGGCGCCGGTCAGCTCGGTCACGTCCATCGTAAATTCGTTGGCCGGGACGCCGTTGCGCGGCGTGCCGATGTGGAGCAGCAGCGGATGCTTCAAATCCTGCGCCGTCGCCCAGAACCGGTCATAGACCGGGCTGCTGTAGGGCCGGCCCGGTTGGGGCGCTACCGGGATGAACGAGCCGACAAGGCCCATCTTGACGCAGCGCTCTAGCTCCCTGGCGGCCTCGTCCGGGTCGTCGGTGTTGAGCATCGCGATGCCCTTCAGCCGATCCGAATGCGGCTTGCAGAAATCCGCGATCCAGTCGTTGTAGACGCGGCAGATCTCGGTCAACAGCTCGCTGTCCGGCACGCGGTACCAGAAAAGCCCCTGGCTCGGCTGCAGCACGGAGCCCCAGATGCCGTCTTCCTCGTTTTCGACGAGCATTGCGTCGGCGGTGTAGGCGCCCTTGCGGACATCCTCCCAAACGCCGAGAAAGTCGATTTGCGACGGGTCTTCAAAACGTTGCCCGGCCTGCATGACCGCCCCCAGGGTGCCGACCTGCTGGCCGTCAAGCATCCAGGCGTCGTATTCGCGGCCGGCCGGGGTCTTGCGCCGCTCCATCCGCGGCGCCCGGTTGCGAAATCGCGGCGCGATGCGGTCGGTGTACATGTCCGGCGGCTCGACGATATGGGAATCCGCCGAGATCATCTTGAACCCAGTCATCGTTCGACCTCCTCCGCTGACGCCGACAGGCTTCGCCCGCGCCGCAATTTCGCCCAGGCAGCATGCGTGACGCTGCAAACGGTATGCCGCGAGCGCGAATTGAGTCAAGCCGGCCGGGCCGCAACCTCGCCGGCCACCGGCCGCGGTCAAATCGGGCGGGCCGGCGCGCCGCGAGCGCCGAACCCCGCGTTGCGCCAACGTCGAGGGCGCTGGGGAAACCGCACCAAGCCCCCTCGGTGCCGCCGCACGATCGGCCGCCCAACCAGGGCTTTGCGAGGCGGCTGGTCATCGCCTCAACGAATTGGCAATAGGATCGCGAGGGAATGCCGTTCGCCGCCGCTCCACCAACCCCCGCGAAAAGAATGGTCTTGCATGAGTGATGCTGTCCTAACGCCGCTCGGTTCCGCCCGAACTCCGGTCGGGGTCGAGGCACCCCGCGAGCGCCGGCTCGACCTGATCCTTCTGGCGATCGCGGCGGCGGCGAGACTCCCGTTCATCTGGCGCGGCTTCGGCGGCCACCCGGACGAGTGGATGGTGGTGCGCAGCGGCCTCGATCTGTGGCGCCGCGGCGTCTACTTTCCGTCGCGCGGCCCGGGTTATCCGCTGAGCGAAGTCGTAATGGGCGGGCTGGCCTGGTTGGGCGGGCCGCCGCTTTGCGCCGCCGCGTCGCTTGCAGTGTCGCTGGTTGCCATCGCCCTCTTGCGCAAGCTGGCGCCGTTCTACGGCGTCCGCAATTCGTTCTGGATGGTGCTGGCGTTTTCGTTTGAGCCGTGGTTCTGGAGCAGCGGCACCCATGATTTAGACTATGTGTGGGGCACCTGCGCGCTGATCGCGGCGCTTTATTGCCTCGAGCGGCGGGAGCTGCGCGGTTGCGGGTTGTTGTGCGCCGCCGGGTTCGCCTTTCGGCCGAGCTCGCTTTTGTGGATTTTCCCGGTTTTTACGCGAGTTGTGTGGACCGAGCGCGATTGGCGCGGCGTCGCCCGTTTCGCGTTGTGGGCGGCAGTGCCTGCTCTCGTCCCGGCTCTGATGATCGCCTCGAAGTCGGCCTTGGTGATGGGCCCGGGCGGCTGGCAGGTCGCGGAATTGACCAGGGCCTCGCACGCCCCCGTCGCCGCCCTGCTGTTGGCGGTGTATCGCTTTGTCGAGCTGATCGGACACGTTCCGGCATTGCTGCTGTTTCTCGCCGCGTGCTGGCTCTATCGGGCTCGCCTCGCCGCGTTGTTTCGAAGCGGCGAAAGCTGGGTGTGGAATTTCGTCCTGATCTTTCTGTTCTTGTTCGCCGAGTTTATCAGTCAATCCGAAAAGCCCGAGCTGATGCTGCCGGCGTTGCCGGGCCTGTTCATGATCCTCGGCCGCTGCATCTCCGACAATTGGTGGAAGGCGTTGACCGTCGCGTTTGTCTTTAACGCCTTTATATCATTCGGCCTGGGCCATGCGCTTCCGGCGGGCGGGCTGCGGCTTGACCTCGCCTACCCGACGCTGCGGCCGGGTCCGCTGTTGCTTTATGCGCAGCGGGCGAAAGCGCAGAACGCGTTTGTGGCGCAGGTCGGCGCCGAGCTGTCGCAGCCCTCGCGGATCGTGCGCGCCGACCCGACGGACGACCATCTCGATCCCTACTACGTCGCCTCGGGGCTGGTGCGCGCGCCCCAGAGCCAGGCGCGTATCGCCTGCCCGCTCGCCCCGGCGCTGGTCGCCTATCCCGACGGCAAGCCGCCCGAGATCGTTTCGCGACCGAGCACCTGGGTCCTGCGCCGCGGCTATCAGCCGGCGCTTGTCTGCTGCGAAACCGGCAGCGCGCTGGTGCTGCCGAGCACGCCGGCGGCATTCGACGACCGGCTGCGCGAGGCCGCCGCAAGGTTCTGCCGCAGCCGCGCCCCGGCACTCCCGCCAGCTTCGCCGGCGAGCCGCTGAGCACCGCTCAGGCGGCCGGCCAGGGCCGCGGAGGTCGCCGAGACGCGATTTCAGCAAACCTGCCGCGCGCGAAAGGAAGGCCAACCCCCGGTTTCCCGCTCGACCGGCCCCGCGGTTTATTGCAGCATCTCCGGATGCTCAAATTTCCGGCATTCAGTCGCGCCACCCGGGTCAACGCGCTGCTCGGCACCGGCCATTTCCTGTCGCATTACTATCAGCTCTGCCTGCCGCCGGTGTTCATCGCCTGGCAGAAGACCTTTCACGTGTCGTTCGCCGAGCTGGGCCTCGCGATGGCAGTCATGTCGGCCTCGACCGGACTGTTTCAGACGCCGATGGGGTTTCTCGTCGACCGCTACGGGGCGCGGCCGTTTCTCGTCGCCGGCACCGCGACGATGGCGCTGTCGGTGTCGGCGATGGCGTTTGCCACCTCGTATTGGCAGATCGTCGGGCTGGCGCTGTTGTCGGGGATCGGCAACTCGGTCATCCACCCGGCCGACTATTCGATCCTCAGCGGCTCGATCGACCGCGCCCGGCTCGGCCGGTCGTTCGCCTTCCACACCTTTGTAGGCAACATCGGGTTTGCCGTGGCGCCGCCCGCGACCGCGGCGCTGAGCCTCGCTCTCGGCTGGCGCGGCGCGTTGATGCTGGTCGGGCTGCTGGGCGTGCCGGTCGTGCTGACAATCCTGTGGCAGAGCCGCATCCTGGTCGAGCAGCGCCGCGAGCCTCGGCAGCACGCCGCCGTCGCGGCGTCCGTCGGCATGCGGATGCTGCTGAGCCGTTCGGTCATGATGTTCTTTGCGTTCTTCATGGTGTCGTCGGCGGCCGGGGCCGGCATCCAGTCCTGGCTGATCACGGTCCTGCATCGGGCGCACGGCGTCCCGGTCGCCGCCGCCTCGTCGGCATTGACCGGCTGGATGGTCGGCTCGATCTGCGGCGTCCTGCTCGGCGGCTGGGTCGCCGACCGGACCGAGCGCCATCTGCCGTTCGTCGTCGTCTTGACCACCGGCGCGGCCGCGGTCCTGCTGTGGGTCGGGGTCGTGCCGATGGCCCAAATCATGACCGTGGCGGTGCTGTTTGTCGGCGGGGTCATGACCGGCGCCAGCCGCACCCCGCGCGACGTGATGGTCAAGGACGCGGCACCCCCGGGTCAGATCGGCAAGGTGTTCGGGTTTGTCAGCTCGGGGATGTCGCTGGGCGGTGCCATCATGCCGGTGCCGTACGGCATGATCATCGACTCCGGACACCCGCAGCTGGTGCTGGTCGTCGTGGCCTCGCTGTTGATGGCGAGCCTCCTATGCGCCGGCGGCGCCCGCGTCCGCTTCCGTCGCCCGGTGGTGGCCGCGCCCGCCGAATAGCCGCGCGCGCAGCTCCCTCGCCCGCGGGTCAGGAGCCTCAGGAGCGGCTCGGCTGGACGACGACGCAGGGCAGCTGGCGCTGGTTGAGCCGCCAGCAGGCGTCCGAGGCCGCGCTTGCCGACAGATGGGCAAGCCGCGCCCGATAAAGCAGCGAACCGCCGCTGGGCGTCGGCGGCAGCGCCAAGGTCGCGGCGCGCAGCTGGTCGGGCGCCTCGGCGCGCGCGCCCTCGGCCACCGCGCGGGCGAGCCGCGGGTTGGCAAAGGCGCCAACCTGGATCGCCCAGTCGCGGTTGGGAAGCGCCAGCACATGCGCTCCGGTGGCGGCGAAGGCTGTCGCGACCGGGCGGCCCGGCGGCGGCGAAGGCGCCGCGGTCCGCGAGCCGGTGATGGCCGGCGCCAGGTAAGCCGGCTCAGCCGCCGCCGGCGGCGCCGAGCTTGTCGCCGGGTTGCATGGCCGGTCGGGGTCGAAGGCGCCAGTCGGATCGCAGCCCTCCGCCGAGGCCAGCTGGAGGCGCGGCTGCGCGCTCGGGATCGCGGGCTGGATGGGCTGAGCAAGCGGAGCCGGGGCCGTAATCGCCGCCGGGGGCGCCGTCGCCACCGGCCCGGCCGAGCTGCATGGGTCATTCGAGTTGTAGGCGGCGCCGATGTCGCAGCCGCCAGCTGCCGCCATCTGGACCGGCGCCCGTTGCGGTGGCGCTGCGGCCGGTGTCGCGGGCGCCGCGGCCGAGGCGGCGACGGTTCCGGCCGAGGTGCACGGGTGGCTCGGGTCATAGGCGGCGCTGAGGTCGCAGCCGTTCGCCGCAGATTGCTGGGCGAATGCCGTTTGGACCGGGGCGGCGGCGGCCGCCACCTGGACGGCCGCTGGTTGCGGCGCCGCCGCGACGGGCGCGGGCGCTGCGGCGGAGGCGACGACGGTTCCGGCCGAGGTGCACGGATGGCTCGGGTCGTAGGCGGCGCTGAGGTCGCAGCCGTTTGCCCCGGTTTGCGGGACGAAGGCGGTCTGGAACGGGGCGGGTGCCGACGCCGCCCGCATCAGCGACGTGCAGGGGTGGTTCGGATCGTAGGCGGCGCTGAGGTCGCAGCCGGCCGCGAGGCTCGCGGCACTCGGCGAATATCCGACGCTCCCGGCCGGGCGGGCCGCGGCGTACCGTGAGAGCGGCCCCGACAATGGCACGGCGTCGCCGAGGTTCGGGGTGACGGCGGCGAGATAGTTGACCGTTTCATCCGGCAGCTCGCCGGCGCCCGCCAGATAGCTGTCGACCCGGTCGGGCCCGGCGTTATAGGCGGCGAGAAACCCCGGTGCGCCAAAACGGTCGTACATCTCGCGGATGTAGGCGGTGCCGGCGAGGATGTTGTTGTGCGGGTCGTACGGGTCGTCGCCGAGCCCGTAGCGCGCCCGCAGCCCCTCATAGGTTCCCGGCATGACCTGCATCAGCCCCATCGCCCCGACCGGCGAGACCGCCTGCTCCTGGCCGCCCGATTCCTGCTGCATCACCGCGCGGACCCACTGCTCGGGCACGCTGTACCGGCCGGCGGCTTCACGGATGTAGGGGCCCCAGGGGTCGTCCGGCGGGCCGGGCGGCGGGTAGTAGTGTGACGGCGCCAAGGACGCGCTTTCGCCGCCCGCGTTGTAAGGCGGGGCGCCGTATTCGGTGTATCCATATCCGCCAGGGCGGCCGCACGCCGTGGGCAGCAGCGCGCTCAACAGCAGCAGCATCGACAAAAGCCGTCGCGAGACAATCGACCCGCCTCGGCGCAATCCGTCAAATCTGGTCGAAAAACCCATCCGGCACGTCGCTGTGCTTGGTTGGCGGGCTTGGTCTTATGCCCGGCCTTGTCACGGGTGCGCGGATACCACGGTTGAGCGAGGACAGCCAAGGATCGAGAGCGGGTTGAGCGCGCGCCGACCCCGGTTCGCCAGGTCGCGCGCGCAGTTGCGGGGGATCAGCGGCCGGTTGCACCGTTCCGAGGGCCGTGCCAGAACCGAGGCGGCCCCGGCGTGCGCGAGGCCGCCCGATGCAGTTTCGGCGAATCGGCGCGGTCGCAGAATAACGCCCGAGCGAATGCTTCGGCCTCCGGGGCAATCGGCCTCCGAGGCAAGGCGGGCGATCTACCTTCGGCTCGCGCCTCGATGCCGGGTCGGCGAATTGATGTGGGTCGAGAAATGCCGTGGCGGTCTGGTCCGGGTGCCGTGCATTGACGCGCGACTGTCAGCATTTTTTACAGGTCATTGTCGCATCCCGCCCCCCGCCATCCCCGCCGAACGGCTGCCGCGCAGCGGTGTTACCCTTTCATCCATAATGGTTTTCCGGTCGCAGCGCTAATTGGTCGGCGGGTATTTGCCGCGCCACCAACCAGGGTTTCCCCGTCGGCGCCGTTTACACCTATAGAGTGTATTAGTCAGCAAGTTAATATCTTTAAGCACGAATATTTTTATAAATCAACAGAGTCTCCTGGTGGCATGCCTATTGCTGGATGCGAGCCGATCCGAGTTGGCCGTGCCGTCGTCACTGGCCTCGCCGACCAATGATCACGTAGCGCTCGAGTTAAGGAGTTACCCATGTTGTTGCGCAAATCAGCCGCCATCGCTCTCACCGGCGTCGGCTTGTCACTCGGCTTGGCCGGTGCGGCCGAGGCAGCCGCGGTGCTGCCGGTCACGAACCTTCAGTTCAATACTTTCAGCGGCACGTTCACGCCGCCGAAGGACTTTTTCACGCACGCCGATCCGACCGGCTGGTCCATCGGTTCGGTCGCGGAAAACGCCAACCTGATCTATGTCGGTCAGCAAGGCTCCGAAGGCTATTCCAATCAGTCGAATGGCAATATCTACGGGGTCTATGGCACCTTCTCGGACACCGTGCCGGCTGGCACCAACTTCTA
>Ga0210398_10006358_pt1 | contig 10870 bp, 8 predicted proteins | sample IncBWC4OmetaG_FD_161047 | JGI IMG/M metagenome (GOLD analysis project Ga0210398, IMG submission 161047) | Forest soil microbial communities from Barre Woods Harvard Forest LTER site, Petersham, Massachusetts, United States - Inc-BW-C-4-O | ecosystem: Environmental > Terrestrial > Soil >... | reverse complement strand
CCGGTGACCGGCGCATCCACCCAATGAACACCACGCGCATTCACTCGCTGGGCAAAGCGCACCGTAGCCGACGGCGAAATCGTGCTCGAGTCCACGACGATGGTACCCTCGCGGAGGGACTGCTCGGCTCCGTCATCAGCGAACATCACGCGCTCAACAGCCGCAGTGTCAGCCACGCAAGTCCAGACCACATCGGCCTCTTTGGCCGCGTCAGCTGGAGAGACCGCCGTGGTTGCGCCGTCAACATGTTGCCGGGCGCTGCGGTTCCACACCGAAACTTCATGACCTGCTGCGACCAGGCGAGAGGCCATCGGGCGTCCCATGATGCCCAAACCGAGGAAGGCAATACGCATTTGCTGCTCCTTAATGTCATCGGGAGTAGACACGCGCAGTATGGAGCCGCTGGCGCATCGGCCCGAACTAATGATTTAAGCTGAGTGCGGGACTAAGGTCAAGGAAGCTGGGCGTAATTGCTGTGAAATTCTCCGCTGCATCGAGCTACCCGCTGCCAGCGTCTAATCAAGTGATCTCATGTTAGGAACCACAATCCGCCGAAAGGCGAAGCAGTTCGGGACCTTGGTGCGCCATTCTGCCATGACGCCCCGGACTGGCGTTACCCGCAAACCGGTGGCAGCTAGACGCGGCGAACTTGGCGTAACCTTCATCGGACATTCCAGCTTCTTTCTGCAAATTGGTGGCAAGAACATCCTGGTCGATCCCAACTTTGCGCGCTGGATCTTTGTTTTGAAACGCCTGCGCAGGCCGGGGCTGCGGTTACGCGACCTCCCGCCAATCGACGCGGTGTTGATCTCACACGCGCACTTCGACCATCTCAATCGGCCTTCCCTGCGGGCGATTGCGCGGCTCACGCGCTGGAAATCTGGCAAGCGGCCCACCATTATCGTCCCTCGCAACGTGCGCGATTTGGTCAGCGACCTGGGATATGGACGCATTGTCGAGCTGGACTGGTGGCAAAACGTGACGTTGGGCGATTTAGAAATCACTCATGTACCGGCTCGCCATTGGGGCGCTCGCATTGTGCGCGATATGCATCGCGGCTACGGCGGATACGTATTGCGATCGGGCAAGCAGTCGCTTTACCACGCAGGCGACACGGCGTACTTCGATGGCTTCCAAGAGATTGGGAAACGGCTGCAGCCCGAAGTAGCTTTGCTGCCGATTGGCGCTTATCACCCTGCATCGTATCGTTCGGTGCATACCAACCCGGAGGACGCGGTACAGGCCTTCCTGGATTTGGGTGCGCGATGGATGGTCCCCATGCATTACGGATCCTTTCGGCTGTCGTACGAACCGGTAGACGAACCGGTGCAACGGCTTAAGGTTGAAGCACAACGGCGCGGGATCGAGAAAAAGGTTTGCGTGATGGAAGAGGGCGTGACCAAGTTTTTCTAGCTAAGAGCTTTCGGTATCGGACGGAACTTCATATTCTTTCGAAGCGAAGCCTTGGGACCTGCGGTGTCAAGGCTGAATTGAAATTTTCCGGAGACGAAATGAAAAAGATCGCTGCTGCACTATTGCTGACTTTATTTCTGGGTTCCTTCTCCTTCGCTGCCAATACGTACTCGACCGGCAAGATCGTGAAATGGGAGAACGGATCGTACGCCCAGAACTCAGGGAAAAAGCCGATGAAAAACTGGATCATTTATCAGCTCCAAGCTGACAACACGACATACTCCATCGCTCGCAAGAAAGAAACCAAGCCGCAGATGCGGGCGGGCGATGTCATCCAGTACGAGCTCAAGAAGAACAACCAGATCAACGTCATGACCGCGAACGGGACGAAACGCGAATACCAGATCGTAGGTCAGACCGCCGGACCGGGGCAGTAAGAAGCCGTCAGCTCAGGGCCGCCGGCTCTTGGCTTTTAGCCATTAGCTCTTAGCAATCGCTCCTCTTTAAGTAAGCCTTCCCCCTGAGCGGAGGCTCGCGAACTTAAGTCTGTCATCCTGAGCGGAGGTTCGCAGGGTTTTGCGAACCGGAGTCGAAGGACCGCTATCGTGGCGGCTTGTGCCATCCCCCGGGGGACTCGATCTTTCTCATCCGCCTACCCAACCTGGAAAGGGTGGGCTATCTTCTTCCGTCCCGCATTGGACTGGACCACCGGCGACTTTGGAATTTCCCTCTGATTCGGAAAACGAAACAGGCCCCTCGACTCGGACTAAAGTCCTCGCTCGGGATGACACCAATTTAAGACACTTAAGAAGTCGCGCTTGGCTAAACGCGGAAAGCTAATGAGTTGTGGCTGAGAGCTGACGGCTTGACAGCTATATTCCTGCCAGTGCCTGCTCCAGATCCGCAATCAGATCTTCAACGTCCTCGATTCCCACGGAAATTCGCACCATACCATCCGTCAGGCCGATAGCCTTGCGACCCTTTTCGCCGATGGCCGCGTGGGTCATGCTCGCCGGGTGCGAGATGAGCGTTTCCACTCCGCCCAGGGATTCGCCCATGGTGCAGACGCGTACTCGCTTCAGCAGGCGCTTGGCATTGGCCAGCGAGCCTGTCTCGAACGTGATCATCGAGCCGAAGCCCGACATCTGGCGGCAGGCCAGGTCGTATTGCGGATGGCTTGTCAGTCCGGGATAGAAAACCTTTTTCACCTTGCGATGTCCGCTGAGATAGTCGGCCATTACGCGGCCGCTTTCGTCGTGCTGCTTCATGCGGACGGCCAGCGTCTTCACTCCGCGCAGCACCAGCCAGCACTCGAATGGCGACATAATCGCGCCCACAGCTTTCTGGATAAACGCCAGCTTCTCCGCCTGCTCTTGCGTGGTGCACACCAGCACGCCGCCCAGTCCGTCGCTGTGGCCGTTGAGAAACTTGGTGGTCGAGTGCATAACAATGTCGGTGCCAAATCTAATCGGTTGCTGGAAGTAAGGCGACATGAACGTGTTGTCGACCACAACTTCGCAGCGGCGCTTGTGGGCGATCTCGCTAACAGCAGCAATGTCGGTGAGGCCCATCAAGGGATTGGTCGGCGTCTCGATGTAAACGTAGCGGGTGTTCCTGCGGATGGCGCGCCCGACGTTGCGGGGATCGCTGGTGTCCACGTAAGTGAACTCCAATCCGAAGTTGGTCATGATCTGGTTGAACAGCCTGGGCACCCCGCCATAGAGATTGTTCGAAGCGACAACGTGGTCGCCCGACTTCATCAGTTGGCAAAGCGCGGACACCGCAGCCATTCCACTGGCGAAAACCGGCGCGGCTATTCCGCCTTCCAATGACGCAAGATTCTCTTCCAGCCGCGTGCGGGTGGGATTGCCGGCGCGCGAGTAGTCGTAGCCTTTGGTTTTGCCCAGTTCTTCCTGAGCGTACGTCGAGGTGGCAAAGATCGGAGGAGCCACGGCTCCGGTGGATGGGTCAGCTTCACCGCCGACGTGGATGGCGCGAGTGGAAAATCCCGGAACACTTTTCTTAGGCATAAAGAACTATTTCACCACAGAGGCACAGAGACACGGAGTTCTGAAATCACTTTCACCACGGAGAACACGGAGCGCACGGAGGCCTGAATTCCCCTTGATGGCGCGCTGCGTCTTTATCCATAGGAACTTATGAAGACCGCCAGTAAAGCGAGAACCAGATCACAGTCAATACGGCCGACGATGGAACAAGTACGCGCTCGTTGTTCGAGTAACGAAAGGCTAGCGCAATCAAAACATAACAACCCGCAAAGGCAAGTCCATATATGACTCTGAATGTGCCGAAGGGATACCGGTACAGCATGAACGTAAGGCCAAGCACGAGAGGCAGAGAGGCGCAGGCAGCAATCGGCGCCATGAAGAGCCACAGAAGCGCAGTACCGCATAAGAGAACTGCGCTAATGAAGAAAATCTTGCCAGGAGAGGCGAGTCCTAAGAACATCGCTAATGTTGAGCCAGTAAAGCAGAAATAAACTGCAGACAGGGCACAAAAGGCGAAGCCTATAGCAGGACTAATGCTTATTGGTGACGCTTTATCTGAGCACAGTTTAGTTTGATCCGCTTCCGTGCGCTCCGTGTCCTCTGTGGTAAAACCATCTTCCAAACTCTGTGTCTCCGTGTCTCTGTGGTGAAAACGCTCAGCGTTTGTCGTTGAAGTGGAAGATATCTTTCGACAAATACCTTTCGGCGGAATCGGGAATAATGGTGGCTACGCGTTTGCCTGGCCCCAGGCGGCGAGCGATCTCGAGGGCCACAAAGACGTTGGCGCCGGCGCTCGAGCCCGCCAGCACTCCTTCAATCGCAGCCAGTTTCTTCACCATGTCAAATGCATCGTGGTCGGTGACCGCAATAATCTCGTCGGCAAGTGAGCCGTTGAAGGTCTTGGGCATGAAGCTGGCGCCGATTCCTTCCACCGCATGATCGCCTTTCGGGCCGCCGCCCAGCACCGAGCCTTCGGTCTCGACCGCGATGGCCAGCGTCTTCGGATTGCGCTCCTTCAAATAGCGCGCCACTCCGCTAAAAGTCCCGCCAGTCCCGCAGCCAATGACGATCGCGTCAATCTGTCCGCCGAGCTGCTCGTAGAATTCGCGCCCTGTGGTCTCGTAGTGGTAATCGGGATTGTCCTGATTCTCGAACTGGCCGGCGATAAAAGAATTGGGAGTGCGGGCGGCGCGTTCCTTCATGTAATCGATGGCTCCCTGCATGCCGTCAGCCTCGGGCGTTCGGATCACCTCGGCACCTAGCGCCTCCATCAGCGTGACTTTCTCTTGCGAGAAGCCTTCGGGGACGGCCAGCACGGTTTTATAGCCGCGACCACTACCGATAAGAGCCAAGCCCACGCCGGTGTTGCCGGCGGTAGCTTCGAAGATGGTTGCTCCGGGACGTAGCTTGCCTGCCCGTTCCGCCTTGGTAATCATGCCCAGTGCGGCGCGGTCCTTGATACTCCCGCCCGGGTTCAAGTATTCGAGCTTGGCATACACATCGGCCGCATCGGCGGAAGCCAACTTTCGCAGATGAAGGACAGGGGTTTCGCCGACCAGTTCCGTGATTTCTTCGGCGACGCGGAGAGAAGCCATTTCAGCGGTCTTCATAAGTATTTTGAGCGCAACCCTTAAGACTACGTGAGGCGGAATGGGACGGTCAATGCGTGGTCACGCGCAGATCGATCTCTTACATTGAATGTGTGCCGAATCGGGAGGTTCCCGTAACATCAACTTTTCTTTTTCGCCGGCTTAGGCTTCAGCGTCTTAACATACGCGTAGCTTAAATCGAGATACTTCGCGAGCTCTTTTGTCTTGGGCAGCAAGGTATCGGGCACCGCGACGAACTCCTGCATGACGGCGCCGTAGGCCTCAAACATGCCGGTTTTGTACTTCTTCATAAACTTGTCGCGTTCCGATTCGGACAAACGGATCGCCAGCCTACCGGGTGGATTCAGCAAGGTAAACATGTGTCCGTTGTAAGCAGTGTAAGGGTGGGTCGCTCCCTTGCGTTCGATTTCCGGATTGCTGGCAATCAATTTGTTGTACAGCTCAACCGTGGCGGCGGGGATGGTGCTCTTTTTTGGTGTGGCCACAGGTGCAACTCACCTCGCTTGCGAAAATGCGTATTGGAGAATACACCCGAACGATTCGAGGCGCGACACAGGCGATTCCTTCTCGCCCTTTCCCGTAAATAGTTTACTTGCCGGCGCCGCCCGCGGAAGCGCGTTCCTGACCAGCATAGTAGCCGCTGCGAGTGCGCACTTGCAGCTTCTTATAACCGCGCGCTTGCGCTTCCACTTTCACCGTCCGATAGCCGCCCGAACTCTGCGGATTCGTAGGTTTGTACTGGATCGTGTATTGGTTGCGAATATCGTGGGCAATTTGGGTCGTGATTGCCTGAACTTCGTTCAAATCTTTGGGGAAAAAAGCCACTCCGCCGGTGTCTTCCGCCATCTCGCGGAGGGCACGGCGCGCTCGTTTTGAGTGCTCGTCGCCAAGGAGTCCGATGGTGTAGACCGTGGGGCCGTTCTTTTCTTCCAGGCGTCGGAGCGCTTGCTCAAGCGACTCGCGGCTGGCATTGTCTTCGCCGTCGGTCACCACCAGAAGCACTTTTTTCTCCAACTCGCCGCTTTTTTTCAAGTGGTCTGACGAGGCCACAACTGCATCGTAGAGCGCCGTTCCACCGCGGGCCTCGATGCGCTCCAATGCATCCTTGAGCTTGGGAACGCTGCCCGTGTAATCCTGATCGAGAAAGTACTCCTCGTTGAAGTTGACGACAAACACCTTGTCCTGTGGATTGCTGGACTGCACCAGGTTGATGGCGGCGGCGTTCACCTTGGCCCGCTTTTCGCGCATCGACCCGGAATTGTCGATCACAATACCCAGGGCCACCGGAATGTCTTCGCTGCGGAACGAGGTTATTTTTTGCGGCTTGCCGTCTTCGAAGACCGTGAAGTCGCTCTTGGCAAGACGGGTGATCAGCCGATTTTGATCGTCGACCACGGTGGCGTGCAATGTGACTTCGTCAACTTCCTTCTTGAAGACAAACACGTCACCTTGTTCCGATGCTGGAGCCTGGCCTTGCTGCGGAACCTGAACCGTATCACCGGGCTGGTTCGGAGCGGGCGCGATCGGCGCTTCCTGGGTTCCTGCCGGACTGGGAGCGCTACCCGATTGCGGCTGCTCTGGAGCCGGCTGCGTTGCAGTTCCTGATTGCGGCTGCCCGGCAGTTGGTTGAGTGGTGCTGCCGGACTGCGCCGGCGCAGGATTCACGCCATGATTGGGGGGTTGGGTTTGGGTAGTCGAATTCTGGGCGGCCAACCAGGTTCCCAGCAAAAGAACCGCTGTAAGCAGGAAGAGATAGCGTTTATTCCGTAGGTGCATAGTATCCAGTTTTGGCATACACGTGCAGTGTGGGCAAGCCCTTGGGAGGATTGAGCCGCACTTTGATCTTGCGCCACTTGCCATCACGTGCTGGATTAGTTGGACGGTATCCGAGCACATATTGGTTGCGCAGCTCGATACCAATCTTCGTCGCTACATCCGCTAATTCGTTCGGCGAATCGATGACAAATGTCCGTCCGCCGGTAACTTCGGTCACGTCGCTGAGCAAAGCTGGGCCCTCGCGCTCTTCCGGCGTCTTGGCATCGCGATCATAGAGTCCGATGCCGTAAATTTGCACGTCGGCCTCCCGCACCATCGATTTAATCTCACCTTCGGTATAGCGGCTATGGTTGTCGCCGCCGTCGGAGATGATCAGCAGCGCTTTGCGCTCGTAATGCGCCTTCTGCATGCGATTCATGCCTAGATAGATCGCGTCCAGCAGCGCAGTTCGGCCCTTGGGAATGGCATAAACCAGCTTGCTTTGAATGTCTTCGATGGAGGAGGTGAAGTCGACCAGCACCTCGGGCTTTTCCGAGAAGGTGATCAGGAAGAACTCGTCCTGCGGGTTGGCGGTACGGAAGAACTCCACCACTGCCTGGCGCGACTTGTCGATCTTGTCAGACATCGACCCGCTGACATCAAAGATTACGCCCAGCGAAATAGGTGCGTCTTCACTGGAAAAGTGCCGAATCTGCTGCGGTTGACCATTGTCGGTGAGCTGGAAATTTTCTTTTTCCAGTCCGGTCACCAGACGGTTCATGGGATCGGTGATGGTGACGGGAACCAGCACCAGGTCCACGTCTTTCCTCACCGGCTTAGTGTGGGTTCGCAGCGCTGGATCGCCGGGAATATCCGGCGCCGGCGTGGCGTCGGCCTTCTTGGTTTCGCGCGGAGTGATGTGAACGTCGTCCGTCTGCGCCACCATCGGCACGGACAACCAGCCAACCAGCAGACACACTCCGAGAATCAGCAGGAATCTTGGATAGGCGCGCACGGAAGATTGGACGGGCTGGGTGGAAAAAAGTCCCGCCGTACAAATCGGATGTGAGGAACAGATGGTCGAGCCGCGTGACCCGAACCCCTTACTGCTATCGCGGGCCATAGGATCCTCTGCAGATGCTAAATCGTATCACAGGCACAGCAGCCCGATGAACTTGTTGAGTCGTATTACATGTGCCTCCCTACTCGCTTTGATGCACGTATCGATGTGACGGCGGTCATTCTGCTTTCCTTTTTCTTACTGCTACAATCGGGCTTCTCGAAAGCTATCTATCATTCATTCAGCTCGGGAACGGGGACTTGTTATGGCAGATATCATTCCTTTTCGCGCTCTACGTTATAACCCGTCGAAAGTGGCTCCCGGCGACGTGATGACTCAGCCTTACGACAAGATCAATCCAGCCATGCAAGATCGCTACTACGCCGCCAGCCCTTATAACTTGGTGCGAATTATCCTGGGCAAGGCGCGGCCCGGCGATAACGAGCAGGGCAACGTTTACACCCGTGCCTCCTCCTGGCTACAGCAGTGGCAGAAGGAAGGCATTCTGGTGCCCGACGCTGAGCCAAGTATCTATGTTTATGCTCAGCGGTTTACGGTTCCTGGCGACCCTGCTGGATCCGAAATCGAGAGACGCAGCTTCATCGCTCTGGGTCGAGTGGAAGATTATGACAGGAAAGTGGTGTTCCGGCACGAGCAGACCTTGAGCAAACCCAAGGCCGACCGTTTCAACCTACTGCGGGCCACCCAGGCTCATTGCGGCCAGATTTTCATGGTATACAGCAATCCCGAAAGTGCGGTTGACACGGCTCTACGGCAGGACGGTCCGCCTACGGTTGAGGTGAGAGATGAATATGGAGTGTTACATCGCATGTGGAAGGTTTCCGATCCGCAGATCATCGCAAATGTGCGGGCCAATATGGCGGACAAGAAGCTGATTATCGCCGATGGCCACCATCGTTACGAAACGGCTCTGAATTATCGCAATGAAATGCGCCGTCAATCGAGTGGCAATTTGCAAGCTCCCGCCGAGCGCGTAATGATGACCTTTGTCAATATGGATTCTCCGGGCCTGGTTGTGCTTCCAACCCATCGCGTCGTGTTTGGACTTGAGGACTTCAGCATTTTCGAGATGGTGGCGGAGCTGCGCAAGTATTTCGAAGTCGAGGACATGGGTCCTCTGTCGGACATTCCCGGTGCCATGCAAGATCTGCATGCAGCTGGCAAAGATCGCACGGCTCTGCTGGCGGTTACCGCTCATGGCGCTTTCCTTCTAACCCCCCGGCCGGATGCGCAATCACCTAGCTTGAAAGGCCTTTCCGAGCTGCAGCGTGCGCTCGACGTTGTCCAGCTGCATAAAGTGGTATTGGAAGAGACACTTGGCATGTCGGAAGAAGATATTAGAGCGCAAACACACTTGAAGTATGTACGTGACGCGGCCGAGGCCGTCGACGAAGTCCTCAAAGGAGCCCAGGTGGCGTTCCTGATGAATCCGGTGCGCATGGAGCAGGTGCGCGACATTGCGTTCGCCGGCGAGGTCCTGCCGCAGAAATCTACAGACTTCTATCCCAAGATGCTGAGCGGTCTGACGATTTATTCTTTGCAAGAAGCCGCCCAAGGCACGGCGGGAGGCCAGTAAGATACCGCGAGAAAAAGCACTCATCGGGGCGGATTTGTGCCATCGGCTCGATATAGCTATGGTTAAAGGGACCTGTTGTTAGTTGCGGACCGCTTTGATGACTTCGAGGTTCCTCGCACGCCATAACCGCTTCCGCCTTTGGTTAGGCCTCACCCTAACCGCGATGTTGGTTGCCCTCATCGCACACTACGCGACGGTTCACGCGCAATCGTCCGACCAGCTCACGGTCTATTCTCCGCAAACTTCGTACTCTGTTCCACTGCTGGACCAAGCCGGCCAGCCTTACGTTGGATTGGTGGAACTGCTGGAGCCGCTTGGCACAATCGACGCCAAGCCCGACGGCAAGAAGTACAAACTGCGATTCACCGCGCCGGGTGGGCGTCAAGTCGAAGCCCAGTTCAACGAGGGCAAAGATAAGAGCAAGGTTCGCGGCCAAAACTACAAGCTTCCGGCGAACTTCGTTCTGCAGAATGGCCGGGGCTACGTCCCGCTCAGCGCGGCTCCTGAGATCCTGACCAAGTTGCTAGCCACACCAGTTCAACTGCATCCTTCGGCGCGTCGACTGTTCCTCGGCGACGTGCCCATGCACTTCACGCTTGAGTTGGACAAAAGCAATCCACCGAAGTTGGTCGCTAGTTTTCCCAGTCCGGTCAATCCTTCGATCGCCACCGAGCCAGGACGCGTGCGCTTTACTTTCCGCCGCGAGCCTGTGGTTTCCAGCGGGCAAGATACCTTCAACTTCAACGATCCAGTCATTACTGGCGCAGTCTTCGCCGAGCACGATGGTCTGGCCGAGCTCGACGTCATGGCAACAGCTGCGCTGATGGCAAACTTTGCCGACGGTGGCAAAACCATCATCGTGGCTGCGGCTCCTCCACCGCCTCCTCCGCCACCCACACCCGCGCCGCAGGCGCAAGCTCCGCCGCAAACCGCCGCGCCGCAGCCCAAGCCACCAGCGGTTCCACGGTTCCTGGTACTCATCGACCCTGCGCACGGCGGGGCGGATACGGGCGCTGCCATCACTCCCTCGCTGGCCGAGAAAGACGTGGTGCTGGCGCTGGCGCGGCGGGTCCAACATGAACTGGTGAGCCACGGCATTGCGACCGGAATGCTGCGGAATTCCGATATCGCGATCTCATTGGACCAGCGCGCGGTGTCAGCGAATGCGGTCCGTCCCGCGCTGTACGTCACTCTTCATGCCGCCAACACCGGACGAGGCGTACATGTTTTCACCTCCATGCTTCCCGCGGTCAACTTGTCGCGCCAGGGATTCTTACCCTGGGATACGGCGCAGGCTGCGTTCCTCGACTTAAGCGGATCGGTCGCCGGATCGGTCGCCGCGGAGCTGGAATCGCGCAAGCTGCCGAACAATACGCTGGTCGCTCCGTTGCGGCCGATGAACAACATCGCGGCTCCCGCCATCGCG
>Ga0210398_10006357_pt1 | contig 10871 bp, 10 predicted proteins | sample IncBWC4OmetaG_FD_161047 | JGI IMG/M metagenome (GOLD analysis project Ga0210398, IMG submission 161047) | Forest soil microbial communities from Barre Woods Harvard Forest LTER site, Petersham, Massachusetts, United States - Inc-BW-C-4-O | ecosystem: Environmental > Terrestrial > Soil >... | reverse complement strand
TTCTAGGTTCCCATTTTATGGTGACGCGGACTGAACAACTGCGCCTGATTATGGCCATCATTCAATTGCGGCACCGTATCGCGTCATGAGCGCACCACCGCTAACCTACGCCATCGGCGATATTCACGGCTCGCTGCAAAAGTTGTGTGACCTGATCGCACAATGCGAGCGCCACGCCGACGGCCGGCCGGCGAGCTTCATCTTTCTCGGCGACTATATTGACCGCGGCCCGGACAGCGCCGGCGTCGTTGACACGGTCGTGCGCCTGCAATCGCGGCTGACGGAGCGCGTGATCGCGCTGAGGGGCAATCACGAAGCGGTCGCCCTCGAGGTCATCGACGGCGAGGCCGATGAGGAGCTGTGGCTGCGCGAAGGCGGCACGGCAACGTTGCGCAGTTATGGCGTCGCGCGCGCCAGCGACTTGCCACCCGCGCACGTCGCGTGGATGCGTTCGCTGCCGCTCTACTACGACGACGGCCAGCGTTTCTTCGTCCATGCCGGAATCGATCCGGACAAGCCACTCCATGCGCAAAGCGATAACGATTTGATCTGGATCCGCGAGCCATTCCTCTCCGACGCGCGCGACCATGGCCGTCTGATCGTCCACGGTCACACGCCGCAGCCCACCGGCATGCCGGATTGGCGCGGCAATCGTCTAAACCTCGACACCGCCGCGGTGTTTGGCGGCCCGCTGACGGCCGCCGCCTTCGCCGGCACCGATCGCGATCCGATCGGGTTTCTCCAAGCCGATTGATCCGGCTGGCAGCACTTTCTAATTCCGCTTCTTTCCTAATAAGTTGAGCCGCCATCCGCGACAATCCGTCGCAGTTCGATCGGGTGTAGCGGAGCTCGGCGTGGGCGCTGGTTCAGTGGGCTAGGATTACGTGCTGATTCGGGGCCGGGAGATCGTGAAGCAAAAATCGGCAAGGCCGAAAGCCAAGGCGCGGCCGCTCCGCCAGGCGCAATCATTGCGTCGGCCCGGCGACCAAAAGTCCGCGGCGCAACCGCCGCGCCCGCGCACGGCCGCAGCCCGGCTCTTAGCCGAGGTCGAGCGGCTCGCCGCCGATCTCGAAGCCTCTCGCGCCCGCATCAGCGATCTCGAAAGCCGCATCGACGTCGATCCGCTCACCGAGACGCTCAATCGCCGCGGCTTTGAGCGCGAGCTCAAGCGCTCGCTGGCGTACGTCAAGCGCTACGCGGCGAATGCGACGCTGATCTATCTCGATCTCGATGAATTCAAGCCGGTGAATGATCGCCATGGCCATGCCGCCGGCGACGCGGTGCTTAAGGCGATTGCCGCGGCGCTCGCTCGCGAGGTGCGCGCCTCTGACGTCGTCGCGCGGATCGGTGGCGACGAGTTCGCCGTGCTGTTGTGGAATTTGCCGGACGCCGACGCGGTTGCCAAAGCCGTCGAGCTGGAGCGGGCGGTCTACGCGACGCCGGTGCGTTGGGGCGCGTCCACCATGGTGGTCGGCGCATCAGCGGGCGTTGCGTTCGTCGGCCCGCTCGACACGCCGGCCGAAGTGCTGGCGCGGGCCGATGCCGCGATGTACGCGCGCAAAACGGAGCGCCGACAACGGCCGCTTTCGCGCCCCGCTTAAGCGATGATATCTGGCGTCAGCTGGTCTTCGATGAAGGTGATGCGGTCGCGCAGATGGAGCTTGCGCTTCTTCAGGCGCTGAACCTGGATGACGTCAGCACCTGGTGAAGCTTGCAGCGCAGCAATCGCGGCATCGAGGTCGCGATGCGCCTGCTGCAGGCGCGCAAGTTCCGCCCGAAGCTCGCCTTCTTCCTCTCGTGTCATCGCCGCCTTGGTCGCGCCGCGGCTCCGGTCCGGGCGTCCCTGTGGGTGCCCGCAAACGGCGGCCTTTGGGCTCGGTCATTGACCGTAAGTTACTATGGATTATCGCGTTTTACCGAATGTCCGACAAGCCTGCCGGCACGTAGTGCACAGCGGGGATTTTCCTTTCAGGCTCAAAGGGAGTATCTTTGCAGCGGGTCATACCGGTGTAACATCGTAGGCACGGGGTCTGGAGGCATTAGACGCACGGAGGCGGCCATATGGCGATTGAATCCCATCTTGCGGAACTCGAAAGAAGGCACCAGGCGTTAGAGCAGGAAATCAGCGAAGCCCTTACTCACCCATCGACCGATGATTTGCAGGTCGTAGAACTCAAACGGCGCAAATTGTACGTGAAGGACGAAATCGCGCGTTTGAAGCACGAAGTCAGCGTCCATTAGTTTCATAAGTTTAGACGGCGGGTTGAGGCCGTTCGTCCCTGTGGCAACGCGGGGAGCGGTTTTGTATTTTTGAATTATTGGCTGAGTTCGAATTTCAACCGCACCTCGCTGTGGCGCCACATGGTGAGGTTGCCCACACTCTCAATCCGTCCGGTCTGCGCCAACTCGCGAACCCGCGCCGCGATCACCTCATGACTGAGATAGAGCGAGCGGGCCTCCAGTGCTTGGAAGACACGACCGACAATTCGGGCGACTTTCCGCAGCCGTTCCGCTAGCTCGGAGAAGATCAGGGCATCCAACTCAGCCTCTGTGACCGATTGAGGTAACGACACCTCGCTCCAGCGCAGCGTGCTGCAGATACGATCTTCCGGACTTTCCTCGTCTCCGAAATCCTCTGGCATCTTGCTCACACCACCTTGGCCGCTTCGCGCAGCTTGAATTTCTGCAGCTTGCCGGTCGAGGTCTTCGGAATCTCGGCGAACACTACGTAGCGCGGACATTTGTAGCCGGCGAGGTGCGAGCGGCACCAGGCGATCAACTCCTCGGCGGTGGCATTGGCGCCGGACTTGAGCTCGACAAAGGCGCACGGCGTCTCGCCCCATTTTTCATCGGGCTTCGCCACCACCGCGACCGCGGACACCGCCGGATGCTTGTAGAGCGCATCCTCGACCTCGATCGAGGAAATGTTCTCGCCGCCGGAAATGATAATGTCCTTGGAGCGATCCTTGAGCTGGATGTAGCCGTCGGGGTGCACCACGCCGAGATCGCCGGAGTGAAACCAGCCGCCGGCGAACGCCGCAGCGGTGGCGTTCTTGTTCTTCAGATAACCTTTCATCACCACATTGCCGCGGAACATGACCTCGCCGAGCGTCTCGCTGTCGCGCGGCACCGGCTGCATGGTTTCCGGATCGAGCACGTCGAGCGCATCGAGCACCGGAGAGCGCACGCCCTGGCGCGCTTTCTTCGCCGCCTGCTCCTCGGACGGCAGATCCTCCCAATCGCCGTGCCAGTCGTTGATGGTCGCGGGACCGTAGGTTTCGGTAAGACCGTAGAGATGCGTGACGTTGAAGCCGGCGGCTTTCATCGCCGCCAGCACCGCCTCCGGCGGCGGCGCCGCCGCGGTGGCGAACTGCACAATATGCGGCAGCGGCCTTTTCTCCTGCGCCGACGCATTGAGCAAAGTCGACATCACGATCGGCGCGCCGCACAGATGCGTGACCTTGTGGCTCGCCATCGCGTCGTAGATCGGCGCGGCGCGCACCGCGCGCAGGCAGACATGGGTGCCGGCGGCAATCGACAGCGTCCACGGGAAGCACCAGCCGTTGCAATGGAACATCGGCAGCGTCCACAGATAGACCGGATGCTTGCTCATGCCGCAGGTGATGACATTGCCGAGCGCCAGCAGATAAGCGCCGCGATGGTGATAGACGACGCCCTTGGGATCGCCGGTCGTGCCTGAGGTATAGTTGAGCGAGATCGCGTCCCATTCGTCGTGCGGCATCAGCCAGGCGAAATCCACGTCGCCCTCGCGCAGCAGTTCCTCGTATTCGATGCTGCCGATCCGCTCGCCGGCGCCGGTGAATTCCGGATCGTCATAGTCGATGATCAGCGGCTTGGCTTTGGCGCGCGACAGCGCGTCTTTCATGACCTTGGAATATTCGCGATCGACGATCAGCACCTTGGTCTCGGCGTGATCCAGCGTGAAGCCGAGAATGGTGGCGTCAAGCCTGGTATTGAGCGTATTGAGCACGGCGCCGGTCATCGGCACGCCGTAATGCGCCTCGATCATCGCCGGCGTGTTGGCGAGCATGACCGAGACGGTGTCGCCGCGTTTGACGCCTCGGCGGACCAGCGCGGACCCGAGCTTTCTCGCCCGCGCGTAGAAGTCGCGGTAATTGCGGACCAGCCCGCCGTGGATGATCGCCGTGGTGTCGGGATGAACCTCGGCGGCGCGCGCCAGGAAAGACAGCGGCGTCAGCGGCTGAAAATTAGCCGCGTTGCGATCGAGGTCGGTGTCGTATGGCGTCGGCATGAGCGTCGCCTCCCTTAAGGCTTAGCCTAACCAAAATAGCGATGAGGGAAATAGCGGCTAGCGAAATAGTGAAGGCAGTTTAGTCCTCGTTCGCTACGCGCCATTCAATATTCACCATTCGCTATTTCGCCGTTCGCTTCAGACAAGGCCCCTCGCCCCCTGCCACAGCAAAGCGACCCCGATCAGTAGCATCAAGATGTAGGCGATCCGATAGAACCGATCGGTCGGCGTGATCCGCACCAGCCAGATGCCGAGAAAATTGGTGGCGACCGCCAGCGGGAGCAGAATGGCTGACGTGGCGAGATTGCGCGCCGAGAATTGACCCAGGGCAAAATACGGAACAACTTTCATCCAATTCAGGATGGTGAAGAAAATCACCGTGGTTCCGACCAGCGTGAACTTGTCGAGCCGCTGCGGCAGCATATGGATCTGAAACGGCGGCGCGCCGACCTGGATCAAGGTCGAGGTGAAGGCGGACAGCGCGCCCCAAAGAACGCCCATCGCGGCGTGCGGGCGCCGTGGTTTGAGCTCGGGCCGGCCGAAATAAGCGCGCAGCCGGGCGCCGAGCCACATGTAGATGACGAAAATCAGCGCGATCGAGCCGACCGTCAGCTCGATAGCGGCGTTGGAGAAAGAGCGCGCGAACAGCCAACCGGCGCCGACGCCGATCACTGAGCCCGGCAGCAGCACTTTCAGATTCCAGGCGCTCCACGCCCGATGATAGGTCCAGACCGAGATCGCATCCTGGATGATGAGGATCGGCAACAGAATCGCCGCGCCCTCGAGCGGCGGCACGACGAGTGCCAGGAGCGGCGTCGCCAGCATGCCGAGCCCGGCAAAGCCGCCCTTGCTGAGGCCAAGGAACGTCACCGCCGGGATGGCGAGGAGATAGAACAGCGGATCGGTGATCACGGTGTGCGTGCGTTGCCGGCGAAAGGTTTCGTGACATAGATCAAAGCGCGGCGGCGTGCGCCAGCGAATTGCATTGCATGGCGGGACTGCGACTGCAGCACGGCTTGCAAAGAGCTTGCGATCCGTCATCCTGAGGCGCGAGCGGAGCGAGCCTCGAAGGATGAGCAGCCCCACCCTTCGAGGGCCGTGCTGTGCACGGCCACCTCAGGGTAACGAAAAAGGAGTGAAACCATGGACGCCCGTTCGAGCCGCTACCACGAGGTCTATGCGCGCTGGCAGCGTGATCCGGAAGGCTTTTGGGCAGAAGCCGCCGCCGACCTCGACTGGTTCGAAAAACCGAAGGCGATCTTCGACCCGAAGGCCGGCATCTATGGCCGCTGGTTTCCCGGCGGTGTGTGTAACACCTGCTTCAATGCCGTCGACCGCCAGGTCAATGCCGGTCGCGGCGACCAGGCGGCGATCATCCACGATTCACCGCTCGCCGGCACCAAGCGCACCATCACCTATCACCGGCTGCAGACCGAGACGCAGGTGCTCGCCGCCATGTTGCGCGACCTCGGCGTCGACAAAGGCGATCGCGTCATCCTCTATATGCCGATGGTGCCGGAGGCGGTCATCGCCATGCTCGCCTGCGCCCGCATCGGCGCTGTCCATTCGGTGGTGTTCGGCGGCTTTGCCGCGCGCGAATTGGCGACCCGCATCGACGACGCCAAGCCGAAGGTGATCCTCTCCGCCAGCTGCGGCATCGAGCCCGGCCGCATCGTGCATTATAAGCCGCTGCTCGACGAAGCGATCACGCTTGCCGAACACAAGCCCGGTGCTTGTTTGATCCTGCAACGGCCGCAAGCCGAAGCGGTGATGATTGCCGGCCGCGATCATGACTGGGCGAGCGTGCGCGACGACGCGCTGATCCATGCCCGCTCGGTCTACGACTGCGTGCCGGTCGAGGCGACCGATCCGCTGTACATTCTCTACACGTCAGGCACCACCGGCCGGCCGAAGGGCGTGGTGCGCGACAATGGCGGCCACATGGTCGCGCTCAAATGGTCGATGAAAAATCTCTACGGCGTCGATCCCGGCGAAGTGTGGTGGACTGCTTCCGACATCGGCTGGGTGGTCGGGCATTCCTACATCGTCTACGGCCCGCTCATTCACGGCTGCACCTCGATTCTTTATGAGGGCAAGCCGATCGGCACGCCGGACGCCGGCGCGTTCTGGCGGGTGATCGCCGAGCACGGCGCGACCGCGTTATTTACGGCGCCGACCGCGTTTCGCGCCATCAAAAAGGAAGATCCGGAAGGCAAGCTGCTGGCGCCATACGATCTGTCGAAATTCCGCACCTTGTTCCTCGCCGGTGAACGCGCCGATCCGGCGACGCTGGAATGGGCGGAGAACATGCTGGGCGTGCCGGTGATCGATCATTGGTGGCAGACCGAAACCGGCTGGGCGATCGCCGGCAATCCGGTTGGCCTCGGCATGCTGCCGGTCAAGCACGGCTCGCCGACGGTGGCGATGCCCGGCTACGACGTCCGCGTCGTCGACGAGGCGTGTCGCGAGGTCAAGGCGAACCAGATGGGCTCGATCGTCGTCAAGCTGCCGCTGCCGCCGGCCTGCCTGCCGACGCTGTGGCAGGCCGACGAACGCTTCGAGGAAAGCTATCTCGCGGAGTTTCCCGGTTATTACAAAACCTCCGACGCCGGCTTCAAGGACGAAGACGGCTACCTCTTCGTCATGGGCCGCACCGACGACATCATCAATGTCGCCGGCCATCGGCTCTCGACCGGCGGCATGGAGGAAGTGCTGGCGTCGCATATCGACGTCGCCGAATGCGCCGTGCTCGGCATCAAGGACGAGCTCAAAGGCGAAGTGCCGTGCGGCTTCATCGTGCTCAAATCCGGCGTCAACCGGCCGTCGACCGAGATCGAGAAGGAATGCGTCGCGCTCATTCGCGACAAGATCGGCCCGGTGGCGGCATTCAAGCTCGCCATCACCGTCGGCCGGCTGCCGAAGACCCGCTCGGGCAAAATCCTCCGCGGCACCATCAAGAAGATCGCCGACGGCAACAACTGGACCATGCCGGCGACCATCGAGGATCCGAAGGTGCTCGACGAGATCAGCACCGCGCTCAGGGGCAAGGGCATCGGCGCTTAGGGCGTCGCAGCCCGGATCATCAAAAGCGTCATTCCGGATTTACTTCGTGGAAGTATCCCGCATGTCACCGTGACTTGTTGCTTCGAGGCCGTACACGTTGGCCAACGCGGGTACGGCCCGGGCCGGCACTGTTTCCACACTGATGCGTTAGGTCCGCATGATCCGATTGCCCGGACCTCTGTTTATTCTCATATTGGCGCTCGGCTGTGCGCCCGCGCACGCACAAGCCGGCGCGACGCCGCCGCCTGCGCAGAGCCCACAGGCGGCGCTAAGCCCGACGAGCGCAGAACCGCCAACGCCGGAGGACATCTGCCGCGCCGTCGAAGAGGCGGCGGCGGAAAATTCCCTGCCGGTCGAATTCTTCGCCCGCGTGATCTGGCAGGAGAGCCGGTTCAATGCGCTGGCCATAAGCCCCAAGGGCGCCGAGGGCATCGCGCAATTCATGCCGCGCACCGCCAGCTGGCACGGCCTGGCCGATCCGTTCGATCCGATCGAGGCCTTGCGTCATTCCGCCGAATATCTGCGCGAACTGCGCGACCAGTTCGGCAATCTCGGCCTCGCTGCCGCGGCCTATAATGCCGGTCCCGGCCGGGTCAGCGCCTGGCTCGCCAATCACCGCGCGCTCCCTGGCGAGACGCGCAATTACGTCGCCGTCGTCACCGGCTGGACGGCGGACGAATGGGCGTCGCCATCGCCGCCGCAAAATTCCGAGACGACCATCCCGCAAGGCGTGCCGTGCACCCGGCTCGCCAATCTGATCCTGGCGCCGAAGGAGCAAGCGCAGCGCATCGCCGCCTACGTCCCGCGCTGGGGCGTTCAGATCGCGGCTCATTTGTCGGAAGCCAAGGCGTGGGCGATTTACCGTGACGTGCAGAAGCGTTACGCATCGCTGATCGGCGATAGCGAGCCGATCGCTTTGCACAAACAGATACCCGGAATGGGCACGGTGCAGCGCTACATCATCACCATCGCCGACGACAATCGCGCCCCGCTCGACACATTATGCGCCAAGCTCATCGCCGCCGGCGGCGCCTGCGTCGTGCTGCGGAACAAGCGTGGCTGAGCCAAGCAACTCTCACTCAATGGAGGTTCACTCGGCCTGCGTTCGCTCAACCAGCGCGAACTGCGAGATCAGCCAGCGGGTGAACCAGCACATCATCCACGGGATCGGGATCAGGAAAATCGACGTCACCGCAAGGACGAGCACGCGCCACAGATAGCCGCCGCCGCTGGCGGTAAAGACCAGTTGCCGCTCCGAGCCCGAGATATTCCTGCACATCCACCGCGTCCATGCGGTAGCCACCCAGGCCCAACCGATGATGGAGATGAAGGAGACGATCAGCAGCAAGTACCATCCGAGCAGCGGCCAGTAGCTTCCGGTGAAATTGAGCTGAGTGTTTTGGCCGTCCCAGGCCAGATTGCGCAAAAACCAGCGCAGGATGATGAACAGGAAGAGCACGCTCAGCGGCAAAGCCAGAAGCTGCAGGCCGTTGTAGATGTATCCGGCATAGCCGAGCAGCGCGTTCAAGATGAAGATGTACCAGATATCGCCCGGCTTGCCCTCGAACGTCACCCGCTGCTGCCCGGGAAAGTCGATCTGATCGACGAACCATCGATAGAACCACGGCACCACCCAGGGCGCGGGGATGATGGTGAGCTGCGCGATCCCAACGACAATGGCCCGGCCGAACAGCGGCCAGACCCGGACATGGGTCGATAACGGCCCGGTGGCATCGGTGGCGTAGGCGACCGACGTGGTCGACCCCGGCGGCATCGCCGGCGGCCGCGGCGCGCCGAACATCAAACCCGGCACTTCCGAAGCCTTGGCCCAGGCGTTCATGCCCTGGGTCCACACCAGGGTCTCCGCGGTGACGCTGCCGCCGGCGATCAGTTCGCGCAGCCGCTCATCCGGATATGGACCGTCCTGCTTGCCGCCCCGGCCGATAAACCATTGCCGGCTTGCCATCTGTCGCCCCCGTTATTGATGTTGCCCGTGAAGTCAGCCCAGTCGTTCAGCCCAAAACCGATGCCCGCGTTCGCAGGCAAGTTGCGCATGATCGCCCGCTGTTGCGATCGCAACAATACTGCATTGGGATGATACGCACTATCGCGCCGAGTGGTTCAACGGGCTCGATCCATTTCGGCGACAAAACCCGGCCGATCCGTTATGCCTATATTTAAGCGCTCGATCGCCTGGAAGATTGCCTCTGATCGAGCTATTTGAAGCCCAACACGACAACGTTGGCACCCCATGAACGCTCCCCTCACCGCCCATCCGACGCCGCCCTATAAGCACACGCCGCTGTTTCCGCTCGGCAAGGACCAGACGCCGTACCGGAAAATCGCCACCGAAGACGTGCGGGTGGAAAGCGTGTTCGGCGAGGAGGTGCTGGTGGTGCCGGCCGCGGCGTTGCGGGCGCTGGCCGAAGCCGCGTTCACCGACATCAATCATCTGCTTCGCCCCGCGCACCTGGCGAGCCTCAAGGCCATCGTCGAGGACCCGGAAGCCTCCGACAACGACAAGTTCGTCGCCTACGACTTCCTCAAGAACGCCAACATCGCCGCCGGCGGCGTGCTGCCGATGTGCCAGGACACCGGCACCGCGATCATCATGGGCAAGAAGGGCCGGCTGATCTGGACCGACGGCGCCGACGAGGCGGCGCTCGCCGAAGGCGCGCGCGACGCCTACCTCAAGCGCAATCTGCGCTACTCGCAGCTCGCGCCGCTGTCGATGTTCGAGGAGAAGAACACGCGCTCGAACATGCCGGCGCAGGTCGAAATCTATGCCGAGGGCAAAGGCGACGCCGACCTGGCCTACAAGTTCTTGTTCATCGCCAAGGGCGGCGGCTCGGCCAACAAATCGTTTCTGTTCCAGGCGACGCCGTCGATCCTGTCGCGCGAGCGCCTCTTGGCATTCCTGAAAGAGAAAGTGCTGACGCTCGGCACCGCCGCCTGTCCGCCCTATCACCTCGCCATCGTCATCGGCGGCACCTCGGCGGAAATGACGATGAAGACGGTCAAGCTCGCCTCCTGCAGATATTATGACACGCTGCCGGAGCAGGGCTCCGAGGACGGCCATGCCTTCCGCGACCGCGAAATGGAAGCCGAGATTCAGAAGATGACGCAGTCGCTCGGCGTCGGCGCCCAGTTCGGCGGCAAATATTTCTGCCATGACGTGCGCGTCATCCGGCTGCCGCGTCACGGCGCGTCGCTGCCGATCGGGCTTGGCGTGTCGTGCTCGGCCGACCGCCAGGCGCTCGGCAAGATCACCCGCGACGGCGTGTTCCTGGAAGAGCTCGAGCACAATCCGGCCAGGTATCTGCCGGACATCGACGCCTCGAAGCTCGGCGGCGAGGTGGTGAAGATCGACCTCAACAAGCCGATGCACGACATTCTCGCGCAGCTTTCCAAATATCCGATCAAGACCCGGCTGTCGCTGACCGGCCCGATGATCGTGGCGCGCGACGCCGCGCACGCCAAGTTGCGCGAGCGGCTCGAGCGCGGCGAGCCGCTGCCGGATTATTTCAAAGATCAC
>Ga0210398_10006355_pt1 | contig 10872 bp, 11 predicted proteins | sample IncBWC4OmetaG_FD_161047 | JGI IMG/M metagenome (GOLD analysis project Ga0210398, IMG submission 161047) | Forest soil microbial communities from Barre Woods Harvard Forest LTER site, Petersham, Massachusetts, United States - Inc-BW-C-4-O | ecosystem: Environmental > Terrestrial > Soil >... | reverse complement strand
ACGATGTCTTTCCACGTCTCGGCTTTCGACCCGATTGCATCGCGCAGTGCAGTCACCGCGGGTACGAGCAACTCTTTCACATTCACCGCCGTGGCGATATTCATCGCAGTGGGGAAAGAATCGTTTGAGGATTGCGACATGTTGACGTGGTCGTTAGGATGGACTGGCGTTTTACTGCCAAGCGGAGTGCCTGCGAGTTGGCAGCATCGGTTGGAAATCACCTCATTCACGTTCATATTGAATTGCGTGCCGCTGCCTGTCATCCAGACGTGCAAAGGGAACATCTCTTCGAGTTGGCCGGCTAGAATCTCGTCGCAAACCTGAAGGATTAGCCGATGTCGCTCGTTGTCAAGCCGGTTTCCGGAATGATTGGCGTTGGCGGCGGCCTTCTTCAAGGTTGCGTACGCCGTGATCATTTCGCGTGGGATCAAATCCTTCCCAATGCTGAAGTGTTCGAGCGACCTTTGGGTTTGTGCGCCCCACAGTTTTGAAACAGGGACATCGACATCACCCAAACTATCGGTCTCATTTCGATTGCCCAAAATGTGTGAGTTTGCAAGGTCATTGTGAAAAGTCATATGGATCAAACTCCCCTCCGTGATTGTCGACGTCGCGATTGTTAAACTCGTGAGCGGGCTTGGCACGCCTTCTCGCAAGCACCGTTGCTTATTGGCTCTTGGCGTTCGGAGGAAAGGAATCGAACATTTTGTTTACGCCATTATCGAGATTCCTGATATTCTTGTCGGATTTATCAGACAAGGTGTCGCTTGCCGACCCGCGCCACATCAGACGTTTTGTTCTTGAGTCGAATAAGTCGACGACCAGGGTTCCGACCTCATAGGTGTTCGTAGTTGTCGTAGCTTCACCGAATTGGTTTCCCAACCCTCTCCAGCGCCAGCCGCCTCCGAAGCCGTCGTAGTACGTGTCGAGAGTCTGGTGGCTCTGAGTCATTTCCATCCCCACGATGGAAACGCTCCCGCCGGATTCGACCGCGGTAGATCCTTTTACTGCCAGCGCTGAATTGACCGCTGCTTTGTTTCGATCGACCCACAGAGGGTTTTGTGTGTGGACATGTTCCCATGTATAGGTTTTGTATTGGCTGAAATCGACGCTCCGATCGTAGTCAGTCTTTACGTGCTGAGAGAAAGATGCAGGGGGACACAGAAGCGCTATTCCGATCAAAGAGAGGTTCCTGCGTAATACGTTCATAAGTGTCTCCTTGCAGCGTGTGAGTTTGGGTGAACTTCGAACACAGCCGGATGAGATCGGCCACTTGAATTGCTCTTTATTCTTGGCCGTCCGTCTCTTGCCACAACTGAATATGCAGGCATCATGCCAATTGCTAATGTGTTGAAAAGAGATGGCGTCATCATCAGACGCATGCTTTAGGCTCAGCAAAATGACGAGCACTCAGCAGAACGTACCGAAATCGAAGACCGCCGGCGGCGGATGGACATGGATTTCAAAGTTGCTTGAGCCAAGGAGGAGAACAGGAATCTGATGACAGGAGGCGTTCATCGAGAGCGACGTATCATTCCAATTCGAATTCTCTCTGGATGTCTTCTTGGGAGTGCCACGTTGGGTGATATCTAATTTTCCAAGGCGGGCAAATAGGATCTCCAGCCTTGTGTCAAGTTGTCTGCGATCCTCAGCGTCTCGCAAGATTCACGAGTCTTTCGAATGTCCCGGGAGTGATCGGATGAGCCTGCACCCCCGACAAGTTCTCGCGGACCAAGTCACTCAACGTATGTCCTGGCGGCACTTCAAGGAATAGCTCGCATCCGAGTTCCTGTGCGACATTCGTCGCATCGTTCCATCGAACGCCATGAGCGATGTTGTCAGCCAGGTCGTTGGAAACTCCCTGGGCGGTACGCACAGCCCGTGCATTTACGTTGGCGAGGTAAATCGGCTTCGGATCTTTTACGGAGATCAATTGAAGTTGCTTGCGGAGAGACTCGGCAACAGGTTGCAGTAAGGAACAATGGGATGGAACCGGTACATCCAGTCGCTCTGCCTTGCGAGCTCCACGTATACGCGCTTGTTGTAGAACCCGCTCCATTCCCTCATTCGAACCGGCGATAACGATCTGTCGTGGTGCGTTGATGTTGCCTACGAACACAGGATGCTCTTCGGTGCCTACAGCATCAACCAACTTTGCTACTTGCGTTTCACTGAGTCCAACGATCGCAGAGAGGCCATATCCAACCGGATACAACTGCTCCATCTGCTCTGCGCGGGAACGTACCAGTCGCACCGCGTCTGAGAGCGATATCGAGGCTGCGGCAACTGCCGCGGTGAATGCTCCGACCGACAGGCCAGCAACAGCCAAAGGCTCACACCCTCGCTGTTGAAGAGCTCTTGCGGTGGCTACGCCCGCCACCAAAATTGCCAGTTGAACCGAGACGGCAGACTGCAAAGCTTTCGGCGAGTCCAGTGTGCGCACATCGAGGTCAAGGACGGCGCTAACTTCGGACAAGGTTTCGTCTACCGCGGGATGGCAGACAAGGTCGTGGAGCATTTGGGTTTGCTGCGAACCCTGGCCGGGGAAGAGTAATCCAGTCCTCATGCCGCATCCTCGATGACAGTAATCGCCCACGGGTCGGCTGCTAGCTTGCGACCCGCTGGCAATCGCACGAGTATTTGTTTGCCACCCGCTCGCGCATATTCTTCCAGCGAGAATCCGCAATATGGAGTCTCGACTCGTACATCCACTTTTGCCGGCGCTACGCTCACGACATTCCAGAGATCGCGTGCGGTCTCTCGAGTGAATCGTGTAGAAGCAAACAGAGCGATGTCGAGATCACTGGTTGCGGTTATCACCCGGTGGCCAGTTGCGAGCTCGAAGCCAACGCTGCCCACTGGCCCCCAATCCAGTTGCGATTTACCCAATTTACCCAATTGCAGTTCGAGCCAACAAAGAGCCACGAGAGGTGGAAGACTGATGCGGTCGCGAGACGCCATGCAAGAGAAAAGCTGTGAAGGGCGAAGTGTTTCCTTTATGTCGGCGAGATCTGCGAAGTCGGCCCAGCGCTCGTGGCGGTGGTCGCCGCGAATTCCCACAGCTACTAGTCCCTCCGGAGCGAGCGTTCGACGCACCACGACCCAGAGATTGTCGACGGGGGATGAAGTCACCCATGCTGGTCTGGCTGCACCTGCGGAACTCACCTTGCCAGATGGCAGTAGAAGAAGATGGTGTACCCGCGGCGAGAGTTGACTAAGCGGAAGCATGGACCCTTCAGAAAAACTTTGCCATCAGCAGCATCCAGAGTGGCAGAGTGACCCAGCCAATCAGGTAAGTTCCGATCAACCCCGAGCTGGCAGTTTCCGGAGTGTGATCGAATCCCTTGCCGAAGACTAGGCCGAAGAAGCCGTCGGGAATCGCGCTGACAACAGTGATATTCCGTAGATCGTCGCGATCCATTTGAAATAGCAGCATCATGGATAAGGCGAACAAAGGTTGTACGATTAGCTTCAAAAGAGTAGTGATTACGACACTCCCATTCAACTGGAAGCTCTGCGCGGAAACAACTAAGCCAGTGAGGATAAGGGCGGAACCCGTCGCGGAGCGTCCCAGGGTCGTGAGCGTTCCTGTTGCGAAGGGCGGGAGATGAATGTCAAAAAACACCCCAACCAGAGCCAGCAGCGGAGCCCAGACAACTGGGCGTATAAGAGCGCGAGGAAAGTAGCGCACAATTTGCCATATCGAAATGCCATTCCCTCCGGACTGCTTATCGGCCTCAAGAAGAGCAAGAGTAAGAGGTGAAATTGTGATTGAGCCGATGACGATTGACAGTGCAGCAGTGACGGTTGATTCGGGTCCATAGACTCCGTCGAGTAAAGGAAGGGCTATTGCGGCCGAGTTCGGAAAGGCGACAGTTAGAGCCATGACTGAGGCGTCCGAGATTGACATAGCCTGGCTTCTCCGTGCCCAAAGGTAGCTGATTAGATAGAGGGCGCTGAAGGCCAGCATGATCATCAATGCTGTGGGGAAATGTTCACGCAAAACAGCTCTCGACGACTTCATAATGTTCGAGAACAGAGCGCAGGGAATGGCGAAATTCATCACCAGCACGATCAGATTGCTGACGTGCCGATTGTCCATCATGCCACGCCGGCCAGCAATATATCCCAGAAGCAGACCGGCGAATATTGGGACAAGTGTATTAAGAAGGATTTGCGTCACGACTGCTCCTCAAGCGGTCCGCCACTGTGCTTCGAGCGCAGCCCGAACGGCAATGCCTGCTTTCCGTGTTTCCTTCGCAGTATCGGACTGAAGCCGGCTGCTGAGGTCGGGTGCTCCGCGGCGCGCATCCTGAATGGCATCAGCCAGATCGTGCCGGACGGCTTCGATATCGGCTGTCGTGGGATGCTGAGGGTCGTCCACCTGGAGCAGTTTGTAGAGCAGTCCAAGCTTTGTATAGTCGCGGACGTCATACGACATAGGAGCAATCTCATGCCCAAGCTCTTCCAGTTCGGCGACGGAACGGCGAGTTATTCTCGCTGCTGCTTCCTTGTGCATCGCATGAATCACGATACCTGAGTCATCAAAAGCCAGAATGCGATTCGCCTGATAGCCATGCGTGAGGAAACCACCGGAGAAAGCATGTCCCGCGATAAGCGAAATCACCGGGTGTCCTGCCATCCGCGCCGATGCGTAGGCATCGGCCGACGCTGCCGCAGCAAAGAATATTCCAGCTGTCTCTTCGCGGCGCCCGTAGGCCTGGCTTTTGACATCGACGATTGCGATCACCGGACGCTTCTGTGCTTTTGGCTTTTCACCATCTTCAGTGATGACCCGACGCAAGTGATGCGCCAGAGTGAAGGCTTCCTCGAGGCCCACCTGACCATCGCGCACGCACGGAAAGCGGCTGGCCGGACTGGGTACGACACATAGGAACAATGCAGTTTCATCGCCGATCTGAGCCTCGGAGGCGAAAACGGTGCCGGGATCGCCGGACGACGGTTGATTGTTTCCCGTCAGCGCCTGGAACCATGCCCTTCCACGCAAACCAATGTGTTCACTCATCGCAGCTCTCCTGTTTTTCTGCTGTTCCATCCCCGGCGCAGGCTCATTGGATCGATCTGCTCTGACGTATCCAAGGCAGCGATTCGATCGCGGTAGAGCTCCACCTGTTGACTTCTGTATTCGGGGCGAAGCTCCGCCTGGACGTATCGACGAATGGTTGCTTTGATCTTCTCAGCGTCATCTTCGACGAGGGCATCGGCCAAACCCATTCCAACGCGCTGTTCTCCGCCGTGAATAGCCCAGATGAGCGTGCGATCCGAGGAATCGAATTCGTGGATTCCCGATTCCTGCTCAATGACTTCTGGTCCATTGAGACCGAGTCGTGCCTCGCGAGTCATCACAACGTAGCTCGATACTCCGGCGGCAAGGGACATGCCCCCGAAGCAGCCCACTGTACCGGCAATCAAGGTGATCACTGGAGCATGCGGGCGTAGGGCGAGCACGGACGAGATTACTTCGGCGACGGCCGCTAGTCCAAGATTGGCTTCCTGCAGACGAACACCACCAGTCTCGAGCAGGAGAATGGCCGCTGTCCTCTTGCCTTCCTGGGAGTCTTTGGCAGCGAGATCAAGGGCTGCGGTCATCTTGGCACCGGAAACCTCTCCGATACTGCCGCCTTGAAAGGCTCCTTCAAGAGCGATCGCCACGGCAGCCATGCCGCCGATCTTGCCCTTAATCACGATGCAACCATCGTCAAATTGTGGAGCGATGCCCTGCAGAGGCAGCCAGGGAGACTCCATTCTGTCAAAGGGACCGACCAGTTCCTTCCAGGTGCCCTCGTCGAACAGGCTCTGGGCCCGTCTGCGTCCGTCAAGCTCGATGAAGCTTTCACGCGTTACGAATTCCGGAATCAGAGTTGTCTGGATCATTGGTTGATCGCCTCCACTGCCTGTTCCAGCCGTAGCAGGACGCTTCCTGGAGTTGCGCCAGCATCGTTGATCTGGACGCGCACGGCGCCGTCAAACTTTGAGAAGAAGCGATCGAATACGGCTTTCCAGGAATTCTGAAATCCATCCACGCTGGTTGTGATCGAGACGTGGGCGCCTTCGCCTTTTGCCGGTTCCATGAGCACTTCCATATCGCCAGAGCCGACGACTCCAACATGAGCTTTCTTAGTGATGCGGCGTCTCGCCGCCGGATAGTCGAATTCAATTCGCTCCATAGGTGCCTTCCTCCGAAAGACTGTCGTCCTTTTCCACTTGGTATTGATCTCGTTCCAGAGCTTCCAGAAAAAGGGTGGCAGCCAAAAGATCCGCACTGCCCCCTGGCGAGATGTTCCTGATCAAGAACTCCTGGTCGAGCTGGAGCATCGCCTTATCTCCGGCGACACTTCCGGGACCACCAACGAGAAGGATGTTTGAAGCGCTCTTCTGAACGAATGCCAGTCCCTCGGGTCCGGCACGATATAGCACGCAGGTATCTTCGAGGCGGTCCATGATGTTGAGAAGCGCTGACAATCGACTATTCGTTTCTGTGCAGCCGTTATTTCTTGCCGTACGCAGGGCTGGAAGGCCAACCTGAATCACGTGAGGGAAGCCAGAGAGCGCTTCGCCGCGTGCTCCGCTCGCACCATAACGGGCTCGAACCGTGTCTCCGTGTGACACAAGCAGAGGTTGAGCACGATCCGGGAGACAAGCAAGAGCGCCGGCATCCGCTGCGATAGCCTTCGGATTTCGATCTTTACCCCGGCTTGCTGCCGTTACGAGAAGACCCAGAATCCAGATCGCACCTTTATGCGCGTTGCTTCCGTTTGTTACCTGAAGCATCGCCGATTCAGCAGCTCTCCCGATTGCAGCAACCTCAGTCCGCAGTGCATGTGCGAACTGCATGGATTGCGCGGCCTCCGCCATCGCCGCGAAGTAGGGAGCAACCGCTGAGGCAGATCTCCGCATAATATCCAGGGAAAGATCGTCGTGCGATCCGGACCCTCTACGATCGACCAGACCCGGCTTCGGTGTTAGCTCCGCTTCGGCTACCAGAGCCTGGCGCGCCAACTCCGCGAGATGTTCGGCGGCAAACACGCTTCGAACAGGCGCGACATGTCTCAAATTTGGGAGCGTGTTTGCCATTACCAGTTCCTGAAGCTGGCGGGAGGTTGATACAGATCACCGGACCACGCAACCAGATCTTCCATACTGCGGGCCGCAAGCAGAGAGCGATTCGCCTGAAGCCGCTGCACTCCGATATCTTCCGGGTAGGCAACGATCCCTTTGCGGCGAAGTTCTGCTGTCTCGGCCGGCTTCGCCTTCACGCCTACGGGGCTAATGCCTGCAACGGCTGCCAGTGCCCGACGGCGCTCCTCAATTCCTTCCGTCTTGTAGAGGTAAGCGATCCCTTCCTCAGTGACCACGTGGCTGACATCATCGCCGTAGATCATGATCGGCGTGATGGGCATACCAGCTTTCTTTCCGACTTCAACTGCATCGAGCGTCTCGACGAAGGCAGGAACGCCACCTTTGGAAAACGTCTCGAGGGTCTGGACGACGAGCTTCCTACCGCGAGCGTTCGGGCTGGGGTCCGTTTTGAGGTCGAGCCACGCAGCTGTCGAATGGCGACGCCCGTGAGGGTCATGTCCCATGTTCGGCGCGCCGCCGAAGCCGGCAAGACGCCCCGTTGTTACGGTAGATGAATTGGCATCGCCGTCCATCTGCAGGGTTGCACCGACAAAGGCATCGACCGCGTACTGGCCGGCAAGCTGGCACAACACACGGTTGGACCGGAGACTTCCGTCGCGGCCGTTAAAGAAGATATCGGGTCTGGCGCGAATGTAGTCCTCCATGCCCACCTCGCTGCCAAACGAATGAATGCTCTGGACCCAGCCGCTCTCGATGGCCGGGATCAGAGTGGGATGAGGGTTGAGAGCAAAATGCTTGCAGATCTTTCCGCGAAGCCCCAATGACTCTCCATACGTCGGCAGCAACAGTTCAATCGCAGCGGTATCGAAGCCGATTCCGTGATTGAGCGACTGGACGTGATGCCGTTCATAGACGCCACGAATGACCATCATTCCGATAAGAATTTGAAGCTCGGTAATGTGACGGGGATCACGGGTAAAAAGCGGCTCGACTGCAAAGGGTTTGTCGGCCTCCACCACAATGTCCACCCAGGACGCAGGAACATCGACGCGTGGAAGCCTGTCAACGATCTGGTTCACTTGAACGATGACGATCGCATCGTGAAAAGCTGCGGCCTCCACAATCACCGGCGTATCTTCAGTGTTCGGCCCTGTAAACAGGTTGCCTTCGTGGTCGGCCTGTTCGGCGCATACCAATACGACATTTGGGATAAGGTCGACGAGTAGGCGGGCATAAAGCTCAATGTAAGTGTGAATCGCACCAATTTCGAGGGCTCCATCCTGCAGAAGCTGGGCCACTCGAACACTTTGCGGGCCCGCAAACGCGAAGTCCACTTTCTTCGCGATACCGAGCTCAAACAGTGTCAGATGCTCAGGCCTGCTGATGCTTGAAATGATGAGGTGAAGATCGTGAATCTTCTTTGCGTTGACCTGGACGAGGGCACGCGACAGGAAGTCGGCCTGCTTCTGGTTGTCGCCCTCCATCACAATCCGGTCACTCTGTACTATGACCGACTCAAGGGCTTCAACGATCTTTTCCCGTGCTAACACTGGCCCCTTCAACCACGGCTCGACTGTCTGCATGCGCCGCGCTTTCTCATCGCGTCGGGTTGTCCAGGAGACCGGCCGTTGCTCTTGGGTCTGCTCACTCATTTTCTACTCCTTTCATCTCACGTTCACTTGCCGTTGTGTCATGCGGAAGTCCTTTCGAACGTACTACGTCTCTCCTGCTAGTGCAGAAACCACTCCACCAGTGCATCCAGAGTCGCTTTGCCTTTCGCCAGGCTCACTTCTGATTCATGAGGATCTCGATTCCAAGCGTTGTCAACAATCACGCTCCGAAGATCTCGAACGCCTACAAGCTGCAACCAAAAGTCCAAATAGGGTGCTTGGTGATCAAATCGCGACGGCGGTATTGGAGTACCCTCCAGGAAACGTGAACCGCGTGTATAGACGACGATTGCCTTTTCCACGTTCAAGAGAGGGCCGTACTGTTTGCCGTCGTAGGCAAACAGATAATTTCGCTGCGCTACGAGATCAATCAAGTGCTTGAGTTTGTAAGGCAGGCCAAAGTTCCACATTGGAGTTCCTAAAACAATTCGATCGGCGTTCTGAAAGCGTTGGATTAACGATTGAATACGCTCCCATACCTTGGACTCTGGCTCAGTCATCGGTTCGTGCTTCACTGCCTTGTACTTCGCTCCAATAGCCTCGTAGTCGAACTCCGGTAGCCGTTCATGCCAGACATTAAAGGTATCCACAACTACCGAGTTGCTCCTGGATTTGCACGCCTCGATGAATGATCTGGTAAGGGCGATCGAATCGGAAAAGTCACCTCTTGGTGACGACTGAATGTCGAGAAGTTTCATCTGGTTCCTCTGCTTGTGGTAATTCCTAACGAATTCCGGGCTACTTCGGGACCGCGCGTGCGGCACTCTCAATCAGGTCCGACACCTGCCCCGGGTGGGAAACGTAGACTGAGTGGCTGGCGCCTGCAACTTCGACTGTGTGGCTCCCAGCCCGCTTGGCATACCAACGCTCCAGGTCCGGGTTGATGGTTCGATCACTTCCTGCCACCAGCATCCAACTCGGTTTGGTTCTCCAGGCAGCCGTGGTGATCGTTGCGGAAAAATTGTCCGCAAAATTTAACACCTGCGACCGCGCCATGATCGCGGCCTGTTCGTCGGAAAGGTCGGCTGCGAAAAACTCATGAAATTGCGCCGGGTCGATATATGTGAACCCGTCGGGCGTTTTCTTTATGGCTCCCGATTTGGCGAGATCGCTCGGGAAGCGCTTTCCGTCCTCTGCCTCTTTCTCGCCGGAATCCGGCATGTGAGCCGCGATATAGACCAAGCCGACAACCGATGGATCGGTGCCCGCTTCCGTAATTACCGCTCCCCCATAGCTGTGCGCGACAAGGATGCTCGGTCCGTCCTGCAGTGCAAGGATCCGCTTCACCGCGGTCACATCATCTTGGAAGGACGTCTCCGGCTCTTGGACGATGCTCACATTGAAGCCGTCCTTGACAAGAATGCTGTAGACGCCTTTCCAGCCCGAACCGTCCGCCCAGGCGCCGTGAACGAGGACGATATTTTTCACTGCCGACTGCTGAGCTTGTAAGTGTGGAGTGCTTGATAATGCCGCAGCACACAACATCGTGGCGAATACTGCACATTTATTTACCATACCTATTTCCGGTGTCCTTTTCTGTTCAGCTTTGCAGAGCGTTTCAAAGCCTCGGGACTGTCCTTGCGGTGAGGCTTTCGTCCAGCGAGTTCCAGTGATGCCTTACCCCGTCGCTAATCGCAACTTCAAGGCCGCTCTCAACCACTTGAAGACCTCGCGGACGCTGTCTAATGTAATTTCCATCTGAATCACTCCTTAAGTTTGGCGATCTTTCTCCCGCATTTTCGCTTTTGAATAGGCAAGCATCATGCCAATTGCCAAGATATTGAAAAGAGACAGCGTCACCATCAGACTCATGCTTCACGCTCAGCAAAATGACGAGCGCCCGGCAGAACGTGCTGGAAATGAAGACTGACCGGCGACGGGTGGCCTTACATTTCGAAGTGGTCTGGTCTACGAAGGGGGAAAGAGAATCCGATAGCAGGAGCCGCTCGTCGGAAGCGAGAGCCGGTCTGGTTAGAAGGTTTGACATTCCCCGTACTTGTTGATTCCGAAACGCCTGATCTTCGATTCAAGCGTCTGCCGCGGAATTCCGAGTTTTGCAGCCGCGCCTGAAGGTCCGGAGATACGGCCATGGCACTCAGCA
>Ga0210398_10006353_pt1 | contig 10873 bp, 6 predicted proteins | sample IncBWC4OmetaG_FD_161047 | JGI IMG/M metagenome (GOLD analysis project Ga0210398, IMG submission 161047) | Forest soil microbial communities from Barre Woods Harvard Forest LTER site, Petersham, Massachusetts, United States - Inc-BW-C-4-O | ecosystem: Environmental > Terrestrial > Soil >... | reverse complement strand
CCATCGGCGTGATCCTCTCCGCGATGGGCGGGCCCCAAGCAGTACTCGGCTGGTTTCTGGGCGCTCTGTTTTCCGTGTGCGACGGGATGGTTTACGCTGAACTGGGAGCGGCGATGCCTGGAGCCGGCGGGGCGTATATTTATTTCCGCGAGGCTTTTAACCCACGCACCTGGGGTCATCTGTTCTCTTTCCTGTTCCTATGGGAAACAATTTTTGTCGCTCCGCTAGCCATCTCGGCTGCCTGCGTCGGCTTTGCCGACTATACCCACTATTTCTTTCCTGCATTAAGCCACGCCCGCGTGGGAGCCCTAGCCGCTGCCGGCTGTGCGCTCATCACATTTCTCTTGTATCGTCCCATCAAGGTGGTGGGGCGTTACTCGGTCGTAATGCTTGGCGTGGTGTTGGCTGCCATGCTTTGGGTAATTGGGTCCGGCCTCATACACATCAACACGAAAATGGCATTTGATTTTCCGCCTAACGCGTTTCATCCCTCGAAGTCGTTTTTTTACGGGTTGGCGGCTGCCACGTTGATTGCGATGTACAACTACGGCGGCTATAACAACATCACCTACCTCGGAGGCGAGGTCAAGAATCCCGCAAAGAATATCCCCCGGGCCATTGTGTTCTCGGTCCTCATCGTCGCCGTGCTATACCTTTTAATGAGCGTGGTGATCATCGGAACGATTCCGTGGCGCGACGCCGCTGTCTCTCACGCGGTGGTGTCAGAGTTCATCGGGAAGTTGTACGGTTCGCGCGCGGCCTCCGTGATGACATGCCTGATACTGGCGGCGACGCTCGGGGGAATCTTCACCATGAGCCTGGGTTACTCGCGAATCCTCTATGCCGCGGGTGCCGAGGGGAACTTTTTTAAAATGTTCGGCCGCGTCCATCCCACAGGCCGTTTTCCAACCGTTTCGCTTCTGGCCATTAATGCCCTGGCCATTCCCCTCTGTTGGTTTTCCCTGGAACGGTTGCTCTCGGCTTTGATGATCATTCAGATTGTCTTCCAGTTCATCCCTCAGATATTCGCCCTGTTTGCCATTCGCATGTACCGAAAGGAAATCCACCGCCCCTATGGCATGTGGCTCTATCCCTTACCGGCAATTGTGGCGCTCGCAGGGTGGATCTATGTTGCAGCCACTCCCGAGCAACGCCAATACCTTGGCACCGCGCTGATACTTCTATTGTTGGGAATCGGTGCGTTCCTGCTCCGTGCCAGGGCCATCAACTCATGGCCAGTTGGACAAGGCAAGGACCGTTCGGCGGCCATCAACGTCTAGCGTTAGCGTTGCGCAAAAAAGAGGGCAGCCTCTCGCTCCCTGTGGGGTGCAGCGATTCCCCCTGAAGCGGGCGGAGGGCTCCTGTGGCTGAACTTTCTTACTGCCTCCGCGCGGCAACTAGGTTCTCTTCGGTGGGCAGCAGGAGTCGCGAACGATTAGTTGTGTTTCAAGAAGCGCTGGCGTAGGAATGCTCGCCCGCCCTTCGATATGATCGATTAAGAGTCTCGCCGCGACCATCCCTATTTCTCTAGCGGGCTGGCGCACCACGGTCAGCCTCGGCCGTAGTAGCGTGGCCCAATAGAAATCGTCGAACCCGAGCAGACTGATCTCCTCCGGGCATGCGAGGCCGATCTCTTGTATGGCTGCGAGGGCGCCCAAAGCCATCATGTTGTTGGTGCAGAAAATTGCCGTGGGACGTTGCGCCCGCGTCAACAGCTGCATTGCATGAAAATGGCCGCTTTCCATGTCATTGTGACCGGTATGAATCATCGACCGGTCCATACGGATTTTCGCGCTACGAATTGCGTGCATAAATCCCTGCAGCCGGTCCAGAGATGTTCCGCTGGAGGTGTCACCTGCGATGACCCCGATCCGGCGATGTCCAAGGCTCAGGAGATAGCGAGTGGCGGTCTCCGCGGCCCGGGTGTTGTCCACTCCCACTCTTCCGACAAAGGAGTCACGCGCGAGCGGGTGACGGTCCGCGTAAACCACAGGAAGGTTGCCCAGGACCGACTTGGCCTTTCCGCCCGCCGCGTTTATCGCTGGGACCCGCACTACTCCATCGACGCGACGGCGGTGAAACGAATCCAGGTAATTGCGCTCTTCTTCCCAACTTTCCCTGGAATCTCCAATCAGGACGGTGTAGTTCGCGGAGGCCGAATAGTCTTTCGCCCCTCGCACCAGTTCGATGTAAAAATTGTTCGACAGATCGGGGACCACAATTGCAATGGAGTGGGTTTTCTGGAGTCGCAGGCCTCGCGCCAGGTCGTTTGGGCGATATCGCAGCGCCTTTATCGCCTCTTCAATCCGGCCCCGCATCTCCGCGCTGACATAGTCTGAATTGTTAAGTGCGGCAGAAATGGTCGAAACGGAAGCCCCGGCCACCTTCGCCACGTCGCGAATAGTAACGTGCCGCTTTACACGCTTCGCTCTGGCCTTCAACCCGGTCCCCCTCGCCTCGCTAAGTTTTGCTCTCCAAGCACTGCCTTTTCCGCGAGGTCCGAGCCATTAGGAGATGGCACCTTGTTTTGCAAAGCGGAGCTTACTAGAAATCATCAGAAAGCCAAAACCAAAACGTTTCGGGAAATCGTTCTGCTGCCAATCGTCCGGTGTATACTTACCCCCCGGTTGGGGCCGCAGGAATGCGGTCGCCGGTCTAGAAATTCTTGGCTTACGCAGGACGGCTGCGTCCCAGGACTCGGTTACACGGTACCTCGGAACTTGGCAGGATGCGGAGGATCCGATGAAGCAACTCATAAAATTCAAAAGCCCCTTGCACGAAATGACACAAACCACTCCCACTTGTCTCTGGAACGATTCAGCATCTCTCCAGGAACTGACTTATTCGCTCGAGAACGGTGCGGTTGGAGCCACCTGCAACCCGATCATCGTGGGGGAAGTACTGAAGAAGGAAATGCATCTCTGGAAGGATCGCATTCAGGAACTCATCGAAGAGATGCCCCTTGCTACCGAGGACCAGATCGCTTGGAAGGTGGTTGAAGAAATTTCCGTCAAGGCGGCGGAACTCCTGAGACCGGTCTTCGAACAGCAACACGGTAGCAACGGCAGGCTCTCGATTCAGACTGACCCCCGGTTCTACCGGGACAGAAAAGCGATTATGGCCCAAGCCTTGCATTTCAACGCCTTGGCGCCGAACATGATTGTAAAGATTCCAGTCACCAAAGCGGGTATCGCAGCCATTGAAGAGGCTACCTACCAGGGTATCAGTATCAATGCCACCGTTTCTTTCACCCTTCCGCAGTGCATCGCCGTCGCGGAGGCCGTGGAGCGCGGTTTGGAGCGTCGGCAAGGCGAGGGCAAGGACATTTCCAGCATGGGGCCCGTGTGTACGATCATGGTGGGACGACTCGACGACTGGCTCAAGGTTCTGGCGGAAATCAACTCGATCACGATCGATCCCGGCTATCTTGAGTGGGCTGGAGTCGCCACCTTCAAGAAGACTTATAAACTCTTTCGTGAGCGTGGATATCGCATCCGGCTACTTTCTGCGGCTTTCCGCAATCACATGCACTGGAGCGAATTGATCGGCGGAGAGGTCGTGATCTCCCCGCCTTACAAGTGGCAGGTTCGTTTCAATTCGAGTGACGTCGAAGTTATCTCGCGGATCGACAAGCCTGTGGATCCCAGAATTGTGGATGAACTTCTATTACACTTCGAGGATTTCCAGCGCGCCTACACCGAAGGTGGTCTGTCGAGTGATGAGTTCGACTCTTTTGGCCCAACCAGGCGGACTCTTCGCCAGTTCATCGCGGCTTGCCACGATCTCCCGGCGATGATTCGTGATCAGATGCTTCCTAATCCTGACCAAAAGTAATCGGCGAATTTCAAGCAGGGCTAGAAAAACTCGGACCGGTCATTCCTACAAGGTGCAGGCGACCACGAGGTCTCTAATTCACGCCGTTCTTGGGATCCCAGGAGCCTTGCTCTTTGCGTACGTAGATGATCTCGCCGATGTGGTAGGCGTTGTGGGTACTGATGTGCGTGAATACCTGGGCTGACTCTTTCAACTTTGCTTCGTCGGCGGTTTCCACCCATTCTTCGAGTTGGTTCATGACTTCGTCTAGCTGTTGCACCGTTTCATTCCAAGTCTTGCTGTCAAATTTGCTGAACGTCTCGTCGTTGTTGCCGCTGAATGCCGCCGGTTTCTCGCCTTTGAGTCTCAAGAGATTCTGTCGGTTCCAGAAGACCAGGTGATAAGCAAGCTGCCCGACTGAGTGATTCCCTTTGCCGTCCGTCCAGCTAGCTTGCTCGGCGGTTAAGCCTTTCACTGCGACATTCGCGGGCACAAACCATTCTGCTTTGGTGTGCGTCGATCGAAGTTCCGCCAGCAATACCTCTCGCAGCGTGGTGGGTTTCTTGTCTTGTGCTTGAAGGGGCGCAGGTACGGGAACCGCCAACAGCAACAGCAAAACGGGTAGCAGTTTCATCATTCGAGGATTCCTCCGAGCCCTTAGACGTGCTTGGCATCTGAATAGCGTTTGAGCAGCCGTGGTGCGTATGTGACTAGTCGGTTCCCTGCGAATACGCCCAGGGTGACGTCCCCGTGCGTACCTGTGTCTCGCCAAAACTCCAGCCCACGGTGAAATCAATAACATGCCGCTGCCATCTCAAACCGTTCTGTTATGGTGGGCTGGAGACTCAAGTATCAGGAATAATGTCACGGGAGCCAACTTCTCCTTCTCTATCAAATAGTTACAGACGATGGTCGGAACTTCCTCCTCCGGCTGCACGTGAAGTGGCCATATCAAAACACTCGAATGTGGATATTGCGAAAGATCAACGGATGGATGAAATTCCCAACGTTCGATCCTGAACATTGGGCGGAAGATTGGATTTGCCGGCACCGAGTTTGAAGAAAGAACATCCAGCGTTTTCAAACCCGACACACGGCCGAGCCCGACAGGGGCAGACAGAAAAATGACCACCCTGCGTTTTGAAGCATCGCGTTCCTGCTGGCGTTGGATTCGCTGGCGTTCGCCGATTTCGATTGCGGGCCTCTATGATTGACTTCTTCTATGGCTTTTACCGCCTCACGTTTGCTGTGATTGTCGTCTCCATCTCTGCTGGGACGTTCTGGCCATATTTTGGAGGCGGGGCCATTTTAGTCATCGGAATTGCAATGGCTTGGAATGGCGAAGTCCGGAAAGCGCACGGACTTGATAAGCTCATCGTGTTTGGCCCCTTGTTGTTTGCGATTCCGATGGCCATTTTCGGTGCAGACCACTTAACCGCGGCTAGATCCGTCGCGGGAGTGGTGCCGTCCTGGATTCCGGGACACCTATTCTGGGCCTATTTTGTCGGAGTCTCTCTTATCGCTGCTGCCCTTAGCTTAGCTACAAAGATAGAGTCGCGTTTTGCTGCGGCGCTTTTGGGAATCATGATATTCCTTTTCGTGTTATTGATTCACGTGCCGTCTTGCTTAGCGACGCCCTATGATAAGACCCGGCTCACTATCGTTCTTAGAGATTTGGCTCTAAGTGGCGGCGCGCTGGCCTTCGCCGCTTCGAGATCCGAACAGAGACCAGTGGGGGGCACCGGCGGATGGCCCCCGCATTCGCATTTGCAAAACCTCAGCTCGAAATTGATCGTAGCTGCTCGCTTCCTCATCGCGATTTCGATCGGGGTCTTCGGCATCGACCACTACCTGTACCCTACCTTCGCTCCGGGCATTCCTCAAGAAGGGGCGGTTTTCGTGACTATGCCCACATGGATTCCAGGACATATGTTCTGGGCGTATGCGACCGGCTTGATCTTTGTGGTGTGCGCGGTTGGCCTCATGACTCGGAAACATGCCCGTTCCGCTGCAACGGTACTCGGATTGGTTGTGCTTGTTTTGGCGCTGTTTGTTTACCTGCCCCTTACGGTCGCCAAGGCCTCGGACATTGCCAGCGGTTTGAACTATCTGGCAATCCACTTGGCTTTGGCCGGAGCTGTCTTGTTGCTGGCCGGCTCTTCGCCCGCCGCGGATGGTGCGTATGCCGACGTTGCTGAAGTCGAAGGCTCGAGCCTTCGCGGTGTGGCGGACTCTTCGGCGTAGAAAAATTTATGACGCCTGCTGTCCATTCACGAAAGAACTTTGCACCCGTCGCACCTCTAAGATGAACCAGCAGTCCCGAGACAGCTTCTCTCTTCCGCTCGCATGATTTGAGCCGCAGTGGGTCCGGATGATTCTGGACGGGTGTCTGCACATGCGGAGAGCGCCAGGATAAACCGGCATGGTGTACGGGATGAAAGAGCCCAATCCTGAGGTCTGATCGTTATCCGTCTTCGGCTCCTGCTGGGACGTATTTTTCGACTTGAGGCCGAACCGCAGGGGAGACGGCATGGACGTTCGTCGGGGGGCGATGGTAAACTTGCGTTCCGATTGTTCGCGTGCGAGGCGAGCGTGATATTTCGAAGGTTGAATTACCGCCAGCCCCGCCAGAATGACATCCCATGGAGTCCGATCCGATCAGCACGTCCGAAGCGACCGGTGGCGTGCGTCCTCTCGCGCAGTCTGTAGCCGCGCCACTCACCCGCGCCGCGATCTTTTTGGTCGTGACACTAAACCTAGGCCTCGACAATCGCACCACCGTTCGGTCGTTCTGCGGAGACCTCGCCGGGCTTTTTCGCGCAGTCGAATTTCGCGACATCGAAGGAGGTCTCTCCTGCGTCATCGGGTTTGGGTCCGACGCGTGGGACCAACTCTTTGGGCCCCCGCGGCCGGCGATGCTGCATCCCTTTCGTGAGATTCGTGCCGGAACGCGCCTTGCGGTCTCCACACCGGGTGACTTGCTCTTTCACATCCGCGCGAAGCGTATGGATTTATGCTTCGAGCTTGCGACGCAGATCATGGCACGGATCGGCGGTGCTGTTTCGCCAGTAGATGAAGTGCACGGATTCCGTTACTTTGACGACCGCGATCTCATCGGTTTTGTCGACGGAACGGAGAATCCGAGGGGCGAAGCAGCGACCGACGCCGTTCTTGTCGGAGACGAAGATCCTACGTCCGCTGGTGGCAGCTACGTCATCGTGCAGAAATATCTTCACGATCTTGACGGATGGAATAAGCTCTCCACGGAGGCGCAGGAAAGAATAATCGGCCGCAGGAAGCTGTCCGACATCGAATTGGATGATTCCGTCAAACCTACCTCAGCGCACAGTGCACTCACTACGATCGTTGAGGACGGGAAAGAGATCAAGATCCTGCGCGATAACATGCCTTTCGGCCGGGTCGGGTGCGGCGAATATGGTACCTATTTTATCGGCTACAGCCGTTCCCCCCGCACGATCGAGCAGATGCTCGAGAACATGTTCATCGGTCGGCCGCCTGGCAACTACGACCGGCTGCTCGACTTCAGCCGCGCCGTCACCGGAAACCTGTTCTTTGTGCCGTCCGCGACGTTTCTGGAGACCGTGAGCGAAGACCAGCCCGCTGTTGCGGTGCCTTCCGCTGCGTCAGGCTCGGCTGAACTCACTCCATCCAGCCATTCGAAGAACGATGGTTCGCTTGGTGTCGGTTCCCTCAAAGGGGATTTCACACATGAATAATCTGCATCGTGAGCTGGCCCCCATTTCCGATGTCGCCTGGGCTCAAATCGAAGAGGAAATAACGCGCACGTTCAAGCGCTACCTCGCTGGACGGCGCGTGGTCGACGTGCAAGGGCCGGCGGGCGCAGGTCTCTCCGCAGTTGGCACCGGTCATCTGCTGACCATCGCAGCTCCGAGGGACGGCGTCGTCGCCAGACAGCGCGAAGTGAAGTCCTTGGTAGAACTACGTGTTCCGTTCGAGCTGGAGCGGCAAGCGATCGACGACGTCGATCGTGGCGCGAACGACTCGGACTGGCAACCTGCGAAGGACGCCGCGCGCAAGATAGCCTTTGCCGAGGATGGTGCGGTTTTCGAGGGCTATGCCGCCGCTGGTATCGTAGGCATCCGGAAGGGCAGCAATCCGCCGATGACACTCCCTGCCGATGTGCGCGAATACCCGGAAGCCATTGCCCAAGCCTTGAGCCGGTTGCGGCTCGTCGGCGTCAACGGCCCGTACTCGGTGTTGCTCGGCGCGGACGCCTACACCGCACTCGCCGAGACCAGCGACCATGGTTACCCGGTGTTGGAGCACGTCAAGCGGCTGGTCAACGATCAAATCATCTGGGCACCCGCCATCCCCGGTGCCTTCGTGTTGAGCACCCGTGGCGGCGATTTCGCCCTGCATATTGGACAGGACGTCTCCATCGGCTATTCCAGCCACACCGATGCCGCTGTTCGCCTGTATCTGCAGGAGACATTTACCTTCCTGTTGCTCACCGCCGAGGCCGCGGTCGCGCTGCCTCCTCCCACGAAAGCGAAGAAGACCTGACGGGAAGAGTGTCCCCGGTCTCGAAGCGAAGCATCGCGCTACTCACCCGTCGATTGATGCACAATCCAACATGCCAAGCGAGCCTTGCAGGTCTAGGGGCATTTCTCGCTCAACAGGCGGTGCTTCGTCCTGCTGGAATCGTGGAACAAGGTGCAGCCAGAGCAGACACCTAGCTGCGGTTTCCTGGGTCGCAAGCAGGGGCAATCGGTTTCTTATTCGAGTCTAGCCCGGGGAGCCAACTTCTCCCGAATTTTCAAGGGCTTACACTTGCCGCCGTGTCTTGAGGGTTTTGAACGCTTGAACAACCCCGACGGTCTCGACTCTTGTCCATTGGGGACGACGCCGAATCCGAATTCGACTGGCGGCCTTCCCTCGCGGCACACGCTATCGAATTATTGCGCGCCGTGCCGATTGTAGTTTGGATACTCCGGCTTGTGCGGTTCCGGCACCGGGTGCTTCGCCAGTTCGTCCAGCGCCAGGCTCACAGCTTTCTCCAGCTGCGGATCGTGACCTTCGCTGACCGGCTTCGGTTCCATGTCGACTTCATAATCGGGCGGCACACCGTGGTTCTCCACATCCCACTGTCCCTGCGGATTGAAGAATCCAAAGCTCGGTGAGGTGACCTGGCCGCCGTCCATCAGCAGGGGAATGCCGCCGATTCCGACTAGTCCACCCCACGTGCGCTTGCCGACCAATGGACCCAGCTGCGCCTCGCGGAAATACCACGGCATTGCGTCGCCGCCTGAGCCGGCGAATTCATTGATGATCATCACCTTTGGCCCCAAAATCGAGGCTTGCGGAGTTCGGTAGATCGCTCCATAGCGCGGAGCCCACCAGCTCATCAGCGTACGCTGCATTGCATTGATGATGTAATCCGCCGCCTGGCCACCGCTGTTGAAGCGCTCGTCAATGACCGCTCCCTGCTTGTCGAGCTGCGCGAAGTAGTAGCGGTTGAAGTTCGTAAGACCGCCTAGCGCCGTATCCGGCAGATACACATAGGCCAGCTTTCCGCCGCTCAGCTCCTGCACCTTGCGCCGGTTCGCCTCCATCCACGCAATGTTGCGCAGACTGAGATCATCGGCGATCGGTGTCACCGTAACATCGTGCGCATCCTTACCGTTCGCGTCTGAGGCGATCTTCAGCACTACCTGCGTTCCCGCCGTGCCCTCCAGCAAGCGTTGAATGTCATCGGAGCCGCTCAGATCCTGACCACCGATGGCGAGGATGAGTTCTCCTTCAGCGACTTTCAGGCCTGGCTCGGCTAACGGGGCATGCGTCTGCGGATTCCAGTGCTCGCCCGTGTAGATATGCTTTATCCGGTACCTCCCGTTTACGATCTCGTAGTCGGCGCCCAGCAGACCGCCGAGCACGCGATTTGGGTGCGGAATCGTTCCTCCAAAGCCGCGTAGATGGCCGATCGAGAAATCGCCTAGCATTTGCTGAAATAGATAATTCAGATCGCTGCGGGCGCCAACTTCGTCCAGATAAGGCTTGTACTGTGCTTCTTCCGCAAGCGTGTCCACGCCGTGATAGTGCGGATCGTAGAAGAAGCTGCGCTCGATTTGCCATATCTCGTGAAACATCTGCCGCCACTCGGCGCGCGGATCCACGCGGACTTCCATTCTGGACAGATCCAGTTTGCCTTCGCCGGGTTTTACGGGTGCGTCGGCGGGAACTATCACAAATGTTGGCGCGGGACCTCCGGCCGCCTGCGCTCCTCCAGCCTCGCCGCGTCCCATCTCCAGCAGCATCTTGTTCCCGTCGAAAGAAAGTTCAAATCCCGCGACGTGTTCGGTCAGCTTCTCGGATTTCTTGGTCTTCAGCTCGAACCGGATCAGCGTCTGGCCTCCGCTTGCCTGGAATCTTCCCCCACCTTCAAGCAGATAAAGCGTGCCTTCTTTGCCCGCCTTCAGACCGGCATAGCTGCTCGGAGGCAGCGGAAGCGCGACGGCGCGATCCTCGAGGTGCTCGAGATCGATCTTCACGGGCTTCGGCTTCTCAGACTTTTCTGTTTTTTCCTGCGTGCTGGCATCATCCGGTTTCTTTGCAGCATCGGATTTTTCTTTATCGGTGCGCTCGTCACCGGAGTCCTTCTTGTCTCTTGCGTCGGGCTTCTTTTCGTCTTCATTCAGTGGCGCAATAGGAGAAGCCGTGTCCGCCGCCAGGGCCAGCCCGTATACGTTGCGCGTCACCTCAAAGGCGTCGCTGCTCATGTCCAACCCGCTCGTGGCCGTGCCGTAATTCGTGCTCTCCGTGAGGTAGAGATACTTCCCGCCTCGGTCAAACGCGGGAGAGCGAACATCGCTCATACCATCGGTGATCTGCGTGCTCTTAGCCGACGCGACGGAGTACAGATAGAGCGCATGGAACCGGTTGGAGATCGTCCGGGTGTACGCGAGCCACTTTGCGTCCGGCGACCAGGATGCGTCGTAGTCTCCATCGTTGACAACGGCTTTGTCGATGACCGTGGCCTTGCCCGTCGCCGTGTCCAATACCCAGACCTCCATCTTGTTGT
>Ga0210398_10006352_pt1 | contig 10874 bp, 6 predicted proteins | sample IncBWC4OmetaG_FD_161047 | JGI IMG/M metagenome (GOLD analysis project Ga0210398, IMG submission 161047) | Forest soil microbial communities from Barre Woods Harvard Forest LTER site, Petersham, Massachusetts, United States - Inc-BW-C-4-O | ecosystem: Environmental > Terrestrial > Soil >... | reverse complement strand
GCCAGCTCTTGGCAGGCGTTCTTGGTAACGGCCAGGGGTTTTTCACCGAAAAGCCGGCTTTCGGCTATCCGGCGGGAGGACAGCACGACAACCGCTTCCAGTTCTACCTGGGCGATTCGTGGAAGATGAAACCGAACTTCACCTGGACGTACGGCTTGCGCTACAACCGCGATACCGGCCGTTCGGACAGCGATCTGTCTTCGATTCCATGCTCCGCGGTCGCTGCTGGTCCGCTCGCGGCCAGCGCACCCTGTTCCGGCAGCACGCCGCTGTTGGATCAATTCGGACCTGGGTTGGGCAACCCAGTCAATCAACCCAACACCCAGTTCGGACCGCAGGTCGGCTTTGCCTGGGATCCTACCAAGAAAGGTAAGACTGTGATCCGGGCGGGCGCCGGCATCTACTACGAAAACTCCATCTTCAACAACACACTGTTTGATCGTCCAGCCAAGCTGGCCAAGGGTCTGTTCTTCCAGGAAGGGGCCCTCGGCTGCAATGGCCCTGGCGCAACCACGTTTAACATCCCGGGACAAGGCAATGTCACTTCGATCAACGGGGTGGATCTAGGTTCGGGTGTCTGCGGACAGCCGCTCTCCGTTGCCGGTCCGTTGCTATTTGACCTGCAGCAGGAGTTTCAAGCGGCAGTGAAGGCGCAGGGGCCCACGGCGAACCCCAGCTACATCGCCAATACCCTGATGGTCAGCAATAGCATTCAGGGCTTGGCAGCATTTGATCCCAACTTCCGCAACGCACGTTCTTACCAGTTCAATGTTGGTATGCAACATGAGATCTGGAAGGGCGGTGTGCTCACCGCAGATTACATCCGCAACGTCAGCACCCGCTTTATGCTGACGATTGACCAAAACCACGTCGGTGATGCGCGGTTTCTGGATGTGAATGCGGCCAATACCGCGATCGCAAAAACCCTGGCTAACTGCGACGTTGCCACTGTTGCGGCAGCGGCTACTCCGGGCGCAATTTGCGCCGCCACCGGTAACCCGATCACCATTAATGACTTCGCCAGCAACGGATTGGATTCCGGCAACGTCTTTGGCGGCGGTCCGGCCAATCTGAGCGGCGCAGCTTTTGGTGGTATCAACCGCAACGTAGGGGTTGGAGCCTTCGAGATGCCGGAAGGCCGCTCCACTTACAACGCACTGCAAATGTCCTACAAACAACAACTGGCGAATCCGATGCCTGGATTTGCCTCGATGGACCTGACCGTTGCCTACACCTTGTCGCGCTTCGTTGGCGACGGCTCCAACGACCAGTTCTTCAGCGCCACGGCGGCTGACAACAACAACCCCAGTTACTTCACCGGCCCAACTTCGCTGGATCGAACCGATGCATTCAAATTCGGTCTTACCGCGGAGGTTGCGCATCACGGACCGCGTCTCAGCGTGATTGGAAACTTTGGCACCCCCCATCCGTCGACGATCCAGTTACTGGCAGCGAACGGAGGAACACAGAACGGGGTCACTAGTACGGCCGAGATATTCCACAGCGATTTGACGGGTGATGGTACAGTGCAAGACATCCTCCCGATAAATTCTGGTCAGGCCGCTGGAAAGCCCGGGCAGTTCATGCGCTCGGTCTCGCCGACTGCACTTACCAATGTGATCAATTCCTGGAATAGCACAGTGGCAGGTACGCTGACGCCAGCAGGACAATCGTTGGTGGCAGACGGTCTGTTCACGACTGGGCAGTTACAGGCGTTGCAAGCGTACAAGCCGTTTCTAGCTCCCCCGCCGCCGGGCGCTGTGGGCAACGGCATCTTCCGTGAGGTCAGCACCACGCTGGCCTGGCCCATCAAACTGACGGAACGATTCAACATTGAACCTTCCTTCAGCGCGTTTAACGTGTTCAACCTGGCGAACTTCGGAAATGAGTTCGGACCTCTGCCGTACTCGCTGACGCCGTATGCGCCCGGCGCCATTGGTAACGCTGGCAGCGTTAACGGAACCGCACCGGGATCAACTCGCGAATCACTGCGAACTGGCACCGGTTCGGGCATCTTCTCGCTGGGCGCTCCGCGTCAAGTGGAGTGGGGTCTCAGGTTGAATTTCTAGCCGTTGCTCCCAGGGATCAGAAGCCGCGATTGGTTCGCGGCTTCTGGTCCAAATTTCCCAATCGCATCGCTTGCTGAAACCGAGACGATCGGGGCAAGCGTGGAACGGAAACTACGGGCCCGCTGTCTAGCGTGGCGATTGATGCGCGAGAGAGCTGGAGCTGACCACGGCACAGTTCTTAGTTTAGCGGAAGGATCTTATGTCGACAGCCTCAGTAGATAAATCGCATGTGGCCTTTCTCGCGGCTGCGGCCCCGAGAATAGAAATTGAGCAGATCGTCAAACTCGCTGGAGGTGAACTACAGGTTTTATTAACACAGCGTGCAGCGATACTCAGGCGTCTTGCTATCTTACGTCGCATCATTTCGGGTCTGGCCGAGATGTTTGGAGATGATGTACTGCCCGAAGATGTGCGGGCCCTGATCAAGCTCCCCACCCAGAGAACTCGCGGAATTGGGTTAACGCAAGCTTGTCGCTCCGCTCTAAGCACCTCATCACGCCCCTTAACCGCGCGAGAGGTAGTCGACACAATCCGGGCCAAGGATGCCAAGGTGATACAGAATCACAAGGATCCGGTTGCGTCAGTCACATCAATCCTGCACCGTTTGGGCTCGTACGGCGAAGCGACAACCGAGGTGAGCCAATCGGGTAGGCGCATGTGGGCCCCGGTAGAAATCCACCGCCATAATTAACTGCAAGTGCTGTTCCCACCAATAACTCGACCAGCGAATCGTGAAGACCTAGCGTCCCACTACTGGGAGTAGAGTGTCTACGCCCCTCGTCAAGATTGAACTTAAGGTACGTCTCTGGCGCCGATGATGCTGGTCAGTAGGGGCAACCGACGCCAACGAATCGGCCAGTTCCCTTCAGTCTCCTGCCAGCCATTCCAAGGCTTCCTCCCGACTCTCGAAAGTAGGAAACTCGCGTCCAGAGAAACTCTTGAGATTCTCGCGGAAAACATCGGGAAAGCTATCTGAACCAACCCATGCTGTTTTTCTGATGAATGGCTTGTTGAAGACTGCCGATTCTTTCATGGCACGCAGGGCCTCTTTGTCGAACACCGCGTCGGTGAAATCTGCAAGTAGCAGGACTGAACCTCGCGCCCGTGTAGTTACAACCTCGGGAACGGCGCGGACGGTTTCTTCCACCTCAGCAGCCGAAAGCCTTGAGAAGTCAACCAAGAGAATCTGTTTGCCCTTGAAAGCGAGGAACTGGATACGAGGAGAGGACACGGCCACGATTTCCTCCTTCTCAATGTTCATAACTGAATCAACGGGCACGAAAAACCCACCAGCATGCTCGCTGGTGGTGCGCGATATTACGAATTAATGATGCACTATTGCATAACGATTCGCGCAGAGAGGCTGGACGCCCCCTCGTGGCTCATTTTGCGATACTCTGTGGCGAGTTCGTCCAGCAGTTCACGAACGAGGCTCGTGTTTTTCTCTGTCCTCGCTTGCTCAAACTTGTCGCGCCATGATTTCAAATTGAAAAACATTTGGGAGGTTTGCAGATCGAATATTGCCAACTCCACTTTTCTTCCGCTATCAGGTTTTTCATGTACGAAGACAAGGCGAAGGATTTAGGCTCTAGCGGATGAAGCGGTGTGCAACCGGCGCCGAAAGATGCTTCGTGGCTGCGGCTCGCGGGCTGGTCAGGGGCCAACGGGTCGACCAAACCGGTAGGTGAAAGTTACGCTTGCGTAGGACGGTATGCGTACTCCTACGACTTCCTGAGTATCGGACGGGAAGAAGTTTTCCGTTGTCTGCCCGGTATAACCGCGTGCGAGAAGGAAATTTACGCCGGCATCCAGGCGCCCATTCATGAAAGGCCGAACCAGGGCGCCGCGAAACTCCTTTACTGGAGTTCCGGTGCATTCCGCACTCAAGTTGGGCAGGCATCCTGTGCCCAACGGCTTCGTGCCTACGTATTCGAACTCCCCTCGCGCTTGCAGCTGGAAGGGAAGCTTCTGAATCGTTCCCAGCAGATCGAAGAGGGTTCTTGGCGCTTCCGGTGTGGGTTCTCCCGAATCGAGGTCCCGAGCATCGGCCTTGGAGAAGGTTGCCAAAAGCGATCCATAGCTGAAGTTTTGCCGCACCGCGAAAGTCATAAAGCGAAGGCGGCTGGGTCCATCGTTAAATTGCAGGCCGGTATCCGGATCAATCTTTGCCAGTTCTGCGCTGCTGGTTACATGGCCCAGCGTGAGCCGCAGGTCGGTTTTGTGAAAGGTCCTGCTGGTGACCAGCTGATATGAATGTGATGTGGCCACCGGAGTGCCCACCGTAGTTCCAGTGCCGATGCGGGGATCCTCGGTAAAGAAAGCCTGGCCAAAGCTCAAAGAGATGACCGGAACGTACCATGATTGCTTGGGAAGAAAAGAAACCGTAGCCTTGGGTGAGTTTACACCTACCCACTTCTGAAACGAATTCTGCGAGTGCAACAGATCGTCGTTATCAAAATCAATTTCATCGCGACGCCAGCCGAGATAGTAGCGAAAGTAGGGGGACAGACCGCCTTCGGCGGCGATGTAAGGCGCCAGTGATCCGATGGTGACGTTATTTCCGTCGACAGGAGTGAACGGGCCATAGTAGCTGGGGGCGCTGGGATTAAACAACCCGTAGTGATCGAGGTCGTCGCGCCGCGGAGCTTCGCGTTCGTAGTCAAAGCCTGCCAATAAAGACAAATATTCGGCAATCTTGTTCACATAGTTCGCTCTGCCCCCGGCAACGGTGCGAAACTCACTCTGCCGGATCAGGCCCTGTCCAAAATCTGAAAACAGGGAGAGATTGTAGGTACGAAAGAAACCGGAGAGCTCCAACTGCTGGCCTCCACCGAGTTGCCACACGTCATTCAAAGCCACAAGGGCGGTATGTGTCTGATCTTTCTGCCGCGGGTCGATGGTGTCTCCGTAATTGCGAAAGCTGGCATCAGAAGAATTCAAGGCAAAGAGTGGGACGAGTCCCGGAACATAGGAAAAACCGTAATAACCAACTCCGAAAAGAGTAAGCCGATGATTGCCGGCACGGAACACACGCTCGCCATTGAATTTGTACTGTTGCCGGTGTTCCAGCCGATCCAGGAACCCATTTCCGTACGAGCCCGAGAACGCCATCCAAGAATCAGGCGAGGGGCTAAATCCCGCGACGACATCAACGTCCCGGTAATCTCCGGTCACGGTGATGAATGGATCGAGGCGAGACCGAAGTCCGTAGGTTGCTGCCAGATTGACCGAATGATTTCCTTCGCGAACGTTAAACGCTCCGCCATCGACCTCGACACTCTCGAGGACTCCCGGGATAAATATATTGGGATCGGAATAGCCATTGCCATGGGCATTGGCGGATAGATTGTTGGGCACGAGGTAGCTGCCCACGGCGATGTATTGCGCAATCGGTTCGCCGTGATCTCCGGCAACGCCCGGCGCAAAGTACTGCGGGGCTTTAATCCCGCTGGAGGCGGTTTCGATGGGATATCCGGGAATCGACACTGGGGCGCCGGGGCGTCCGGGATTCGCGTCCAACAGGTCTTCGCGGACAAACACCTTCTCCGCTGGATCGGGAGATAGTACATCTGTGCCGTTCACATCCGCAGTAACGGTGACAGTTTCCTCGCGGGTTGAGATCTGGTCCATTTGGATCGTAATCTCGAAATTTCCGCTTGGATGAATTGTCTCAGAAACGACGACCTGCCGAAACCCCTCGGCATCAATCCTGATGTCGAACTCGCCTGCGGATGGCACCTTGATTTCGAAGTGGCCATCCGGCCCGGAAACGGTTTTCGCTAAAGTCAGGCCTCTTGCACCGGAACCGCGAGGAATAAGTTGAACGGAAGCATTGGGCAGCGCCTTTCCTTGAGGATCGGTGACTTGGCCCCTCAACGCAATCTCCTGGCCCAAGAGAGGAAGAGAAAGCCGAGTCAGCAACACGACAAGGATTGCCGATTTGTTCCAGTGTGAGCACATTTCTGTTCTGCGTTGCCTTAGCGTCGCGCACCGGCCGCCGAGACCCGAGCCAGGAGAAGTTGCGCATGTTCTGACCCGATCGCATGCAACGATACTGCTTCCTGTAAGTAAGTCTGCGCGGCAGCCCGGTCGCCTAGCTTGAGAGCAATCTCGCCAGCATGCGCGAAGATCGTGGAATCGCGGATTCCGACCGCCAACGCCCTCTCGATTTGCTTGCGGGCCTCCGCGTCCTGACCGTTAATGTGCAACGCCCAGGCATAAGCATCGAGCGTGTACACGTCATGACGCCATGCGTACTCCTGCTTTGCCACATCCAGCGCCTTGGCCGGCTGGTGTGCTTGGCCAGCGTAGTAGAGGACCAGTTCGCGGTTGGAATTGTCCTTGTGCACGGACTCCGCCAGCGATTTGGTTTCGAACTCGGCAAACGCCTGCGTGGCTTCTGTGTCGCGGCCCGCTAGTTGCAGGGCCTCGGCCAGAGCATAGAGATTCCCGGTACTCGGTATGCTCTGATAGCGTTGCTGAGAGAGGACAACTGCTTCCGCGTACCGCTTCTGCGTGATGCGAACCTGGGCCAGATTTCCCAGCGCGGAAGGACAGTTTGGAAAAGATGTCAATGCCTGCTGGAAGAGTTTTTCTGCCGCGTCCGTGCTGCCGGAGGACAAGCGAAGATGGCCCATCTGCGTGAGGATTTGTGCCCGTTCTGCGGCTTCGGTAGGGGGCGTCGACTGATAGGCCATCTCCATCAGTTCATATGCACCTTCCATATCCCCGAATAGGTCGCGTAGATGGGCTGCCCGAGTCAGGGCAGGAAGATTGCCGGGGCGAAGATTGAGCATCCACTGGGCGGCGATTTCCGCATCTTTGTAATTGCCGAGCTCCGCGTTCGCGTCGGTCAACAAACCGTAGACCATTACATCGTCGGGAACTCTCTTGTTCAGTGCCTTGGCAGCCTCCAGCGCGGCAGGATACTCATGTTCGCCCAGGAGGATCGAAACTTGTATTTTCTCTGCTTCGAAATTCTTTGGAGCTATTTCCAATGACTTCCTTACCGCGTCCTCGGCTTGAGCGTAGAAGCTAACATCGGAAGTCTCCTGCCCGCGGCGGACCAGCGCTGTTGCGAGAAGGTTGTACCCCGCATATTGCGTCGGCTTGTCAGCGATCGCTTTTCTGGCTTCTGCGACGCTTTGCGCCGCCGGTGAAAGATCCGCACTGGCCGCGCCGGTTACGCTCTGCGCAGCAGCGAAGGTAGCAGCTAGCATCATCATGTATAGCGACGAAATAATTGTTTTCATGGTAGGCCTCGTTTTTCGAAGAAAAAATCGTGGCCGCCGCTTTGAGCACGACGGCCACAGGGGTTAGTTACTGTATCGGGCAAATGCCGTTCGGTTGCCCAGTGCAGCCTGCCTGACCTGGTCCAGTGTGAGCACTGTTTCGACCATTGTTGGCGGGCATCACGTAGGGGAAGGAGTTGTTGAAGCCTTCGGTTTTGGTTTGCACACCATCCCCGATTGCTTCCCCGAACGTCACCGGGTTTACGAGGATGCCGGCTACGACTCGGGCGGAGATGTCAAACACATCGTCCACCGGCCTGCGCCCGTTGGGGTAGCCTGCCATATCACCGGCGATGAAGCCGAGCCGTAGTTGGCTGCCAACTGGGGTTGCTGGGATGCCGGTGTTGAGCCGCAGGAGATCAGCTATCGGCCCCGCATCATTTGGCCCGCACCCCGGACAGATGGGAGCTTCGTACTGCACCAGGATCAGCAGGTCATTGCGGGGTGCAGGAGCAACCGCAAGCCCCGCTGAAGCGAATACCTGTCCCAGCACTGGATTGAGAACGAAGTTCGCGAACTGCGAATCGTTCTTGGGAGCGTCCATACTGAAACGATCCTTGAAGCCGGTGCCGATGACCAACTCATTGATCAATGAATTGCCTTCACGGTTCACCTGCTGAAACGGGCCCACGTTCTGGTCCGGATTCGGGGATCGTCGCACTGTGAGCTGATGGCGCGCCGTGCTGCCGTAGGTTCCGATTACTGCTCGTTTGTCGCCAGCATTGTGCATTTGGCCGTCCACTGTGAGCATGGTGATAGGGAGCTCCAACACAATGGAGTTGACGTTGTAGCCGCCCACGGCGTCAGGGGCATAGTTGTGAGTGTTGTCGGCATCGATCGCTGGAGGTAATACCGGACCGATTCCAGCGCGGAAGTTGAGCGTGTCGAATGCGGCTCCGAGGTCGATGAAGAATGGATCGTCCGCCGTTCCCGCCCATACTGTAACCCCGTTGCCCAGGCTGTAAATTCCCTGGGTGAAAAGCGCTTGGTAATTAGGCATGGTTTGCGGACCTACGTTCGATGGCACTGCGTAGAGCGTTTGGCCGCCGTTCAGGGGGGTTGATTTGCCGTTCTTGACCATGGTTACGGTATAGGTCTGACGCAGGCTCAATCCCTCGGAACCCGGGCCGCTCAGTGACGTGATCTGCGGGAACCCATCCAGGCCACCAATGAATCCGGTGTACAAGTTGGGCTGGCCGATCTGAGTGTTGAAGCGGAATTGGAAGGTAATGTCATCCAGTCCGTCCTGATTGTTGTCTACGTGCATTTCGTACAACACGTTGGGATCGAAAGGAAAGTAGTTGGGCCCGTTGGCCGGCTCTAGGAGCGGGTCAACGTTTAAGATGAAGGTGACATTGTTGGGATTGTCATAGCTGACGAAGGCGTACCAGTCGGTAACGTCCGCGCTACGGTCCAATGCCGTTATGGGCGCTTCGCGATGGCTCGACGCGAACAGGCTGGCTGGTGCCAGCATGAACATCGACATGACGAGGGCCACGATTGACTTCAGCTTTTTCATTGAAATGCCTCTCTGCAGAATTCGTAGACATCGCCATGGAACTAAAATGCGGTGAGTAAAGCTAAAGCAGTTCCTCTGGCTGGCCCACGTACCCAACTTACGTTGCGACTAGTGAAAACGGATTCGCGAGTGACAATCTTTTGACAAAGCGTCACAAACGCAGGTGTTTCTTGGGACAAAGCGTGGAAGTGTGCCACCCATCTAACACAAACGTCAGAGAGATCCGGCTCAATCCCGGAGCTCCCACCGACTCATTGTGGGATCCAGTGCGCCTGCGAGGCGAATAGCCCGTCGACAAAGCCGATGTGGTAGACAAGGAAAATGCCAAAAGCCATGCTGGCGAAACCAGAAATGACCGCCAGGTGCCGATTGATGTTGAAGAATTTCTTCCCTGTATAAACCAGAGGTACTGAAATTGCAGCGGTCATGAGCATCATTCCCACCATGGTGCCAAATCCAAAAACCAGCAGGTAAGCGGTTGACCAGAGCGGACTCTTGATGGTGGAAAGGACTAATAGAGCGACGGCAGCCGAACCGGCAAGACCGTGTACAAGGCCGATTACCAACGGTCGAATGGTCTGATAGAGGCCAAGTCTTCCGATGGTCTTGTCGAGGAAGCGCCCCATGGTCGACGCCAATTGGTTTGTCTTGCGAGGTTCTACAGAGATGCAACACTCAGAAACAGCCGATTGCGACGTTGCAGGGACCGTTTTCCGTCGAGTAAGTCGCTCCGTGATCCAGCGCATGACGCCGGTCAGATTCAATACTCCCAGCAGAATCAGCATCAGAGCAACACAAAACTCCATGGACAGCCCGAGACGGGGTGGGATCACGACGCCGAAGATAATAATTGCGGATCCGACAAGAAAGATCGTCAGCGTGTGTCCCAATCCCCATAGCAACCCAATCGTCGCCGAGCTTCGGATGGATCCCTGGCGGCTCACAATGGTGGATACCGCCACCACGTGGTCGGGGTCAGTGGAATGACGCATCCCAAGAAACAGTCCCAGCAGAATTACCGCCGCGAACGGCACCAGTTTCTCTCTGGAGATAAGGCCATGCCGTATGGGAACAGATACGACGGCAGACAACGTTATTCCCACCCCCAGCACCACCATGAACGCAGATGATAAACATGGAAGATAGCGCATGCCGGTACTGCCGGTACGCAAGAGAAGACATCACTCGTTTGGCATAGACCATCGTCAGGCCAACCGTGACTAGCACAACTGCCAGTCCCAAACTAAATGCGGTGATCAGGAACAATCCAAAACCTATCCGGTGAAGCGAGAAAGCACTGAGCAGCACCACCAAAGCCGCCGGACAAGGCACGATTCCCCCGGTGACGCCCAGCATGCAGAGTTCGCGCAATGACAGGGCATGCTCAATTGGTTTCGACTCGGTAGAGAACGCCGCGCGATTCGCTGGTTCCGCGGGCGGAGCTTGCTTGAACATCGCTAGAAACCAGTGCGAATGCTGCTGTCCTGGGAGGTGTGAATGCTCTCCACTTTCCCCGGTCCAGTGTCTGAGAAAAATGAAAATGCCGAGTCCGGCGACACTCAGACCGGAAATCGCTCCCAGCCATGGGTACAGTTGCTCGGGGACGATGTAGCGCGATGCATAGAGGGTCACGGCTCCTAAGAGATACACACCCGCCGTGTGCGCAGCAGTGACGACGATGCCCAGCAACACCGCGTGTCTCGCCGTACCGCGTGAACCGACAAGGTAGGCAGCAACGATGGTCTTTCCATGTCCTGGCTCGAGCGCATGAAGCGCCCCCAGGCCCGCTGCGATCAGAGCGGCCGAGAGCAATACCCAGAAACTCAACTTTCCCTGCGTCGAGATGAGCTCGGTAAAGCGACTGCGCGGCGTATTCTGCGCGTGGGCCGGAAGCGACGGCGCAACAACTGGGGATGCCGCGATGCTGCCGTTAGAGGATTGCGCGCCGCTCGGAGACGAAGTAATTGCATCTGATGATTGGCGCTGTCTTTGATG
>Ga0210398_10006351_pt1 | contig 10875 bp, 13 predicted proteins | sample IncBWC4OmetaG_FD_161047 | JGI IMG/M metagenome (GOLD analysis project Ga0210398, IMG submission 161047) | Forest soil microbial communities from Barre Woods Harvard Forest LTER site, Petersham, Massachusetts, United States - Inc-BW-C-4-O | ecosystem: Environmental > Terrestrial > Soil >... | reverse complement strand
CCGCATCGTCGTGGATGCCGTGCTCGCGGTCGAGTACAGTTCCCGCACCGAGGCGCAGCGCGACTTGTATCAGGTGTTGCCCTTCGACCTGCACAACTACCGCGCGAAGCATGGCGAGCAAATCCTCTCCATGTTCCCGAAGTTCTTCGAGACCGTCGCCGAGATGGGTCGTTTGTTCGCGCTGCGCAACGAAGTCAAAGCGCGGCCGGTGGTGCGATCATGATGCATACGGTCATCATCGAGTATCACAACACCAGCACCGAGGCGGATCGCATGGTGGTCCGCAATGTGTACGGCGAACTGGAATTCGCTCGGCGCAGGCTCGCGTATATCCGCCGAAAGTTGAATTCTCGGCCTAATATAGTGGTAGACACATGGCGCATTGAGGACGAACGAGAAAACGTAGTGGCTCGGGCTAGAGGGGTTAAGTGATGGGGAAGGTACCGAAGGCAGTATCGGCCTATATGGCCGGTCTCGGCAGCAAGGGAGGCAAGGCGAAGGGTCCGGCGAAGGCGCGCGACCCGGAGCTTTACAAGCGGCTGGCGGACATGAAAAAGGCAGCAGCGGCGAAGCGGCTGAAGGGGGATAAATGAGCGCCCTGGCAGCATGGAGCGAATACGCTGCCATTGAGCAAGGCGTCGAGCTTGGGTATTTGTGCCCGGTAGACGGGGCGCCCTGCGACTTCGAGACGCGACAGTTTCTGTATGGCGAGGACGCGGACGGCAATCGCGGTGTGTGGGTTGATCACACGGCATGCGTCAAGTGCGGCGAACCAATTCAACGTTAAGGCAACATGAGGGCAGCATTTATGCAAGTATCTAGGCGGGTAAACAGCAGGGCGGGTTCGATTCCCCCCGGCTCCACCAATTAACGGCCACGGGCGTCATGACAAGGATAGAAGTTCCGAATACGGCAGGAAAGCGTCGCTCGGGCCGATCAGGCCGCACCGGCCGCTGGTTCCTGATCCTGCTGTTGCTGCTCATTGTCGGCAGCGGCTTCTGGACGTGGCTGACCCTCGCCTGGGCCTATGCGGAAGGCGAGCGAGCCGGCGTGCTGCAGAAGTTCGTGCGCCGCGGCTGGGTGTGCAAGACCCGGGAGGGCGAAATTGCGCTGTACTACGGCGGCGGCCAGTACCTGGGTCCCGGCAGCTCACAGCAGCTGTGGGACTTCAGCGTGCGGGATAAGTCGGTCGCGGAACAGCTGACCAAAGCGGTGGGACGCCGCGTTCAATTGCACTACACCGAGCACCCCGGCATTCCCACCAATTGCTTCGGGGACACGCGTTACTTCGTGGATCGGGTCACCATTACCGACAACGAATCGGGCACCGGACCTGCGCTACCGCCCGCGACGACGCCGCAGCCCGGCACTAACCCGAAGCCCGGCGGCACGGGTACGGCCCCCATGCCCGGTACCACGCCTGCCCTGCCCTGAAGCCGACGGGCTAGGTAAACTTCTGCATCGAACTGGCGACCTGTTCGGCAATGCTCACCGCGGTGCGCAGCGCCAGCAGGCCGTCTTCCCCGGTCACGGGCGGCGGTGTTCCCGAGGCAACCGCCGCCAAGAACGCCTCAATTTCTGATTTGAGCGCATCGCCCTGCTCGTAGGTGTTCTCGTCGATGGCCACCTGCGGCATCCCATCGGCGCCAACCCCCGTACCTTTGCGGATGACCGTCAGGATCTTCTGCTGCAAATCCAGCGACAAGTAGGCATCGTCCTGAAACAACCGCAGCTTGCGTTCGGTTTTCAGGCTGACGCGGCTCGCCGTGGCGTTCGCGACGCAGCCGTTGGCGAAGCGAAGGCGCGCATTGGCAATGTCGATCTCTTTGGAAAAGACGCTGCTGCCGATGGCATCGACCGACACCACCGGCGAGCGCACGATGCTCAGGATCAGATCGATGTCGTGGATCATCAAGTCCAGCACCACATCCACGTCGGTGCCTCGGTGCTTGAACGGAGCAAGCCGCGCCGATTCGATGAAACGCGGCACGGTGAGCGTGGGCTGCACCGCCAACACCGCGGCATTGAATCTCTCCAGGTGCCCCACCTGCAAAATGCGCTTGGCTCGCGCCGCGATTTCAATCAAGCCCTCGCCCTCGGCCACCGTCACGGTCATCGGCTTCTCGACCAATACGCTCGCGCCGGCATCGAGGAAGGCTTTGGCGACTTCGTAATGCGAGGCGGTGGGCGTCACGATGCTCACCGCATCCACCAACCCCAGCAGCTCGCGGTAATCTGCGTATGCCGGCACGCCGAGCTCCGCGGCTACTGCGGCGCGCGCCCCCCCGGCCGGATCGGCGATGCCCACCAGGCGAGAATTCGGCAAGCCGGCATATTTCTGCGCATGAAATCGGCCCAGGTAACCGACGCCGACGACGGCCGTGCGAATCAAGGCGGAGCGTCTCGGCGCCACTTGCTCTTGGCACGATAATCTTGGCGCATCTGCAGGGTTGCGCCGCCGACGATGGCGAGCCCGGCGCCTCCCAGGCACAGCAGTCCGCGCCATACCGTCCACAGCCCTGCCCACAACGACCATAGCATCATCCCGACGCCCAATATGGCGCCGACCACGATGAACACCCAGGGCTTCAGCTCATACAATCTCTGAGGAGTCCATGAACTCATGGGCGGGATTCTACCGCGACGGGCGAGGCGCCGGGATTCGTTTACAATTGTCCATGGCTTACGATTTCCGCAGTTTTGTAAGAAGCAGCCCCTGGGCCGCTGAATTGGTTGCCGCCGCGGTCGGCCTGGTGCTGGGTCTCGTGCTCATGCCCGTGCTCATCTTTTATGCGGGCCTCGCCGCGCTGGGCCGATACGAGGGGGCCGGCCTCGGGCGGCTCTACTCGAGCCTTTTCACGGGGCTGCGGGAAGCATCCATTGCCTCCTGGGTCGTCTTGCTCGGCCCCTACGGCTTGTACCTGATGTTCCGCGCGCTGCGCGGCTGGTGGCGGGCCGGCGCGAAATTCGACTGACATATTCAAGTTCCTTGCGGCGCGGACGCTAACTTCCTTAAGCGGATTCTGATCCGTTTTTACGTCTGGAGCCGCGTTTTGAATCCCGAGCTGGAAGCCCATCTTCGCCGTTCAGTGAACTTCCCCTCGCCGCCGGGCGTGGCGACCCATATCATCGAATTGGCGCAAGATCCGGAAATCGAAATGGGCAAGGTCGCCAAAGCGCTGAGCATGGATTCGGCGCTGGCGAGCAAGGTGCTGAGGATCGCCAACTCGCCCCTGTACGCGCAGCGCCGTAAGAGCGAAAACCTGCGGCAGGCATTGGTGGTCCTCGGTCTCAATGCCACGCTCACGCTCGCCTTGAGTTTTTCGCTGGTTAAATCCTTGCGCGGCGCGAAATCCAACGGGCTCAACTACCAGCTCTACTGGCGCCGCGCATTGCTTGCCGCCACCGCGGCGCGCGCGCTCGGCGATGCCATGCGCCAGACGCTCGCGGAAGAAATTTTTCTGGCCGCCTTGCTGCAGGACGTCGGCATGCTGGCCCTCGATCAGGCCATCCCCGATTTGTATCGAGAGGGAGAAAAACTGCAGCGCGATCATGCGGCGCTGGCCGAGCATGAAAAGAAACGCCTGCAGGCGGATCATGCCTATGTCGGCGGATGGCTGATGCGTACGTGGAATCTACCCGAGCGCCTGTATCGGGCGATCGAGCACAGCCATCACGTGGAATTGACTCATAGCACGCATCCGGCGGGAATTTTTGACCGCTGTGTCGCCCTCTCAGGGCCCGTGGCCGATCTTTTCTTGCTGGACCCGGAGCAGCGTCAATTCGCGGAAACCGCGCTATGCGCCGAACGCAGTCTGGGCCTGGATCGGGTGGCGTTCGGACAGGTCCTCGGCACCATCGGCTCCATGATTCCGGAGACCGAAGCGATTTTCGAGTCCGACTTGCTGGCCCGGCAGCATCCGGATCTGATCCTCGAACAGGCACGCGAAGTGTTGATGCTGCGCAGCCTGCACGCGCTGCGGGAAATCAATACATTGCGGGCCACCGCCACCGGCGTCTCCGCAACACCGTCGCTGGAGCTGGAGGAGGAAACACGGCGCGATCCGTTGACCGGCGTTTACAACCAGAATTACCTGGATCAGTTTCTGGCGCGGGAGTTCTACAACTCGACCCGCCATAAATGGCCGCTGAGCGTCGCCTATGTCGACTTGGATAACTTCACGCATCTCAATGACAGCTTCGGTCACCAGGCGGGCGATCGCGTTTTACAGGCGACCGCGCGCATTCTGCGCGGCAATACCCGTGAGACGGATTTGATCGCCCGGCACGGCGGTGCGCAATTCGTTCTGGTGCTGCCGGCTACCGATGCGGAAACCGCGCACAGCATCTGCGAACGCATCGTCATGGCGTTTCGCAATACCGGACACGTGGTCGGCTCGCACCATGCCAAGGTCACGGTGTCGGTCGGTTGTGCGACCCACGGCGGGTCAATCCAATTCAACCACTATCATGATTTCGTCAAGGCGGCGGACCAAGCGTTGTATACCGCCAAAACGCGCGGCCGTAATCGCTCCGTGCCGTTCGACCGGCAATTGTCCCTCGCGCGCATCGGCTGAGCGCGCTTCGCGGCGCCTCGCACAAGTTAAGTCGCATGCCAAGATCTTATGTCTTGCCGCGACTTGAACCGCGTCACAGTTTTGCAACCCGGTCGATTCGGATCTGTCGCAATTTGGGAACATTGACCCGGCGAAAGACTCACAAAAAAAACAACTGACGGTCACAGTGGCTATTTTTGAAGAGGCGGACGATGGCGAGTGATCTCAAAAAACCGGACGATGCCAGCTTCACCTTCGCGGTGGACGAGCTGCGCCGAGCGAAGGCTGCGCATTCGCTGGCGCTCGATCTGGGCGCCAAGAAGGTCTCCTACAAGGAGCAGGGCTCGGATCCTTACAACTCATCCGGCAGCTTTGACCGCGCGAAGAACTGGACGCGGGTGGGAAAGCGCTAGTCAGCCGAGTCGTTCGCGCGGCGGTGAGCGGTGCGAAACTCGCTGTTCGGATACCAGCGCGGGAAGCGGCGGCTGTTCGCCACGCGAAGTCCCACGTGGTAGTCCAGCATGAGATCGATCACCGCGCCTCCGACATCCCAATCCGGCGAATACTGGTCACTCGTCTGGCGATAGCGGTGCGCGAAGTAATCCTCGATGTGCGCCTTGCCCCACGCCGGTCCGCGTGCGGCGCTATCGATGCCCGACTGCACGTACAAGGCCGGTACGCCTCGGCGCGCAAAGCTGTAGCTATCGGAGCGAAAATACAGCCCTAGCTGCGGATTCGGCTCGGGATGCGCTTCGCGCCCTTGCAGGAGCGCCTCGGCGCGCGCAGCTTCCTCCAAGTCCGAATTGCCGAAGGCGAGGATGCTGACATCGCGCGTTCGGCCGCCGTTGAGCAGGCTGTCGACGTTGATGACCGCTGCGGTTTGCTGCAGGGGCAGAACCGGGTTCTCGACATAGTACTGTGAGCCGAGCAAATCCGGTTCGGCCGCCGTCGTGGCGAGGAACGCGATGGAGCGATCCGGCTTGGGATCGGTGCGTACGAAGGACTGGGCGATGGACAAAAGGCCTGCGACGCCGGTGGCATTGTCGACGGCCCCGCTGAAAATGCCGTGACCGGGCCGCGCCTCATCCGCTCCGAGGGAATCCCAATGGGCCGCGTACAAGACATATTCATGCCCGCGGTTTCCCGGCCACACCGCGATCACGTTCTGCGAACTGAAGGGGCGAATCGCGTTGTGGATCATCGCATCGACCCTGACGCCCATCGGCACGGCCTTGAATCCCGGATAGGCTGCTGCCACCGCCAGTCGTGTGAAATCCAGTCCCCCCGCGTTAAAGAGCGCACGCGCGGCATCGTTCTGGATCCAGCCTTCGATGGCGGCTCTTCCGGGGTTGCCGGCCCCGGCTGCCGGTTCGAATTGCGCGCCGGTCCAGGTGGCTTGAATCACGTTCCAGCCGTAGCCCAGCGCTTGGCTGTCGTGGACGAGGAGCACGCCCTGCGCGCCCTGCCGGGCCGCCTCCTCAACCTTGTAGGCCAAACGCCCGTAGCCGGTCATGGCGTTGCCCCTGAACACCGTCGGGTCTTTCGACGCAAAGCCCGGGTCATTGGCCAGGAGCACCACCGTCTTGCCGTGAACATCGACGTTCGCGTAGTCATTCCAGGAATATTCGGGTGCCACGATGCCATAGCCGACGAACACCAACTCACTGTGCGCGATCTGGATTTCCGGCACGGCGCGCTTGGTCCAGATCACCATGTCCTTGCCGAAGACCAGATTGCGCGTACCCCCGGGACCGGTGGCCGACAGGGTCGCATCGGCGCCGGCGGTGATTTGCACCAACGGCACTTGCTGCACATAGCTGTTGCCATTGCCCGGCTTCAACCCCAGCTTGCGGAAATGTTCGATCAGATAGCTGACCGTCTTGTCCTCGCCCGGCGTCCCGGGCTTGCGGCCCAGGAAGTCATCGGAGGCCAGCACGCGGACGTGATCGGCGAAGGCGGTATCGTCGATGTCCGTGGAGGGCAGTTCCTTGGGATGCATCGTGCAGCCCGCCAACAAGAGCCCGGCGCAAGCCAGGCCCGTCCCAAGACGCTCAATTTGTCGCATAAGTCTCATTCCGACGGTCAATTGCGGCGCGGCCAATACAACAAGACCACGATGCACAGGGAAATACCCGTTGCGAGATGGGCCCAACCGCGCCACGGCCGGAGGCGAACCTGGCCGAGGAAACTCCCGGCGCTGGCAGTTGTCAAAACACCGAATGCCCCGAGGCTGCCGGCCAGCCGGGGCAGTTCGCGCGACAAATCCGGGTGTTCGCCCATCAAGACCCAGAACACGAAGAGCACCGCGCCCAGGCCGAAGGTGATCGAGGCGGCAGATCCTAGGACAATGCCGATCAAAACCGTGAACGGACGCATATCCTTCGGCTCATATACACTTGCTAGGAGGCACGGGCTTCTCTAGCCTTGAAGGGAGTGGGGAATGCAGTTTACAGGAGAACGGCGACGGTGATACTCAAACGGCTCAAGGGCACTCGTTCGCGATGGATTACCGGCGTTGCCGTCTGCGCGAGCGCAGTGGGACTTGCCGCTCTGCTCGGCGCCGCCATGACGCCCCCGGCCGCGGCGCCCGCCGCCGCCGCCGTGCTGGCACCCACGGAGCAGGAAAATTACGTCGCGCGCCGAGTCGCCGACATCATCGCCCACGAGCATTACCGTCGCGCACCGCTCGACGATCATCTTTCCAGCCTGATCCTCGACCGCTATCTCGATGCCATCGACGGGGCCAGGAGTTATTTCTACGCCAGCGACATCGCCGAGTTCGAGCGCTACCGCTACCAGCTCGACGACGCCATCAAAACCGGCGATGTCGAGCCGGCATTCGTGATATTCCGCCGCTATCAGCAGCGCAGCCGTGAGCGCATGGCGTATGCCATCGATCTTCTGAACAAGAAGCCGGATTTCGAGGTCGAAGAGTCGTTCAATTTCGACCGTGAAAAGGAACCGTGGCCGGCCAACGCCACCGAAATGAACGAGCTGTGGCGCAAGCGCGTCAAGAACGACGCCCTGTCGCTCGTGAGCGCCGGCAAACAATGGCCGGAAGTGGTCGATGTACTGCGCAAGCGCTACGAGCACGTGGCCAAGCGCATGGATCAAAGCAAGCCGGACGATGTGTTCGAAGCGTTCATGAACGCCTTCGTGCTGTCGCTCGACCCGCATTCAAATTATTTCTCGGCCCGCAATTCCGAGGAATACAACATTCAGATGAGCTTGAGCTACGAGGGCATCGGCGCCTCGCTGCAATTGACCGATGACTATGTGACCGTCATCGACGTCATCGCGGGCGGCCCCGCTGCGGTCAGCGGCAAGCTGGCCGCCAGCGACCGGATCACGGCCGTCGGCGAAGGCAAGACCGGAGAGCTGATCGATGTGATCGGCTGGCGCCTGGACGATGTGGTGCAGAAGATCCGCGGCCCCGGCGGCACGCTGGTGCGCCTGCAGCTGTTGCCCGCCGGCGCGGCGCCGGGTTCGGCGCAAAAAGTCGTGGACTTCACCCGCAACCGCGTCTCCCTCGAAGCGCAGGCGTCGCACAAGGCCATGCGGACCGTGACGCGCAACGGCAAGGACATCAAAGTCGGCATCATCACGGTGCCGAGCTTCTACCAGGACTACGATGCCAGCCGCGCCGGCGCGAAGGACTACCGCAGCACCACGCGCGACGTGCAGCGCCTGATCGGTGAGCTGCGCAAAGACGGCGCCGACGTGCTGATCATGGATTTGCGGGCCAACGGCGGCGGGTATCTGCCGGAAGCGGAATCGCTCACCGGTTTGTTCATCGATCGCGGGCCGGTGGTGCAGCTTCGCGACACATCCGGGCATATCGAAGTGGACGATGATCCGAACCCGGCCATCTTCTACAGCGGGCCGATGATCGTGCTCGTCGACCGCTTCAGCGCCTCAGCCTCGGAGATCTTCGCCGGCGCCATTCAAGATTACGGGCGCGGGCTCATCGTCGGCCAGCAGACCTACGGAAAGGGCACCGTACAGAATGCGCACCCGCTCAATTACACCATTTTCGGGCGCAAGCCCGAGCTCGGCCAGCTGAATGTCACCATCGGCAAGTACTACCGGATTACCGGCGAAAGCACCCAGGATCGCGGCGTAACGCCCGATATCGCCCTGCCCTCGCTCATCGATGCCAACGAAGTCGGCGAGAGCACCCGTGATCGTGCCCTGCCCTGGGATCACATCGAGCCGGCCAGCTTCCGCACCGAAGGTGATCTGAAGCCGATCGCTGCGACCTTGGAAAAACTGCACACCGAGCGGACGGCCGGCAGCGCAGACTTCAAATACTTGCGCGAAGATATTGCGGCGCTCGATGCCATGCGCAGCCAGAAAACGCTCTCCTTGAACCTCAAGACCCGCGAAGAAGAACGCAAGCGCCTGGAGAGCGAACGGCTCGATCGCGAAAACGCCTGGCGCGCCGCGCACGACGTCAAGCCGGCCAAATCGCTCGAAGAGATCAAGGACGATGCGACGGCGGGCATTCTGCTGGATGAAGCCTCACAGATCGCAGCCGATCTGGTGACGGTCACCGCGCGCCGTGCGGCGCCGACGCAAGCGCGCCGCACCGACCCGCCGCACTAAGCGAAGCGCCGGGCGCTACCGCAGCAGCAGGGTGTAAAGGTCCCAGTAGTCCTCCGCCAGCACATTCCACGGGTTGGCGGGGGCTGCTTTCGGCGCGTCGATATCCAGCTGGGCCACGGACGGCGAGAGTGAATCCGCCGTCGGCACGGTGTCGGCGGAATTGCGGTATTCAGAGGTGGCCCGCAGCCGCTCCAACTTCACCCTCACCAGGCTGCCGATCTGCTTTTGATTGGCCACCGCCAGCTGCGCTTTCTGCACGCGCTGCATGTAGCTCTCGCAATCCGCGCGCGAACCGAAGGTCATTTCATGAACGCGCCGCGCGACCGCTTCCTTGGCGCGCGCCGCCAGCCCAAAGGCGTCCGCGTGCTCGCACAGCAATTCCGCGTAGCTGATGATGGCAAGATTGATGTTGCGCCGAGCCGCCAATGACAGGCCCGGAAATTCAGGCAAGGCCTCATGTTCGATCGCGCTGCGCTCGGCATGCAAATCGCCGACCGCCTGATCGGCCATCACCAGCTGGCTGCGCAGCGACTCGATCGACCTGAGCCGGCGCCGGCGCCGGAAGTAATGCCAGAAGGCGGCCAAGCGCCCGATCTCGGCTTGCGCTTCGGCCAGACGCCGGCGTTGATCGTCCGCCGCGGCGCTCGCCGTGCGCAGACGTTGATCCGCGTCAGCCAGCCGCGCGCTCTTCTCCGCCTCGACATCCGCGTTGTGTTTCGCCACCTCGCGCGCTTCCTGCTGGCGCGTCAGATCGGCGGCAAACCCCGACAGCTGCTGATGGCAGGTTTTCCACAAAGCGCGCAGCTGAAAGAACACCAGCGCGCCGAATCCGGTCTTCGGATCGCCGAGAAGATCGCCAAGCGCATCCATCTGTTCTTGAATGCGGATGGTCGCGCCTTCCTGCTGCTTGAGCCGGTCGCGCAGCAAATGAAATTCGTCCTTGAGATCCGCGTAGGCTTTCTTCAGGCCGGCGCGATTTTGGAACAGCTGCATGAGCCGTTCTTCGTCCGGACTCGCCGCGCCTCCCTCCGCACCGCCTTTTAGAAACGCCAGCTTGTCGATCAAGGTCCCGCCTCATCCCATGACACCCGCAGGTCACCCGATACGAAGCCAATCTTCGCGGCTAAAAGTGATGTCCCCGCTCGGCGCAATATTCCAGCCATTTATTTAGCATCATGTTCCGGGCCCAGCGCTGATCCAGTTCACGCTTGAGTCCGGACTGCAGCTTGGCGAGTTGCGGATGCCGCTGAAAGCCGCGGAAACTGCGCACTTCGGCCAGGCGTGCGTCGTGGTACACGCACACCTCCAAATCCGGGTCGCGCAGCCGCGCAGCCTCGAATTCGAACTCGTACGTGAGGCGGAACACACTGGTGTAGCGGCTCAGCTCCAGCGGGGTGAGATACAGATCACAGTCCGCACCGACCTTTGACACGCGCTGCGTCCCGACCTCGCGAAGATCGTCCACGAGCCATCCCAAACGCACGAAATTGCTTTCGTACAGCGTCATCAGGCTTACAAAGCTGCCAGGCCGTGCCCGCCACGATGTCTTGCACCATTGATCCGCTATCATGTGAGAACTATACCATGCAGCCTGAAGATTTCAGGGCCGCAGTCGCCGCTCGAGTCCCATGCGGTCGAGAATCCTGGTGGATATTTCTTCGATCGAGACTTCGGTCGCATCGAGCACCGGCACGCCGTGGCGCTCGAACAAGGA
>Ga0210398_10006350_pt1 | contig 10877 bp, 10 predicted proteins | sample IncBWC4OmetaG_FD_161047 | JGI IMG/M metagenome (GOLD analysis project Ga0210398, IMG submission 161047) | Forest soil microbial communities from Barre Woods Harvard Forest LTER site, Petersham, Massachusetts, United States - Inc-BW-C-4-O | ecosystem: Environmental > Terrestrial > Soil >... | reverse complement strand
CAAAGTACGTTTACCGTACTGGTACCCGCCTTTCGTTCTCACTTTCCATGTGGGGGACAGACTTGGAGGCGCAATTTAAGGAGGCTGCGTGCAATTTGCACCCCACTGGCGTCGCTGCCGCCCCAGAACAGTGCTATCTCACGTGTAGCAAACGTGCTGCCTAGCAATCTAGGTCGATGGCATTTCTTGCTTGCCAACATTCCGGGAATCTAGCAAAGTTCAGTACTTTGCAAACCATTATAAGCAAGCAACTCTCCCCTACCGCACAAGGGAAAAGGAACAGCAAGAAAATATACCGCAGGAAAGCGGGTGTCCGAAAAAGGTTTCCGATAGGCTTGTGCCAGCCAATGTAACTTGACCGTAGCGAGTGGTGGAAAATCCTCGTCGCACTGCGGTGTCAGTGCATCGATTGCGTCGCATACGATCTGACGATCAATAATCTGGCTTCCTGACAAATGGCGTGTAACACCTACTCGTAGATTCGAATCCGGCGAAACTGGTGCTGTATGGGAAGCGCGCTTAAAAGCCCGTCCTCTTTTCTTGCTTTGTGTCTATCCCAGCTTTCAGCAAAGAAATTTAGGGTGTGTCTCTGGCGAATTGATGCGGCGGCAAGCTATCCTGGAAGAACCCTGTATCCATTGCGGCAAATAGATGAGTCCACCAAGCTCGCGGTCAGTCGGTCAGAAGGCATTGCCTCTTTGCCAGACCGCCAGGAGCGCTTGCTGATCGCGCGAGCACCGTGGGAACTGACGTTTTTCCGCAGTCGTCCGTTCACGAGGGTGCGGTTCCGTCATGGCTGTGAGGTAGACGGGACTGACACGGAAAGGCGCTGCTCAATTCTGCGATCAAAAAACGGATGATGAGGATTCTTCCACCGGGTAGTATCACATCGCTCGCTCACTTGGGAGCAGCGTCGTTTGGTCGAAAGCGTTGAGAGCTGTCCCAGAGACTCAGCCAAGGTCAGCAAATCGGTAGGCTTATCGCCTGGTTGCGGGCCTCTGTCGCTTCCGCAAGATCTACCTTGTAGCTTCGAGTCTTCGACCAAGCATCAATCAGCGGCAACAATAGTTCGCGCACTACGGGCGTCTCCTCCCATGTATCGCGCACAGTGCGCTCTTCTGTGCTCCAAAGTGTGATCACTACCACGCGACGTTGTTCTTCAAGCGTGGTCAGAACCATCGAGCGGATAAACCCGGTTCGATCCCGAAGGAGTGGGGTCACGGCCTTACAGAGGAGCCCTCGCAATTCGTCAGTTTTCCCGGGCTTGGCGACGAACTCCACGACTCGCGCATGCTGCTTTATCGCCTCTGCATCATCAAAGGCTATCGTGATGGGCTGCTCTGCAGGCTGCAGGCTGCCGATTTGAACTTCCCGTACGATACGATCTCGAATCATGGTGTCCCTCAAGATTACAAGTTAATGAATTTATAACGCAGCGCCATCCGGCAAAGATTGGCATTAAGGTTCAGGTTTTCATCTTATGTCTAACGTGGTCGCGCTCGATGAGAGCGGAACGTACGACTGTCTCCTCTTATCCATTGGCGTATCACTAATGCGGGGACAGTATCGACGATGGGTATCGGCAGGGGGCAGGGAGCAGGGAGGAGTCAACCCTTCAGCCCGGTCCGTGAAAATTGGATGGGCTATCAGCAAGTATGTAAAGATTGCCGCCGGTACAGTGAACACTGTACTTTCTGCCTGTACGTAAACCCCTCGGATTGCGACGCGTCAGAAGGTTATTCGGAATAAAGCAGTTAGGTTTCCGTCCTTGGCAGGCATCATGCATACAGCTCCAATGGGACCGACTGGACATCTGCGGCGCAAGAAGCGGTGGGCCGGGTCCGCTCGATCACGGGCCAAGAGAGGTCGACATGTCCATCAAGATACTTCTGGCTGACGACTCAGAGATTGTGCGTCGGGGGATCCGTCAGTTACTGTCGGCGGAGACCGAGATCGAAATTGTCGGTGAGGCTGCTGATTTTGCTCAAACAATCCAGATGGTGAGCGATGTGAAGCCAGAAGTGATCGTCCTGGATTTGCACATGCCTGGCGAAACCAACTTTTCTCCTCAAGCCGTCAAATCCCGTCTGACTCAGGGCTCGCAACTATTGGCCATTTCACTTTCGAATGATGAGGAAGCCAAAGCGTTATCTGAGGGCTTTGGTGCTGTTGTCTTGTTGGATAAAATCGACCTTGCCCGTACTCTTATTCCCGCCATCGTTCAGTTAGGCCAGGAACGTAGATCGGCGGTCGCGGCCTAACTTGAGACCGACGCGTGATCGTTCCTGCCTGACTAGCCGTACATAGGAACGGCGCCGACGACCCAGCCACCGGACCTTGCTTGCCTGCTGGGGGTCTTGAAAGAAGAGTCCTCCAACGCGGTGCTCAATACCTTGATGTATTCGGCCGGCTCAAACCCGGTGTGACCGCTTCGCGAGCGGAGGCCGAGATGAGCACGATAGTGAGCGGCTTGAATAAACAATATCCTGACATCTAATCTTGCTTTCACGAAGGTATAGATTACAGGGGAATCCAAGATGCTTTTGGGCGCGCCTGCTTGCCTATGTCACCGGAACAGTGAATCAAGAACTCCTGTTGCGAAACGAATATCTGACGGCGGAGAACCGGATCCTCGGAGGTCAGATCAAGGGTTGGTTATTGCTTTCGGAACCAGAAAAGGCGACGCTGGCCGAGATCGCTCACCGCCTGCCTCGAATGGTGCTAGAGGACGCGGCGGCAACGCCCAAGCCCGATATGATATTCCGCCGAAGTGTAGGGCGGCCAAAAGTAGATCAGGAAGCAGAGCGCTCCCGTAATGCGGATAAACGTGGCGATATTGCCGTGCAGATCCGGCAGTGTATGAGGTACTCGGACAGAATCGGATTATGGAAGAGTGGCCGTTCGGGACCGATGCTTCCTATACTGGTGTGCACCCCCGAGGTGCGGCACCTGTCCTAAACTACGTTCCAGTGCGCGTTTTTTGCCGTGAGGTCAGATCACCCGTCATGCGCCTACTGGAGAAGATGCGGGTTAAAGAGCGCATCCCCGGCTCAGGATCGCCGGTGATCAGATATGCGAGAACAGCGCCTTGGAAGAGTTGTAGCACTTCCTCCACCGTAGGCTGATCGGGCAAAAATTTCATGAGCAGCTGCACCCACAGTCGCTGTTGCTCGGCGTAAAAGGCTTTTGCTCTTGCCGAGCCATTCCAAGCGCGTCGAGATAGATCCATTACCAGCAGCAGCACGCCCTTGGCTTCAGGAGCTGTTGTTCGCTTCCAGAGTGCCGTCACAACGGTTTGCGAAGAGACACCAGGGGGAAATGATTCGGCTGCAAACTGTCTCCGCAATCTTTCCTCAAGAAGTGCCATAGCTCTCTCTTCGATGTTTTCGCGGCCGCCGAAATAATGAATCAGCATACGCTTGCTGATTCCGACGCCCTTTGCTAATCGATCCAGGCTGAGATCAATCGTCCCTGCCTTAATAAACGTGGCAAGACATCGCTCCAAAAGTTCTTCCTGACCGGCTTTTCTTTTTCGTTGCATTCGCATGTACCGCGTGGTACATCTAATCCGTGTTCCAGCTGGTACATGATAAGGCCGGAGGAGAATAGATGAAAGGGCATGACGTGGCGCTCCTGCTTGTAATCGGTTTGATCATTTGGATTGTTGGGACGATCTACTACGCGAATCAGGGACGAGCCATATTGGAAAGCACAAGTTTGCGCTATTGGGGAGCCTTCGCCCTGTCGCCGATTGTCTCAGCAGTTCTCTGCGTTGCCATTCTTCGCTGGCGGCACATCGCCCCAGCGAATTGGACATCGGCAATGCTGCTGCTGGCTATTCCAGGAATGATCGGCGAAGCTCTAGTGCTTTCCAATCTATCAACCTTCATGCCGAAGCTGCAGGCCACGTCTGGAGGCAGATACGGAGCATTTCTCTTTGCCACCTACGCCCTCGTGCTTGGAATGGCCGAGGTGGTCAGCCTAAGAGCAACATCGTAGCTAGGTGCGCGATCCATGCGAATTCAGCTCGATGATTTCTGGTATACGGATCGCGCGAAGAACTTGCCAGATCGAGAGAGGCCTCTCGCTCGGAAGAAACCTTACAATACGGCAAGCCGCCGCCCGGAGGTGTTCCAATGACACCCAGTGTGGTCCCGGCGGGCATGGCGGACGGGTCGTGCTTATGGGCGTGGCAATATCCGCGGTGGCACGTTCATCTAGTGGCGGCCCCTCCTTGAGGGTATGAAATGGTGGAAGGCATTGCAGAAGCTTCGCCGTGTTCCAGGGCGCGGATTACCGGTGGCGTCTATTTGTTTTATTTTCTGACGGCAGTATCCGCTGAGGTCTTCGTTGGCCGTGGCCGGGTTGTTGTATATGACGCCGTCAATCTCATCGCGTACGCGTTCTACATCGCTGTGACGCTGCTCTTCTATTACATGTTGAGGCCGGTGAACAGGAGCCTCTCTTTGCTCGCAGCGTTCTTCAGCCTCGTGGGATGCGCCAATGATGTTCTTAGCCTTTTTAACCTTGTTCCCTACAAAATCAGCTCCCTGGTATTTTTCGGCCCCTATTGCCTGCTGCTCGGCTACCTCATTTTCAGGTCGAGCTTCCTCCCTCGAATTCTGGGCGTGCTGATGGCATCTGCCGGTGTGGGTTGGCTGATCTTTCTGTCACCGCTCGCAAACCGTCTATCCACCTATCTTAGGGTTCTTGGCTTCGTTGCGGAACTATCGCTTTGCCTGTGGCTCGTCGTGATAGGTGTGAACGCTCAGAAGTGGGAAGAGAAAGCGAGTGCTTGGCGAGTTAGCGGAGCATAACCGGCTATCGTCTATGAACCGCGTCAAAGAGAATATTCAATCTCGCTTAAGGTTGAACGAATATGAGCATCGCTGAGATGATGAAACGGATTGCAGAAGCGTCACCGGGTTTCAAGGCCTGGATTGCCGGTGTCCTTTATTTGACCAATGTCCCACCCCGGGAGTCTCTATTGATTATGTGGCCCACGAAGTCCAGAACAGTGCGGAAACACCGAAACACCGGGTTTAGTCGATCCTTCTATTCGTGGCGAACTCCATTTTCAGCGCCTTCAGCCGCCACTACGAGCATCAAGCGGATCGGTATGGCTTGGAGGTCACTCACGGACAAAAGCTGCCCGATTGTGATGCGTCACCGTTATAAGTCTTGCCCTGCTGAAATGACTCTCCGGTGGCCTAGAACTTTGATTCGCGCGTCGGCTGAATCAACCCTTCCGCTCCTTGTGTTAATTCTTTTTGAGTCTCGCTCTCATCGGATGCCCGTGCCTCATAGTTCTTTCCGAGCAGCCTCTCAATCGTTGCGAACAGCTCAATTGTCCGAATAGGTTTGGAAATGTACGCGTCCATCCCAGCTGATAGGCAGCGCTCCTCATCACCCTTGAGGGCATTTGCAGTCATGGCTATGATAGGAATGTGCCTGCGCGTAAGCCGTTCCATTTCCCGAATTGCCGCCGTGGCACCGAAACCGTCCAGCTCCGGCATTTGGATGTCCATCAGCACGATATCAAAGTCCTCCTTTTCAAGCGCAGCGAGTGCTTCTCGACCGTTGCAAGTTGGTGAAACGATGTACCCTCGCTTCTCAAGAAGACGAACTGCGAGAGTCCGATTGACCGCGTTGTCTTCCGCCAAGAGGACTCGCGAACGGTTCCTGGACTCTCGTAACGTATGACGCGTCACCAGTGGAGCTTTCTTCTGCGTTGACAGATTCAAAACATCACATATCGCCTGCAAAAGCTCTCCCTGACGTATCGGTTTCGCGAGATAGGCGGAAATTCCGAGTTCCCGGCAACGGGACGCGTCGCCAAGTTGTCCCGCAGAGGTGAGCATCATAATGGTGGCACCGACTAGCTCTGGATCTCTCTTTATCCTTTCAGCTAGAACAAAGCCGTCCATGTCCGGCATCTGTCCATCCACTAGGACAAGAGGAAAGGGACGACCTGTGTTTTTCGCGACTTCCAGCGCCTGTAGAGCGGCTCGTCCACCCTCGACTGCTGTCGGCTTCATGCCCCAACCAGTCAGCATCCCGCTCAGGACTGTTCGGTTCGTGAAGTTGTCGTCGACGATTAAGGCATGCATGGCGCGTAACTTTTCTGGTTGAATAGGAACCGAGCCGGTGGCGGGCTTGTCCCGCACAGCCAGCCGAAGCGTGAAATGAAACGTACTGCCTTGGCCGAGCTGGCTGTCCACCCATATCTTCCCGCCCATCATCGTCACAAGTCTTGTGCAGATCGCCAGTCCCAACCCCGTTCCCCCGTATCTTCGGGCCATTGAGCCATCGGCCTGGGAGAATGCTTCAAAGATTATTTCTTGTTTGTCAGTCGGGATGCCCACGCCAGTGTCTTTCACAGCGAGATGCAGGCAGGTGATGGTGGCTTCGTCGGATTCTTCAACTACGGTGACAAGAACTTCGCCATGTTCGGTGAACTTGATGGCGTTCCCTATCAAATTTATCAGAACCTGTCGAATCCTCCCGGGATCGCCGAGGAGAGCCTCTGGAACTTCCGGTCGAACGTCATAAATTAGCTCCAGTCCTTTTTGATGCGCACGATAGCCCAGTGATTTCATCGTTTCGCCGAGACTCTCTCGCAAATCAAAAGGGATTGATTCGACATCCAGTTTGCCGGCCTCAATTTTGGAGAAATCCAGAATGTCGTTAATCACGGTGAGGAGTGACTCGGCTGAGAACTTGATGAGGCCGAGGCTATCGCGCTGTTCGACAGTCAGTTCAGTATCCAAAACCAGCTCCGTCATACCGAGAATACCGTTCATCGGTGTGCGAATTTCATGGCTCATGTTGGCAAGAAACTCGCTCTTGGCGTGGCTAGAAGCCTCAGCTACTTCCTTGGCCTCTAACAACTCCAGTTCGGTCCTGTGCTGTCTACTCTGGATCACCAGCATCCTTCCAATGGAGCAAAGGAAAGAAACTGTCATGATCGTCGCGGCTAAGAGGACTCGCTGTCTGATAATGAGTAGGGACATCCCAAGCACGAGAAGCGGGCATAACAATGCGAATAACTGCTTCGACGCTTTTCGGTTGCGAGCCGCTGATTTCCTGGATGCACCGTCAGGTTTTTCAAGCTGGCTCCACGTGCTGGCAATTAGCAGGGGTATGACATTAAGGAGACACCATGCGACATCGAACCAACTTCCGGAACGGAGGTTCCTTCCCGGGTAGTTGTAATAGGCATCCATGAGGCCGGCCAAACAAAAAAAAGCGCTCATTCTTCCGAACAATGCAAAAATAGCCCTGGAGTCCGCCGTGAGAGCGCGCAATAGAAAGGCGCCTGACAGAACTCCGTCATAGATGAGTAAGCGCCGCCACAAGGCCCAGGCGAGTTCCCGAGCTGGTTGAGAGTGTGAAGGAGTAGAGGAAAAATAGAGAAACACTGCCGCCCAAAACACAAATGCTTGAATAAAATCGAAGATATTAAGTCGGTCAAAGCGTTTTGGCTCGAAATCCGAATCCAGGAACAGCGCCATGCACATGGGCACATACCAGAACACAAACAAGGTGCTGGAAAGCCAGTCCCATATCGGTGGAAGACTTACGATATCGTTTAGAGTATGAATGACCTCGGCAAAAAGTATTAGGGCAAAGGAGGATACTGCCAGTTGCCAGAACGTTCGCCCCAGAGCACTGGACCGTCGAGACGCACTGAAGGAAGCCGTGGTACATAAGATCAAGGTGACTACCTGAACCGAGTCGGAGAACAATGGACCCGGAGGACGGCTCCCAAAGTGGAAGAGTGCGGCGGATTGAATCGCTAAGAGCGCACTTACTCTTAAAACCGTTTTTTGCAATTGGGTCATTAGAGAACTCGCCCGCCATCGTGAACCTGCCCTCCAGAGTCGGCCGTGCTGGGCCGGGGATCTCGCTTGGGGGGAGCGAGAGCTAGGCGATTTGCCGTCATAGAATCGTAATACTAATTCTGCGAAATGGTGACAAGATGTTGATTGTCGGTGATGAAAGAAGGAACAGGGTAGCTGCGCAAGGATATTCATAACCCAGTGACGTTCCTCTGGTTTGCGCACACTCCGGCAAGCTTTAGTTAAATTGGCTCTGTGGCTACGAACCTAGAAGGTCGGGAGTCCGAGTCCCCCCGGGCGCGCCATTTCCAAAGACAGTGTGTTTTCAATAGCTTCGGTTAATACCCCTAGTTTTGTTTCGAACAAGAATCGAGCGTAGCGGTCGCCAAAAAGATTCCATATTCCGAGGCAGTCACGTTTTGATACGGTTGATGCGCTTATCCTTCATTGCCTTTAGACTTGCTTTCACCAGTTTCTTCACCAATGTCACTGGTACTGGTTTACCCACTGGGAAGCTAACAATGGCTTTCGTTGTAGCATAACCTGCAAGTTCCTTCCTATGTTCTTGTATTACTGGCGGGCGTACATGTAGGCGTATGTGTGGTTTCTTGAAGCTGAACCAAGCAAACATCCCGTCATAATCAAATCCTGGATAGGAATATCCGGGCCATTGGAAATAATCGGTGCGTTCAGTGGCACCAGACGCTACCGCCCGTATGGCCGCTCTGATCTTCGCCAAATCGCCTTGCGCCTCTTTCGGACATCTTGCTATGTATTCATCTACTCCACTACTTTTGCGTTTTGTCACGGTTGCGTTCTTCCCCTTCTAGTGGCCTGTACCAACTGATTGTGTACTGATATGGCGCGATGGATCGGCATATTTCCACTTCACGGTACGGGGCGATTTGTTGTACTGACGGATGTATCGCATGAGCTTTCTCTTCAGATCAGAAACGGAAGTGAATACACCTCGCGCGATGACATCGCGTTCGATCTTGCTGAACCACAGCTCGACTTGATTCAGCCACGAAGAGTAGGTCGGAGTGAAGTGCCAGTGCACTTTGGGATGCACTGCCAGGAAGTCCATAACCGGTTTGCTCTTGTGAGCAGAGAGGTTGTCGGCGATGACATGAATCTCCTTGCCGCGAGGTTGATCGATCACAATGTCGGTGAGGAACGCGACGAATTCGGCCGAGGTGTGCCGCGCAGCGGTTTTGCCGAGCACTTCGCCGGTCTTGGTGTTGAAGGCCGCGTACAGCGACAAGGTGCCGTGACGAAAGTACTCAAAACCGTGCCGTTCTGCGCGTCCCGGGGACAGCGGCAGAACCGGATCCTTGCGATCCAGGGCCTGGATGGCGGTTTTTTCATCCCCGCTGAACACCGCAGCATGCGCTGGCGGGTTCAGATACAACCCAATAATGTCGGCCGCTTTGGTCTCAAAATCCGGATCGTTCGAGGCCATGTAGCGCTCCATGCGATGCGGTTGGAGTCCATGCTTACGCCACACCCGTGCCACCATCATGTGGCTGACGTCCAGATGCGCTCCCAGTTTGCGCGTGCTCCAGTGGGTTGCTCCCCCGGTCGGCACATGCCGTGTCGCCTCCAGAATCCGTGCTTCCAGTCCCGGGGTGAGCACGGTGGCGACTTGCCCCAAATGCCGGCTGTAAAGGCCCGCGATGCGTTGCTCGGTAAATCGTCTGCTCCAACTGGCTACAAAACCGCGGCTGCCGTCGATGCGCTCGGACACTTCATCCCAGGTATGGCCCTCGGCCAGCAACAAGATCAACCGCGCCCGTCGGGCATCTTCCGCCCGATCCGTCCGGCTATTGGCTCGCCGCGTCAGTTCCATTAGCTCCGAATTCGTCAACACGATTGCGTCTCTCATGGACGCAATTATAGTCTACAAATGGTTGTTACAGTCAACTAGGAGTGTTTTTTTCATTGTAATCCACTGTTGTGATTTCATCGGCAACTCTTGCCAGCACCTATTTAGCCCGCTTGGTTAACGCGACATGAGTAACCTTTGGCGTTGCCACATGTTCTGTGCATTGGTACGCTCGACACAAGTTGCCAGTCAATCAATCGAGCACGCTTCAGATCCTCCACTCCTTGGGACAGGTAAACTGAGGCAAGCCAGTCACAAACTCTCCCAAAAAAGTTCTAATATCGTCTCCTTGGGCGCGCCATTTCATTGAACCGAAAAGAGTAAGAAGAATCGCTCTTCACCGTTGACCCTCTGGCAGCAAGCAGCGGGTCGAATCTCCCCCGGCGCGCCACTTTACTGTCTTGAATCAAGCGGTGGCAGCTATTTCCAAAGCAACTGCGTTTTCGATTTTCTATCGATTCCGTCCAACAGCGGAGCTTTCAGACGCAAGTTCGAAGCCAAAACCGTAGGCGACACTTGGAGTTTCGTACTGCGTACCTGCGAACTTGCTAGGATAGAGAGGGAACAAAGCTTACTGTTTCAGGCACTTCGCGCCTTGGGGGAGGAGGTTGCTTCTACAGAGCGGCCACCGGCTCCAGCAACTTTGCGTGTCGGCGTTGAGACTAGCTGTGGCTGTGGCAATGTCGGGCGGGACGCTTCGTTCTCTTTCCAGAATACCGGCTCTGAACGAGAATTCGTAGAGACCCGCATTTTAGGCTGCTTTCTGAAGAACGATGAATTCGGTCTTAGTGACTGCCATGCGCTGGGCCTTGAGCAGCAGGTAGCCGAGATTCTTGTAGCCGCGACCCCTTCTAACGAGGCTTTTGATGTTGCCGTTGATGGCTTCCACCACTCCGAAGCGTACTTTGGTGCGGCAGTAATTCAAGATCCCGTCCAGGTGATCCAGCAACATAAAGGCAAGTTTTTGAAAGGGCGCCAGCCGTTGCCAGCGCAGTTGATCGATCCAGCTCTGCAAGTAGCGCAGCATGGCCCCTTCATAGCGGTAGGTCCACAACCGTTCCAGACTTTCCTTCAGAAGGTAGGCTTTCATTACCCGCCGGTTGAGGGCGAACAGCTGGTTTAACTGTCGGCGCTTTTGGGTGTCCAGATTC
>Ga0210398_10006349_pt1 | contig 10880 bp, 9 predicted proteins | sample IncBWC4OmetaG_FD_161047 | JGI IMG/M metagenome (GOLD analysis project Ga0210398, IMG submission 161047) | Forest soil microbial communities from Barre Woods Harvard Forest LTER site, Petersham, Massachusetts, United States - Inc-BW-C-4-O | ecosystem: Environmental > Terrestrial > Soil >... | reverse complement strand
GTCAGCCTGCTCGAGCGAACCGCCGGTAGGCAACGGAGCGCTGCGATCGAAGACGCCGATATTGTCCAAGCCAAGGAATCCCCCTTCAAAGACGTTCTTGCCGAAACGGTCTTTGCGATTCACCCACCAACTGAAATTCAGCATCAGCTTGGCAAACGAACGCTTAAGAAACTCGATGTCGCCTTGCCCGCGAAAAGCCTGCTCGGTGCGATATAGAAAGATCGTCGCCCAAGCGTGTACCGGTGGATTGACATCGCCAAAGTTCCATTCGTAGGCCGGGATCTGTCCGGTGGGATGGAGAAAAAACTCCTGCAGCATCAGGTCAAGCTGCTCCTTGGCAAAATCTACGTCGATCGTGCCGATCGCCATGGTATGAAACGCCAAGTCCCAGGCGGCGTACCACGGATACTCCCATTTGTCGGGCATAGAGATGACATGCTCGTTCACCATGTGGAACCACTCGCGATTCCGAATTCCCTTGCCGCCCGACTGCAGCGGATCGACGCCGTGCTCTTCCAGCCACTTGTCGACGTCGAAGCCGAAGAACTGCTTGGTCCACATCATTCCGGCCAAGGCCTGCCGCATCACCCGGCCTTGATCCGCGGTAAGTTTTTTGGGAATGATGACCCCATAAAACTCGTCCGCCTCGCGTTTGCGCGTATCCATCGTCTTGGCGAAAGCCTTGAAGGGATCGCCGATGACGGTGGGAGCAACGTCGCTCAGCCGCAGACGAACGGTGGCGGTTTGGCCTGCGCCTACAGTTACCTGATAGTGAGCGGCCACTTTGGTTCCCGTGGGCTTCGGGTTAACGGCATCCTGCTTCCCATGCACAACATAGTTGTTGATCGCATCTTTGACGTAAGGAGTGGCATTGGGTGTACCGAAAATTCTCGCCGTGTTGGTCTCGTTTTCGGTGAAGAGGAGCGGTACATTCCCTTCGCAATATAAGTAGCGGTCGCCCAATTTTTCCTGAGAAGCGAAAATCGCGACACTTCCCTTCCCGCCTGCTACTTGGGTCAAGCTGGGTTTTGGAGTTCCCTCCCACCAAGTCCAGGTGTTGCGAAACAACAATGTCGGCAACACATGCAGCGCTGCCGGCTCGGGTCCACGATTGCAAAGGCTGATCTCAATCAGGATGTCTTCCGCATCCTGCTTGGCATATTCCACGAACACATCCCAGTAATGATCGTCGTTAAAGACACCAGTATCCAGCAGCTCGTATTCCATTTCAGTGCGGCTGCGCTGCTTGTTGGTACTGACCAGGTTGCCGTAAGGAAACGCTGCCTGGGGATACTTGTACAGATACTTCATGTACGAGTGGGTTGGTGTGCTGTCGAGGTAAAAGTAATATTCCTTGACGTCTTCGCCATGGTTGCCTTCGCTGTTGGTCAGGCCGAACAGGCGTTCTTTCAGGATCGGGTCTTTCCCATTCCATAGCGCCAGGCTGAAGCACAGTAGTTGCTTGTCATCGCTGAAACCGGCGAGCCCATCCTCGCCCCAGTGATAGGCGCGGGATCGCGCCTGGTCGTGACTGAAATAGTCCCAGGCATTGCCATCCTCGCTGTAGTCCTCGCGCACCGTGCCCCATTGCCGTTCGCTGAGGTACGGGCCCCACTTTTTCCAGCCGGCTTTTCCGGTTCGAGATTCCTCTAGCCTTGTGCTTTCCTGATCGTTGCTCATCGTCTCCCCCTCTTTGGGTGACTCCTTCAAATCCGAGTCATACCGATTATGAATACAGATAATACGGATTCGCGAAAGTCAATGCGGGCCCTACTTAGGAACCTCTAACCATCATTACGGACGGTAGAACGCTAAACCGCCGGCCACCGCGCCGGCCAGAACCAGAAAAGCAGGGTTGATCTTGGAGCGTAGCAGGATCAATAGCACCGCGCCTGCAATAGCCAGTGTGATCCAGCCACTCACTACTCCTCTGGCCAAACTCAAACAGCCAGCCAGCAGCAAGCCGATTGCGACCGGTGAAAGTCCGCGCTGAATTGAATTTCTCCATGGCCATTTTTCCAGCTTCACCCATAGGCGCCCAACGTAAAACGCCAGCAACGCCGTCGGACCGAAGAATGCAATCAGGACGACGATAGCTCCGGTAATACCCGCCGCCCACTCACCGATGCTGACGATCATCATCATGTTGGGCCCGGGAGCAATTTGTCCCATGCTGTAAAGGTGAATAAGTTGGGTGAAGGTCAGCCAGTGGTGGACGTTGACGGTGAGCACCTTCATTTCGGGAAAGGCGGCCAGCCCACCGCCGACCGTCAATATCGAGAGATACGAAAACACGCGAATGAGGGCGGCAATCTGATTCATCGGCTCGCCTCGCTGATTGTACGCGGATGGTACCAGAGGATCGCCAGGATACCGACGGCGATCAGAACCCGAGGCACGGATTGATGAAGACGATCGACGCCGAACACGGTGAGCCCTACGAATATCAGGTCGTAGACGTGGGCCAGCGACTTCCTGCCCAACTGAATCGTAGTCGCCAGGATAAGACCCACCGCAGCCGCGGCCACGCCCTTGAGCATGGCCGTGACCAGAGGCTCATTGCCGTGCGAGTGGTACAGAGAGCCGGCAATCAGCATCAGCACCGCGCCGGGCAGGCAGATGCCGACGATCGCGGCCAGAGCTCCGAAGAATCCGCGCAGGCGGTCCCCCACCAGCACCGCCATGTTGGTAGCATTCAGGCCCGGTAAAGACTGGCTGATGGCAAGATACTCGACGAATTTCTGATCATCCAGCCATCCGCGTTTGGTGACCAAACCGATGCGCAAGTAAGCCACGACACCACCGCCGAAACTAGTGGCCCCGATGAACAGGAATTCCAGAAATATAGCGGCGACGCCAATGTCACCGCTTGCGGAAACTGCCGGCAAGGCAGGCTCGACAGCCGATTTCGCGCTGGCGTCACTCATGGCTTTGTGGTGGATTGCCCTTTAGACGGTACACCATTCCCGTCTTGGTGGTGCCCAGCGAGATCCAGTCTTTTACATCCTGTTGCAGGGTGATGAAGAACTGCTCGCACAGTTTTCGTGGCTTGATGTGTAACTCGTCTCCGCGATTGAACTTGACCTGGTAGGCAAACTCACCGACCAGCGGGGTGTGCTCGCCCCGGGTGCGCCATAAAGCCACGTTGCAGTGCGCCGCCACGCCTTTGCCGAAGTCCAGATTCCCCAGTTCCAACAGCACTTCCTCGACGATCGCCTCGTTCACCAGCGAGACTTGTTCATCCTCTGATTTCTTGAGAACGCCGAGTGCCGGGAACACCTTGGCCAGCCCCCACATGCCAAACTGGTCGCCTTGATGCATCTGGCTCAGACCGAAGCCGCAGTTGTGCGAATACAAAATGCGAAAACCACCGTACTGATCTTTCAGCGGAAGGGCTTCGGCCTTGAACTTGATCTGGTACGAGCCCGCGATATTTGGACGCACATCCATCGCAGCCGCGGTTTTTTCGTCGGGATGCCGAAACTTGAAGACAATTTCCGGATCACCCACCGGAAAACCATCCACGTAGACGATTCGCCGGCGCAGGATAAACGCGTTGTTGTAAAGACGGAAGTCGGGCGTATCCATAAAGACGATCTCCCGAATATCGGGCCGCCGGCCGACTTTCGGGTCGATAATGAAGCCGACTCCCAGGTTCTTCGCCGTACGTTGCACCAGCTTGCCAAAATTGCGAAAACTATCAACGCAAACGAACCGGTCCGGCTTCAGGATGAGCTTGGCCTCCAGGTATTGAACCCTGTCCTGGGGATGGCCGTCGCTGTAAGTCGCCCCTGAGGTCTCAACCGCGTCGCCCAGTATTCCGCCCACGGCGGCCAGTTTCTCGGGCTCGGGCCGCTTCTCCTTCTTCGCTTTCAGATCTTTCTTATCTCGTTCTTTATCCTTGCCTTTATCTTTATTGTGGTGCTTTGACACTCGCGTCCTCCGTGCTGAAAAGCGAAACTCTAAGAGTCCAGGCAGGCCGTAAATAACCCGATCGCCGAATCATGCCGCTTAATCGGCGCGCGGGTTGGTGCGATCTTCCTCCCGCACCCGTTCTGGCGCAGTGTCCATATCTACTACTTAAAGGCAAATTGTGCCACTGTCAAAATGTTCTAGTGTTGATTCGGGTTAGATGGCAGGCAGCCGTCCTATCGAGCATGTCTGAAGGGAGCGCGGCAGCGCAACCGTCGGCTTTGATAAAGTCATAACGCCTGCGAGAAAAAGGAGGCGAAGAAGAATGAAGAACACCGCCGTCTTACTGCTAAGCACTCCGATTCCCCTGGCGCGCAAGGGCGCAGTGGCAGCCATCACTCAGTTTCTCGTAACCCACAAGGGCAGCATTTTGCACGCCGACGATCACGTGGACAATGGCCGTGGCATGTTCTTATCCAGGCTGGAATGGGATGTTGCCGATTTCGACATAGCAATCTCCGACTTTGACGAACACTTCAGACCGTTAGCCGAGCAGTTCAAGATTGAATATCATTTGGCGCCGACAGATTACCGTCCCAAGGTTGTCATCCTGGTATCGGCGTATGACCATTGCCTTGCCGATTTACTCTACCGGCACAGTACCGGAGAACTGGATTGCGAGCTGGTTACGGTGATTAGCAATCATCTGAAGGCCAAGCCGCTGGCGGATTTTTATGGTATCCCTTTTCATCTGCTGAGCCAGCCCCAAGACAAGCGTAAGAGCGAACAGGAAATCCTGGAGTTAATTGGCCATGATATGGACCTGATCGTATTAGCCCGTTACATGCAAATCCTCAGTGCGGAATTCGTGGCCCAGTACTTATTGCGCATGATCAATGTTCATCATTCATTTCTTCCGGCGTTTGTGGGCGCCAAACCGTACCATCAAGCGTTTGACCGGGGCGTCAAATTAATCGGAGCCACCAGTCACTATGTAACGGCAATGCTGGACGAGGGACCTATCATTGAGCAGGACATAGTTCGGGTTTCGCATCGGGAGACGGTGGACGACATGATGCGCAAGGGCCGCGATCTGGAAAAAGTGGTGCTGGCCCGCGCCGTCCGCTGGCACCTGGAGAGTCGCGTTCTGGTGTACCAGAACAAAACGGTGGTGTTCAACTGAAGGCAGTCGGCAAATCGATGCTGTTCCAAGGGGGGAATAAAGATGTACGCACGCAATGCCCATTTCCGCGTGAAATCACTCGACCTGGCTGCTGAGTTTGCCCAGACGCTGGAGAACGAGATTCTTCCTTTACTTCGCAAGCAGAAAGGTTTCAAGGGCGAGATCACGTTGTCAAACCCCGGCAATCTGGAACGGATATCGATCAGCCTCTGGGAAACCCACGAGGATGCAGAAGCCTACGATGCCAACGTGTACTCGCAGGTGTTGAAGCTGCTTGCGAAAGTGATTGATGGTGCGCCGAAGATTCGGACCTTTGAGGCCGTCGCATTAAACATCGATCGCGGCAGCGTACTCGGACGCGAGGGTTCTTGACTTCTCTTCGTGACGCAGTACCCGCAATGCACCTTCGGTAAGCGCCTGCAGTTCATCCTCGCCCGGATAGACCTTGCCGGGGGCGATCCAACTCACATACTCGGTCAGCAACGAGATCAAACGCTGTGCACGCGCCATGCCGCCGGTGAGGAGCACAGCGTTTACGCGCCCGTGGAGCACCGCCGCCATCGCTCCAATTTCTTTGGCGATTTGATAGACCATCGCATCGAACACGGTCTTAGCCATTGCCTCACCATCGGCAACGCGGCGCTCTACTTCCACCAGATCTTTCGTGCCGAGGTAAGAACATAATCCGCCCTCGCGAAATAACAGCGCTTCCACCTGCTTCTGCGTGTAACTTCCGCCGAAGCAAAGATTGACCAACTGCATCGCCGGCACTCCGCCAGCCCGCTCGGTAGAGAACGCTCCCTCTTCCCGCGAATTGGTTACGTCGATCATGAGGCCGTTTTCGTGCGCCGAGACTGAAATTCCACTGCCCAAGTGAGCGACAATCAGCCGCAACGATTCGTAGGGCCGCCCGCACTCACGCGCATAACGCTTGGCCACTGCCTTGGAGTTTAGAGCATGCGACAGGCATTGCCGCTGCAACTCCGCCGAGCCCGACAGCCGCGCGCGTTCCGGCCATTCGTCCACGCTCACCGGATCAACCACATAGGCCGGTACGCCGGCCTTTCGGGCAATGCCGTGCGCCAGGAAGGCGCCCAGGTTCGCAGCATGTTCACCGCGCCTGGCAAGTCGCAGTTCCTCCAACATGTCCTGATTTACAACGTAGGTGCCGCTGGCCAGGGCGGGCAGCAGGCCGCCGCGTCCCACTACCGCATGGAGTTCGCCTATATCGTGTCCCGCTTCGCTAAGTGCAGCCTCTATCTGCTCCGAGCGAAATTGCTGTTGATCGAGAACCGTGCGCCCGCGGAATTGCACCATCTCGGCGTCCGAGTGGCGGATGTTCTTGACGAACTCGGGGCTCGTGTTGACGTACAGAGCCATTTTTGTGGACGTGGACCCGGGATTAATCGCGAGAATCCTGAATTCAGCGAGCGGCAAAGATCACCCCCAGCGCGATAGAGTTCACCTTGTCATCGACGCTCTCCACTCGGGACGGAATCAGCACAGGAACTTTGGCTCCCGCCACGACATGCGCGCACTGTGAGCCGCCCAGATATTTCACCGATTTCCCCAGCAGGTTTCCCGACTCGATATTCGGCACCACCATGCAGTCGGCGCGGCCCGCCACGGGATGCTTGATGCCCTTTGCCTGTGCGGCAGACGCCAGAAGTGCACAATCCAAGGCAAGGGGGCCGAAGACCTCGGCGTCGCCGAACTGGCCAGCCTCTCCCATCTCGGTCAGTATCCTGGCATCCATACTGGAGGGCAGCGACTCGCTCGCCGCTTCCGTAGCGCTCATGAGCGCGATCTTAGGACGCGCCAGTCCCAGGGAACGCATGACCTCGATGGCATTCTGCACAATCTGTTTTTTCTGCTCCAGGTTCGGCAAGACATTGAGACCACCGTCGGAAATGCCAATCAGCCGCAGCTGACCGGCGAGCGTGTCCTCATAGAGCAGCACATCGCTCAACAAGCGCCCTGTCCTTAGTCCACCCTCTTTGTCCAAAACCGCCCGCAAGAGTTCATCGGTGCGGAGATGACCTTTCAGCAAGAGATCAACGCGGCCTTCGCGTGCCATACGGGTAGCGACGGCTGCGGCGTCATCCGAGCTGATAAACTCTGCGATGGCGAGCAGGCGCGAGAGCCCGAGCGCTTCCGCCTTCGCCCGGATCTTTCGCTCGTCGCCAATCAGTACTGGAATCGCAATGCCGAGGTTGAGCGCACCATCCGCCGCGGTGAGGGCAACTTCGTCGTCTGCCGCGACAACCGCAACACGCTTCGGCCCCAGCGGTTGAGCCTGGCGGCGGAGCGCGGCAAAGTTCTTGATTTCTTGTTTTGCGAGTGCAGGTATGCCGGAGGACATGGCTTATTCTGGCACGTCCCACCCGCCATTTCAGTGAGGCGGATCACTGGTATTCACACCAACGATGCATCTTCGCCGCACCCATGATTGTGCTCCTGGTGAGGATCAGGATCGTCTGGTTCGTGCACCCACGCAGCGAAAGAAGCGGGATGGGAGCAGTAGCTAGAAAGCTAGAGTTGTCAGCCAACTGTCATCGGGTAATCTAAAGCCGCGTTTCAAACTGCCAACGGCAAATGACATCGAATTCGGTGACGTGGAGTGCCTCCTGTTCCAGATGCCATTACAATATCTCCATGGACTCATTCAAAATTGCAGGCAGGCAGTTTCGCTCGCGGCTGATTGTGGGCACGGGCAAATACAAGTCAGGGCCGGAGACGGCGCGCGCCATCGCCGCCAGCGGGGCCGAGATGGTCACGGTCGCGGTGCGCCGGGTGAATCTTGATCGCAACAAAGAGTCGCTGCTCGACTTCATCGATCCGCAGCAATATTTTCTGCTGCCTAACACCGCCGGCTGCTATACCGCTGACGACGCGATTCGCACGGCGCGACTGGGGCGCGAGGTCGGTTTGTCGGATTGGGTGAAGGTCGAGGTGATCGGCGATCAGGCCACGTTGTTTCCTGACGTGCTGGCGACCATCGAGGCGACCCGCGTGCTGGTGAAGGAAGGTTTCACGGTGCTGCCGTACACGTCCGACGATGTGGTAGTAGCCAAGCGGCTGATCGACGCGGGAGCGTCTGCCGTGATGCCGCTGGGGGCGCCTATCGGCAGCGGCATGGGCATCCAGAACCAGCCCAACATCCGAATTTTGCGTGAGATGATTACCGATGTGCCGCTGATTGTCGATGCCGGCGTGGGCACGGCATCGGACGCGGCGATTGCGCTGGAGTTGGGCGTCGACGGCGTGCTGATGAATACTGGCATCGCCGGTGCTCAGGATCCGGTGCTGATGGCCGAAGCCATGAAGAACGCGGTAATCGCCGGACGCCAGGCATATCTCGCTGGGCGCATGCCGAAAAAGCTATACGCCACCGCCAGTTCGCCGCTGGAGGGCGTGGTGCGGTAATAAGAGCATTCTCACGGCAGGCGCAGACGGCTTTGGACGATTTAAGTAAGCGACTAGTGCAAATAACCTCGGGCGATTTAGGGTGAGCGACTGGAAATCAATGTGACCGTATTCCGCGATCCGCCGCTAGTCTAATAGTGGCCCTGTAGCTCAGATGGATAGAGCAGCGGTTTCCTAAACCGTTGGTCGGCAGTTCGACTCTGCCCAGGGCCTCCATTTTTTCAGTAACTTGCGAAGTTAGGCGGGGAAACCTCCACAAAAACCTCCACACAGCGGTGGTCGCAGCTCTGTCCGGGCACACGGCGACGGCGATGAGTGACTACTACGCCACCGTCCGCCACCGATCCCAAGCGGAAGGCTGCGGCGCGAAAGATCCAAATGCTGATCGCGAAATCCCGCATCGGGGACCTGCGCAACGGCGGCCAGCATAGCTATGTCTCGGCCCGGAGGCTGTTCTGGGTGATTCGTGGGTTGCAAGCCGTCGTCAACGAAAAATCAGCCCACGCTCGTGATCAGTGGTAATTGATCAGTAGTAATATGAGGATGCCGCGAGCGAACCCTAGAGGCAAGGGCGCACTTTCGCGCGCCTCTTGCTGGGTCTTGGCTTGTTTCAGTTGATAGACACGGTTACAGCGGCGGATTGGCTCAGTGCGCCGGATGTGCCCGTCACCATCACGGTGGCCTGTTGAGATGCGGGCGTTGGTGATTTGTTTGAACTGTTGCTGCCACTGCATCCAAGAGCGAACAGTGAGATAACAATCAGCAGTCCCAGCAGGCTCATCCTCACCATGCTCTTCCGGTTCAGTGGTTTCCTTTTGCGGGCAGTGAAAAAGGTTCCGAACATCCCCAGACCAGGCATCACGGCCGCTATGCCAGGCGCGTGGTAGCCCGTAGCGGGCGGGGTCGAGGCGGCAGAAATGGTCAAGGTAGAGGACGAACCGCTTCCGGGTGAGATTGTTGAAGGGCTGAAAGCACAGGTCAAACCAGCTGGTGCGATGCAGGTAAGAGTAATCTGACTGTCGAATCCGCCCACCGCGGCGGCACTAACCGTGACGTTAGCCGACCCACCCGGATTGACGGTTGCGCTCTGGGAAGACAGACTTAGAGTGAAACTGCTGCCGGCCGCAGCCGCCGGCACCAGGCTGGCGAACACAGCCGTTGCGCTTCCTCCAGCCGGGAAATTGGGTTGGCCGGCGCTGCCTCCAGCGGTGAAATAAAGAGTGCCAGCGACGCCTGGTACATTATTGGCGCCGCCGCCTCCTCCAAACACCATGTCCCACATGCCGGGGTTCACCAGCAGGTTACCGGAAGAGTCAGCGAGCTGGCCCTCAAAAATCCCCTGCGAGTTGAACGCGCTAATAGTGCCGTCGCCAAAATTGGAGACGAGGATATCGTTGGCAAAGGTTCCGAAGCTAGCCGGAGCTTGCACCACGCCCCAAGGCGCATTTAGGTTATTGTTGGCGCCGGCAGCGACCAAGGTGCTCACGAAGTTGCCATTGCTATCGAAGATATCCACCTGCCCAGCGCCAGCCCCGGGCACAGCATCGTGCTTGGGAGTATCCTGCATCGCGTAGGAGACGTAGACCTGGTTACCGATAACGTGGATGCCGTGGGGAGCGTAGCCCACGGGAAGGTTTGGATTGGTGAACGTGCCGCCCAACGAAGTTAGGTTGTAGTTCGAATCGTAGACGTCTACCTTGCCACTGTTGAAGTTGGCCGCCAACAGGTGGGTGCCCAGCAAGGCGAGACCTTTGTAAACCGCGCCGCTGGCAGAATTGTCTTTTCCGACGATTGCAGTGTTGCTGGAACCGTTCCAGTAGACGACGAGGCCGTCCTCGGTGTCGAAAATAAACGAACCGCCGGTGAAGTACGTACCGTTGGGGTTGGCCACGGTTCCAGTCGGACAACCGGGGCTACAGTTACCGTTTGGATTGCTTCTCGCGCCGGGTATGGTCACGACTAGCCCAGCGTCTTTGTTACCGTTTTGGTCATAGAGCGTAGAGACGCCGCTGTTGTTGTCGGCGATCCAGAAATCTTGCCCGGGGAGAACGGAAATCCCCCAAGGGTTCAACAGTTGATTGTCGGTGGTCTTGGCTACGCCGGCAATATTAGAGACCAGGTTGGTCTGAGAGTAGCCGGCCTGTTGCGCCCATAACCCCGACGAAATCGTCAACGTCATGAGCAGCCCGAATAACAAGAGTGATCTTTTCATATTGTCCTCGTACCCTATTTGTGATTTGTACGACCCTGAACCCGGACATTTTCTTTTTCGTTCTCAAAGTCGTTTGCATCAACAGAGAGCCGGCCAGCGGTGTATGTGCCCTGTGCGTTCTTTCTTGAGCGTACACATGTCTCCCGG
>Ga0210398_10006348_pt1 | contig 10880 bp, 11 predicted proteins | sample IncBWC4OmetaG_FD_161047 | JGI IMG/M metagenome (GOLD analysis project Ga0210398, IMG submission 161047) | Forest soil microbial communities from Barre Woods Harvard Forest LTER site, Petersham, Massachusetts, United States - Inc-BW-C-4-O | ecosystem: Environmental > Terrestrial > Soil >... | reverse complement strand
CGAAAAGCCCGACGCCTTCGAGCCCTTCCACCCCGACCGCATCGTCTCCCGCATCCTCGGCATGGGAGACATCGCCACCCTGCTCGAGCGCGCCGAAGAAAAACTCGACAAGACCAAGGCCGCAGCCTTCGCCAGCAAGGCGCTCTCCGGTGGCGGCTTCTCGCTGGACGACTTCCGCGATCAGCTCCGCCAGATCAAAAAGCTTGGCTCCATGCAGTCCATCCTCAAGATGCTGCCCTCTGCCGGCCCCTTCGCCGGCATGAAGGAGGCCGCAGGCAGCGTGGACGAGAAGCAGTTCACCCGCGTCGAGACCATCATCAACTCCATGACGCAGAAGGAGCGCGAGAACCACGAGATCATCTCCGGCTCCCGCCGCAAGCGCATCGCCAAAGGCTCCGGCACCACCGTGCAGGACGTCAACAACCTCCTCCGCCAGTACACGCAGATGAGAAAGATGTTCAAGATGGTCGGCTCCGGCGGCGGCATGAAAGCCCAGCAACGCATGATGAGCCAGATGCAGGGCAAACAGAAGTTCGGGAGATAACTTGAACTCACCTTAAATGCTTGTCATCTCGAGCGGAGCGCGAAGCGCGCAGTCGAGAGACCCCCGAATTTAAGTCTTTACGAAGATGCCACCACCTATGCCATACTCTCTGCGATGGATTCCTCCGACTACGCTTACGTCTATATCCTCTCCAGCAGCTATAAACGTTTTTATGTCGGGATCACGACACGACTTCAGTTCCGCGTAACCGAGCACAAAGAAGGCGCTCATCCGGGCAGTTTTACGGATCGCTACAAGATCAATCAACTTGTCTACTTCGAGCACTACGCAAACATCTCCGAAGCCATCGCACGAGAAAAGCAATTAAAGCGCTGGTCACGCATCAAGAAGGCAAATCTGATCATTCAGCACAATCCAGCCTGGAAAGATTTGAGCCTCGAATGGAATGAACCCATCTTCCACAAAGAGCCAGATAAGCCCTAATCCACCACCAAGGCTTGTCATCTCGACCCCACCCAAAAAGCTTGTCATCTCAACCGAAGCGTCACGCAGTGACGCGGAGTGGAGAGACCCCCGAATTTATACTCACTCAGCGCAGAAATTGCTGTACATTGGAATCGCACAATGACTAAAGAGCACATTCTCGCCGAAATTCGTCGCACAGCTAAGGATGGAAAGCCTCTTGGGATTGATGCGTTTTTTAAAGAAACTGGCATTAAAAATTCTGATTGGCTCGGAAAATACTGGGCTCGATGGAGTGAAGCTCATCTTGAAGCAGGCTTTACTCCATTGGAATTCAATACCACTGCTCGCGAAGAGACTAATATTCTCGAACAGATAGTTCATTTAACACGCAAACTGGGTGCACTTCCCACAACTCCAGAAATGAATATCGAGAAAAGAAGGAACCCTCTTTTCCCTAACTCTAGGGTGATTTCACGTCGATGGAATAGAAGCGAACTTGTTTCTCGCTTAATCGAATATTGCCTTATCAATAGTGACAATCATGACGTGGAGAAAATTTTATCTGTAATCACATTGCAGAATAAACCGAGCAGCGAAAGTCAATTAATAGAGAGAACTGGCAAGCCAGTTGAAGATGGGTTTGTCTATCTTGAACATTTTCAAAACCGACACTACATGATCGGGAGAACAAACCATCTGGGTCGACGCCAATATGAGCATGGCAAGCTCCTCCCTAAAAAGATGAAACCAATCCATTCGATAAAAACAGATGACCCAGTTGGTATCGAAGCTTATTGGCATAATCGCTTTGCTGATAAACGCGGCAATGGTGAATGGTTTGAGTTATCCCCAGAAGATGTCAAAGCATTCAAACGCCGCACCTTCATGTAAGTCGTAATTGGCGTATTTCCTCCCCCCAATCCTCTAAACTGGTAGAGACGAATCGCACCAGCACCACTCAACAAAATCAAATATTTAGCTCTAACCACTGCACCTGCAAATATTTAGCGGAAATTAAATCGCTAAATCCTTGCAGGTCTTATTTTTGCGCCCCACCAGGGGGAGGGGGTACCTATGCCAGCCAGAGAATGTCGCCACATCAAGACCAACGGAAACCAGTGCCGCGGAGTCGCTCTGCGCGGCAAGCCGCTCTGCTACTTTCACGACCGCATGCAGCTCCGCGAGCACCGTCTCCATACCCAGCCCGCTCTCGTCCTCGCCGGCGACGCATCGCCCGCGCCCATCGCGCTTGAGCTTCCGCTCCTCGAAGACGCTGACGCCGTCCAGGTCGCGCTCTCGCTCGTCGCCTGCGCCATCGCCGCCAATCAGATCGAGCATCGCCGCGCCGGAGTTCTGCTCTACGCTCTGCAGATCGCCTCCATGAACCTCCGCTCCACCGAACTCACCTACGATCTTCAGAAGGCCGTCACCTCCGTCGCCCTCTCGGACGACGGCGACGACCTCGCAGCCGATTAGCCGGCCTTTGACCCCACCCCGCAAACGCAGTAGAATCAATAGTGCGGGGTGGAGCAGCCCGGTAGCTCGTTGGGCTCATAACCCAAAGGTCGTTGGTTCAAATCCAACCCCCGCAACCATTTAGCAACACAGCAAACCCCACGCCGCCGTGGGGTTTTTACTTGCACTCGCAAACCTTCGCCATCTGGGAGAAGATAGTCAGCATGAGCATCGCCACCAAATCCGGAGACGCCGGCCAGACCGCACTCGCCGGCGGCACGCGCATCTCCAAATCCTCGCTCCGCGTGGAGACCTACGGCAACGTCGACGAGCTCAACGCCAACCTCGGCCTCGCCCGCGCGCTCTGCGAGGACACCAACCTCGGCGAGCGCACCAGGTTCATCCAGAGCGAACTCTTCCTCGTCGGCTCCGCGCTCTCTGCTCCGCCGAACGCGAAGAATCCCAGGCAGCCCGTCACGCCCGCGATGGTGGAGGCGCTGACCGCGCAGGTGCATGAACTGGAGTCGATCGATGGCATGCTCTCCGACTGGTCCATCCCCGGCGAGCACGTAGCCGCCGCCGCGTATGACGTTGCCCGCACCGTCTGCCGCCGCGCCGAACGCAGCGTGGTGGCGCTCGCAGAGACCGGCGAAGCCGTCGACGCGAACGTGATCGCCTACCTCAATCGCCTCTCGGACCTGCTCTGGCTCTTCGGCCGCAAGCTGGAGCGCGACGCCGGCAAAGACGCCTCGCTGCGCAAGATCAGCGGCAAGACCGGGCCGAACTTCTCCCGCGCCTGGTAATCATCTTTACTTGTCATCCTGACCCTGAGCAGCGCAAAGAGGAAGGATCTGCTGTTGCTTTCACTCTTTAAGCCGCAAAAGTAAAAGGCAGCCGAAGCCGGCTGCCTTTGTATTGTCCTTATTCGCAGGACTATTGCTTCGCGACCTTCACCACAAAATACGTAAAGCTCTTGCCCGGCTCGACCAGCGTCTGGTGCGGCGTGCTTGGGGGGATGTGCAGCACATCGCCCTTCGTCAACTTGTGCGCCGTGCCGCCCACAACCATGGCACCGTGCCCTTCACCCTTTGCGTCGTAGGTCACGCCCGGGATCGAACCGCCTATGACCTCGGTCGCCTCGCCGTCCAGCACAACAAAGACGTCGTTCCAGTTCGTATGGAACTCCGCGCCACCGCTCTTCACGCGCACGGTGAAGTTCAGGTAGTGGCCCGGATAGGTCGCCAGCGTCGCGCTCGCCGAACCGCTGGGGGTGGACTGCGCCTTCGCCAGCAGATCCGCTGCCTTCGCGCGAAGCACCTCGCTTGAAAAATAATCCGACGGGTCCGCCGCGGCAGTTGCAGCGGTTGCTGCGGTCGTTGCATCAGCCGGCGCGGGAGCAGATGTCTGCGCCTCCGCATAATGCACTGTTGTTACCGCCGCCATCACTGCCGCCGCGCCCAGGGCCAACACTCGCATATGCTTCATCATCTTCTCCTTCGTACCGCTTGATGCTTCTACTTCATCTCCGGCAGCTTCACCGGATCCATATCATCGTACGCCTGATTCTCTCCGCCCATGCCCCAGCAGAAGCTGTAGTTCCGCGTACCCACCCCCGCGTGCATGCTCCAGCCCGGCGAGACCACCACCTGCTTGTCCGCCATGATGAGGTGCCGCGTCTCGTCCGGCGGCCCCATCAGGTGGATCACGCGGTCCGTCTCCGGCAGGCCGAAGTAAAGATACACCTCTGACCGCCGCATGTGTGTATGCGGAGGCATCGTGTTCCATCCGCTGCCCTCGGCCAGCTCGGTAAAGCCCATCACCAACTGGCAGCTCTTAACCCCGCCCATCCAGATGTGCTTCCGTATCTCACGTTTGTTCAGCGTCTCCGAGGCACCCAGCTTGACCGGCTCCAGATCGCCGCGCTTCGATAAAGCCGTTGGATACTCCTTGTGCGCGAGGTAGCTGAGCAGATAAAACTCTGCCGGCTTCGCCGCATCGGCGCTGGAAAACTCCACGCTCTCGTTGCCGCGGCCAATGTAGAGACAGTCCAGATAGCCCAACTCGTACTTTGTGCCGCCCACGGTCACCGTGCCGGTGCCCTTGCTGATGTTCAGTATGCCGATCTCGCGCCGCTGCAAAAAATAATCCGCGCGCAGCTCCGGCGCTGTCTCCAGCTTCAGCGGAGTCTTCGTCGGCACTGCGCCGCCGATCACGGTGCGGTCCAGGTCTACGTAGACCATCTCCACCGCGCCGGGTTTGAACAGGTCTGTGAGCAGGAACGTCTCCCGCAGCTCTGCCGTGGTCATCCGCGGGTAGCGAACTTTATCTGCCATCTCAAGAATCTTCATGCGTCACCAATCTCCCTTTTGTCATCCCACTAAAAATTTGTCATCCTGAGGTTGCGAAGGAGAAGGACCTGCTTTTGTCCTTGACTCAGCTACTTCTTCGCCGGAACCTGTTTCACCAGCCAGTGGACAAGCTCTGTGGCCGCGCCATACTGTTCAAAATCCGTGGAGAGCTTGCGCCCGTCCGTGTACTCGTTATAGAACCATGGGTCCACCGTCGCATACACCGTTCCCCTGCCCAGCTTCGCCACCGCCATCACGGTATTGTCCTGCCACGTCAGCACGGTGTGCGCCGGGGCTGTTGGTGTGATGCTGCATATCTCCTTCATGTAGATCTTCTTCGGGGCGAAGATTGCATTGCCTTCGGGAATGATCAGCTTGCCCTTGTCATAGTCATTGCCCGGGACCAGGTTATTATCCACGGGGTTGAAGTGGATGCCGAACTTCTCCGCCAGCGTATTGACATGCTCGAACTCAGTGTTATTGACATCGTTCATCATCAGCACCAGCACGCCGCCCTGCCTCACCCATGCCGTCAACTCGCGCACATCCTCCGGCGCAACATAGTGCGGGTTCGGGTTCTTGCTTGGAATGTCCGGCGACACGATCATGTAGATCTGCGCATGCTTCAGCGCGGCCAGCGTCGGCGCGGCGGGCAATACCTCCGTCTTCACGCCGTAGCCCTGAAATACATGGCCGAGGAAGGAGTAGCCGCTATTCGCCTCATCGTCCCACTTATAGTGGAACAGCTCCGTCTCCCCCGCCGCATTCTTGCGCGTCTGCGAGTTGAACCACGCATCCATCACCACCGTATCCCCGCATCCCGCAAGTGCCGTCTTCGCCATCTCCGCCTCGGTCGAAGCCATCAGGAACGCGCTCATGCCTCTCGGATCATCGGAAACCGTCTTCACGCCGGTGTAGTACGCATAGCTTCCGTCGCGGTACGGCGCGTTCCCTCCAAGGGCTACGCTTGCTGCTATCTGCGACATGTGGATCTGCCCGCTCGCATCCCTCTGGATGCAGTGCGCCAGCAGGCCCGCGTATCCCTTCTGCGCCACCGCCTGGAAACGCACCGGCAGGTACCCCATGCGCACGCCCTTATCCAGCGCGTAGACAAACATGGAGGAACCCGACGACTCCAGATAGTTTCCCTTCGCATTCTGCTTGTTCGTCACCTGGTACCAAAGCCCTGACTTCGGATCCTGCTGCAGCGCGACTGCCGTCGCCAGACGGTTGAGGATCGCGATCAGCTCTGCCCGCTGCGGATGGTCCGCGGGAAAATAGTCCAGCGTATCCACCAGCGCCATCATGTAGTAGCCCATGCCCCGCGACCAGAAGGTTGCCGACTGCCCCGTCACCGGGTTCGCCCACCTCTCCTTCTTCGACTCGTCCCATGCGTGGTAGAGCAGTCCCGTCTTCGGATCGCGCAAGTGCTTCTCGGCAAGCATGAACTGCAGCGCGATGTCGTCAAAGTCCTTCGGTTCCTGAAACTCCCGCGCATACTCCGCATGGAACGGCTCGGCCAGGTAGAGATTGTCCAGCCACACCTGGTCCGGGAACTGCTGCGCGTGCCAGAACCCGCCCTCCGGGGTGCGCGGCTGTTGCGCCAGCTGCTGCCGGATCGTCTTTGCGGCTATGTAATAACGCGGCTGCTGCGTCACGCCATACAACAGCAGCGCCATGCGGCCCATCAGCACGTCATCCATTGCATTACCGCTGGCGTTGTAGGTCGCGATGCTGCCATCCTTCGCCACCAGAGCGTCCACGGAATCCTTGATGTAGCTGTAGTACTTCGGATCCGCCGTTGTGTACCAGACGCCGCTTACGCCCTGCAACACCATACCCTCTACATGGTCCCACTTCGGCGTTCCCGTGCCACCCACATCGCCCAGCGGCCAGCGCGCCATCGCGGTATCCGCGACCTCCGTGGACCGCACAGGAGCCTGTGCGAACGCTGCTCCCGCGGCCAGAAGAAGCGTTGCGATTACTGCGATTCGTCTCTGCATTGGGGTTTCCTCGGATCCATCGGTGGAGATATCTATGCTATCGCGCGCGCTTTCCTGATCGCCTCAAGATACGCCTTCGCCGCCTGAGTCACCAGCTCCGGCTTGCCGTCGGCGATGGCCTGCACATTGACCAGGTCAGCTCCCACGCCCAGCGCCTCGGCGCCTGCCTTCAGAAAGTCCGCCGCTGTCGTCAACGTCACGCCGCCCGTCGGTATAAGCCGCAGAAAAGGAAACGGGGCTTTCAGCGATTTGAGATAGCTCGCGCCGCCCATCGCCGAGCACGGAAAGACCTTAACGATGTCCGCGCCCGCGTTCCATGCCGTGATCACCTCGGTCGGCGTCAGCGCGCCGGGGATCGAGACCTTGCCCATCTTCTTCGTCATCTCGATCACCTCAAGATGCAGGCTCGGGCTCACTACGAACTCCGCGCCGGCATCGATCGAGGCCTTGCACTGCTCCGCCGTCGTGATCGTGCCTGAACCCAGCAGAACTTTATCGCCGTACTGCTTCTTCAGCTCGGCAATCAGTTCGATCGCGCCCGGTACAGTCGTCGTGACCTCCATCACGGTCACGCCGCCGGCCACCATCGCCTCTACCAGCGCATGGGCCTCCTTCGCGGACCGTGCGCGCAGCACCGGCACCAACCCAAGTTCACCCACCCACTTCATTACTTCCTGATTCGTCATCTATGCACCCTTCAAAAAATTACTTGTCATCCCGCAGCGGAGGGACCTGCTGTTGTTCTTTTCTCGGCACTCAACGCGCGATGCGCGCGCTTCCGCCGCCCATCACGCGTTCGACTTCAGATTTGCTCGCGGTCGAGGTATCACCCGGAGTCGTCATCGCCAGCGCACCGTGCGCCACGCCCGCCTTCAGCGCCCACTCCGGCGACTCGCCCGCCAGGAACCCATAGATCAATCCCGACGCGAACGAATCTCCGCCGCCCACGCGGTCCATGATCTCGATGTCCTTCTGCGGCACATGATAGATCTCGTCCTTGTAGATCATGATCGCGCCCCACGCATTCTGCGTCGCGGTATGCGCGGTGCGCAACGTGGTCGCGATGATCTTCAGGTTGGGGTACGCCCGCGCCACATCACGCAGCATCTGCGCATAGGCCTCCACCGGCAGCTCATCGAACTCCTCGCTCACGCCCTGCATCTCGATGCCGAGCGTCGCCGAGAAGTCCTCTTCATTGCCGAAGAGCACGTCGATCTGCGAGACCAGCGCGCGGTTCACCTCCTGCGCCTTCGCCTTGCCGCCGATCGCCTTCCACAGGCTCTCGCGATAGTTCAGGTCATAGCTCACCACCACGCCATGCTTCTTCGCCGTCGCGATCGCATCCGCCGCCACCGCGGGCGTAGTATCGCTCAACGCCGCAAAGATGCCGCCCGTGTGCAGCCAGCGCGTGCCGTACTCCCCGAATATCTTCTTGAAATCGAAGTCGCCTACCTTGGTGTGCCCGATCGCCGTGTTCCCACGGTCCGAACAGCCCACCGCCGCGCGCACGCCGAAGCCGCGCTCGGTAAAGTTCAGCCCATTGCGCACCGTGCGGCCGATGCCGTCGTACTTCAGCCACCGCACCTGCGACATGTCCACGCCGCCCTGCAGAATAAAGTCCTCCACCAGCCGGCCGATGGGGTTATCGGCAAACGCCGTCACGATCGCCGTGCGCAGCCCAAAGCAGCGCCGCAACCCGCGCGCGACGTTGTACTCGCCGCCGCCCTCCCACGCCTGAAAGGTGCGCGAAGTGTGAATGCGCCCCTCACCCGGATCCAGCCGCAGCATGACCTCGCCCAGACTCACACAGTCCCAGCGGCACTCCTCAACCTTTTTCAGAACGATCGCTTCCATTGCTTCTCCTATTTAATTATTTAGTTCGCAGCCTGACGATACCCCAGATCCGTCGAGATTGCCTGCACACACTTCACCAGCTGCTCAGAGATGTGCCGCACATTCTGAGCAGTCATACGGAAGGATGACCCGGGATTCGCTACTGCCTTGCTCTTCGCTGCCATACTTACTTAGCTCCGGTCTTACCGCCCCATCCATCCGCCGTCGACCGTGAGCACTTCGCCAGTCACGTAATCACTCGCCTTTGACGCCAGAAACACCGCCGCTCCGGTCAGATCCACCGGATCGCCCCATCGCTGCGCCGGGATGCGCTCCAGTATCTGCCGGTTGCGCGTCTCGTCCGCCTGCAGCGCGCTCGTATTCTCCGTGCGGAAGTAGCCGGGAGCGATGGCGTTCACCTGCACACCCTTCGCCGCCCACTCGTTCGAGAGCGCCTTGGTCAGTTGCGCCACAGCGCCCTTGGAGGCCGCGTACGCCGGCACCCGGATCCCCCCCTGGAACGAAAGCAGCGAAGCGATGCTGATGATCTTGCCGCCGCCGCGCGCGATCATCGACGCACCGGCGAGCTGGCTCAGCCGGAAGACGCTCGTCAGATTCACCTGCAGCACACGCTGCCACTCGTCCATGGGAAAGTCCGTGGCCTCCGCGCGAAAGATCATGCCGGCGTTGTTCACCAGAATGTCGATCGGCCCGCACGCCGCGGTCACAGCCTTGAAGAGCCCGTCCGCGCCGTCAGCCGCGCTCAGGTCCGCGGAGAACGCCGTCGACCTTCCTCCGGCCTTCACGATCGCCGCGGCAGTATCATCCGCTGGCCGCCGGTTGCCGTGCACGGCCACCTGCGCGCCCGCCTCGGCAAACGCAATCGCTATCGCCGCACCCAATCCGCTGGCCGACCCCGTAACCAGGGCCGTCTTGCCCGTCAGCTTAAAACTCTCCAGAATGCCCAAATTCTCTCCCCATTGCAGCTCTCATATTACGAGACTACGTGCTGCGTCTAACATTCTAACCGTACTGATTTTCTTCCTCGCGGACAGAACGGTCAATCTCACTATCCCACATTGCGGTATTTACATACCACGATGTGAGATTTCGAACCGCCACCAGATCGGGTGCCCCATATATGCGCAGCCTTATCGCGCATATGGGAGGCAGCGGCGACCACAGTTGCCCGCCCCGGCCTGCGCGGCGTAACCTTAACCAGTGACCAAGTCTCTCGCCCAAAAACAAGCCGCTCTGGAAGCCGGACTGCGCAGACTCGGCTCCGTTATGGTCGCCTACTCCGGCGGCATCGACTCCGCCTATCTCGCCTGGGTCGCGCACCGTGTGCTCGGAGACAGGATGCTCGCCGTCATCGCCGACAGCGCCTCGCTCGCCCGCACCCATCTTGCCGACGCTATCGCCTTCGCCGAAGAGCACGGCATACCGCTTAAGGTCATCCAGACGGCCGAGCTCGCCAACCCCGACTACCAGCGCAACGACTCACAGCGCTGCTTCCACTGCAAGGATGAGTTGTTCACGCAGATGGAGCGCTTCCTCTCCACCAGCAGCTTCAAACACATTGCCTACGGCCGCAATCTCGACGACTCCGGCGACTTCCGCCCCGGCCAGCGCGCCGCCGCCGATCATCACGCCGTTGCCCCGCTCGCCGACGCGCAACTGACCAAGGCCGGCATCCGCGCGTTAGCTCATGCAGCAGACCTGCGCCTATGGGACAAGCCCGCCTCGGCCTGCCTCTCGTCGCGCGTCGAGTACGGCCGCGCTGTGACTGCTGAAGTGTTGGCGAAGGTGGAGGCCGCGGAAGAGCATCTCCGCGCCCTGGGTTACAAACAGTTCCGCGTGCGCTACCACGGCGAACTCGCCCGCATCGAGATCGCCCGCGAAGAGCTGGCCGCAGGCATGACACTCGACCAGATGGACCGCATCACCGCCTCTTTCCGCGCCCTCGGCTTCCAGTACGTCACGCTGGATACCTCCGGCTACCGCAGCGGCTCCATGAACGAACTCCTCACGCAGATCCATACCGCCAATTAATCCGTCGTCATCCTGAGCGGAGCATCGCGCTTTTGCGATGCGGAGTCGAAGGCCCCCGCATTTGTATGCGCGTAACGCCACACCACATTACTCAATCCTGCCCTGCTCTTCACTACAATAGAAAGATGGAACGCGACTCCCTCCTCAAGCTTCTCGCCCAGGTCCAGCAAGGCACGCTCACGCCCGGCGCCGCGGCCGGCGCTCTCGCCAACCTGCCCT
>Ga0210398_10006346_pt1 | contig 10881 bp, 3 predicted proteins | sample IncBWC4OmetaG_FD_161047 | JGI IMG/M metagenome (GOLD analysis project Ga0210398, IMG submission 161047) | Forest soil microbial communities from Barre Woods Harvard Forest LTER site, Petersham, Massachusetts, United States - Inc-BW-C-4-O | ecosystem: Environmental > Terrestrial > Soil >... | reverse complement strand
GGTCGTAGCGGTGCCCGCCGTCTTCTCCACGTTCCCCGCGTTGTTAAATGCCACCGCATTGCCGCCGGCAAACGCAAGGACGCTGTCGTTGGTGTAGTTCCATACCCCCATGGTGGCCGGGTTATTCACAATCGCCCCATTCTCGAGTGTCATCACGCCATTGGCGCCCGACCAGGTCGCCGTACCGTTGTTGTTGAATGTGCGGTTCGAAATAACTACATTGGCCGAAGCCGGAAAGTTGATCCCCGCGTTGGCATTCACGACAGCGTTCGTCCCCACCACGCAGGATGCCCCGCTAACTCCCGAGCAGATAGAGCCACCCGTCCAGTTCAAGAGCGTCGCAAAGTTCAGAATTCCCGGCGAAGCCCCGCCAAGGATGCCAGCGATTAAATTCACCTTAGCCGTCGAGATGGTTTCCGTCCCGGTGCCAAAGTCCATCGTCGCGCCATTGAAATTCACCGTTCCCGCACCATTGATCGGTCCACTCTGCGTGAATACCCCACTCGGGAAGTTGATCGTGCCACTCGCTCCCGCCGTGTAGGTTCCCGCACAGGAGGAACCGCAGTTGCCACCAGCGCTGAACGTCATTGTTCCGCTGTTTCCGTTCACCGTGGCGCTGTTGTTGAAAAGCACGCCAATGGTGGTCGTAGCGGTGCCCGCCGTCTTCTCCACGTTCCCCGCGTTGTTAAATGCCACCGCATTGCCGCCAGCAAACGCAAGGACGCTGTCGTTGGTGTAGTTCCATACCCCCGTGGTGGCCGGGTTATTCACAATCGCCCCATTCTCGAGTGTCATCACGCCATTGGCGCCCGACCAGGTCGCCGTACCGTTGTTGTTGAACGTGCGGTTCGAAATAACTACATTGGCCGAAGCCGGAAAGTTGATCCCCGCGTTGGCATTCACGACAGCGTTCGTCCCCACCACGCAGGATGCCCCGCTAACTCCCGAGCAGATAAAGCCACCCGTCCAGTTCAAGAGCGTCGCAAAGTTCAGAATTCCCGGCGAAGCCCCGCCAAGGATGCCAGCGATTAAATTCACCTTAGCCGTCGAGATGGTTTCCGTCCCGGTGCCAAAGTCCATCGTCGCGCCATTGAAATTCACCGTTCCCGCACCATTGATCGGTCCACTCTGCGTGAATACCCCACTCGGGAAGTTGATCGTGCCACTCGCTCCCGCCGTGTAGGTTCCCGCACAGGAGGAACCGCAGTTGCCACCAGCGCTGAACGTCATTGTTCCGCTGTTTCCGTTCACCGTGGCGCTGTTGTTGAAAAGCACGCCAATGGTGGTCGTAGCGGTGCCCGCCGTCTTCTCCACGTTCCCCGCGTTGTTAAATGCCACCGCATTGCCGCCAGCAAACGCAAGGACGCTGTCGTTGGTGTAGTTCCATACCCCCGTGGTGGCCGGGTTATTCACAATCGCCCCATTCTCGAGTGTCATCACGCCATTGGCGCCCGACCAGGTCGCCGTACCGTTGTTGTTGAACGTGCGGTTCGAAATAACTACATTGGCCGAAGCCGGAAAGTTGATCCCCGCGTTGGCATTCACGACAGCGTTCGTCCCCACCACGCAGGATGCCCCGCTAACTCCCGAGCAGAAAAAGCCACCCGTCCAAGTAAGGAGTCCGCTCAGGGTGGTCGTGCCAGTTCCTCCTAAGATTCCGGCCGAAATGGTTGTGTTACCACCGACAGACGCGGCGCCATTCAGCGCGAGAGTTCCACCACTTATGAACAGATTATTGACGAAGTTGGATGTTCCAGTGACCGCCAGTGGGCCCCCGGTAATGCTGAGGTCAGCATTGCTGACCAGGCTGGCGATGATCTGATTCGCCGCCGCCAGGCTGCCGACCGTTATCGTGGTTCCGACAAAAGAAGTTCCGATGCAGACCGAGTCCATCGAAACGGGAACGCTGCCCGAACTCCAATTGGTCGGCGAGGTCCACAGATTGTTACCTGCGGTCCCGGTCCAATTGTTACTGCCGCTACAACTCGTAGTGGAGTTCGCTTGTGGCTTCTGGGATGGAGAATTCCTACCGAGACCGGGCAAGCCGGACAGCTTCGCAGCAAATGCTCCACCGATGGTGCCGGCTGTTCCCAATCCCGTCGCAGGCGCTGTGTCAGCTGCACTCCGTACGGTGGCGTTCGGTATAGTGGTGGACTTGGCCATCGGAAAATCCGTTGAGGTTGTGGTCCCCGCGAGAAACACATCCTCATTGGCGTCCAAAGCGATGCCGCGCCCTTCATCGGCGCCAGTGCCGCCCAGATAGGACGAGAAATTCAAATGACCGCCGGTGGGATCAATGACCGCAATGAATGCATCCTGGCTGCACGCAGCGTTTGCACCCTTATGGCAGGAAGCCTGAATGGCGCTTTGCACCGGGAAGTCCTGCGAAAATGTATAGCCCGCGACTACCGCCGCGCCGGAAGGCGCGACTGCAATTGCGGAGGCTTCATCGTCGCCGCTCCCACCGAGATACGTGGAATATTCAAGCGCGGTGCCCTCAGGCGACAATTTGGCAACGAAAGCGTCTTCCTGCCCTCTGCCCTCGGCCTGAATCGGTTTCGACGTGGGGAAGTCAGCGGAAAGCGTTGAGCCCGCTACATACACACTGCCAGCTGCATCCACGGCAATAGCATTACCTGCGTCGCCTCCACTGCCCCCCAGGTAGGTGGAATAATGGAGCGACGAGCCGTCGGCGGAAAGCTTTGCTACAAAAGCTTCACCGTTGCACTTATTCAGCGCATCCAGGTGGCAAAACCTCTGAAGAGCGTTCTGGATGGGGAAGTCGCGCGAATAGGTCTGGCCGGTGATAAAAACGTTGCTCGCACCATCTAGCGCGATTCCGCGGGCTTCATCTTTTCCGGTTCCACCGAGGTATGTGGCATAGAGCACGTGCATGCCATCGGTCGATATTTTGGCGACGAATGCATCGCCGTTTCCGCCGGTAGTAGCCTGCGCAGCCTTGAAGACAGGGAAATCAGTGGAGGTCGTGGCCCCTGCAATGTATGCGTTTCCGCCGGTATCCACTGCTATGGCATTGGCTCCGTCTTCTCCGCTGCCGCCCAGGTAAGTTGAATAAACCATCGATCCATCAGGATTCAATTTTGTAACGAAGGCGTCGCCGCTGCATTTCCGAGCGGCGTCCAAGCTGCAAGTTGCTTGCAAGGGATCGAGTGTTGGGAAATCAGCGGCATACGTTTCACCGGTGATGTAAGCGTTTCCCGCAGCGTCTACGGCGATGCCGCGCGCTTCGATCGTATCGCTGCCCCCGAGATAAACCAAATACAGCAACTGCGAGCCGTCGGCCGAAAGGTGTGCTACGAATGCTTCGCTGGTTCCCGTCGTGGAACCTGGCTTCGGCGACACACCCGTCACAAATTCGCTGCCATCCGGTCCAAGCGCGATTCCGTTGGCACGGTCGTAAAGACTGCGGCCGACATAGGTCGTATAGCTCAGCACCGGGTCGATGATCAGCGGTTTATTGGAATCGTAGGAACCCACCTTGAAACCAATCCTGTTCCGTTCCAGTCGGCTGTAGTTCCCCGCGACCAAGCGGCGCTCTTTGCCGATGCTCTGATAGATAATCGGCTTTTGCAGTTCTAGTCTTCCGGAAGAAGTGACGAGGATAAGATTACCTTGCTCGTCCAGCGTCATCCTTCTGGCGCCTTGCACCTCAAGCAAGATCATCTTGGGGTCGACGCCCGGGGCGACCACGAAGTCATATTCTAAGCGGCCTTCGTTCCCGTGATAGATGAGGTCCACTCCCGGATAAATGTCGCGGTAGCTGACTCGGCTATAGTTCGGGATCCTGGTTTGCCATTTCTGGGAATCGTTACCGATAAAGTAGAAACTTTTTTCGGAGAGCTCTTGGGAAGCGGAGATAGCGGCATTCACGTTCCCGCCCGCGAGCTTTAAATGCAGTTTGGATTCTGTGACACGGAACTTTTCGCGAGGTGGCAAGGAGATGGTTTTATGGGGTAGCGGACCTCGAGCAGGCAACGTCGGACTTGAAAGATTGAGCACCGCCTCATCGGGGAGCAGAGAAAGTGCATACCCGTGCCCGTTCGCCAAGAATTGGACTGGGGCGGGCGCCTGTCCGAGATTGGCCTCGAAGCTCAGCGGCGGATTCGCAAATAGGATCGAAGGCTTGGCGGCGGAGCGAATCTGCATTCGGGGTGACACGGTTTGACTCTGGTTGGTCGCGGGGAAATTATTACTCGCCCTGGCGGAGTCCCCGTCCTTCCAGTACTGGACTCTGCCAGGCGTTTTGATCGCCTGTAGGAAGTCCAAGCTTATCCGCTCGTGAAAGATTCCTCTCGCACTAATGAGGATTGAGCTTGTGATCGCGAGGCAGATGGCAAGTTTCCAGCCAATCTTCGCAGTGCGGGAAGGTGCGGCATTAGAATTCGAAAGAAATTCCCGAGTCAGTGAAGTAATCATGCGGTGGAATGCCCTCAGGTCCATCACAGCCTCCGTCACGATCGTTTGGGTTCCGACTCCCTCCAACCAAGTGAGCATCTGTGGCGCAAGGAACAGGCAAATTGTGCAGGCGCCTTACTGTTGTGTATTGTCGAAAATTCGCATCCAATATGCATTGCGCAAACGCGCAGGAAAACCCGTCATGAATCTCAAAGTTTTTTTAATGTGTGGAATTTCGCTGGGGGCGAGTTGCTACGGAGCCAAACCGCAGATAGTTCTCCGAGCCGTACCTCGTCCGAGTACGCCTCCTTCCGTCCAGGAAAGCAACCCAGTAGTGGCGAACAGGGCACGGCGATGGCCAATTCTCTTTCGAAGAAACTCATGATTCCTCAGGGCTTAAAGAATCTAGTCGCTCTGCTGACGCTCGCTATGTGACAACTGTTGCGCACTGTTGGCAGTTTAATAGCTGGAAGACATCTCCAAGATCGAGCACCAGCCGTCTGGCTGGGAGCAGCACACTGTCCCTCGCCAAAACCAAAAACACCGTTGAAATGCAGAGCATGATTACCAGCGAAGGTGAGGTCTCCACCGCTCTGCGGCTTGTCAAGAGACTCATCGCAGCTGAGCAGTTGAGCCAGATGAGGTTTTTGGTCCTGCTACGATTCTGCGATGCGCCGGTTGTTCTTTTCATTCACTTCAACGCCCTCGTGCGGTTGCTCCTCGCGAATTGAACGTCTGGTAGAGGCCAGATGCTCACGCATAAAGTGAATTTATTTAAATTGTTTCCCATGAGATAGTTAACGCACCCAGTGATTTCTCACAAGCGTCTTGAATGAGCCGAAACTCGCGGTTGAAAATCGAAGAAGAACTTGCCGTAAAGACAGCGAAGTGTTTCCCTGCGCGCCCGTAGCTCAGTTGGATAGAGCGTCTGGCTACGAAGAAAAAGCTCAAATCCCACTAGGTCGTTTCTTTGGCGTCGTTTAAGCGCGATCCGGTCGCGTGTGGAACCCCTTCGATTGTCCCAACCGTCGTCCCAACTCCGTACCAACAATTGGGCCACTATCTGCAAAATCCGCGGCCATGCCGAAAGTCGATTTCCGCGAAGAAGTCGTAAACGTCGCTCTTGCCGGACTTCTTGAGCACGGCCGCCTGATCGAGGGTCGCTAGGTGGCGAACGTGGTCGATGGGAAAGTGAATCTGTACGGGAATTCCCCGGGATTTGTGGAAGAGCTTATTGGGACGGCGCTTGCGGGGGTTGCTTGGTCCTTGCGAGGAAGCCCGCAAAGCGCGGATCGGAGTGCAGCGAGCTGAATTCGGATTCCTGGGGCAAATCATCGTAGAGGTCCGGCCTCGGCGAGTCATCGAGGCTGCGGTTGAGATAAAGGAAAGCGGCGGCGCTCTTGCCTTCGAGCGCGTAGAGACCGGCGAGATTGTATTCGGATTCGGCAGTGCCCGGGGCTTTGGTGCCAAGGACTTTGGTGCGCCGCGCCAAAGTGTCGAGCATCAGGGCTTCCGCGTCCGCGTAACGTTGTTCTTTTTCGAGGATGAGGCCCAAAGTGTTCTGGGTGACCAGGGTGTCCTGCTGGTCCGGGCCGAGGACGCGGCGCTCTGAGTCCAGTGTCTGCCGGCAAATGTGCTCGGCTTCGGGCAATTTGTTTTCGTGATACAAGGCGTCGCCGAGCGCCCCTCGAAACACCAGCGTCTGGCGATTGTCCGGGCCGACCACCCGCGTTTCGCGATCGAGCAGTTGGCGATACAGAGCCTCCGCTTCTGGATAACGTTTCGCACCAAGATAGGCGAGTCCGAGGTTGCCCAAGATCAGCAGAGTGCGTGGATGCTCCGGGCCAAGGACGCGCTGATCCGCACCAACTACCTGTTTGAAGGTGGCTTCCGCTTCGGCATATTTGCTTTCCTCGAGAAGGATGCTGCCGACGTTGGTCAGGGCGTCCAGGGTCGCGGGGTGATCGGGGCCGTACTGTTTCAAGTTGAGACCGTAAACGGCCCGGAAAGATTTTTCGGCATCGGCATTCTTGCCCTGATAAGCATAGGTGATGGCGAAATTGGTTTGAATGCGCGCGGCGATGCTGGACCGCAGCTTGGGATCGGGCACGTGGTCCACATTGGCGGCAAGGTCGTGCAGCACGGCTTCGCAGCCGGGGAAACGGCCCTGTTCGAGCATGAGAGCGGTCAGGGCCAGGCCGTTCAGAAGCGTGTCCGTGTCGCCGGGCCCCAGAGATTTGCGGGCTGCGTCGTAGGCCTGCTGCGCGAGCTTTTCGGCTGCGGGGAGTTGCGATTCAGCGTCCAGGACTTCCGAGAGGGAACTCATCGAACTCAGGGCTTCACGGCTCTCCGGGGCGAGAACTTTGGAGCGGATATCCATGGCGCGGCGGAGTAGGGATTCCGCTGCCTTGTATAAGCCGAGGTTGTAATAAACCTCGCCCATTGTATGCATCATCTGGGCCTGCATTTCGGGATCTTTGGCGAGACCGGTGTCGATCTCTTTGGAGGCCTTGTCGAGGACTTCGCGAGCGGTGATGGAGTTGCCGCGGGCCTGGCTGGGATCGGAGACCCTGAACATCTTGGTCATGAAGTCGGCGATGCGGTTGGCGCGATCGCGCTCGCGGGCCGTGCGGTCGCGCTCCTGGGTGATGCGGCGAATCTGAATCGCCTGCATGATTGAAAAGGCGACCAGAACAAGCAAGGCAGCGGCGGCTATGGAGACGGCGAGGCGGTGACGCCGGGCATATTTTTGCAAACGATAGGCGGCGCTCGCGGGGCGCGCCGCGACGGGTTCGTTGTTGAGAAAGTGTTGGATATCAGCGGCAAATTCGCTGGGAGTGCCGTAGCGGTGGGCGCGATCGCGCTCGAGGGCTTTCAGCGTGATCCAGTCGAGGTCGCCTCTGAGTTCGCCGACTAATTGTTGCGGCTCGGTGGACCGGAGCTTGGCGGTTTGCGTGGCAGTGTCGTTCTGTGTGGTGGTCTCTTTACGCAACTGGATGCTGGGAGGTTGGGGGTCTTGTTCGTAGATTTTGCGGAATTGTTCCTGGCGGAGCTCATTGCGCCACTGGGAGAGGTCGAAGGGTAGGGTACCGGTGAGGAGTTCATACAAAATGACGGCGAGAGAGTAAACGTCGGAGCGCGTGTCCACGTCGCGAACTTCGGGGTTGGCTTGCTCGGGACTCATGTAGACGGGCGTGCCGATGAAGTTTCCGGCGCGGGTGAACATGGTGGCGAGAGGGTCGCGGTCGCCGATGGCCTTGGCGATGCCGAAATCAATGATGTGCGGAGCGGGCTTGCCGTCGATTTCGTTGACGAGGATGTTGGCAGGTTTTAAATCGCGGTGAAGGATGGCTTTCTGGTGCGCGTGCTGGACGCCTTCGCAGACTTTGAGGAAGAGCCCCAGTCGTTGGCGGATGGAGAGCCGCTTCTGATCGCAATAGAGCGTCATGGGGATGCCGGGGACGTACTCCATGACGAAGTAGGGGGTGCCATCGGGAGTTGTGCCGGCGTCGAAGACCTTGGCAATGGCGGGGTGGTTCATGCGGGCGAGAGCCTGGCGTTCGGACTCGAAGCGTTCAAGGAGGACGTTGTCGGAGACGCCGACGCGGATGAGCTTGATAGCGACAAGGCGCTGGAGGGGAGCGGTTTGTTCGGCCAGCCAGACCTGGCCCATGCCGCCTTCGCCGAGTTTGCGCACAGGGCGATAAGGCCCGATGAGACCGGGGGTGGTATACGTGGCGTCCGCCTCTGGCGAGTACGACGCTGAAGTTTGCAGAGTGTCGCCGGAGTCGAGCGGAGCAGGGTTCGTTTTTGTGGGCTCTGATTGGGGGTTTCCGGAAGGGTCTAAGGTGCGGTCGTCAGGACCGTCGGACGTCGCCATATTGCCTCGGATTGCTATGCCTGGGTTGCGGCAAGCATATCACGAAAACTCGGATGTCTTGTTGTAGCGGAATAACCACCGGGGGCTCAAATACCCGTCAATGGCCAGAAAATCTGCGTCACGGCCCGTTAGAAAAACGCGAATACGTCTGCTTCGTCATCGGCCTTGCCTTAAGGATGAAGAAAGTCGGGTTGAGCAGGAAATCTTTCAGGCAGCAGCGCGGGCTTTGGACTGGGTCATCACGGTTCTCTGCTTCAATTCGCCTTCGTAGTATCTCTTCGCCATGCAACATACAGGGTGGTCTGGAGCTGTGCTTCGGAATCCATCGCGGCAGGGGCGGCAAAAGACTCGCGATTTGGAGTGACAGGTGTTTGAGCGTTCACGCCGCCGAAATCACCGATTTCGATGGGGGCGGTCTTGCCCTATAGGCGAGTGACCACCCAGCTGCGAAACAGTATGCAGCACGGTGGGGCGAGCTTCGTTGGCCTCGCCGTAGCAATCAGATTACGGTTCTGGCAACTATGTACCGCGCGTATGTCGACCTGGTTGATGATTGGATTCCATTCGAGCGGTATGTGCTTCCCAACATGCCGTATCAGCGCGGATTTCAACCACGCTCTGGGAAGGAATTCGCGTGCCGAGAGCCGAATTTTCTTATTCGCGCCTACGCTAAGGCACTTCGGATGAGCGGTGAGAGCTTGCGGGTAATCCCGTTGAAGGTTGGCAGAAGAAGAAGTGGTCGGCCCAGAGTTCTCCAGTTCGGTACGTCATATGTTGTAGCCGAAGCGTTCACTGCGGAACGTCACGACCGGTGATCCGCAGAGCGCAAAAGTCCACAAAGAGGTGGGTATCGAGCGTAAGTCCACCGGCTCAGGCACTCGAAATTTGTCGGACTTCGCGAGGGCAAGAATCCAAGCGAGGTCGCGAAAGAGCACGAGCGCCCATCTTAAAAGGAGAATGAGGAGTTCTGTTCGGCCGCACCGTAATAGGATATGCTTTTGTACTCGAAGGGCGTCTCAGAGACGACGCGGAGGTAAAACCATGAAAGGACGCATACTTGCAGGTCTCTTTCTTTGCTCTCTTTTCTTCGTTGTTGGGGGAGACGCGCAAAGCCCTGACAATTCAGAAAAACCCGTTTGGACGATGGAATCCATCAAAGTGAAGCCTGAGAATTTTGGTCCGGCAATGGGATACTTGGACGACCACTGGATGCACGTGCGGGCCGAAGCTAAACGCCAAGGTGCAGTTCTCGACTATCACCTTATTCAAAACGTTGTCTTGGCAACTCCAGGTCACAAGGTAGGGGACCCGAGCTCCATTATATTGCTGACGGAATACAAGAATTTGAATGCTTTCATGGATTGTCAAAAGCTTTTTGACTCGATGCGCGAACGTCCTCGCTTTCAGACGGGCGGCGTGATAAAGCCGTGGGCGCCAGAAGACCTTTTCGAAATGTTGAATACACAAGTATTCGTGGAAGAGTTGGACACAAGCACTGGGCTTAAGCTTCTCATCAAGCAGTAGGCTTTAAGAGCGATCGCTAGCCACGTTTTCGCTCAAACCGTGGCTGCAATACTGTTAGCAGTTTCCAATAGTCAGCCTACAGTTGCGAACCGTGCTGGAAGTGTGCGGCGTTTCCACAAACACAATTTCGGAATGGCGACGAAAAAGTCGAATCGGTGCGCATGCCATTAACGATTCGAAACCAATTTCTCTATGAAGACCCCGGCCCCAATCCAGCTAGGAAGCACGCTCGAAGAGTTTCGGGTAGTCACTATTCGCCTGCAGGGCCGTCCAGTCAATGGAGAGGTGCGGTATGAAGCGCAAGTCGATCGGTTGAGACACTCGAAGTTCGTTGGATTGCGCGAGGACAAAGATACTCGAAGAGTGGTCAAGGAACACTCGGGGCGATTAGAGTCGCACGGCTTAAAGGCCTAATTATTGTCAAGGCGGCATACCTACATAGGATAAATCGAATTCGATGACGATCATTCACCTCGCGCAGTGAACCGCCCGTCCTATCAAGCCACTTCTTAATTCGCACTCCGAATGTTCCTAGCGCCAGCCGCCGCCATCGCAATGACCCGCATCCGCCTATCAACTCCCGCTTCCTCTCCATCAACAATCAATAATCTTACGGATATTTAGTCATATATAAGTATTAGATACTTGACGCATCCCGTCGAATCCACTAAACCTCCGCTCGCACATATTCTCTTGGGAAGCTTCGTCCGACGCTCGCCCAGTCCCTGTTTCCGAATTGCCCCTTGCGACTGTCAAGTCCTATTCCCACGCTCTCACGGGTGACGACTCGAACGGTCCGTCGACCTTCTGCCCAAGAGGCTCCACGCACATGCTGACCCATGTACTAGTCCACCAGTGGAGAAAGCCACTTAAAGCTCAGACCGACAACGGCAAACGTGATACCAAACAGCCCCGTGCCCAAAGGAAGATGTTGTGCATGAAGCGAGTCGAGAGAAAATTGGTGCCCTTGTCGTCCGGACTGTCCACCCAGGGGCGCTTCTGCCCTTTCCCCCCCAGCCTGCTAGTCCGACCTGATGCACGGATTTGAAACAGTGGGGCTC
>Ga0210398_10006345_pt1 | contig 10882 bp, 9 predicted proteins | sample IncBWC4OmetaG_FD_161047 | JGI IMG/M metagenome (GOLD analysis project Ga0210398, IMG submission 161047) | Forest soil microbial communities from Barre Woods Harvard Forest LTER site, Petersham, Massachusetts, United States - Inc-BW-C-4-O | ecosystem: Environmental > Terrestrial > Soil >... | reverse complement strand
ATATCGCGGGCATCAAGCATATCGTCGCGGTCGCCAGCGGCAAGGGCGGCGTCGGCAAATCGACCGTCGCGGTGAATCTCGCGCTCGCGATGCACGCTCTGGGATGGCGCGTCGGCCTGATGGACGCCGACGTGTATGGGCCGAGCGTCGCGATGATGGTCGGGGTCGAAAAAGCGGTGACGCTCACGCCTGAGCGGCGCATCATTCCGCTCGAGCGATATGGCATCCGCTACATCTCGATGGCGCTGTTCATCAACGACGAGACCGCGGTCATCTGGCGCGGGCCGATGGTCACCAAGCTCGAGACGGAATTCCTGTTCAACGTCGAGTGGGGCCAGCTGGATTGCCTGGTGCTCGATTTGCCCCCGGGAACCGGCGACGCGCAACTTACTATCACGCAGCGCGTGGCGCTTGACGGCGGTGTGATCGTGACGACGCCGCAGGAGATTGCGCTGCTCGACGTCAAGCGCGGCGTCGCGATGTTCGACGAAGTTCACGTGCCCGTTCTCGGGGTGGTCGAGAACATGAGCTATTACCTGTGCCGCAAGTGCAACCATCGCCACGAAATTTTTGCGCACGGCGGCGGCGCGCGGCTGGCGGAGTCGCTCAACGTGCCGTTCCTGGGCGAGTTGCCTCTGGTCCGCGAGCTGCGCGAGGGCGGCGATAACGCAAGTCCGATCGTGGCGTCCAACCCGGCTCATCCGGTGAGCGCGGCGTTCAAGTCGATCGCGTCGAAAGTGATCGAGGGACTCGATCGTACCGAAGCGCAACACGCCTCTTAATTTAAGGGATGTCAGATCGCCCAAAGATTTCGCTGATCACGATTACGCGCGATGAAGAGGCGCTGATCGCCCAGTGCCTGAAGAGCGCGTGGTTCTGCGATGAGAAGATAATCATCGACTCGTTTTCGACCGACAAGACGGTCGAGATTGCGCGCAGCCTCGGCGCCGACGTCGTGCAGCACGCGTTCACCAACTACGTGATGCAGAAGCAGATGGCGCTCGATCGCGCGACCGGCGACTGGGTGCTGCTGATGGACGCCGACGAGCAGGCAACGCACGACCTCGGCGAGGAAATCCTGCGCGCGGTGTCGTCGCCGGCGCCCGCCGACGGGTATCGGATTCGGCGCATCCTGTATCATCTCGGACACTACTACTCGCACGCGATTTACCCCGACACTCCGGTGCGGCTGTTCCGGCGCGAGCACGGGCATATCGGCGGTCGCGACCCGCATGACAAGGTAGTAGTCGAGGGACGCGTCGAGCGGCTCGACAAGCCGATCTTGCATTTCAGCTATCGCGATGTTTCCGATCACGTCGCGACGATTAATCGGTTCAGCTCGCGCGCGGCGATGGAGCAGGAGCCGAACGCCTTCACATCGTTCAGAATGTTCGGGAATCCGGCGTGGCGGTTTTTCAATTTTTATATTATACGCGGCGGGTTCCGCGACGGCGGACGCGGATTGTACGCTGCGATGACGGCCGCGTTCTACGTATTTCTGAAATATGCGAAGCTCTACGAGCGCCGCCTGAAATCGCGCACGGGACTGTGACGCGCATCTGCCACGAAGCGGTTGAAACTTTCCCCGCCAGCCACTTCTATCGCGCCGCAGACCTGATATTTTAACCGTCAGCCCATGAAACGTCTGTTCTTCTACGTTCGCCGGTATTGGACCTGGTACGGACTCGGAATGCTGTGCACGCTGGTCGCGTCGGCCTGCGGCATGACGGTCGCCTATCTGAGCGGCGCCGCAATCAGCGCCGTGCAGGCGCATCACGCGCAGACCTTCACTCCGCTGGCGAAGCTGGGCCTTCCCGCGCAGGAGTCGCTCGATCGAATCGTGATGATGTTGTGCGGCGCCGCGCTCCTTGGCGGCATCGCGAGATGGCTTTCGCGCATGACGATTTTCAACACCGGCCGCGATATCGAGTACGATCTGCGCAATGACCTGTTCGTCCACCTGACCCATCTCGGCGCCGACTTTTACGACAAGCACAAGGTCGGCGACCTGATGTCGCGGCTGGTCAACGACCTGACCGCCGTGCGGATGATGGTCGGGATGGGCGTGGTGACCTTTGCCGACGCTCCTGCGACGGTGACCTTCGCGCTCATCTTCATGCTGAGCGCCAACGTGAAGCTGACGCTCGTTGTGATCGTGCCCTACGCGCTGCTGATGATTGGAATGAAGCAACTGTCGAATTCCTTGATGGTGCGCAACCTGCGGGTGCAGGAAGGTCTCGGCGGAATTGAATCCAAGGTGCAGGAAAGCCTGGCCGGGATTCACGTCGTGAAGGCCTACGCGCTCGAGGACCACGAGTCTGCCCTGTTCCGCAAAGCCAACGACGACTACAACGAACTGGGCCTGGCGCTCGCGCGGCTGCGTGGCGCGATGTTCCCGATGATTCGCGGCACCTCGACGGTCGCGGTGATGGTCCTGTTGATTTACGGCGGCTCAATGGTCACGCGCCAGAAGCTGGAAGTCGGAGACCTGGTCGCCTTCATGGGCTACCTCTCGAGGATGGCGTGGCCAGTCACCTCGATGGGCTACATGATTTCGGTCTATCAGCGCGCGAAAGCTGCGATGAAACGTCTCAACGAAATCTTTGCCGCGCCGCCGCAGGCTGGCGAGCTCGAAGACGGCGGTGTGCAGCTAGACGTGCGCGGCGCTATCGAATGGGACCACGTGTCGTTCAGCTATTTTTTGCGCGACGGCGTGGCGGGCGCGCTGGCGGAATCGAACGGCAGCCCGGCTAACGGTCATTACAGGTATGCGCTGAAGGACGTGACCGTGCGCGTGCCGGCCGGCGGCAAACTCGCGATCGTCGGGCGCACCGGCTCGGGAAAATCCACGATGGTGAAGCTGCTGACCCGGCTTATCGAGCCAACCGACGGGCGCGTACTGCTCGACGGCAAGGATATTCGCGACCTGCCGCTGCATTCGCTGCGCAAAACGCTCGGCGTGGTGCCGCAGGAGCCGATCCTGTTTTCCGACACGCTCGCGCGTAACATCGCGTTCGGACGCCCGGATGCGTCGGTGGCTGAAATTGAAAGCGCCGCACGCGTCGCGGGACTCGAATCAGACATCGCAGTGTTGCCGCATGGACTCGACACCATCGTCGGCGAACGCGGCATGTCGCTGTCGGGCGGACAGAAACAGCGCGCCACGATCGCGCGACTGCTGACCTACCGGCCCGGAGTCGTGGTGCTGGATGATGCGCTTTCGAGCGTCGATACGGAAACTGAAAAGTCGATCCTCGACGGCCTGGAGGCCTCGGTCAGTGGCCGGACCGCGATAGTGGTGTCGCATCGCGCGTCCACGGTGCGCGACGCCGACGAGATCGTCGTGCTCGAAGACGGCCAGATCGCCGAGCGCGGAACGCACGAGCAACTGATGGCGCGGCATGGAATTTACGCCGAACTGTTCCATCGCCAACTGATGGAAGAGGAGCTGGCACGGTACTAGGCGATGCAGCAGGGCGAGGAAAAACAGCTCGGACGCGCGCGCGATTACGCGCTGCTGAAGTTTGTGTGGACGTATGTGCGTCCGTACCGGCGGCTGTTCTTCCTGTCCGTGATCCTGATGCCGCTGAACTCGGCATTCGCGCTCGCGCAACCGTACATCATCCAGCTCATCATCGATCTTTTCCTGGCTCATCATAAGACCGTGCCGCCGGCCTGGCTGGCCGCGATTTTCCGGCATACCGGCGGTGCGAGCCTGACAACGATGGCGCCGATTTACATCCTGCTGGTCGCGGGAGAGTTCGCGACGTTTTATGCGCAGTTTTACCTGACTATCATGGTCGCGCAGTATTCGCTGTCAGATTTGCGGCTGGCCGTTTTCAACCACGTCGAGCGGTTGCCGATGTCATTCTTCGATCGCACGCCGGTGGGCAGGCTGGTCAGCCGCATGACGACCGACATCGACGCGATCAACGACATGTTCGCGTCGGGAGCGCTGACCGTGTTCGTCGACGTGATGACGATGACGGGAATCGTGATCATCATGTGGGCCAAGAGTCCGCACCTGGCGCTGTGGGCACTGATCGCGATTCCGCCGCTGCTGCTGTTCATCAACCTTTTCCGGGTGCGCGCGCGCGTCGTGTACCGGCAGATTCGCGAGCGGCTGGCAGCGGTGAACGCGTACCTCTCCGAGTCGCTGGCGGGCATGACGGTTGTCCAGCTCTTCACGCGCGAGCGCACCAGCCGCGACGAGTTCGACGTTCTGAACTCGCGCAGCCGCGACTCGCAGATGATGGCGAATATCTACGAGACCGGACTCTTTGCGGCTGTCGATACTGTCGCATCAATCACGATCGGAGTGATCCTGTGGGCCGGCGGCGGCGAAGCGCTCCATCGCGCGATCACGATCGGCACGCTCATCGGTTTCATGCAGTACGCGCAGATGTTCTTCATGCCGCTGCGGGAAATTTCGAACAAGTACACCGCGCTGCAATCGGCGCTGGCGTCGGCGGAGCGAATCGAGCAACTGATGGAAGAACCGTTCATCGTGTCGGCTCCCGCGATGCCGAAGCTGCCGACGGTCTCGCGCGGGTCGATCGTGTTCGACCACGTCAACTTCGAATACCGTCGGGACGAACCGATACTGAAAGACCTGAGCTTCACGGTCGATCCGGGGCAAAAGATTGCTATTGTCGGACCTACCGGTTCCGGAAAAACCACCATCATCAAATTGCTGAACCGCTTCTACGACGTGCAGAGCGGGCGAATCCTGGTCGACGGAATCGACGTGCGCGAATGGGACCTGCGCGCGCTGCGGCGGACGATTGGCCTCGTGCAGCAGGACGTCTTCCTGTTCGCCGGCGACGTGATCGAGAACATTCGGCTCGGGCTCGATCTGAGTGAATCAGAAGTACGCGATGCTCTCCGGCGTGCACAGGCTTTGCGCTTCGTCGAGCGCCTGCCGGACGGGCTGAACGAGCAGATTCGCGAACGCGGCGCGAACCTTTCCGCCGGTCAGCGTCAACTCCTGTCGTTCGCGCGCGCCCTCGCTTACAACCCGCGAATCCTCGTGATGGACGAAGCGACCTCCAGCGTCGACAGCGAGACCGAGCGCCTCATTCAGCTTGCGCTCAACGAGCTGCTCGCGGAGCGCACCGCGGTCGTGATCGCGCATCGCCTCTCCACTATCGAGCGCGCCGATCGAATCATGGTCCTCGGCGGCGGTATGATGCGCGAAAGCGGCACCCATGACGAACTGCTGGCGCAGCGCGGACTATACTACCGGCTATTCGAATTGCAGTACGCCGCGATGGCAAACAGCGACCGCCTCGTGGCGGGCTGACGCCGCCCGACGGAAAGGGAAGTGGCTGGTATGACGCGGCGGCCGGCGCGGGCACCTCTTCGGGCGACCTATCTGATCGGCTTTGCGGCGCTGGTCTTCGTGCCGATTCTCCTGAGCGCCTGCTACATCACGCGCGCCGCGTACGTGGAAGGCCGAATCCTGTGGAAGCGCAAACCGATTGACGACGCGCTCGCGCGGGGCGACCTTCCCGCAGACACTCGCGCCAAGCTGGAAACCGTGCTCGCGGTGCGCAAGTTCGCCGCCGAAAACCTTGGCCTCAACGTTGGCGGTGCTTACAAAAGTTTCGCGCCCGTGGATAAGGATGCGATCGTGCACGTCGTGATGGCGGCGCCGCGCGACTCGCTCGTACCGTACACCTGGTGGTTCCCGATAGTTGGCCGCGTGCCGTATCGCGGTTATTTCGAGGAAGGCGATGCGACGGCGGAAGCTGCGCGGCTCGAAGCCGAGGGACTCGACACGATGGTACGGCCGTCGGTTGCGTTCTCCAGCCTCGGATTTTTCGACGATCCGCTGCTGACGAATCTGCTCAAACTCGATCGCGTGGAGCTGGCGGGCGTGCTGATCCACGAGCTGTTCCATCGCACGTACTATCTGGCCAGCGACGCGATGTTCGACGAATCGGCGGCCAACTACGTCGGCACTGCGGGCGCTGTCGCATTTTTTGCGGCGACCGACGGTGAGTCTGCCCCGTCCACAATTGCTGCGCGCGGCATCCTCGACAGCGATCTCAAGTTCGCGCGCTTCCTGCTCAAGGAGCAGGTGCGATTGCTCGACATCTATATGGCGAACCTCCCGAAAGATGAGCTCGACAGGCGCCGCGAGGCAGCCTTCGCCGCGATCAAGGCCGACTACGCCGCGCTGGCGCCGAGTCTATCGGGGCTCGAGCGTTTCGATCTCGACAAGCAGCCGCTGAATAACGCGGTGCTGGTGAACTATCTGATCTACTTTCACCAGCTCGACAACTTCGCCGCGCTCGATCGGATGAATCACGGCGACTTGCGCGCGACAATCGCGCAGATAATTTCGATTGCGAAGGAGCATCCTGACGATCCTTTCTACGCAATCTCGCAGGTAGTCCGCGACGCTCCCCCGCTCCCCGCGGGCAGCTAGGCTTTAAGAGCATCGGCGATCGCGCGCGCCAGTTCCCCCTCGCGGCCGCCGAAGAAATGATCGGCACCAGCGACGATCTCGAGTCGCGCCGAGTCGCCGATTCTCGACTCGAGCGTCTGCAGTCCCGCGACCGGCGAGTACGAATCGCGATCGCCTGACACGAGCAGTACGGGTTTGGATGCGCCGTCCGGAATGCGCGCGTCGGCCATCGCAAGTGGCAGCGCGACGGCGACGATTCGCGCAATCTCAGCGCGTTCGTACCCCGCGCTCACTGCGACCATCGCGCCAAACGAATATCCCGCCATCACTGCCCCTTCTTGGCGCACGCCCGGCTGCGCAAGGATGAATGCCAGCGCCGCGAGTGCATCATCGACCTCGCCGGGGCCGCCGTCATGCTCACCTTCACTGCCGCCGACGCCGCGAAAGTTGAAGCGCAATGTCGCGTATCCGGCTGGCCACATCGCCTCGAGAATCGCATCGACGACGTTGTTGTACATCGAGCCGCCGTACAGCGGATGCGGGTGGCACACGACCGCCGCGGTCGCACCGCCGCCCGGGTTGGCGAGCAGACCTTCCAAAGTCAAATCGCCGGACCGAAACGAGACCTGCTTTTCATCCATCGCGCGTCCCTCAAAACCTAAACTGTCGCTTTATATTTTTATCCGCGCAGATTCGTCGAACGATGATATAATACCGGGCATCGCGATGGATGAAACTCCCCGACTCGCCGTTGATAGGATGCTCATGCGGTTGGCTCGCTGGCTGCGCCTGCTCGGCGCCGACGCTATCGCCGACGCCTCCCTTACCGGCGCCGAGCTTCTGCGGATCGCTCGCTCCGACAACCGAATCCTGGTGACGCGCGACAAACGCCTTCGCACTGCGGCTGACGTCTTTTTCGTCGAGGGCAACGCTATCCGGACGCAACTTCGCGAGGCGGTCCGGCGCTTCGGTCTCGACCCGCGCGTGATTGCGCTGACGCGATGCTCGCGATGCAACGCAGTACTGTCCACGGTCGCACGTGAACTGGTCTCGCGACGCGTGCCGCCTTACGTCTTTGCCTCCCACGATCGATTTGCGGAGTGCCGAGGGTGCGGGCGTATTTACTGGCCGGAGACGCACCGTGCTCGAATGCGGGCGATGTTGGACTCGATCGCGTTCTGATCGCCTGCGCGATGGCTTTTTATTCGCATTGCACCAGGTATGCTTTCGCGACTATAAGATTTGTGGGGACTTGACATTCGAATTACTGATTAACGGCTGGGGGAATAATGTTTAATTTCAGGGCGTTGCCATCTGCGCTCGCGATTTTGCTCCTCACTCCGCTGAGTGCGCACGCAGTCTCGCTGAGCCTCAACGGAAACAGCGCCGACTTGCAGATGGACAATACGCAGGCAGTTTATGCCAGCGACAGCAACGGGGTCCCGACGCTGATCACCGAAATAGGAATGCGGGCGCCGGGTGGCGGACTCGTAACTGAAGTCGGCGTGCCCTCGATGATGCCCGACGGACGCGTGATCTTCGGCGCCGAGACCCAGCCCAAGGACGCGAATATCAAAGCCCGCTGGAATATTTTCATCGGCAATGCTGACGCGGTGCCAAGCCATCGCATAATCACTGCCTTGAATCCCAAGGCGCTGGGCGGCGATTGCACTCCCGCCTTCAAAGGCGACCCCTATCCCGTCGCGGATACCGACGAAAATATCGCGTTCATTTCAACGGTGCCGCACGGCCGCGATGCGCTCTTCTTTTATTCCCACGGCAAACTTGCCTGCATGGTGAAGGCGGGTGAAAAAACCAATGAAGGGCACGAGATCGCCATCCTGAGCTTTGGCAGCGCGCAAATCGGCGAAGGCGGCCAAGTCGCGTTCACCGGTTTTCTCGGCGATAGCGCCAAGCCCGCCGAACATCGTCAGGCGCTCCTGCTCGCTTCCCTTAACGGCCGCGTTACTGAGCTCGCCGTCGAAGGCGAATACGGTCCGAATCACACGCTCTACCAGCGTCCGTTCGGATTGCCGGCTGCTCTTCCCACCCCGCTCGGAATAATGGTCGCGTTCACCGCCAAGAGTCCCAGCGGCGCGGCGCTGTTCCTCTACAGCGGCGGTTCGATGGCAAGGATACTGCCGACCGGCACCCTCACGAGCGTCGGTCCCGTAACCTATCTTTCCGCGGGACGACCCGGCCTCATGGCTGACGGGACGACCGCTGTTCTCGCGGGATGCGCCCGCATACCCGCGATCTTTCGCCTGACCCGCCAGCGCCTCGATCTGCGGATCGAGCGCGGACAGCTGACGCCCTTCGGCACCGAACTCGAATCTCTCGGCGACCCGGTCCTGACTGCTTCCGGCGCCATGTTCGTCGGCGCCACTGACACTGATGATCGCGAGAAGCTCTACGTGCTGTCACCCGACGACGCGTTTTTCGAGGTCGGCGAATCCGAATTCATCTACCGAATCGCGATGGGCGCGCAGAAGCATCACTCGATCTTTACCGGCACCCTGTCGGTGAATCAGCACGGCGACTTCGCATACCTCGGCGGCCGCTAACCGCAAGCATCTGCCCCTGCCCGCTCCTTCTTCCCCTCTCCCTGAAAGGGAGAGGATCGAAGGTGAGGGTCCTTTTACAGCGCGCGTTTCGCGCGCGATTCAAGATTCCGCCTCTTGCTCTGATTACCAGCGCCTTTTCTGCGCGCTCGCTTCCTGCCATTTTAGGCAGATGGCAGAACACGCAAAGTATATCGCTCTCACTCCCAAACTCTACGACTACCTGATCGCGCACGGGCACAACGGCGATCCGATCCGCGCCGAATTGGCGGCCGAAACTGCCAAGCTTGGCGCCATCAGCGGGATGCAGATCGCCGCCGAGCAAGGCACCCTGATGGCAATCCTCGCCGCCGCGAGCGGCGCGCGTTCAGCCGTCGAGGTCGGGACCTTTACCGGCTACAGCGCACTTTGCGTCGCCCGCGCATTGCCTTCCGACGGCAAGCTTCTGTGCTGCGACGTCAACGAGCAATGGACCAGCGTCGGACGCCGCTATTGGGAACGCGCAGGCGTCGCGAGCAAGATAACGCTCAAGCTCGGCCCCGCCGCCGACACGCTGAAGGCGCTGCCTGCGTCGCACACCTTCGACTTCGCCTTCATCGACGCCGACAAAACCAGCTACGCGATCTACTACGAGGAAATACTCAAACGCCTGCGCCCGAGCGGGCTCATCCTGATCGACAACGTACTGTGGAGCGGCGCCGTCGCCGACGAAGCGAAACAAGATGCCGACACCCAGGCGCTCCGAAAGCTGAACGACTTCATCGCGAAGGACACGCGCGTCGAAGCCGTAATGCTGGGCATCGCCGACGGCCTCACAATCGTGCGCAAAAAATAACCGCGGGGTTTCCCCTCTCCCTGTGAGGGAGAGGATTAAGGTGAGGGTCCTTATACAGCGCGGCGATTTTTTTCGCGCGCGATTCAAGATTCTGCCTCTGCGCGTGTCCTCGTATGCACCAACTCAACACCCCTCGCCTGATCGGCACCCCCGCCGGTCCACCCGACTTCGCCGATATCCGTCGCTTGCACAGCGACCCGCGCGTGATGGCAACGTTATCCGCCGACGGTGCGACGTTCAGCGAAGAGCAGAGCCGCAGTTTTCTGGAGCGCGCCGCCGACCACTGGAAATCGCACGACTTCGGACTATGGACCTGGCGCCAACACCCCGCTCGCGACTTCGTCGGCTACGGCGGAATCAAACACGCAAACGTCGAAGGCCGCGACGAGCTCGAACTGGCATACGCGATCACGTCCGACCATTGGGGCAAAGGATTCGCGACCGAAATCTCCCGCGCAGCATTGAAGCACGCCTTCGACACTCTGCACCCCGCTCGAATCGTCGCCTTCACCCTGCCCCACAACCGCGCCTCACGCGCCGTGATGGAGCATTGCGGCTTCACCTACGATCGCGACATCACGCACGCCAACCTCCCCCACGTCCTCTACATACTCACAGCGAGCGCCTTCGCCGTCCGCCGAAAATAGTTCTAACAGGGACGAAGTCCCGCATCTTTTCCTGGTACTGGGTGCAGGGGTCACCCCTGCCCAAGGAAGCGTGAAACCCACGGCGGGTTTCACATTAAATAAACTGATTATCTTTCCTGTCTCGCTCCTATCACGCTAGACTTGCCTGACCGAGATCACCCGCATGGACGAACGCTACGACCCCAAGAAAATCGAACCCGCGTGGCAGGCCGAATGGGACCGCACCAATCTCTACCTGACGCGCGAGGACCCCGGCCGCCCGAAATTTTACATCCTCGAGATGTTCCCCTACCCGTCCGGCGCCGGCCTCAGCGTCGGTCATCTGCACAACTACGTGCCGTGTGACGTCGTCGGCCGCTACAAGCGGATGGCGGGATTCAACGTGCTGCATCCGATGGGATGGGACGCGTTCGGCTTGCCCGCGGAA
>Ga0210398_10006343_pt1 | contig 10883 bp, 8 predicted proteins | sample IncBWC4OmetaG_FD_161047 | JGI IMG/M metagenome (GOLD analysis project Ga0210398, IMG submission 161047) | Forest soil microbial communities from Barre Woods Harvard Forest LTER site, Petersham, Massachusetts, United States - Inc-BW-C-4-O | ecosystem: Environmental > Terrestrial > Soil >... | reverse complement strand
ATCGATGAAGACCAGATCGGGGCGCAATTCCGCGATCTTGAGCACCGCTTCCTTTCCGTTCCCAGCTTCGCCAACGATCTCGACTGCCGGAACGAGCTCGAGCTCCTCCCGGAGGACACGGCGCGCAATCGGCTCATCGTCTACGATCAGAGTCCTCACGTTACGCTGGCTCACCCTTTCGATGGTTTAGCTCGAAAGGGCGAATCCTCTCAGCAAAAACTTGTGGACGGGATAGTTGCGCCGCGAGCGGGCTGAAATCGGGGACGGGTGGCGCGCTAGGAAAAAGCGGTGACCTTCACTTCTGCCCGTGATAAGCCTGCAAGTGGCGCTTCGGCGAGTGTGATGCTTGTAATGCAAATCGGCCGGAAAATTTGGACTAATTTAGGAGGTCCGCTCACAGACATTGTTGGTCCATTCACGGCAGATCCCTGGCCGCTTAGGGGAAGGCGTTATCGAGTCTCGCTGAATCTATGACAGCGGCGGTTTGCAACTGCGGACTACTAATTTGTGGGGCGGCCAATCCTGGCTGCCGCCGGCTTTCAGCCGGCGCTCAGTGCGTGCGAAAGGCTCGCATATGGCGCGAAAAGGCCGCCTGAAAGGCGGCTGCGACAGGCCGGGAGGCCTGTCCCACTAAGTTGCAGGCCGCTGGTAGACGTATTTAGTTCACTCACGGCAACCAATTGGCCACTCATCAGAATAACTTAGGCCGATCACAGGGCTGCCGCAATACTCGAATAATGAGGAAATCCTTTGCGGTCACTACTGCGTCCCTGGCTCTCTGGCTGAGTTGCGCAGTTCCCGGTTATGCCCAATCGATCAGCGCCGGCTCGGGAACAGTCCGCGGTTCGGTGCTGGACCAATCGGGATCCGCCATCCCAGGCGCCGCGGTGCAAATTCAGAATCCAGTCTCGCACTATAGCCGGTCCACTTCAACCGACGCCCAGGGCAACTTTGAATTCGATAATATTCCCTACAATAACTACCATGCCAGCGCCACCTCGTCCGGATTTGAAGGGAGCGAGCAGGACCTGAGCGTGCACTCGCCGGTACCCGTCGAGGCGAAGTTCGCGCTGAAAATCGGAGCTGAAAAAACCAGCGTCACGGTAACCGGCGCCGGGGATCTGGTGGCAACCGACTCCAGTACCCACACGGATTTGGATCGCTTGATGATCGACAAGCTTCCTTTGGAAGGCTCGACATCGTCGCTGAGCTCCCTGGTGACATTGTCCACGCCAGGCATCAGCGCCGATTCGAACGGTCTCTTTCACGGACTGGGCGATCACGCCTCCAACTCTTTCTCACTCGACGGCCAGCCCGTCACCGACCAGCAAAGCAAAGTATTCTCGAATCAGCTCCCGGTCGACGCCGTGCAGTCCATGGAAGTAATCGAGGGAGCGCCGCCGGCCGAATATGGCGGCAAGACGAGCGTGGTGATGGTAGTCACTACGCGGTCGGGGCTCGGCGTCACAAAACCCCACGGCGATGTGACCACATCCTACGGCAGCTTTGGCACGTCCAGCGGGGGATTCGATCTGGTGGACGGCGGCAAGATGTGGGGCAATTTCATTTCGATCAGCGGGACAAACACCGGCCGGTTTCTCGACGGGCCCGAGCTAACCGTGATGCATGACCATGGCAATGAGGAGAATGTGTTCGACCGCGTCGATTTGAAGCTTTCTCCGAAGGATAGCGTCAACCTCAACCTCGGCTTTACGCGCTCGTGGTTTCAGGTTCCAAACTCGTTCGACGCGCAGAATGCGACCGCATGGAACGGATTGACGGTGAATAACGGGGGCCTCGGCCCCAATGGCCAGCCCGTCGGTTCCGAGGACCAGCGCGCGAAAATTCAGTCCCTGAACATCGCGCCTGCGTGGACCCGCTTGATTGGATCGTACACGGTGTTTACCTTCGGCGGCTATGTACGGCAGGATAAATTCAATTACTATCCCAGCCGCGACCCCTTTGCCGACTACACACCCGATCTTCAGCTCCAGACTGTCGGTCAGAATCGCTCGCTGACGAATGCCGGCGCGCGTACGAATTTAGCCTATGTGAAGGGCATTCACAATTTGAAGGCGGGCATCACGTATCAGCACACGTTTATCACGGAGAAAGACGCTTTGGGGATTGTCGATCCGGCGTTGAACGCTCCCTGCCTGAATGCCGGCGGAGATCCCGACACGTCTCCCTCGCTGGTCAATCCGGCGGGTTGCACAGGCTCGCTGACGCCGAATCCGGCATTTCTGCCGCTTCTCGGCTGCTACGATTTGACCCGAACGGCGACGCTTCCAGCCTCCGACGGCTGCCCGAACTCCGCCAGCGGCGTGTACAACTTCTACGGCCACGCCGACATCAAGGAACTGGCGCTCTACATTCAAGACACATTGACGATACATAACTGGAGCATCAGCCTGGGGCTCCGCGAGGACGTTTACAATGGCCTTTCCAACTCGGCGCAGATAGAGCCGCGCCTGGGTCTGGCTTACAACATCAAGAAAACCAGCACCGTGATACGGGCTTCTTACGCGCGCACCATGGAAACGCCGTTCAACGAGAACCTGGTGCTTGCGAGCACCGGGTGCAACGATCCGGTGATCAATGCGCTGGAATCGTTGAGCAGCGCTCCTTGCGTATCCAGCAGGCCGGAGGGTCCCGGCTGGCGCAATGAGTTCCACGCAGGAATCCAGCAGGCTTTCGGACGGTTCCTGGTAGTGGATGCCGAATATATCTGGAAATACACGCACCGGCCTTTCGATTTCAGCGTGCTGGGCAACACGCCAATCACTTTCCCGATTGAGTGGATCAGCTCGAAGATTCCGGGCTATGCGGTCCGCGCCACGGTTCCGAACTTCCACGGCTTTACGGCCTACACCGTTTTCTCGAGCGTAGCGGCGCGCTTCTTCACTCCGCAGATCAGCGGAATTGGCGCCGTGCCCGGCGGCAGCTCGGTTTTCCGTATCGACCACGACGAGAAATTCAACCAGACCACCCATGCGCAATACCAGCCGTGGAGGGACGGGCCGTGGTTCGGCTTCACCTGGCGCTACGATAGCGGACAGGTGGCCGGCGCGGTACCGTGCGCGGGCGGCAATTGCGCCAATGGTCCGAATGGGACCGACAGCGTAGTCGACGTTTCTAATCTGACGCCCGACCAGCAGTTCGAGGCGGGGCTCTTTTGTGGGAGCGTGCATGCGACGCCGACCACTCCAATCAGCCCGAACGGTCTCTGCGCGGCGTCGCAGTATGGATCGACGTTCCTCTCAATTCCCGCGGCCGGCACGGAAAACGACGACCACAATCCGCCGCGCATCGCATCCCGCAATCTTTTCGACGTCTCCCTGGGAGACGACAACCTTTTTCACGGCGAGACGAAAAAGTGGAGCGCACGCCTGACGGTTGTGAACCTGACGAACAAGGAGGCGCTTTACAACTTCCTTTCGACCTTCAGCGGAACGCATTACGTTTCGCCGCGCACAGTGTCGGCGACCATCGCTTTCCACTTTTAGTTTTGGCTTGGAGCCGCTATGCGGGCGCGGGGGAAGGTATCGAAAACCATCCAGCGGGAACAGCCCCTGGTCTTTGCGGCAATTGCAGTCTTCACGACGTGCGCCGTTCTGGCGCCGGTGTTGCTTGCCATGCTGAGCAGCCGTCCCGATCTCTATGCGGTGAAGACGAAGCCGGTCAGACCTGGCGTCTCGGTGGTGGATTGGCAGACCTTGGGCAGCCTGCTTTCCGCAGCCGCGGACCCTGCGGCAGCCCGCCCCGGCTGGTTCGGGCCGGAGGTGCAGATTGCTCTACTGGCTCCGAGCGGAGCCGGGCCCAGAGGGCGCCCCGTCAGCAAGCGGTCTGGCAATACTGGATACGAAGCTGCCGCGAAGGGGCAAGCCAAAGCATACCCCACCACTGGCAGCAACTTTCAGTGCGAGGGTATTGCCGATCGCCACGCGGCCCCTTCACGGCCCGCTATTTCATGATGATGGTTCCGGTGGTGGCATTGACCACTGCGACGAAGCCCAATTTGGAGGTGCCAAAGAGTATGACCCAGACGGGCGCCGGAAATCGGGAAGCCGCGCCAAGAGACAGGGAAACGGGTTTTTGGGCATTGTCTTTCTCCTTGAGCCAGTCCGCGGCCTTGGCCGCCGCCGCTTTATACGCCGCCTCGGAATCGATGGTGAAGTCGCCGGTCTGAAATGCCATGACCGCAGCCGTGGGACCCCGCCAGGCATCGGCAAGGTTCGCCTTGACGCCCTTGGTGATATCCGGCAATTGATCGGCGACCGAATAGACGTAAGTGCGGGCCGCGCGTTGGGACGGAGAGCCGAAAATAGCGGTCCAGACGCCGGCCTTTCCATCCGCATTTTTCACCCCGGCAACCTCGCCGCTTTTCAGGCTGATGGGCACCAGGTCGGCGGCCCAGGCGTGCGCCGGCGTATACATTTGCCAGAAAGCGGCTTTGGCGGCGATCGGCTCGGGAGGTCCTGCGGGAGCCTGCTTCGCGGCAGTTCCTTCATCGGTCTTTGTCGCGGTTGTGGTGTCCGAAGAACAGGCCGCCAGACCAATTGCGGCGACGGAGAAAACGGCTTTTAGAAGAGGCTTATACATGGCCACGCTCCTGAGATTTTGCCTAGCCCAATCAGTCTATTCCAGCCGCGCGGTCAATTCAAGTGTAGTTTGCCATGAAGAAAAGAGCTTCGCGGAATCGGAGCGCCGGCTTGAAAGCCGGCGGCAACCAGGATTGGCCGCCCCACAATTTGTGCAGAATGGGTCGCCGGTTCCGAAGTGAACGGCATTGGGTTGGCAACCGGCCCACACGGGCTGTCACCCCATTGCGCGAAGCTCTAAAAGCGTTGGACTACGGAATGACGCATACGAAGAGGACAGGCCGGGAGGCCTGCCCTACATTCTACGGAATCGGCACCGAGATCGAGCTCGAAACGCCGACGCTGTTGGTTGCGGTAATGGTCAACGATTGCAGCATGTGGACCAGATCGCTGGTGCTGCTGCCGCTCGACAAGACAAAGGGAATCGCAATTAAGAACGCCCCGCCGAAACTCTGCGCAGCGGTGCTCTGAAACCACGCCGAGGAGGCCGAACTCACGTTGATTGTCAGGTTGGTGGTGGAGAAATTGTCGCCCGGCTTCGGATTGATCTGAATGTTCAATTGCGTCAAGCCATGGGTGGTGGTGTATCCGCCGAGCAATACCGTAAAGCTGGTTAGCGTCTCGGATGTCACACTTTCGCTTGTCAGTTGCGCCGCGGACGAAGCGATGGTCAAAGTGAGAGAGGTGGGCGACGAAGGCGTCAGATCGAAGCCGTTTTGGGTCGCGAAAGAAGGAGTGATCGAAATCGTGCCGGCGGTGGTGCCGGTCTGCATGGGCATTGACGTTGCGCCGCCGGTAAACACAGCCTGCGTGGAATTGGCGGGGATGGTAAAGGTCACCGTGCGTCCACCGGTGGCGAATTGGATCGAAGGATCGTTGGTGAAGACGGCTGAGGTGAACGTCAATGTCAGGACGCCTTGCAACGCCAGCGGGTAGGGCGCGGAGAGAGTCAGCCCGATGGACGGCTGTTGGGCCGGCGCCTGCGTACCGGATGGTCCCTGGAACTGATAGGCCGGCAACGCGGCCGGTTGCGTGCCTGTGCCGGACAGAGTAAAGGCGACGTTGTTGACAAGCAAGCTGGTCGTCAGAGGCCCAATAGCGTTGGGGACGAAAGTCACGGGGAAAGTAATTGTGCTGCCGGGAGTCAGATTAGTAGGCAGATCGGGTAGGTGCGGTAGATTAAAAACAGTGCTCGCCACCAGGTTGATGCTGGAAATCGCCGCGCTGCTGGTGCCGGTGTTCTGAATAGAGAAGGTTACGCTCGACTGGCTTTCCACGGCGGTGGGTTGGAAGATGACTCCTCCGCCAGCGGCTACGGATATAGTGGATGCCGAGTTAGTATACGAGTAAGTCAGGAACGAACCGACGCCGGTAGCAGTGACGAAAAAGACATCGGTTCCGATAGTTAATGTTCCGTTGACGACCGGACCGGGCTGCGTGGGCGCGAAGTTGAGAGTGAAGCTCTGCGACCCGTTGGGAGTAAGTGTGAACGGGACAGCGGGTGACCCGGTAATGGAGAGACCTTGGCCGCTCACTGTGAGGGTGGAAATCTGTCCGTTGACGGTTCCTTTATTCAGGACCGAGACGGTTACGCTGGAGGTTTGGCCGAGAGAGGTATTCCCAAGGGCGATTGTGCCGCCAGGAGAAACTGTGGTTGATCCCGTGGCACTGGACAATGTGTAAGTGTAATCGGTGCCCTGCGCCGCGAGGTTGATCGTGACCGTCTGTCCATTCAAAGTGACGATCAACGTGGCCGAGTAAGTCTGCTGCTGCATAGGGCTGAATCGGACGCCTAAGACGAGTTGCTGGTTGGGAGGTACGGAAGCCGGCAGGGAAGGCTGATTCAGAATCTGAAAAGCGGACGGCGAATTGCCGCCCAAAGCGATCGAGTTGACAAGACCGGTCCCGGCGCCGGTGTTGGCTACTATCACCGCGATGTTGGAAACCGTGTTCACCAGAGTATTGGGGAATGGGAGGGTGGCCCCATTCGGCAACGCGATGATATTGTTCGTAGCCGGATCCTGATACTCCAGCGAGAGGTTGGGCGAGGCGGTTGATCCCGCGAGCGTACTGGTAATGGTGTTGCCGCTTAGAGTGATGCTAAGCGTTCCGTTAAACGACCCCGCCTGCGAGGGATTGAAAATAACCTGGAAAGTCAAGCCTTGGCCCGCGGCTACCGTGGCTGGCAGGGCTGGCTCCAAGGCGCCTCGAAAGCCGGCTCCTGTAATCAAAATCCCAGTGACGGAACCGGCGCCCGTGCCCTGGTTCAGGACATTGATGGAGGCGGTAGCCGTTCCGTTGATATCCACCGACGGGAAGATAATGGCGGACCCGTTGGCGAGAGGGTGGACATTACCGTCGGCGAGCGTATAGGTGACGGTAAAGTTCGGCGAAGCTCCGGTTCCAGTCAGGGTAAAGGAGGCGCTGCTGTTCGTGAACCCAAGGACCAGCGATCCTTGCGCGGCGCCAGACGTCTGCGCAGTAAACACGACATTGAAGGATGTCTGCTGGCCAGGGACCAATTGGATGGACCCGGGAGAGCCTGTGACTTGAAAGGCAGAACCGCTCGAGGTTATAGTCTGCAGCGTACTAGTGGTCGATCCGGCATTCGTAACGGTCACGACCGCCGTGGTGGACGCTCCGACGGTGGTTGACGGAAAGGCGATAACGCCGCCGGCACTCAGAGCAACGGAGCCGCCGGTTGGGAAGGCATAGCTGAATGTGAAGTTCGACGTGACGCCGGTCAGCACGAATGGGAAAGTGGAGGCCGCCCCGCCTACGGTGTAAGCGATGACAACCTGCCCGGTGGCGGTGGCGCCTGTGGTGGGAAGATATTGAACCGAGAAACCGATATTGCCATTCTGGCTCAGGGTAGTGGGGAGCGAGGTCGACTGCAATAACGTCATATCCGACGTTCCAGTGAGGGAAATGCCGGTGATAGTGGCAGTGGCGGTCCCGGTATAAGTGACCGACACGTTGGCGAAAACCGCCTGCCCCACGCCAGGCGATGCCAGGCTCAAAGAGCCGTTCACAGCAATGTTGGTAGTGGCGCCGCCTGCCGTCACCTGAACCTGCAACGGCTGACTATGCGCCGGCGTCACTGCGGCGAATGCCGCGGCGAGGGCAAGGGTCAGAGTTGGAAGCCATTTGCTCATAAACGCTCCTCAACATTGGCGGGCACGAAGTAAACCACCGGAACTTGACTGGCATCGAGGATTAACAACCATTCCTTCCCGCGATTGCCGTTCAGGAGGAAGACCGGGCCGGCTGAGAGAGCCTCGAAGCGGGATGGGGCGAAATCCAAAGGGATAGTATTGGCCAGGCTACGGGAATCTATTTCGTAGACAAAAACCGAGCGAGTGGCGGAATCGGCCACCAGCAGATAGCTGCCATCCCCCGAAACCGCCAGGCCGGCGGGATTGAGAGCCGGGCCGTCTGTCTGTACCAGGGAGGCGAATTCCGAGATTCCGCTCCCGGATTGAAATTGGACAATTCGCTGTGTGTCTTTGTCGATCGCAAAGAGGAACTTCCCCGTACCGTCAAAAGTTGCCGCTGCCGGCTGCGACATCGACGAAAGCAAGGCAGGGGATTGCCCGGCAGTGAAGAGATAGAGCCCCGACGCCGCAAAGCCGGCCGCGATTTGCTGTCCTGCCGGATCGATGGCCAGCGTAGTCGCTATCCCCCATGGTGAAAGATCGATGGGCCCATCCGCAAGCGGCTGGTTGCCCGAGAGTTGGACGCGCTGTAGCCGGCTTCCGGAAGAAGAATAGAGAAGAGCAAAGGACCCGTCGCGACTCCAAACCACGCGGTCGACGGCATCTATCAGCACGTCCGGCCCGCCGATGGAGGATTCCGCGGGAGCCATGTCCGACAGACCGGAAACGAAGCCCACATGCCCGGCTCTGGTAATGAATGCCCATTTACCGCCAGGAGCGATGGACGCCGAATCCACCCGGCTCAATATAGGCGGCGCGGAATGCGTCGCGCCGGGGATGCCGAGCAGGGGCCGGACTGTTTTGGAGACGCCGCTAAAAATGAAGCCGGCGATTGGGCCCTGAAAACCGGCGGGCTGGGCGTTTGCCGGGGCAGCCGGAAGAGTCAAAAGTGCGATTGGAACGTAAACGATATACCAACGAGACATGATTTATTGGGGACTCCCGAATACAACCGTTCCCGTGCCGATTGTGACGGGCGGATTGGAAGAAGAAGAGCGGGTTCCGAAATAGATCCCCGCAGCGGCGCCGCCGGCAGCGGCGATTCCCAGGAGGACCCATTTCCACGTGCCGCCGGATTTAGCGGAGTGCGGAGCCTGGACCGGCGCGCCGGGGACGCCTTCGACAGTCTGGTTGATCAAGGCGCGCGCACGCAAGCCGCTAAGAGATGCATTGACATAGATTTGCAGCGTGCCGGGTATCTCATTGGTCTTGAGCCCGTGAGCTGTGGCCAAACCAGCCTTATCCGTCACCACCGCAAGGGATTTGGCGCCGTTAACGAACTCGCCGCTGGTGCCGGACACGGGGAGGGCAAAAACCACGGTGACCCCGGCAACGGGCTGTTGATCGTCGTCTTCGATCCTCACCGCCGGGTCCTCGGTCACGCGCCGGCGCACAGGAGTGGTGGCGCCATCCCCTGCAACCACGACGATGTTAATCCGCGTGGGGAGGGTCTGCGCGAACGCCGCCGGGGACATTCCGTCAAGAGAGATCAGTAAGCAGAGCGCTACCGGAAGCCAACTATTTCCTAGATAATGTTTCATTTCCCTAGCAAGCCGCATATATGTTCAGAAGCCGTGTTAAGTATAGCAATCTGAACGCCGATGCAGGATCTATGGCGGCCACAAGCTCAGCCAGCCGGTCTAAACCGCCAGGACCGGTTTTGGCCCAGGTTCTGATGGAACAAAGCCGAATTGACCTAAGCCGTTCAGAATCAGTCTGGAGTCCGGTACGTGATGCGATCCCTGGGCGTTTTCGACGCGGAGACGCAAAGACGCCGAGTTCGGCGCAGAGAGAACATGAGTACATTGACGTTTCTTCTCCGTGTCTTCGCGTCTCCGCGTCCAAATCGAAAGCCTAGAAAAGCTGAGACTAACGCCGTCGCGGCGAACTTGAGTTAGCGCAAGCTCTTGGGAGCATGGGGCCACACTGCATGCTAAACTTTGAGAAGACTTCCTACGGTTTGCGACTCTGGGGTTCCGCAGGACGGGCGCAGCGGGGCTTGACGCATGGTCTCGAAATTGCTTGCTGGATATAATTCTAGGGACAGATCGCAGCGATGAGAACGGCGTTTCGACATAAATCGGTAGCAACGGCAGTCCTTATGGCGCTGGGAATCGGTATGATTTCGAGTGCAGCGCAAACAGCCAAGACGCCTCCCCCGGCGCTGGTTCAGTATATTCGCGAAACCAAGCGCCAGGGCTTCGCAGATGCCAAGATTAAGAGCCAGGCAGTGGCGGTGGGGTGGCCGGCTGCGACAGTTGACGAAGCATTCACCTACCTGCGCAGTGAGAAGCCCCCGCAGCCGGCCGACCCGGTAGACCCGGCAGCTTCGCCATCGGCGGCCGGGCCGGTCCCAGCTTCGCCGGCGAATCCGAAGCAAGCGCCGGCCACCCAGGAACCTTCCCCGAGCCGAGGGGCGCAGGACGACTACGTGATCGGCGCCGGCGACACTTTGCAGATCACTGTTTGGAATCATCCGGAGGTGTCGGTTCCGGTCGCGGTGGTGCGGCCGGACGGTAAAATCACCGTGCCGCTGGTCAAAGAGCTAGAAGTATTGGGCCTGACGCCGGTTCAGGCAGAGCAAAAAATCACCGAGGGGCTCGCGCAATTTTACGAGGAACCGAACGTGGCAGTGGTGGTGGCCACCATCAACAGCAAGAAGGTTTATATAAATGGAGCGGCGCGGAAGGAAGGGCCGCTTCCGTATACGTATGGGATGACCGTCATGCAGGCGCTGAGCGAAGCGGGCGGTCTTACCGAGTATGCAAAGCGCAAGAGGATCTATATTTTGCGTGACGAGAGTGGCCGGACCTACCAGTTGGACTTTAATTATGACAGTGTCGTCAAAGGGCAAAACATGGAGCAGAATATTGTGCTTCTGCCTGGCGATACCATCGTAATTCCTCATTAGTTTTCCGCACAGGCCAGGCTGAGCAATCTCTCTCCGGCGTTGATACAGCGTGGAGAAGGCATCGACGGGGAAGTTCTTCGCGAAGTGAGAGCGGGACGGGATCTCGCTGCCGCGTCGACCGACCTTGTCAATCGCAGTATCATTAGCGAATCAGGC
>Ga0210398_10006342_pt1 | contig 10883 bp, 11 predicted proteins | sample IncBWC4OmetaG_FD_161047 | JGI IMG/M metagenome (GOLD analysis project Ga0210398, IMG submission 161047) | Forest soil microbial communities from Barre Woods Harvard Forest LTER site, Petersham, Massachusetts, United States - Inc-BW-C-4-O | ecosystem: Environmental > Terrestrial > Soil >... | reverse complement strand
CCCGTCGGGTTGCTCGATAACGACCTCGGCGCCCACGACCGGCCGACCGGAGCGCAACACGCTGCCGACCGGCGAGGTGGCAAAGGGCAGGGGAGCGCCGTCGGCCTGATAGCGCCGAAAGCCGGAGCCGCGTTGCTCGTTCGCATCGCCGACCTGGGGTGCGCGGCCCCACAGCTCGACGGCGCGGTGGTTGTAGCGAATGAGCGCGCCATCCGCCGTGCACACGCAAAGGCCCGTCGGAATGGCATCCAACGCAGCCTGGTCGAGATCGATAAAGACGTCGATGCCGGACGGTGCCGCGGCCGGCTTCCGGTGCTGACCACGCATTGCGGTTTCCCCCGCAGCACGCAACGCGCGGCCGGCCGGCGGGTTCCGCTTGATGGGGTGTTTTTTCCTTTTCACAGGCACGGCTATACCCGCGGCAGAAGCTTTAAAGGTTAACCGCAATATGGAATGCGCGTGGCGGCTCGTTGCAGCGGTAAAGTGTTAGGGGGGACGGCAGCGACCATGCTTCGGCCGAAACCACCGCCGCGCAGTTCAATCAATTGACATTCTGGTTGAAGTAGGCGGCGCCCCAAATGACGACCACCCAGATTGCCAGCATGAATCCGATTGCCAGGACTGCGAGCATCTTCAATTCCTCCCTGCCGAAATCTTCTGTCGCGGCTTGGCTCATTTTACGCCAAGCTGGGCGCGCGAACCATCCCAATCGAACCCATTCGGGATGGACATTCGCCGCAATATCGATCCGGCGAGGAGGGAGTTTTTAAGCAAAATAGATGGCGTAGAGCACCACAAAAGCAACGATCGCCGCTGCGAGACCGATGCCCAGCACGTAACGCACGTTATGCCCGGTCTCGCCCTGCCGCGCCTGTTGGGTCGGCACCACGGTGCGCGCATCGCTTTGCAGCCGCGGGTCTGCGGATACGGGGCGGTCCTGAGAAGAGTTCATGGACGTTCTCCTTCTCTTGCTCCCTGTCTTTGCTGCTTTGCCGACAACGACTGGGCTACGAACCGAGTTCCCCAAAACGGCGCGGGGACGGGCCCATGGCCCGTCCCCGCGGTCGCGTGTATCGCGCGTGTTGCGCGCGAACTACGCGGCTTTATCTTGCGCCTTCAGCCAGTCGTCGACGTCCTTGCGCACCATGTCTTTTGCCAAGCCATAGCGCTCCTGGATCTTGCCTTCGAGCTGGTCGCGCTTGCCGTTGATCGTGGTCAGATCGTCGTCGGTGAGCTGACCCCACTTCTCCTTGACCTTGCCTTTGGTCTGCTTCCAGTTTCCTTCGACGCGGTTCCAGTCCATCATCATCTCCACATTTTATTGGCGTTGGGTCGATAACGTTGGACGCGCCGCAGGGTTCCGGCCATGGCGGAGCCGCCTTCTTGACTTAATCGCGCCGTGACCGTCAGGATTTGGCGGCATGAGGGCGCAGCAAAAGGATCGGCGCGACACCAATCCGGCCTTCGGCGGCCGCAAGCTCAAGCTCGGCACCTTCCAGACCAATCTCGATTCCGGCTGCGTGATGTCCGATCTCGATGGCCGGCTCGAGATCACCTGGCCCAATACGGTGACGCTGGCGAAGCTCGCCGACGACATGGATTTCGAGGCGCTGGTGCCGGTGGCGCGCTGGCGCGGCTTTGGCGGCGCCACCGACCCGCAGGGTCCCGGTTTCGAGACCTATACCTGGGCGGCCGGCATCGCCGGCGCGACGCAAGCCGCCGGCGTGATCTCGACGTCGCACGTCGCGCTCAATCACCCGATCATCGCCGCCAAGCAATCCACTGTCATCGATCACATTTCCAACGGCCGTTACACGCTCAACGTTGTCAACGGCTGGAATTATCCCGAGATGGAAATGTTCGGCATTTCGCTGCTCAATCACGAGGATCGCTACGCCTGCGCCGAGGAATGGCTCGGCATCGTCAAGCGATTGTGGACCGAGGACGAGCGCTTCGATCACGAAGGCCGCTTCTACAAGATCAAGGGTGGCTACCTTGAGCCCAAACCGATCCAGCACCCCTATCCGGCAATCATGAATGCCGGCTCGTCGGAGCGTGGCCGGCATTTCGCCTGCAAGCACTGCGATCTCGTCTTCACCAATATCCGCACCCACGACCTCGCCACCCACATCGCCCATGTGGATGCCTATCATCGCCTGGCGCGCGAAGACTACAGCCGCGAGGTGAAAGTGTGGACCAACGCCACCGTAATCCAGGCCGGGACCGAGGCGGAGGCGCGCGCCTTCTACGATTACTATGTGCACGAGAAGGGGGATTGGGTCGCCGCCCGCAACGTCATCGACACGATGGGCGCCGAGATCAATCAGCGCGACTATCCGGAAGCGCGCCGTAAAGCGATGTCCGAGATGATGATCTCGGGCTGGGGCGGCTTCCCGTTGATCGGCACCAAGGAGCAGATCGTCGACGGCTTGGCGCGGCTGTCGCAAGCCGGCTTCGACGGCGTGCTGCTGTCGTGGCCGCGCTATATCGAAGGTATGCGCGAGTTTCGCGATGTGACTTATCCGCTGCTCAAGCAGGCGGGGCTGCGCGACTAGGCTGTTTCCGGATTTCGCTGAGGCTCCATCCGCGCTACATTATCTTTAACAAATCCGGAGGAAACGCGATGGCTGCCCTCAAGCAAAGCTATGTCCACGGCGCCAGCGAAGTGCCGCTGATCGGCGAGACCATCGGCCAGTTCTTCGATGACGCTTGCTCCAAATGGGCGTCTCGCCCAGCACTCATAGTGCGGCACCAGAAGGTGCGGCTCACCTACGGCGAATTGCGCAAGGAGGTCGACAAGCTCGCCGCCGGCCTGTTGACGCTGGGCCTCGAGCCCGGAGACCGTATCGGCATCTGGTCGCCCAATAACAGCGAGTGGGTACTCACCCAATTCGCCACCGCCAAGGCCGGGCTGATCCTGGTCAACATCAATCCGTCCTATCGCGTCACCGAGCTGGAATACGCGCTCAACAAAGTCGGCTGCAAGGCGCTGATTCTCGCCGAGCGTTTCAAGACCTCGGACTATGTCGGCATGCTGCGCGAGCTGGCGCCCGAACTCGGCCAGGCCACGCCCGGCAACCTCAAAACGGCGCGGCTGCCGGCGCTGCGCTCGGTGGTGCTGCTCGGCGACAGTTGGCATCCCGGCACGTTCAAATTCTCCGAGATTCTTTCCCGCGGCGGCGACGTGGAATCAAAGCGAATCGCCGAGCTCGCGCCGCTCCTGCAATTCGACGAGCCTATCAACATCCAGTTCACCTCGGGCACGACCGGATTTCCCAAAGGCGCAACGTTGTCGCATCACAACATCCTCAACAACGGTTATTTCATCGGCGAGGCGATGCGGCTGACGCCGGAGGATCGGCTGTGCATCCCGGTGCCGCTCTATCATTGCTTCGGCATGGTGCTGGGTAATCTCGCCGCGGTGACTCACGGCGCCTGCATGGTGTTTCCCGGCGAGGGTTTCGATCCGCTGGTGACGTTGGAAACGGTGGCCGAAGAACGCTGCACCGCATTGCATGGCGTGCCGACCATGTTCATCGCCGAGCTCGACCATCCGGACTTTGAAAAATTTGATCTGAAATCACTGCGCACCGGCATCATGGCCGGCTCGCCGTGCCCGATCGAGGTGATGAAGCGGTGCGTTGCCAAGATGAACCTGTCCGAGATCACCATCGCCTACGGCATGACCGAAACTTCGCCAGTCAGCTTCCAAAGCTCGACCGAAGATCCGCTGGAGCGCCGCGTCTCGACCGTCGGCCGCATCCAGCCGCATCTCGAAGTGAAGATCGTCGATCTCCAGGGGCGCATCGTGCCGCCCGGTACGCCGGGCGAGCTGTTGACCCGCGGCTATTCGGTGATGCTCGGATATTGGGGCGACGAGGAACGTAGCCGCGAGGCGATCGACGCGGCGCGCTGGATGCACACCGGCGACCTCGCCACCATCGACGCCGAGGGCTATTGCAACATCGTCGGCCGCATCAAGGACATGGTGATCCGCGGCGGCGAGAACGTTTATCCGCGCGAGATCGAGGAATTTCTGTACCGGCACCCGAAAATCCAGGACGTGCAGGTGATCGGCGTGCCGGACGAGCGCTACGGCGAGGAGATTTGCGCCTGGGTGAAACTACGGCCCGGCGTCACCGCCGGCGAGGAAGAGATCAAAGCGTTCTGCCGCGACCAGATCGCGCACTATAAAGTGCCGCGCTATGTCAAGTTTGTCGATGCGTTTCCGATGACAGTCACCGGCAAGATCCAGAAATTCATCATGCGCGATGAAACCATCGCCGAGCTCGGCCTGAAGGTGCAGAAGACGGCGTAAGCGCCGTTACTGCCCGCTGAGCAGCGCCGGATTGTCGCGCACGATCTTCCGATACAGCGCGAACTGCTCGCGGGTGGCCGCGTCTAGCTCGGCCGGAGACGAGCCAACCCCTTCGGTGCCGATGTCGGCGAGCCGCTTGGTGACGGCTGGGTCGCGCATGGCCTGATGGGATGCGGCCGTGAGCTTGTCGATGATCGTCTGCGGCGTGCGGATCGGCGCATAAAGCCCGGTCCAGAATGGTACCTCGTAGTCCAGGCCGACTTCGCGCATGGTCGGCACGTCGGGGATCGATGGCGATCGGGTGGCGGTCGTCACCGCCAGCGCCCGCACGGTGCCGTTCTGAATGTTTTTGGTCTCGGCCGGCACGCCGTCGATCATCATGACGACTCTTCCGGATATCAGGTCCGGCAGCACCGCAACTGTGCCGCGGTATGGCACGTGGACGATGTCGACTTGGGCTTTCTGCTTGAACAGCTCGGTGGCGAGATGCACGGCGGTGCCGGTTCCCGACGAGCCGTAGCTGAATTTGCCGGGATTGGCTTTCAACAGCGCAACGAAGTCCGCCATGGTGTGCACCGGCAATGTCGGCGAGACGATCATCACCGGCGCGAAGCGGGCGATCAGCGAGACCGGCGCCAGATCGCGTAGCCAATCGTAGGACAAGTTTTCGGTGACGGCGGCGTGCGTGATGCCGGTGACCGAATGGTAGAGCAGCGTATAGCCGTCGGGGTCGGCCCGCACCACGGCGTCAGTCGCGATGGCGCCGCCGCCGCCGCCCTGGTTGATGATGGCGATCTGCTGGCCGAGAATCTCCGAAAGCTTTTCGGCGGCGATCCGCGCAGTGACGTCGATGCCGCCGCCCGGCGGAAACGGCACATACATCTTGATCGGCCGCGACGGAAAATCGGCTTGCGCGTGGGCGGCCGTGACACAGAGGGCAAGCGCCCACGCTGCCCACGCGGCGCCTTGCAGCAGTTTCCTCATCGGGCTCTCTTTTGTTTTGTGTCGCCGAAGCGCGCATCCGATCGGCGGCGAGTATCTTGAACACACGATCGTCGTGCAAGCTTGCGCGGCGGAATAGGGCGCATGCGGCAGGCGCACAGCCGCGTCGATTGCCGCGCCCGGTTCGACAATGCCATAGTTGCGTACGCTCTCAGCCGAAAGCAAAAACATGCAACGCAGCAGCGAACGCATCCTGACCACGCACGTCGGCAGCCTGCCGCGGCCGGACGATCTGTTCGAGCTGATGCTGGCGCGCATGGACGGCAACGCGATCGACGAGCAGGCCTACGCCGAGCGAGTGCGTAGCGCGGTGCGCGACTGTGTGCGCCAGCAGGTCGACGCCGGCCTCGATGTCGTCAGCGACGGCGAAATGGGCAAGCCCAGCTTCATCACGTATGCGGCCTCGCGTTTGAGCGGGCTGGAAAAGCGCGAAGGCTTTCGCCCGAGTCCGTTCGCCAATACGCGCGAGACGCGCGATTTTCCCGAATATTATAAGTCGACGGTCGCCGAGCAGGTCAGCGCCCGGCGCCGCCGCGCATTGATGGTTTGCGCCGGGCCCATTGCCTACAAGGGCCGTGCCGCGCTCAAGGCCGATCTCGAGACACTCAAAGCGGCGCTCGCGGGCGTCGGCGCGACCGAGGCTTTCGTGCCGGCCATCGCGCCGTCCAATGTCGAGGCGACCACGCCGAACGAATATTATCCGACGCCGGAGGCTTACGTCTTCGCCATCGCCGAGGCGATGCGCGAGGAATACCGCGCGATCGTCGACGCCGGATTTCTGCTGCAGATCGACGATCCGTTCCTGGTGACTTATTACATCACGCGGCCGGACCTCGACATCGCCGCCTGCCGCAAATGGGCCGCCTTGCGCGTCGAGGCGCTCAACGCTGCGCTCTCCGGAATCCCCACGGACCGGATTCGCTTCCACACCTGCTACAGCATCAATATGGGCCCGCGCATCCACGATATGCAGCTCAAGGACATCGTCGATATCATTTTGCAAGTGCGCGCCGGCGCCTATTCGTTCGAGGCGGCCAATCCGCGCCACGAGCACGAATGGGAAGACTGGCAACGGATCAAAATCCCGGACGATAAGATTCTCATTCCCGGCGTGATCACCCAGTCGACCGTGCTGGTGGAGCATCCCGAACTGGTGGCGCAGCGCCTCGCGCGGTTCGCCGCGATCGTCGGGCGTGAGCGCGTCATCGCAGGAGCCGATTGCGGTTTCGCCTCGTTCGCCGGATCGAACGAAGTGCATCCCTCGATCGTATGGTCAAAGTTCAAGGCGCTTGTCGATGGCGCTCGGCTCGCCAGCCGGCGATTATGGCCATAGCTGCCGGCCCGGATACCGGGGCTCAGACATCGATAACGATGTCGCAGACCAGACCGTCGGCGCGCCAATCGAAATTGAGCTCGCCGTTGAGTTGCTCGCAGATGCGCGCCATGACGCGGGTGCCAAATCCTTTGCGGGCCGGCGGTGTAACCTGAGGCCCGCCGGTTTCGATCCAGCGCACGGCCAGCCGGTTGATCGATTGCTGCCGCCAGGTGAGCGCGATCCGCCCCGACGGAACCGACAGCGCGCCGTATTTGACGGCGTTGGTGGTCAGCTCGTGCAGCGCCAGCGCGATGGCTTGCGCCGGCTGCTGCTCCAGCATCAGGCTCGGCCCTTCGATCCGCGCCCGCGAGCCGTCTTTGCCGTCGTCCTCTGCGCAGTAGGGCGATAATTCCTCGAGCGCCAGATTGCGCAAATTGGCGCCAGCCCAGCGCGATTGCGCCAGGAGCGTATGCGCATTGGCCAAGGCGCGCAGCCGGCCTTCGATCGCGGTCTTGAGCTCGGCCGCGGTCTCGCCGTTGGTGAGATGCACGGTGGCTTGCGCCAGCGCCAAAAGATTCTTGGTGCGATGGTCGGCCTCGCGGGCGAGCAGACCGATCTGCTCTTCGCGACGCTTCTGTTCGGTGATGTCGCGGGCGATCTTCGAGGCGCCGACGATGCGGCCGGCGTCGTCGGTGATTGGCGACACGGTAAGCGAGATCGACACCAAGGAGCCATCCTTGCGCCGGCGCACGGTCTCGAAATGATCGATGCGTTCGCCGTTGCGGATGCGTTCCAGGATCCGCCCCTCTTCGTCGCGATGCTGTTCGGGAATCAACATCGTGATCGGCTTGCCGATGGCCTCTTGCTCGAGATAGCCGAACAGCCGCTCCGCGCCTTTGTTCCAGGTGGCGATCACTCCGTTGAGGTCCTTGCTGATAATGGCGTCGGCGGACGACTCGACGATCGCGGCGAGGCGATGCGACACCTCCTCGGCGTGCCGGTGCTCGCTCATGTCGATCAGCATGTTGACGGCACCGACGAAGGCGCCGGAGGTGTCGTGCAATGGCGTCGGAAATGCCATGAACGGCACGCGGCTGCCGTCCGGCCGCTCGGCGATGGCCTGGCCGCCGCGTACCGCGCGGCGTTCCTTCAAGGTGATCGCCATGGGGCAGGCGTCGTGCGGCATCGGCGTGCCGTCGGGCCAGAACAACCGCCACGAGCCGCACCACAGGTCGCTGTTGAGCTTCGGCCGGCGGCCCCACATCGTGGCCGCCGCTTCGTTGAAGTAGGTGATCCGCCCCGCGGCATCGGTCAGGTAAATGGCGGCCGGCAGCGCATTGAGAAGCTCGCTGGGAGGCGCCGCGTCGGGGAAATCCGGCAATGGCTCCTTCAGCGTAATCGTCGAGGTCATGCCGGTTGCGAGTTCGGACAATTCAAATCCCATGTCTGACATTGCGTGACCCCGGAGTGCACCCCGACCGGCAATACCGCCGTGACGATTTTGTTCCCTCATCGGAGCAGATTTCGTCGCGACGAGATGCCAGCGAGATGTCGCACCTCAAACCGGGGCGCAGATAAGTCAACGCCGTGTGACGGAACTGGCATGGGCGAGAAGGGTTACCCCAGAGCACATAACGAGCCCGCGCGGCATGCGAACTTCGATGTTCACGGGCTCGGAGAGGGACGACACCAGGAGGAACATAATGAGGAACAAGCTATTGGCTACGGTCGCGATGACAGCCCTGATCGGGTGTACGTCATTTGCCGTAGCGCAGAACCGAGAAGGCGGCGCGGCGCAATCCCAGGGCGCCCAGCAACACCAAATGGGCAACCCCGGCGGCGCGATGAGCCCTTCGTCTGGCGGCAGCGCGCAAACCGAACCGTCAACAGCAAGCCCGCAGGGCTCCGGCGAGCAGGGCAAGAGCTTCTCGCAGGAGGAACGCAATAAGTCCTCGACGAAGCCCAATCCGCAGGGAAGCGCACAAGAGCAGCGCGGCCCGCAGAACCAGCGTGGCGCTCAGGAACAGCGTGGCAAGGAAGAGCAGCGCGGTGCGCAAAACCAACGCGGCACCGAACAGCGCGGCGCACAGGACAATGACCGGGCCGGGACCCAGGAGCGGACCCAAGAGCGGACCGGCCAGGACCAGGATCGCGGCAAGGCGGTCTCGGGCCAGGCGCAGCAGAACGGCACCAGCGGCCGAGCCGGCGGCGCCTCGGTTCAGCTCTCGCAAGACCAGCGCACCAAGATCAAGGACGTCATCGTCCGCGATCGCAATGTGGCGCGGGTCAATAGCGCGAGCTTCTCCGTGAGCGTCGGCGCGAGAGTACCGAGAGAGGTTCACATTGCGGTATTGCCGCCCGAGGTCGTGACCATCGTTCCGGAATACCGTGGCTTCGAGTATGTCATGGTCGGCGATCAACTCTTGATCATCGATCCGGACACGTTGGAGATCGTCGCCATCCTGCCGGCGTAACGTCCGCTCGGCTGAAACCGACAGAAGCCCGCGCCGATGTCCGGCGCGGGCTTCTTCGCGGCGGCGCGAACGTCAAACGATGTGTTCAGGCGACAGCTTGCACGGCCGGTCGCCGCGCTCGATCTGGATGGTCGGGTGGCCGATGCCGAAGCGTTGCTGCAAACCGATATAAATCACCTCGAGAAAATCGGGCTGCGGATCGCCGTCGGGCATCACCAAGTGGCAGGTCAGCGCCGTCTCGGTGGTGCTCATCGGCCAGATGTGAAGGTCGTGCACTTCGACGACCGCGGGCAGCGATTGCAGATAGACGCGCACCGCGCCGGGATCGATCTGCGACGGCACGCCTTGCAGCGACATTTTCGCGGCGTCGCGCAATAGCCCCCACGTGCTCCACACGATCACGCCGGATATCACAAGACTCGCGACCGGATCGACCCACAGCCAGCCCGTGGCCAGGATGATCAAGCCGGCGACGACGACGCCTGCGGAGACGGCGGCGTCGGCGACCAGATGCAGGAACGCACCATAGACGTTGAGGTCACTGGCGTTGCCGCGCGCCAGGACCGCGGCGGCGGCGCCGTTGATAAGAATGGCGAGCGCCGCCACCACCATCACGGTCGCGCCGGCAACCGGCTGCGGCGCGAATAGTCGCTCGACCGCCGCCCAGGCGATGGCGCCGGTCACCACCAGCAGGATCGTGGCGTTGATCAGCGCCGCAATGATCGACGAAGAGCGGAAGCCGTAGGTGTAGCGCTCGGTCGGATGTTTTTGCGAGATAGCGTGGCTCCCCCAGGCCAAGACCAGCGCCAGCACGTCGCCGGCATTGTGGCCGGCATCGGCAAGCAGCGCCATCGAATGCGCCAGCACGCCGTAAGCCGCTTGAATTGCGACCAGCGCTATATTGAGAACCGTGGCAATGGCGAAAGCAGATCCGAACGTTGCCGGCGCATGGCCATGGTGGTGACCGTGGTGGTGGTCATGATGGCGGTCATGATGATGACCCTGGCCTTGGTCGTGGGCCTGATGCGACGCCATATGCTTTCGACTCTCGATCGCCCGCGCCGATGCTAGAGCATTTTCGTGTCGGCGAGCAACGCGTGCCACGCACCCGGCGCGGTGGAATAATGTAACAATGCCAAAATGGTGCGACCGTTCGGCTCTTCCTAGGTCCAAAGCCGCGGTGTAGCGTGCCGGCACCGCCTATCGGCAACCGCAAGCGACAACAGGGAGGATTTCGTGCCGACATTCATCTTGTCGCTGAACTGGACCGAACGTGGCATCCGATCGGTCAAGGAAACGCCGAAGCGCGCCCAGGCCGCGCGCGAGCTCGGCAAGAGGATGGGCGTCGACATCAAGTCGATTTATCTGACCACCGGCGATTGCGATCTACTCGCCATCGTCGAAGCGGCGGACGACGACATCATCGCCAAATTCGCCATGACACTCGCGGCTGCCGGCAATGTGCGAACGCGTACGGTGCGGGCCTGGCCCGAGGCCGAGGCGGTGAAACTGATCTCCGAATTGCCTTAAGCTGCTGGCGAACATCATCATGAGATTTGCCCGCCGCCGCGTCCTGCAACTTGCCGCCACCGCAGCTGCGCTGCCGGGGTTGCCGCGTTTCGCCGCCGCGCTGGATTATCCGGTACGGCCGATCCACTTCGTCGTCGGCTTTGCCGCCGGCAGCGGGCTCGACATCACCGCGCGCCTGATCGGCCAGGCCATGTCGGAGCACCTCGGCCAAACGGTCGTCATCGACAACCGCCCCGGCGCCGGC